>Ga0206118_100009_pt1:0-340000 | contig 698365 bp, 652 predicted proteins | sample 3A20Ametagenome_FD_177999 | JGI IMG/M metagenome (GOLD analysis project Ga0206118, IMG submission 177999) | Enriched microbial communities from leaf-cutter ant dump, University of Wisconsin, Madison, United States - 3A20A | ecosystem: Environmental > Terrestrial > Nest > Insects nest >... | reverse complement strand
CGGTGACCATGCGCGCCCGCATCAAGACCCTGCCGGGCAAGCAATGGGCCATTGGGCGCAAATATAACGAGCTGGTCAAGGCGGTCTTCGCCGAACAGGGCATCGAGATCCCCTATCCGCACATCACCTATGTGCAGGGCGGGGAGGCGCGCGCCTCGGGCCGCGTACTGCGCTCGGACCCGCCGCGCCGGGGAAGGGGCAAGGACGCGCCGGTGGCGGAGTGACGCCATCGTGATCGGGGCGGGGCATTGCCTTAACGGCATCTTAATTGGGTGCGTTAATATTTGCCCCACGCGCCTTTGGCGGCCCGGCCGGGGCGCGGCAGTATCCGCGTAAAGCGAGGCCCATCATGTCGATTTCCCGCGCCGGGGCCTGGCCCCGCTTCCGCCGGTTTTCCGCCCTTGCCCTTCTTGCCCTTGCCGCGTCGACGGCTGCGCCCGCCTTTGCCAGCAGCGCCGATTTCGTGCGCGGATTGTGGCCGCAGGCCGAGGCGCGCGGGGTCAGCCGCGCCGCCTTCGAGGCGGCCTTTTCGGGCTACAGCTATTCGCCCAAGGTGATGGAGCTGACGCGCAAGCAGCCCGAATTCACCTCCACCGTGCAGCAATATATCGACCGTCGCGTCACCGACGCGCAGGCGAAAAAGGGCCAGGCCATGCGCGGCGAGTGGCGCCAGACCCTGGCCGGCACCCAGCAGCGTTGGGGCGTGCAGCCCGAAATCGTGCTCGCCATCTGGGGCATGGAAACCAATTTCGGCGGCTTCATGGGCGGGGAGAACACCATCTATGCCCTGGCCACCCTCACCGAAGGGGGCTATCGGGCCGATTTCTTCCGCGACGAATTGCTGACGGCGCTGCGCATCATCTCCGATGGCCATGTGACGCCCGCGCGCATGGTCGGCTCCTGGGCCGGGGCCATGGGCCATACCCAGTTCATGCCCTCGAGCTTCATGCGCTATGCGGTCGATTATAATGGCGACGGCAAGAAGGATATCTGGAATTCGGTGCCCGACGCGCTGGGCTCCACCGCCAATTACCTGCACAGCTTCGGCTGGCGCCCCGGCGAGACCTGGGGCTATGAGGTCAAGCTGCCCGCGGGCTTCGATTTTTCCCGCGCCCGCCAGCTCGACCGCGCCCCGCTCAGCCAGTGGCAGGCGCTGGGCATCCAGCGGGTTTCGGGCAAGGCCTTCCCGCGCCCCGGCGATGTGGGCCGGCTCTATATGCCCGCCGGCGCCGCCGGCCCGGCCTTCCTGCTGCTGCCCAATTTCGACGTCATCAAGCGCTACAACAATTCCGACAGCTATGCGCTGGCGGTGGGGCATCTGGCCGACCGCATATTGGGCGGCGGCAGCTTCGCCACCCCCTGGCCGGCCAACGACTATGCGCTTTCCAAGGACCAGCGGGCCGAATTACAGACCCTGCTGGCCCGGGCCGGCTATGACGTGGGCACGCCCGATGGCGTCATCGGCCCGCGCACCCGCGCCGCTGTCATCGCCTACCAGACCAGCAAGGGGCTGGCGCCGGACGGGCATGTCTCGGGGCGCCTGCTCGACCGGCTCAAGCGTTAAGGCCTCGTTAACCCTTTGGGAGCACCCTGTTGGCGCTTAAGTAGAGGGCAGGCCGTTACCCAAGAAGGGAAACGCCTGCCCTCGCCCATTCCGGCGCCTTAAAATCTCCGGTTTTCCGGGCCAAAGCCCGATGCATTCACACCTCCTTTGCGGACTGCCCGATGCCGATCCTTTCCCGCTTCCTTGCCGGGTTCGCCATGCTGGCCCTGGCCTTCGCGCCGCTGCCGAGCCAGGCGCTCTCGATCATGGACCCATTCAACATCCCCACCGCCATGGATGGCGGCACGGTCAAGGCCGGCGATTCCATCGCCTATGCCGATGGCGAGCGGCATAAGCTCGACGTCTATGCCCCCGAAGCGCGCGGCGCGGCGGCGCCGGTGGTGTTCTTCATCTATGGCGGGGGCTGGAGCCGGGGCGACAGGGGCGATTATCAATTCGTGGGCAGGGCGCTGGCGGCGCGGGGCTTCGTGGTGGTCGTCGCCGATTATCGCCTGGTGCCCGAAGTGCGCTATCCCGAATTCCTCGAGGACAGCGCCAATGCCCTGCGCTGGGTGCAGGACAATATCGCCAATTACGGGGGCGATCCCAACCGCCTGTTCCTGGCCGGCCATTCGGCCGGCGCCTATAATGCGGTGATGCTGGCGCTCGATCCGTCCTTCCTGCGCGATTATGGCGTCACCATGCCCATAAGGGGGGTGGCGGCGCTGTCCGGGCCTTATGATTTCTATCCCTTCGAATATGGCGAGGTGCAGGAGGCTTTCGGCTTGGCGCCCAATCCCCAGGGCACCCAGCCGATCAATTTGGTCACCGCCGAAACCCCGCCCATGTATCTGGCCACCGGCACTTCCGATCCCATCGTGCGCATGCAGAACACCGAGCATTTCGCCGAAAAGCTCAAGGCGAGCGGGGTGTGGGTGACGACGCGCTATTACGAGGGCTTCGGGCATATGGAGCCGGTCATCGCCATGGGCGCGCTATGGCGCTGGCGCATGCCGGTGCTGGACGACATGGTGGCCTTCTTCCAGATGTTCGGCGCCTTCCCCAGCGGCGTGCCCTATATCGCGGTGGCGCCCGAGCCGCCCGAAAGCGGGGCGGGCATGGATCACGTGGTGGGCCAGCTCAACGCCATGTTCCAGCCGATCGAATAAGGGGGAGGTGCGCCCCGGCTCCTTACGCCGGGTCCAGCCGCACCGATTCGGCCGAGCGGCGCACCGGGCCGTGCCAGACGGCCTCGATATTGTTGCCATCGGGATCGAGCACGAAGGCGGCGTAATAGCCGGGATGATAGTCCCGCTCGCCCGGCGCGCCGTTATCGGTGCCCCCGGCGGCCAGCGCCGCCTTGTGGAAGGCGTCGACGCTCTGCCGGTCGCGCGCCTGGAAGGCCAGGTGCACATGGGTGGGCGGGGTGCGGGCCGTGGCGGCATCGACGAACAGCTCGTCGATCTGGAACCAGTCCTTGCCCTGCTGCTCGATGCGGTGGCCGAGCACGGCCAGGACCTGCTCGTAGAAATAGCGGGTGACAAGGAAATTGCGCGCCCGCAGATGCACGTGGTCGATCAGGCGGCCGGTATGCCAGCTCATGGCGCTTTCCTTTGCTCCAGGCAGGAAAAAGCCGCCCGGAGCGGCCCCGGGCGGCTTGGGATGTTCGGGCCCTTACTCGGCTTCGTCGGCCGAGGCGGAATTGAGCTGGCCGTATTTCTCCACGCCGATCTTGTCGAGCAGCTCGAGCTGGGTTTCGAGGAAGTCGATATGGCCTTCCTCGTCGGCCAGCAACTCCTCGAACAGGTTCTTGGAGACATAGTCGCCGAGCTCTTCGCACAATTCGCGGCTGGCCTTATAGGCGGCGCGGGCGTCATATTCGCCCGCCAGGTCCGCCTCCAGCACTTCCTTTATGGTCTGGCCGATGCGCAGCGGGGCGACCCGCTGCAGATTGGGATGACCCTCGAGGAAGATGATGCGCTCGATGAGCCGATCCGCGTGGTGCATTTCCTCGATGGATTCGGCCCGTTCCTTGTTGGCCAGCTTCTTATAGCCCCAATCGTCGAGCAGACGATAATGGACCCAGTACTGGTTGACCGCCCCGAGTTCGAGAAAGAGGGCTTCGTTAAGCCGCTCGATGACCTGCGCTTCGCCTTTCACGACGTACTCCACTCCGTTGCTGCTTGAGCTTTTCCAGGCCAACGGGAAGCGCGAGGACTTCGCCTGTCTGCCGGGCTTGCTGCGAGTGGTAGTTTTCGGTGACGCGGACGATAATGTCCACCACATTCGGCACGCAACCGGCGCATTTGGCGCGGCGGTTGAGCTCGCTATAGACCTTGGCGGGCACGACGAGCTGCCAGGGGTCGGCGCGCAGCAGCTCGAGGACGATGTCCTCGATTTCCTTGCTGGAGATCATGTTGCACTGGCAGACGAGCATTTGCGGGCAAAATAACTGGTGGCGCTTGCTGGGGCGCATAAAGCGACGACAATTGCTGAATGTCAATGTCAGATATTGTCCCGGTGGGGAAGCGCGGCGGGGGCGCGGCGATGTGCCGCCCTCAGAGCTCCTCGCGGGCCTCGCGCCGGCGCAAGGCCAGAAGCGCGGCCTCGGCGGCGCTGCGATGGGCCGAGGAGAAGAATTCCCGATGCGCCAGCACCAATATGGTGGCCAGGCCCACCGCGATGGGCAGCCAGTCCGAGACGAACCAGGCCACGGTGGAGACGGAAAAATAATAGGCGCGGATGCCGCTGTTGAAATTGCGCGCGCCCAGCGCATTGACCGCGGTGATGGCCTCGATCTCCTCCTCGGAGGTGGTGCCGTTGTGGTCGAGCCCCCCGAGCATGATGCAGAAATGGTTGAACTGGCGCAGCGACAGGGTGAAGGCGAAAAAGGCCAGCACGAACATGGCCAGCATCACCACCAGATGCAATTGCAGGTCCAGCATGGTGTAGCCGCGCTCCAGCGAGAGCGAGGAGAGCGTCTCCATCAGCGCCGGCACCTGGCCGAACACCGCGAAGACGGCCAGGATCAGCAGCACGGCGGTGGAGGCGAGAAAGCTCACCGACCCCATGAGATTGCCCGCCAGGATGGCGTCGAACGGGGTTTCGCGCCGGGTGGCATTGGTCACCCAGCGGCGGCGCTGGATATTCATGATGGTGGAGAGGGACGGCCGCACCCGCTCCACCAGCGACACGGCCAGATTGTAGCCGTAGTAGCAGATGAGCGGAAAGAGGGTGGAGAAAAGCGTGGTGGACAAGATGGGGCCCCGCGGGTGGTGCTGAGCCGCCATTGTGCCTGCCGAAGGTAAAAAAAGCGGCGCTTTTGCGCCGCCTTCCTCTTTAGATGGGCCGGCCGTTGCGGCGGTGGATGGCCTCGATCCCGGCCAGAACCTCCGGGCTCAGCGTCAGCTCATGGGCGCCGATGGCGTTGGCGAGCTGGCCGGTGCTGGTGGCCCCGACGATGACCGAGGTGGTGAAGGGGCGCGTGAGGGTGAAGGCGATGGCCATCTGCGCCGGGTCGAGCCCGTGGCTGCGGGCCAGCGCCACATAGTCGGCGGTGGCCGCTTCCGACTGCGGATTGAGCCGCCAGAAGCTCTTCTGATAGTCCTTGCGGCTGCCGGGCGGGGTGACGCCATTGGCGTATTTCCCGGTCAGCACGCCGGCGGCCAGCGGCGAGTAGACCAGCAGCCCCACATCCTCGTGATGGCTCAGCTCGGCCAGGTCGAGCTCGAAATGGCGACGCAGGAGATTGTATTCGTTCTGCACGGACACCAGGCGCGGCAGGCCCCGGTCCTCGGCGATGCGCAGCCATTGGGCCAGGCCCCAGGTGGTCTCGTTGGAGACCCCGACATAGCCGATCTTGCCCTCCTTGACCAGCGCGTCGAGCGTTTCGAGCATCTCGGCGATATTGTCGAGGACGTCGGCGGTGTCCTGCCTGTGGGGGGCGTAGCTCCAGGAATGCTCGAAATTATAATGGCCGCGGCTGGGCCAGTGGATCTGGTAGAGGTCGATATGGTCGGTGCGCAGGCGCCTGAGGCTCCCCTCCAGCGCCTCGCGGATGGAGGGGCCGTCGGGCCGCCGGCCCTGGCGGATGAAGCTATTGCCGCCCCCGGCGATCTTGGAGGCGATGATCCACTGGTCGCGCTTGCCGGTGCGGGCCAGCCAGGAGCCGATGATTTCCTCGGTGCGGCCCGAGGTCTGCGCGCTGCCGGGCACGGCATAGAGCTCGGCGGTATCCATGAAATTGATGCCGGCCTCCAGCGCCATGTCGATCTGGGTGTGCCCCTCGGCCTCGGTGTTCTGGCTGCCCCAGGTCATGGTGCCCAGGCAGATTTCGGTGACGCGCAGGTCGGTGCGGCCAAGGGGATTGCGTTTCATGGCTGTTCCGGGGATCAGGAAGAAGGGATGGGAGGCAAACTAGCCGATCCGGCCGGAAAAGACAGGCTTTCTGACATAAAATTCCCCTGTCAAAAAACCGCCGGATAAAGCCGTTTTGGGGTTGAGGTCTGCGGCTTCACCCCCTATATAGCCCTCACGCAACGGGTTTCGCCCGTGCGGTTGACGCGGGATGGAGCAGCCCGGTAGCTCGTCAGGCTCATAACCTGAAGGTCGCAGGTTCAAATCCTGCTCCCGCAACCAAAAAAACCACTGACCGAGAAATCGGTCGGTGGTTTTTCCTTTTGGGGTTGCCGAAATTGTGGGCGGATTTGGCGAGATCGGGCTCTTGCAACCATTCTGCTGCAAAGCAGGCTATATTGACCCCGGCTTCCCCTTGAAGCCGGGGTTTTTCTTGGGCGCGATCGGGAAGGGTAAGGCATGAAGACGATCATTGCCGGGCTGGCGCTGGATGGAACGGATGGGCCGGTGCTGGCGCGGGCGCGCCAGCTTGCGGGGCAGCACGGGGCAAGGCTGGTGCTGGTGCATGTGCTGGAGGCGCCGCCCCCAGGGGAGGCCGAGGGGCTCGACATGGCGGGCGCCCGGAGCCTTCTCGAAGCGGACGCGGCGGCGCGCCTGGCCGCGCTTGCCGGCGACCTCGCGGGGGAAAGCCGCATCGTCTGGGGCCGGCCTTTCGAGGTGCTTTCCGGGCTGATCGCGGCGGAAAAGGCCGATCTCCTGGTCATCGGCCCCGGCCGGCCCCGCAGTCTGCGCGAAAGGATTTTCGGCTCCACCGCCGACCGGCTGGTTCGGAGCGCCGCCATTCCCGTGCTGGTGGCGCGGCGCCCGGCGGAGGAACCCTATCGCCGCGCGGTGGTGGCCGCCGATCTGTCCGCACAGTCGCTTTCGGCCGCGAAGGCGGTGCGGGCGCTGGCGCCGCAAGCCGATGTCGAGCACCTGCATGTGGTGGAGACCCCATTGTCCTTCGAGCAGGCGCTGCGGCGTGCCGGCACGCCCGAAGCGAGCATCGCCCGCTATCGCCAGGCGCGGCTGGCGGCGGCGCGCGAACGGCTGGCGGCCGCCTTTGCCGGGATCGACCCCCTGCGGCTCCGCCTCGTGCATGGCCAGCCGCGCGAGGTGCTGCTGCGGCGGGCGCGCAGCCGGCGCGTCGATCTCATCGCCCTGGGCACGCATGGGCGCGACGCGGCGGCGCAGATGATTCTGGGCAGCGTGGCGCGCGGCGTCTTGTCGGCGGCGGCCTGCGATGTTCTGGTGGTGGCGCGCTGAAATGGCGGGGGACGGGGCGGCGGCGTGGACATAGCGGCTTTTCTGGGCGGCATCGGCCTTTTCCTGCTCGGCATGAGCATGATGACCGACGGCTTGAAGCTGGCCGCCGGGCCGATGCTCAAGACCATTCTGGGGCGCTGGACCCGTACGGCGGGGCGCGGCCTCATCGCCGGGGCGGTCATCACCGCCATCGTGCAATCCTCCTCGGCGACCAGCGTTTCCATGCTCGGCTTCGTCAATGCCGGCTTCCTGAGCCTGCAACAGGCGGTGTGGGTGGTGTTCGGCGCCCATGTGGGCACCACCACCACGGGGTGGCTGGTGGCCATTGCCGGCGTGCGCTTCAGCATGACCGGCCTGGGCCTGCCGCTGATCGGGCTGGGCATGCTGGTCAATCTCTTTTCCGGCGACAGGCCGCGCCTGGCCGGGCTGGGGCGGGCGCTGGCCGGGTTCGGCGCCTTCTTCATGGGCATCGGCATCCTGCAATCGGCCTTTGCCGGGTTCGACTTTTCGGTCAGCGGACTGGGGGTAGACGAGCAGAGCCTGTTGGGGCTCGCCGCCTTCATGATCTCGGGCGTCGTGCTCACCCTGATGACGCAATCGGCCAGCGCCACCGTGGCCATCACCCTCACCGCCGTGTCCAGCGGCGCCATTTCGCTGGCGCCGGCCGCCGCCATCATCGTGGGCGCCAATATCGGCATGACCTCGCCGGCGGTGATCGCGGCGCTGGGGGCGACGGCGGCGGCGCGGCGCACGGCGCTTTCCGAGGTGCTGTTCAGCGTCATCGCCGCCCTGGCCGCCTTCTGCATGCTGCCGCTCTATCTCTGGCTGTGCGCGCAAGGGCTGAAATGGACGGGCCTGCCCGCCGACGACGTCATGGTGCTGGCGGCCTTCCACACCCTGCTCAACCTGATGGGCGTGGTGCTGATCTGGCCGCTGGCGCCGCTGCTGCTCAGGCTGCTGTCCCGGCTCTTCGTCTCGGCCGAGGAAGAGCTGGCGCGGCCGCAATATCTCGATGCCACCATTGCCGGCGTGCCCGACCTCGCCGCCTCGGGGCTTTATCACGAGACGCGCCGGACGCTGCGCCTCAGCATGGAATTTGCCCGCGACCGGCTCGAGGGCGGCCCGGCGCGGCCGGCCGCGACGCGCCGGCGCGGCATAAGGCTGCTGCTCGAGGAGATCCGGCGCTTCGTCGATTTGGCCATGACGGCGCAGCCCTTTTCGGACGCGGCGGCCCACGCTTTGCCCGAGCTGGTGCGGGCGCTCCAGCATGGCGAGGAATTGCTGGCCCTGCCGCCCGAAACGCCCGACGCGGCGCTGGGCGGCCCCCTGCGCCAGGCCCTGCTCGATGCGGTTCTGGCCACGCTTGTGCTGCCCGCGGAAGGCGAGGACGGGCAGGAGGCGGCGCTTGCCGCCCAGAAAAACGCCGAAAGCGCCTATGACGCCTTCAAGCACCTGCTGCTGCAGGAGCTGGCCCATCGCCTCTCCAGCGTCGAGCGGATCGACCAGGGCCTGGCCTGGGCCCAGGCCCTCAAGCGCATCAGCTACGTCTCCACCCGCTCCCGCCTGCGCATCCTGGCCGCCGCCACCTACCTCAAGCCCGGCGAAGGCCAGGGCGGGGGAGGGTAGGGGACTAGGAGAAGGCGGATAATCGGCGACGCGCCAGCGCAGCCAGATAACCAAGCATGGTGGCATAGATAACCGTTTGCGGCAGCACGCCGAACATGGCGTTGCTCACCCCCAGGCTCGCCTGCCCCACCGCCAGCATCACCGCTCCCAGCACGATGGCACGTTCCCGGCGAATTTTCGGATCGAGCAGCAGCAGCAAGGGCGCGGCCAGCAGCAGCAGATAGGCGGCCAACCCCAGGCCGCCGGCCATGGCGGCGAAATTGGCCCAGTCGGCGTGAAGGTTCTCAAGGCCGGTGCCGACCACCAAATCGGGGAACAGGGTTTCCGCCGTCACCATGATCTGGCCGAGCCCGAGGCCGAAGACGGGCGCGGTCTTCAGCGCTTCGAGCGCGGAAATATAGAGGGCCACGCGAATATCGTCGCTGCCGCCGGTGAAGCGGAAGATGTTGAAAACATTGCCGTCGAAAAGAGCGAGAACGCGGGGATTGCCCTGCATGACCAGGCTGGCCAGCGCGGCGGCCCCGATCAGCACGACGACCACGAGGATGCGGCGGAAGGCGCGCTCGCGCCAGTGCCAAAGGGTCAGGAGCGCAAGCCCGGCGGCCAGCATGGCGATGCTGCCCGCCATTGGTCCGCGGGAATCGGCGATGACCGCGGCCGCCAGTCCCATCAGGGGCCCGGCCAGGAAGATGTAGCGCCAGGGCGAAGTGGTCGAGACCAGACCGACCAGCGCCATATTGCCCACAATGGCGGCCAGGGTGGCATAGTGGATGGGATTGTTGCCCAGCCCGGGACGGTAGATGTCGAGGGTGAAGCGCTCATAAAGGCCGCCGGCCAAGGCGACAGTGACGGCGAGGAGGCAGAGGAAGGCGAAGTGCAGCGGCGCCGGCACGATGCGCGCGGGGCGTCCCAGCATGGCCATGGCCGGAGCAATCAGCATGGGCAGGATCAGCACTGGCGCCATCAGGTCCGGTTCGCCCCGATAGACGAAGGGCAACGTCAGTCCGACTAGGGCGATGGCAGACAGAAGGGCTAGTGAAAATGGCCGGATGAACACGTCGCGCTCGCGCCAGCCATATATCAATAGCGCCAGGATGCTGGCTCCCATCGCTGCATAGGCCCCAATGTAGGCCGCATAACCGGGCAGGGCGACGCCAGAGATCAGCGTGAAGATCAGCAGGAAAGCGGAGAGATTGAAGGACACGATACGCTCCGGGACGCCAGCACCCGGTCCGGACCGGGGCGGGGAGGAAGATCATTCGTTGGCGCCGCCGCTCATTTCGACGATGTCGAAAAGGATCTTGCGGGCCTTGGGCTCGTCGCGCTGCTCAACGGCGATGTTCAGTGCATGGAGAACCGCGGGAATCTCGATCTCTCTGCGGATGCGGGGAGCCTTGGTGATCTTGGGGTGATCGGTGGGTTGGGCGGCGCCGGCATCGTAGAACAGTTCTTCATAGAGCTTTTCGCCCGGCCGTTTGCCGGTGACGACGATTTCGATGTCTCCGCCGGGATGGGCTGCGTCGCGCACGGTGAGGCCGGCGAGGCGGACCATGTTCTTGGCCAGGTCGAGGATCAGCATGGGCTCGCCCATGTCGAGCAGGAAGATGTCCCCGCCTTCAGAGAGGGCCCCTGCCTGCACGATCAACTCCGCCGCCTCGGGAATGGACATGAAATAACGCGTCATGGCCAGGTCGGTCAGGGTAATGGGGCCGCCCTGAGCAATCTGCTTCTTGAACAGGGGGACAACCGAGCCGTTGGAGCCTAGTACATTGCCGAAACGCACGGCGCAGAAACGTTGCCCGGTTTGTGCGTCATGCGCGGCGTTGGCCTTCTCGGCAACGATAAGTTCGGCCCAGCGCTTGGTCGCGCCCATGACATTGGTGGGGCGCACCGCCTTGTCGGTGGAAATGAGCACGAAATGCTCGACTCCTGCCTCGAAGGCGGCATCGGCAACGATCCGAGTGCCGAACACATTGTTGCGGATGCCTTCAAGCGCATTGGCCTCCACAAGCGGTACGTGCTTGTGTGCGGCGGCGTGGAATAGCACCTTGATACCATGGGCCTCAATGGTCTCGCGCACGCGCACTGCATCGGTCACCGAGCCGAGAACGGGCACCACCGCGACGCCGGTAATATCGGCTAGCTCCTGTTCGATCTGGTAGAGGGCGAACTCATTGGCCTCGAACAGCACCAGTTTTTTGGGGGCCCAGCGCGCAATCTTGCGGCAAAGCTCGGAGCCGATCGAGCCGCCCGCACCGGTTACCATGACGACGCGATCCATGGTCATGGCGCGGATGAGTTCGGGATCAGGGGGGACGGACGACCGTCCCAGGAGTTCGACGATGTCGATTTCCTTGATCTGGTTGACCAGATATTTGCCCGCCACAAGATCGGCGATCGGTGGCAGCATGCGGATCTTGAGGCCGGGCAGGCTGACCGAATCGATGATTTCCCTGCGGCGCTGGCGGTTGAGCGAGGGAATGGACAAAATGACGTCGCTGACGCCGTAGTCGCGCACCAGATCGCTCAGCCGCTCGGGCGAATAGACCTTGATGCCGCTCATTTCCCGCTTTTGCAGGGCGGCATTGTCGTCGAGAAAGCCGACCACATGGTGGGTGGGGGCGAGCGATAGGGCCAGTTGTATCCCAGCCTCCCCGGCGCCATAGATGAGAACGGCCTTCCGGTCAGCGGCCCGTCGCGCCGATGGCGGCAGGAAAATCCATTTGGCGGCGAAGCGGCTGCCGGCAATAAAAAAAGTGCCCAAGCCGAAATAGATGATGGGGACCGAGCGCGGTACGACGCCCCGTCCCGAAATTTCCGACAGGAACATTAGCACCAGCCAGCCCACGGTGGCGATGAGCATGGCCTGCACCATGGTCCACATGGCGCGCTCGGGCAGGTAGCGCACCACCGCACGATAAAGGCCCATGCGGATAAAAACGGGAATAGCCACCAATGGCGCGACGAAAATCGGCGCCCAAAGGGCCATCTGGTGAGGGGCATACCAATTGTCGTAGCGCAGACAAAAACTGGCCCAAAGCGCAAAGGCCAGTCCGAAGAAGTCCATGATAATCAAAATGATCTGCTTCCAGCGGCGGGGAAGCCCCAGGACATGCGCACGGATACGATTGATTATTGGTTTGTCCAATTTTTCCTGCGCGGGTCTTGGTCTGTATTTGTCGAGGGCGGACGACGGGGAGCGGGCCGGTTCGACAATTCGATCCGCATCTAGCATGGAGGGGCCCGCCTGTCATGCTGCTCCTCGCCCAATAAGGGGAAATCCGCGCCATTGTTCCACAATCGGCAACGCTGCGTGGTGTTTGCGGCTGGTTGTGCGGGTGGGGGATCGGGGCGATATGGGGCGGGACGATGATGGAGAAACGGACATGAGCGCCTATCATTATGCCGAGGCCGCCGGTGCGAGCGCGGAGGCGCCGCTGTTTTTCGTCTTCCACGGCACCGGGGGCGACGAGCAGCAGTTCTTCGGGCTGGCCGGGCAACTGCTCCCCGGGGCGCGCATTGTGGCGCCGCGCGGCGATGTCAGCGAGCACGGGGCGCTGCGCTATTTCCGCCGCACCGGCGAAGGGGTCTATGACATGGAGGATCTTGCCCTGCGCACCACGCGGATGCGCGACTTCATCCTGGCTCGCAAGGGCGAGGGCCGGGCGTGCAGGGTGGTCGGGCTAGGCTATTCCAACGGCGCCAATATCCTGGCCTCGGTGCAGTTCGCCGCGCCCGGCCTGTTCGACGCCAGCGTGCTGATGCATCCGCTCATTCCCTTCGCCCCGCCCGAGGCCGATTTTGCCGGCAAGGCGGTGCTCATCACCGCCGGGCGGCGCGATCCCATGGCGCCGCAGGCGGCCAGCCAGGGCCTGCATGATTATTTCGCCGCCCATGGCGCGCGGGCCGAGCTGGCCTGGCATGAGGGCGGGCACGACTTGCGGCAGGAGGAAGTGCTGGCGGCGCGGGATTTCCTCGCCGCGGTGGCGGGCTGATCGGGCCGATTGACGCCGGCGCGGGGGCATGTGAGCCTCTCCTTACCCGTTGTGGAGACCCGATCATGCGCGCGCCCCTTGCCCTTCTCCTTGCCGCCCTGCTGCTGCCGCTTGCGGCCCTGCCAGCCGCCGCGGCCAGCTTTTCCTGCGCCAAGGCGACAACGCCGTTCGAGCACGCCATCTGCGATAATCCCGAATTGTCGCGGGCCGACGAGATCCTGGCCAAGAGCTTCGCCACCGCGCTGGGCGGGTTGACGGCGGAGTCGGTCGAGCTGTTGCGGGCCGACCAGCGCATGTGGCTCGATTTCGCGCAGAATGCCTGCACCCCCGATGCCGCGCCGCCGGGCAAGCGGCCCTATGACGAGATGGGCGTGGCCTGTCTCACCGAAAAGCTGCAAAGCCGCAGCAAGGCGCTGGAAGAAAGCCGCATGCGCGATGGCCATCGCTTCCTGGTCAAGGGCATTTACGGGGCCATTCCCGATCCCGACGAGGTCGATAATCCCGATTCCTACTGGAAGGTGGCCAGCCACCAGCTGATGTTCCCGCTGCTCGACAGCGACGATCCCTGGGCGGAGAAATTCAACGACTATGTCTATGCCCGCGCCGACGGGCTCTCCCAGGCCATGATCGATCCCGACACCGGCACCTACCAGGCCAGCGCCGACACCGATTCCAGCCTCACCGTGGCCGAGACGGCGGGGCAGAACCGCATCACGCTGGACTATTCCAATTACTGGTTCGGCCACGGCGCCGCCCATGGCAACTGGTCCAAGACCTATATCCATTATTACGTGCCCGAGGACCGCGAGGTGGTGGCCGAGGATATTTTCGCCGGCAAGGACTGGAAGCAGCAATTGCTCGCCGCCGCCTGGGCGCAGTTGCAGGCCGAGCACGGGGCCTGGCTGCAGGTGGAAAATCCCGAGGACATCGCCGACATCGTCATCGATCCCACGCGTTGGAGCTTTGCCAGCGATTACGGGCTGGTCATCCAGTTCCAGCCCTATGAGGTCTCGGCCTATGCCTATGGCGCGCCCACCATCACCGTGCCCTGGGAGGTGCTGGAGGACATCAAGGCCGAAACCCAGGACGCCGTGCGCTACGGCTGGTAGGGGGCAGCGCACCCTTCCCAACCTCGATGTCATCCCGGGCTTGATCCGGGATCCATGCCGGGAAGGGTGGGTCGGCCGAATGTCAGGATGGGCCCCGGCTCGAGGCCGGGGCGACAAGCCCGCTCATTGAGTAAAATTTCTCCAGCTTTCTCCCATCCACGGAGTCATCCCGGCCTCGCGCCGGAATGACATAGTGGCTTACCCCTATGCCCGCAGATCGGCCCATTCGGGGTGGCGGCGGAACTGGGCCACCACATAGGAGCAGACCGGGGTGATGCGGAAGCCCTCCGCGCGGGCATCGGCGATGGCCTTCTGCACCAGCCGGGCGGCCAGGCCCCGGCCCTCGAATTGGGGCGGCACGCCGGTATGGTCGATGGTGATGGTGCCGTCCGGCGCCTTGCGATAGGTCATCTCGGCGTCCTGGCCGGGGGCCAGGTGGATGACGTAGCGGCCGCGCGTCGGCCTGTCCTCGCGCAGCACGATGGGTTCGGTCTGGCTGGTCTGGCTCATGAAAGCTCTCCTTTTCACCCGATTATGTGGGGAGCCGCCGGCGCGGGGCAAGGCTCAATGGGCGGGCCCGTCCCCCAGCCGCCGGCGGATGGTGCGGCCGAGCCCGCCCAGGAAGGGCGAGAGCGCGAGCAGGATGCGGCGGTGATAATGGATGAGCAGGAACAGCGCCGCCAGGATCAGCGTGCCGAAGACGATGACCAGCTCCAGCGACAGGCCGATGGATTTGAGCCAGGCGGTGAGCAGCATGCCGGGCAGGATATGGGCGGCGGCCCAGACGAAGGCCGAGGTGACGTTGATGAGGGTGAAGCGCCGATAGGGCATGCCCATGATGCCGGCGACGCCGGGAATCACCGCCTTCACCCCGGGGATGAAGCGGCCGATGAACACCGCCTTGCCGCCATGGCGGGCGAAGAAGGTCTCGCCGCGCGCGATGAGGTCGCGGTGGTGGCGGAAGGGCCAGATCTCCTTGATCGTGTCCTTGAGCAGATGGCCGATGGCGTAGGAGAGCGCGTCCCCGATGATGGCGCCGATGACGGCGGCGAAATAGACCTCCCAGAAGGGCAGCCGCCCCTCGGCGATGATGCCGCCGGCCAGCAGCAGCACCGGGGTGGAGGGGATGAAGAGCCCGAGGATGAACACCGCCTCGCCGATGGCCACCGCGAAGATGAACCAGAATGTCAGCCAGAAATTGCCGGAAATCGTATTGAGGAAGCTTTCGAGAAAGCTCGACACGGTATGGAAGATATCGAACATGCCGGCAGGGGCCTCGCTTCTCACGCGGTGACACCACCGGAGGGTGATTTATGATCGCTCCGGCCGGATCGCTCAAGCGCAAAGAATTGTGTTCGATGGCGGGGTTGTCGTTGCGCGTTCACAATGGAGGGAATGGGCGCGGATGAGGGGGTGTCAACGTGCCCCAACATCACCCCTCCCAGCCTCCCCCTCGATGGGGGAGGCCGGGAGGGGGTGGGGCGACGGCCTCGGTTTTCCGAACGGCCCCCGACCGCCCTCAGGCGCTGTAGGCCTTCACGTTCTGGGTCTGCTCGCCCAGGCCCTCGATGCCCAGGCGCATGACGTTGCCGGGCTTGAGCCAGACCGGCTCGGGCTTGATGCCCATGCCGACGCCGGGCGGGGTGCCGGTGGAGATGATGTCGCCCGGCTGCAGGCTCATGAACTGGCTGACATAGGAGACGATCCTGGCGACGCCGAAGATCATGGTCCTGGTCGAGCCGTCCTGATAGCGCTTGCCGTCCACTTCCAGCCACAGGGCCAGGTTCTGCGGGTCGGCCACCTCGTCGCGCGTCACCAGCCAGGGGCCGATGGGGCCGAAGGTGTCGCAGCCCTTGCCCTTGTCCCAGGTGCCGCCGCGCTCGGTCTGGAAATGGCGCTCGGAGACGTCGTTGACGACGCAATAGCCGGCCACGTGCTCGAGCGCGTCGGCCTCCTCGACATAGCGGGCCTCCTTGCCGATCACCACGCCCAGCTCCACTTCCCAGTCGGGCTTGATGGAATTCTTCGGGATGACGACGTCGTCGTCCGGCCCGATGATGGCGCTGGTGGCCTTGGTGAAGATGATCGGTTCCTCGGGGATCTTGGCGCCGGTTTCGGCGGCGTGGTCGGCATAGTTGAGGCCGATGCAGAGGAACTTGCCCACCTTGCCCACGCAGGGGCCGATGCGCTGGCCGGCGTCGAGCCGGGGCAGGGCGTCGATGCGGGCGGCGGCGATCCTGGCCAGCCCTTCCGGGGTCAGCGCGGCGCCGGCGATGTCGGGCACGATGCTGGAAAGGTCGCGGATCGAGCCGTCGGCGGCCAGGATGGCGGGCTTTTCGGCGCCCGGGGCGCCGACGCGGAGAAGTTTCATGGGTTTGGGGCTCCTCTGGGATGCTGGACCTGTCCTAGCCGCTGACATGTTAGTCTGTCGAGGGCGGTTGGACCCGATTTCGTTCGCCCGCCTCACCCGGCGGGGCGGATGATGCCCTTTTTGAGCAGGATGTTGCCATAGAGCCGGGTTTCCCCGGTCTGCACGATGGCGGCGGCCGATCCGGCGCGCTCGTAGAAGGCGAAGCGTTCGAGCGTGGAAAAGCCCATTTTGGGCTCGTGCTTCCTGATGATGGCGGCGAAGGCCTCCATCACCGGCTCGCGCCTTGTGGGGTCGCCCACCACTTCCATGCCGAAGGCGGCCTCCTCGACGAAATCGTCGAGCGGCATCAGCGTCAGCACCGCGTCGAGCACGTCGGTGGCGCTGATGCCGTCGAGCCGGATCAGCTCCGGTCCCGCGGTGCTGCCGGGAAAATTGGCGTCGACGATGGCGATCTCGTCGCCATGGCCCATGGCCCGCAGCACCGCCAGCAATTGCGGGCCGATCAGGGGCGGGATGTTCTTGAGCATGGTGTGGCTCCTCAGCCGAAGGGAAAGCTGTCGCTGTCGGCGCCCAGCGTGGCGCCATCGGCGAAAAGGCCGGGATGCTCGCGGGCGAAGGCGAACAGTTCCACCATCACCGCGTCGATATGGGCGCGGATGGCGCGGTTGGCCGCCGCCGGGTCGCGCGCCAGGATGGCGTCGAAGATGGCCTGGTGCTCGGCGATGGTCAGGGCCAGCCGGCGCGGGGTGATGATGAGCCGCCGCGCCCGGTCGAGATTGGCCCGCGCCGAATCGATGATGGCGCGGATGCGCGAAAAGCCCATGGAGCTGTAGATGATGTCGTGGAAGCCGACATCGATCTGGTGGAAGCCCTCGGCGTCGTCCTGCTCGGCGCGCTCGCGCTGGGCCGCCATGTTGTCATGCAGCGCCGCCACCAGCTTTTCGTCATGGGTGCCGATCAGCACGCGCAGCGCTTCCGATTCCAGCCCCTTGCGGATGAGCATGTATTCGCGCACGTCGGCGATGCGCACCAGCGAGACGCTGGAGCCGCGCTGGGGGGCGATGTCCACCAGCCCCTCGGCCTGCAACCGCGCCAGGGCCTCGCTCACCGGAAAGCGCGACACGCCCAGCTCGGCGCAGATCAGCGCCTTGTCGATGGGGCTGCCCGGCGCCAGCGCCAGGGTGACGATGGCCTCGCGCAGCACATTGGTCACCTCCGCCGTCACATTGCCGCGCGCCAGATTCGTCGGCCGGCTCAGAAATGAGTAGGGACTTGTATGGTTGTTCATGCTAACATGTTAGTTAGTGCCGCTCTGCTTGACAACCGCTGCCGCCCTTGCCGGGGGCAATCTGGCGGCAAAAGCGGGTGAGGTAAAGCGCGCATCACGACCCGATCCCCTGAAAGTAGCCCTGTTCATGTCCGATTCCGCCCTTTCCTCCCGCCCGCCCACGCTGGTGCTCAACGGGGCCGACAATATCGCGGTGGCCCTGGCCAATCTCGATGTCGGCGCGCCGACGCCCCAGGGCGTTTCCATTCGCCGCCGCGTGCCGCGCGGGCATAAATTCGCCCTCGAACCCATCGCCTCGGGCGCCCCCATCCGCAAGTTCGGCCAGATCATCGGCTTTGCCAAGGAAGACATTCCGGCCGGCGACTGGGTGCATGAGCACAATTGCGGCATGGGCGGGCCCGATGGCACGCTGACCCATGATTATGCCTTTGCCGAAGGCGCGATAGCGCCCGACATGGTGCCGGCAAGCCAGCGCGCCAGCTTCCAGGGCTATCGGCGCGCCAATGGCAAGGTGGGCACGCGCAATTATATCGGCATCCTCACCTCGGTGAACTGCTCGGCCACCGTCGCCAAATTCATCGCCGAGGCGGTCAACCGCTCCGGTATTCTCGAGGATTATCCGGAAGTGGACGGCGTCGTCCCCTTCGTGCACGGCACCGGCTGCGGCATGGAGAGCCGGGGCGAGGGGTTCGACATCTTGCGGCGCACGCAATGGGGCTACACCTCCAATCCCAATCTGGGCGCGGCGCTGCTGGTGGGGCTGGGCTGCGAGGTGTTCCAGATCGGCCGCATGAAGGAGATCTACGGCATCGAGGATGGCGAGAGCTTCCAGACCATGACCATCCAGGAGCGGGGCGGCACGCGGAAGATGATCGAATGGGGCGTGGAGAAGGTGCGCGAGATGCTGCCCATGGTGGCCGCCGCCCGCCGCGAAACGGTCGATGCCTCCCATCTGACGCTGGCCCTGCAATGCGGCGGCTCGGACGGCTATTCGGGCATCACCGCCAATCCGGCGCTGGGCTATGCCGCCGATATCCTGGTGCGCAATGGCGGCACCGCCATCCTCAGCGAAACCCCCGAGATCTACGGCGCCGAACATCTGCTCACCCGGCGCGCGGTCAGCCGCGAGGTGGGCGAGAAGCTCATTTCGCGCATCCATTGGTGGGAAGACTACACGCGCCGCAACCATGGCGAGATGAACAACAATCCCTCCCCGGGCAACAAGCTGGGCGGGCTCACCACCATCCTGGAAAAATCCCTGGGGGCGGCGGCCAAGGGCGGCACCACGCCGCTGACGGCGGTTTATGAATATGCCGAGCCGGTCACCGAAAAGGGGTTCGTCTTCATGGACACGCCCGGCTTCGATCCGGTCTCGGCCACCGGCCAGGTGGCGGGCGGGGCCAATATATTGTGCTTCACCACCGGGCGCGGCTCGGCCTATGGCTGCAAGCCGGTGCCCTCGATCAAGCTGGCGACCAATTCCGACGTCTATGCGCGCATGGGCGAGGACATGGACATCAATTGCGGCGACATCGTCGAGGGCGTCTCCATCGAGGACAAGGGCCGGGAAATCTTCGAGCATATCCTGCGCGTCGCCTCGGGGGAAAAGAGCAAGTCCGAGCAACTGGGCTATGGCGACCACGAATTCGTCCCCTGGCAGGTGGGGGCGGTGATGTGAGCAGCCAGCAGAAGACCGTCGACTATATCCTGGAGCAGAGCGCCGAAGCCGGCAGCATGACGGCGCGGCGCATGTTCGGCGAGTTCGGCCTTTACTGCGACGGCAAGGTGGTGGCCTTCGTCTGCGACGACCAGCTTTTCCTCAAGCCCACCGATGCGGGCCGCGCCTTTCTGGGCGCGGTCACCGAGGCGCCGGCCTATCCCGGCTCCAAGATGTATTTCCTGATCGAAGGCGATCGCTGGGACGACGCCGACTGGCTGGCGGGGCTGATAAAAACCACCGCCGACGCCCTGCCGGCCCCCAAGCCCAAACCGGCGAAAAAGGCGAAAACCTAGGGGCTGGTATCTGACGCTTCCCTGCCACCGGGTCATTCCGGCGCAGGGAGGGCCTTCAGCCTGCTAGGAGGGGCGAGCTCACCGCATAAACCACCCCCCGCCGCTCCGCCCTGTCCCCCATGTCGCGCACCCCATATTCGGCCAGCGCCACCAGCGCGTCCTGCGGCAGGTCGCGGCGGACGGGGTCGCCCACCAGCACCTCCAGTCCCGCCGCGGCGCAGCGGCGCAGGAAGGGCAGCATCGTCTCGGCCACAGCCGGATTGTAAAACACATCGCCCGCCGCGACGATCTCGATCCCCGCTGGCGGCGTGCCGAGGTCGGTTTCGACGATGGCGATCTCCACGCCATTGGCCGCGGCGTTGAGCGCGATCGCTGCCCGGCCATGGGGGTCGATTTCCGCCGCATATACCCGGGCGCCCAGCCTGGCCGCGACGATCCCCACCAGCCCCGAACCCGCGCCCAGATCGAGCAGGGCGCGGCCCGCCACCAGTTGCGGATTGGCGCGGAAATGGCGGGCCAGCGCCAGCCCGCCGGCCCAGGCATAGGCCCAATAGGGCGGGGCGCCGGCGGCAAGCTGGGACAGGCGGCTGCCGGCATGGGCGGCGTAAAGGCGGATATCGCCCAGCCCGGGCACCGGCGCCAGCCGCAAATGGCTGCGGATGAACCCTTCGGGGCCGGGCGTCATGGACGCTGGATGCCCCGCGCATTGACGTGGATGGCCATCAGATACTGGCTGGCGGTGATGAAGAGCCGGTTCCGCTTCGGTCCGCCAAAGGTGACGTTGGCGGTGGGCACGCCGGTCTTGATGCGGCCCAGCAGCGCCCCGGCGGGATTATAGACGTTCACCCCCGGCCCGGCGCTGGTCCACACATTGCCGTCCGTATCGAGCCGGAAACCGTCCGAGAGACCCGAATCCACATCGACGAACACTTCCGGCCGGGTCAGCCTGTCGCCCGCCACGGCGAATTTGCGGATCTGGGCCGGCCAGTCGGGGTCGTGGCTGCGTCCGGTATCGGAGATATAGAGGATGGATTCGTCGGGCGAGAAGGCCAGCCCGTTGGGCTTGGCGAAATCGTCGGCCACCACGCGCAGCGAGCCGTCACCGGGGTCGAACCGATAGACATGGCACCCCGGCTGCTCCTGCTCGGCCTTGTGCCCCTCATAGTCGGAGAGGATGCCATAGGGCGGGTCGGTGAACCAGATGCTGCCGTCGGACTTGACCACAACGTCATTGGGCGAATTGAGCCGCCGGCCCTGATAGCGGTCGACCAGCGTGGTGACGGTGCCGTCCCATTCGGTGCGCAACACGGCGCGCGCGCCATGCGAGCACGAGATCAGCCGGCCTTCGCGGTCGCGGGTATTGCCGTTGACATAGTCGGAAGGGGTGCGGAAGGCGGTGACCCCCAGCCCCGGCACGTAGCGCAGCATGCGGTTATTGGGGATGTCGCTCCAGACCAGGCAATCGGCGTCGCCCAGCCACACCGGCCCCTCGGCCCACAGGCATTGGTCGAACAGCACTTCCAGCGGCGCGTTGCCCACCGTCAGCGCGCCGAATTCCCTTTCGATAGGCTCCAGAACGGTCCCGGCCATGCCATCCTCCCCGCCGCGCCATTTGAGGCGAGGCGGGCCGGGCGCGCAAGCGCAATCTCGCCACGCGATTGACAACTAACATGTTAGTTATTAGGGCAAAGCCAAACCGGAGAAACGGACATGGTCGCGCTCAACAGGATTCTCACCGTCGAAGAAATGAAGGCCGCGGCGCAGCGCCGGGTGCCCAAGATGTTCTTCGACTATGCCGATAGCGGCTCCTACACCGAAAGCACCTATCGGCAGAACGAGAGCGATTTCTCCAAGATCCTGTTCAACCAGCGGGTGGCGGTCAATCTGGAGGGGCGCAACCTCAAGGTGAAGATGCTGGGCAAGGAGATCGCCATGCCGGTGGCCATCGCCCCGGCCGCCACCGGCGGCATGCAGGTGGCCGATGGCGAGATCAAGGCGGCGCGGGCGGCCGAGAAATTCGGCATTCCCTTCTCGCTCTCGACCATGAGCGTCTGCTCCATCGAGGACATCGCCGAAAACACCAGCGCCCCCTTCTGGTTCCAGCTCTATGTCATGCGCGACCGCGATTTCATCAATCGCCTCATCGACCGGGCCAAGGCGGCGAACTGCTCGGCGCTGATCCTCACCATGGATTTGCAGATCCTGGGCCAGCGCCACAAGGATATCCGCAACGGCCTCTCCACCCCGCCCAAATTCACCCCCTATTCGATCTGGCAGATGATGCAGCATCCCCTGTGGTGCCTGCGCATGCTGGGCACTAGGCGCCACACCTTCCGCAACATCGTCGGCCATGTCTCGGGCGACCATGACCTGGCCTCTCTCTCGGCCTGGACGGCCAGCCAGTTCGACCCCACCCTCAACTGGGCCGATGTCCGCTGGATCAAGGAGCGCTTCGGCGGCCCGGTCATCGTCAAGGGCGTGCTCGATGCCGCCGATGCGCAGGCCGCCATCGACAATGGCGCCGACGCCATCGTCGTCTCCAATCACGGCGGCCGCCAGCTCGACGGCGCCCCCTCCACCATCCGCGTGCTGCCCGAGATCGTCGACCGGGTCGGCCACAAGACCGAGGTCTATCTCGACAGCGGCATCCGCTCGGGCCAGGACGTGCTCAAGGCGCTGGCCTATGGCGCCCGGTCCACCTTCATCGGCCGTCCCATGCTTTACGGGCTGGGCGCGGGCGGGGAAGCCGGGGTCACCCGCGTCCTCGACATCATCGCGCGCGAGCTCGACATCACCATGGCGCTTTGCGGCGAGCGCGACGTCGCCAATATCGGCCTGCACAACATCTATTCCAACGACCTGCCCCCCCGAAACGCCCCCCAGCCGCGCGGCTAAGGGTGGGCGCTCCCCGCGCGCTGCGTTTCAAAGGCGAGGCGGTGGCGTCGTCACGGCGGGCAACATGCCGCCCCATCGTCATCACCGGGCCTGTCCCGGTGATCCATGGAGAGTTCAGCACAAGCGGAGGGATGGATTGCCGGGACGAGCCCGGCAATGACGGTGGGGTGGGGCATGAGGACGCCCCAACCACCGAGGGGGCACCTCCCCCTTGATGGGGGAGGATGGGAGGGGGTGATTGTGGGGCACGATGATGCCCCAACCACCGCGCCCCCCTTCTCCCCTCGTGGGAGAAGGTGCCCGAAGGGCGGATGAGGGGGCCTTCTTGGAGTATTGAAGCATGGGCGACTTCGCGCCATTCGAGCATAGCTCTCATGGCCTTCTCCCCTCAAATCGCTCCACTGGAGCGATTTACCCTGCGGGACGGCTCGAAGCCCCTCACCCTGGATTTCTGCTGAACGCAGAAATCCTGTCCCTCTCCCACAAGGGGCGAGGGAGGGCCGGTGATCCATGGAGAGCCCCGCGCAAGCGGAGGGGTGGATTGCCGGGACGAGCCCGGCAATGACGTTGGGGTGGGGCATGAGAGCGCCGCAACCACCGAGGGAGCACCTCCCCCTTGATGGGGGAGGTTGGGAGGGGGTGATTGTGGGGCACGACATCTCCCCATCCACCGCGCCCCCCTTCTCCCCTCGTGGGAGAAGGTGCCCGAAGGGCGGATGAGGGGGCCTTCTTGGGGCATTGAAGCATGGGTGGACGCAGCGGTCCCCTCACCCTGCTTTTCGTCTGAACGACGAAAAGCTGTCCCTCTCCCACAAGGGGAGAGGGTTGGTTCGGTGGGTGTGGTGCGTTCTTGCCATTCGAGCGTAGCTCTCATGGCCTTCTCGCCTCAAATCGCTCCACTGGAGCGATTTGCCCTTCGGGACGGCGCGAAGTGTCAAATCCCGCCGGCGCGTTGCTGGGTCATCATGTATTCGTCGTAATTGAGCTCGGCGACCTGATTCCACAGGTAGAAATCGCGCCGGAAGGCGGTGAGGGAGGTCCAGATGGTGCGGAACTCCCGATTGGTCTCCATCAGCTCGGCATAGGTCTGGTTGGCCGCCGCGAAGCTGGCGTCCATGATCTCCTTGCTGAAGGGGCGCAGCTTCACCCCCGCCGCCACCAGCCGACGGATGGCGGGCGGATTGACGGCATCGTATTTGGCCAGCATGTCGAGGCAGGTGGCCTGCGCCGCCACGCGGAACAGCGCCTGATAGGCGGCGGGCAGTTCGGCCCAGCGGGCGGTGGATACGAGGCCATGCACCGTGGGGCCGCCCTCCCACCAGCCGGGGTAGTAATAATAGGGCGCCACGGTCTGGAAGCCCATTTTCTCGTCGTCATAGGGGCCGACCCATTCGGCCGCGTCGATCTCCCCGGCCGCCAGCGCCTCATAGGTCTGCCGGCCGGGCAATTGCCGGGGCAGAACGCCGAGCCGGGAGAGGATGGAGCCGGCAAAGCCGCCGACGCGGAATTTGAGCCCCTGCAGATCGGCGGGCACGTTGACCTCGCGCCGGAACCAGCCGCCCATCTGCGCGGCGGTATTGCCCAGCGGAAAGCCGATCAGCCCATAGCTGGCCAGGAAGTCGTTGGCCAGCTCCAGCCCGCCGCCGTGATAATACCAGGCGTTCATGCCACGCGCGTTGAGCGAGAAGGGAACGGAGGACAGCGCCGCCCAGACCGGGTCCTTTTCCCAATAATAATAAAGCACCGTATGGCCGATATCGATCTCGCCCCGGGCCACGGCGTCGGCCACGTCCAGCGCCGGCACCAGCTCGTCGGCGGCGAAGACCTCGAGGGTGAAATTGCCGTCCGTCGCCTCGCTCAGATGCCGCGCCAGGGTGATGGCGGCGCCCTGCAGGGTGTCGAGGCCGGGGGGAAAGGACGAGGCGAGCGTCCAGGTGATCCGGGGCTGGCTTTGCGCCAGTGCCGGCCTGGCCAGGCCCGGGGCGGCGACCACGGCGCCCGCCGCGCCGGCCTTGGTGAAAAACCCGCGACGATCCAAAGGCTTTCTCCCGTTTCGGGGCAGGGCAGCCTCTCCCTTGTCCGGCCCGCCCTGCGACAATACACCGCGCCTGTGCCGAGTAAAGGCATCTTCGCTGCGGGCAGCGCGGCCGGCCGGCAAGCCTCTGGTGTCGGTGGGGGCGGAAATGATATGGCAGCCTCGGGAAAACAGGGGAGCAAGCCATGTTCGTTGTCGGGGGGGAGAGCCTCATCGATCTGGTGCCGGTTTCGGCGGCGGCGGGAGCCGAGCGCGTGGCGCTGGCGGGCGGCTCGCCCTTCAATTGCGCCATCGCGCTGGCCAGGCTGGGCAATGCGGCGGGCTTTCTGTGCCCCATCAGCCGCGACGAATATGGCGAACTGCTGCTGGCCCCGCTGGCGGCGGCGGGCGTCAACGTGCTGCTGGGCGAGCGGGTCGCGGCGCCCACCACCCGCGCCATCGTTACCTTCAACGACAGGATGCAGGCCAGCTACGTCTTCGAGCGCGGCGCCGACCGCGCCTTCACCCGCGCGGGCCTGCTGGCCGCCCTGCCCGAAAAGGTGGAGCTGTTCCAGATCGGCGGCTTCTGCCCCATTATCGAGGAGGATGCGGCGGTCTGGCGCGACGTGGTCGAGGCGGCGCTGGCGCGCGGGGCCACCATCTCCATCGACATCAATGTGCGCGAAAAGCTGGTGGACGACGAGGCCGGCTATCGCCAGCGGCTCGACCGCTTCCTGGACCGCGCCCATCTGGTCAAGCTTTCCGAGGAGGACCATGCCTGGCTGGCGCCCGAGCTGACCATTGCCGAATATGCCCAGCAATTGCTGGAGCGGCCCAATTGCGAGCTGGTGGTGGTGACGCTGGGCGAATCGGGGTCGCTGGCCTTTTCGCGCGCGGCGCGCGGGCGGGCGGATATCTACGCCCCCCCGGTCTTCGGCGATACTGTGGGGGCGGGCGACAGCCTCATGGCCGGTATTCTCACCTGGCTGGGCGAGACCGGGGCGCTGCGCCCGGGTGGGCTGGGCCTGCTCGATGCGGCGGCGCTGGTCGAGACGCTGCGCTTCGGCGCCGTGGTCGCCGGGCTCAATTGCGCCCACAAGGGCTGCGTTCCGCCCAGCCGCGCCGAGGTCGACGCGGTGCTGGCGCGTCAATAAAGGCGAGGTTTGGTGACGAAACGCTGTGCTCGGCGTTAACAGTCCGTTAGCGCCAAGGGCCCTGGCGTGACGATGCGGCAGCGCCTTTTTGCCCTCGCAAGGTGTTGATTTCCCGTAGGGTGTGTCCTCTGTTCAGATGATCCCGAACCCGCCGGAGACGCCGATGAAAAAGCGCCTTTTCGCCCTCGCCGTTTTATTTATCCTCGGGGCCGCCGCCGCCTTTTTCCTGCTGCGCCCGGTAACGGGCCCGGCGCGCGACCTGACGCTGGTCGGAGACGTGGCGCGCGGCAATTATCTCATCCGGCTGGGCGGGTGCGTCGCCTGCCACACCGATGCCGCCCGGGGCGGGGCCTTCCTGGCCGGGGGCGCCGGGCTCGAAACCCCTTACGGCACCTTCGTTCCGCCCAATATCACCGCCGACCCGGAGGCCGGGATCGGGCGCTGGACGCTGGCGCAGTTTTCCGAGGCGATGAGCCATGGGCAGGGCCCGCAGGGGCCGCTCTACCCGGTTTTTCCCTATGAAAATTATACGCTTATGAGCGACCAGGAGATTGCCGACCTCTATGCGGCGCTCCAGGCCACCGCGCCGGTTTCCACCCCCGCCGCGCCCGATGCCATCGCCTTCCCCTTCAATATCCGCCCGCTGATGGCCGGTTGGCAGACGCTGTTCTTCTCGCCCGCCCGCTTCTCGCCCGAGGCGGACCGATCCGCGCTTTATAATCGCGGCAAATATCTTGCCTATGGCCCGGCCCATTGCGTCGCCTGCCATACGCCGCGCAATGCGCTGGGGGCGCTGGACTGGGACAAGGCCTTCACCGGCTCACCCGGCGGCCCGGGCGGGCGGGCCCCCGCGCTCACCGCCGCCGCGCTGCGCGAAAAGGGCTATGATGCTGAAACCCTTATGCAAACCCTGCGCGACGGCTTCACCCCGCGCTTCGACATCCTCGGCGGCACCATGGGCGAAGTCATCACCGACTCCACCGCCCACTGGACCGACGCGGACCTGCAGGCGCTGGCCGAATATCTGCTGGCGGAATAGGTTTTTGGCACTATCCCACCCCCTCCCGGCCTCCCTTATACTCCATGCGCCCGATTCAGGATTCGAACCTGTGACCCCGCCTTCGAAGCGTGAAAAGACGTTATTTCACCACTTGGTTATGTCTTTTAACGCTTTGAAATATAAAAGATGTTATTATATAACAAAAGACGCTTTTGCCTCTCCTAGTACGCTGTTCTGTTCTAAAATTGTCCCAAAACGCGACATCTGCCTTCCCGGCAGTGATTTTCAGGTTGAGTTAGCTGCAGTCGTCCAGTGACGGCGCTAGGTTAATTCGTGTCAAAGGGCTGTCCCTAGGCACTATCATTTCGGAACCCTTGGCGCTCCTTGATCGAGCCGGAGAAGACTTACGCTACGTCATCATAGCCGATTGGGGGTGTAACAAGTGACTGGACAACGCCGATTTGCACTTCTTCGTCGAATTTCTGATTTAGATTATTGCTGAATGTTGGCCAACTGAGCCCTTGTCATTGAGGCAGTTGCGCGATCGATATGAGACATTAGCCGACGTAAGCGCCAGCCAGCAGCAGACCGAATCGTAGATCTCGCGCCCAGAGCTCGTTAAACGGCAAATGTAAGGGCGCCCGGAGCTCGATATACCGCAGGCGAGACTGATCGGGGCACGATCGCCAAAGCTTCAGCAAATATGCGCCAGGGGCCAATCTCACCGGCCTCTCCCACGGGGACGCTTCGTAGTGGCAGTCAACACTAGCTACGCTACAGGCAAGCCTGTGGCGAGGCGCGGGAATTGGCGGTGATATAGTCGGCCAGTTCCTGGGCGATGTAACTGGGCCCATTGTCACTGAGCAGGCGCGGCCGGTGCTGAACATTAGCCCGATCACAGCCTGATGATGCCAGTGCCATGTCCAGCGTGTCGGTGACGTCCTGGGCCCGCATGGTGGAGCAGAGCTTCCAGGCGATGATGCAGCGCGAGTAATCGTCCAGCACCGTGGACAGATACATCCAGCCCCAGCCAATGATCTTGAAGTAGGTAAAATCGGTCTGCCACATCTGGTTGGGACGGCTGGTCCTGGTGTGGAACTGATCCACCGCCTTGATCACCACATAGTCGGGACTGGTGATCAGGTCATGGGCCTTGAGAAGCCGATAAACGCTGGCTTCCGAGATGAAGTAGCCCTTTTCGTCGGTGAAGCGCACCGCCAGTTCCCGCGGGCTCAGATCGCAGTGCTCCAGAGCCATCTCGATGATCTGGTCATGGATTCTGGCCGGGATGCGATTCCAAACCCGGTTGGGCGCTGATGGCCGATCTTCCAGCGCCTTGGGACCGCCATTGCGGTAGCGATCATACCAGCGGTAGAAGGTCCGGCGGGGAATGCCCAGCCGGTCCAGCGTCTGTTTTGTTGGCAGGTGCGACTGCTCAACCAGCCGGATGATCTCGAGCTTTTCGGAAGCGGGATACCTTATTCCTGGTCTTCCCCATCCCCCAGTATGCTTTTTTTGAGCAGGCGGTTTTCCAGCGTCAGGTCGGCCACGCATTCCTTCAGGGTGCTCGCCTCCCGGCGCAGGTCCTTGACCTCTTTCACTGGTCGCCGCACGCGCCATATCAGATGTATCGGCAATGCACATCCTCCTGGCCGAGGTGGAAGTGGCGGTCCGTCTCGGTGCGGACCTGCCGGAGCGCGCCACGCCCTATGCGGCCGACGATATTGCCGCCGCCGTGGCCTCGGTCCACCCGGCGCTGGAACTGATCCGCACATCCTTCGTGGACCGCTCATCGGCGGGGGAGTTCTCCTTGCTCGGCGACCTGCAGGGCAATGGGGCAATCGTGGTGGGTGCGGCGGTGACGGACTGGACTGCCCTCGACTATTCCACGCTGCCGACCGCCCTTCTGCTGGATCGCCGCGAAGTCAAGCAAACCGCCACCGGCGCTGGCCGCGCGCAGATTCTGGAGGCTCTCGCCTGGCTGGCAAACCACGCCGCCGCCCGCGGCCTCAGCCTCAAATCGGGCGTCATCATCATCACCGGCTCGCGTGTCATCAACGATGTCGGCACCGCCCGCGACGTGCATGGGCAAATAGCCGGCCCGGGAAGCGTATCGCTGATCCGCCCATGGCGCGGGGGCGGCCGGGCCTGCGCGGGGATTGGGGCGCCAGGCGCTCGATAGTGCAACGATCAACGGCACTGGCGGCTTTTAGCCACGGGCATTCTCAATTCGACCGAAGCCATCAAGATGCCGGGCAAGGAGATCGACAGCGTCGTTTCAACCGCTCCTGATGTCGTCAGCTCGAATTAATTCATATCTCTTCCACTGAGCTCTATAGCAGGTCCAGCCCCAGGAGCCTGGTGAGGGCCAGAGTTGTTTCGGGTCGCAAATTGCGCCGAATATGGCCCTGGTCGCGATAGAGAAACTCGCCTTCCAGCACGGTGATGCACTCTCCGGACTCGCACATGGCGGGGCCGGTGGGGACAACGGACACCCCCGGCAGATTGTGCGCAAATTGCTCGAACGCCGCGACCACCACGCCCTGGCTCGACATGAATTGGTCTCGGCTAAGACCTCTGGTATCTACGCTGCAAGCTTGACGCTGGATGATCTTGGGGTCAGGCGCGCTACATAGGCTCGCCCCCGAGCCCGGAAAAATCGGTACGTCAGTGACCAGCACGATGCGGCGGCCAGGCGCGGCAATTTCTTCGATCAAGGCGCGCAGGCCTGCCACCATCAGCTCCAGGGTATCGGCCCGGCTGCCGATGGGCTGACCGCCCCGGTGCAAGTGGTCCAATAGCGGCGTCCATGAGGCGGCAAGCACCACCAGCGAGATGTCAGGATTGTTCTTGAGATATTTAATGGCGACGGCCTTGTAACGCGCGCAGGTGTCGGCATAGCCCGGGTCGTTGTCATGCTCGACGACGAAGGTCGTGTCGACGAAGGCCGGACAAGTGCGGGCCAACACATAACCAGCCGCGCCAGAGACGCTTTCGAGCAAGGGTGCGATGTGTTCGGCGTGACTGTCGCCCCAGAGGAAGGCCTTGGGTGCTGCTTGATCCCACGCAGCGCCAAACTGACAGGCATTGCCCCAATCTGCGATCGCCTGGTGGCGCGGGCAGTCCCACCGCCACATAGCCTCGAGACTCTCCATGCCCCGGATGCTGTCGGGAATGCGCGCGCCGACGCCCGATGTCGCGACGAGACCAAGTCCGATCATGACGATGATGGCACTCGCAGAGAGAATAGCGCGGACGGCGCGGCCGCCCATAGCCATCGGCCTACGGAAGGGACGTTCGATAAAGCGCCAGGAAAGAAGGGACATTGCGAAGGTGGCGGCGATCAGCACCGCCGCGGTCCATGAGTTCGGCATCAGACCGTTATTGTAGTGGCGATAGAACACCAGGATGGGCCAGTGCCAGAGATAGAGCGAATAGGAGATGAGCCCGATCAGCACCATCGGCCGCAGCGACAGCACTCGTCCCACCAGCGTTAGCCGTTCTCTCGGCCAGATGAGCAGCGCGGCCCCCAAGCATGGGGCCAGCGCCCCGAGGCCAGGGAAAGGATCGCTGGACGTGAGCGTGAATACGGTCCAACCGATCAGCAACGCGCCGGTCAAGGTCGCGAGCTCGGAAGTCAGCCGCCCGCGCAGGATCGGCAGGAAGACGATTAGAGCGCCCAGCGCCAGCTCCCAAGCGCGGGAAAAGGGGGAATAGAAGGCCTGAACCGGCGCTGTGCCGACCCACCAGATTGCCACGATAAAACTGACGGCGGCGGCCCCGGCAACAGCAAGGCCCGTTATCTTTGGGCGACGTCCCGCCAGCCAGCTCGCTCCTGCAAGCCAGAGCGGCCAGACCAGATAGAATTGCTCCTCGATGGCTAACGACCAAGTATGGAGCAGGGGCAGCATCTCGGCCGCCTGGTCGAAATAGCCGGTGCGCAGCTTGAAATAGACATTGGACATGCCGGTGACCGACAGCGCCGCCTGCCAGCCCAAGCCCGTATAATCCCCCGGCATCAGCAGGAAAAACCCCGCCACTACCGAGGCACCCACAACCGCCAGCAGGGCCGGCAGGATGCGGCGCACACGGCGGCGATAGAAACCGCCCAGAGTGAACGTGCCCTCGGCAAGCTCGCGTTGCACGATGGCTGTGATTAGATAGCCGGAGATGACGAAGAATATGTCCACGCCGACAAAGCCGCCCGTTAGGGCTGGGAATCCGAAGTGGTAGAGCACAACCGACAAGACGGCGACTGCCCGAAGGCCGTCAATATCGGATCGGTAGTTTTTGGTGTGCTGCATGGCGCTGGAATGCCACGCCTTCGGGCGCCTAGCAATATCAGGTGAATGAGCCCGATCCACCGGCTTTGACGGAAAAGGGAATAGCCGCGCCAATCTTGCCGACACCCAAACCGGAGCGGTGGCGTTTCGGAACACAAGGTGAAGTGTGCTGCGGAAGATGCTTCAGCGCGTGGCTTCCTGCAGGACTGCGTCGGCCACGGCACAGGTCTTGGCGATTTCCGCCTCGGTAAGGGTGGGGTGGACGAGAAAAGCCATGCTGGTCTCGCCCAGATCCCGCGCCACCGGCAGCCGTTCCCGCGGGCGCCAGCCCGTGCGATCAAAAGCCGCTTCAAGATAGACTTCCGAGGCCGAACCATGCATGCAAGGCACGCCCGCCGCGCCGATCGCGGCGATGATCCGGTCGCGCGTCCAGCCCTCGGCCAAACGCTCGGGGCGTACGAAGGCATAGAGTCGGTAGTTTCCGTGCACGACATTCTCAGGCGTGCGGGGCACGCGCAGAACATCGTGTCTGGCCAGCACCGCCGAGATGGCGTCGGCATTGGCTGCGCGCTGCGCCGTCCACTCCGGCATGCGCCCCAGCTGGATCATGCCAATCGCCGCCTGTATCTCCAGCATCCGCCAATTGGTGCCGAAACTGTCATGAATAAGACGCGGGCCCGGAGGATGCTGGCGGTTGTAGACCGCATCCCAGCTCTTGCCGTGGTCCTTATAAGACCACATGAACGACCATAGGTCCGGGTCGTCGGTGGTGACCATGCCGCCTTCGCCGCCGGTGGTCATGATTTTGTCCTGGCAGAAGGACCAAGCGCCCACATGGCCGATGGAGCCCACGCTGCGGCCCTTATAGCGCGCGCCGTGCGCCTGGGCACAGTCTTCGATGACCTTGAGCCCATGCTGTTCGGCCAGCGCCATGATGGGATCCATGTCGCAGGGCATGCCGCCCAGATGCACGCAGATGATGGCCCGGCTACGCGGCGTCAGCACCGCGGCAATACTGGCGGCGGTGATGTTCTGCGTCTCAGGGTCGACATCGGCGAACACCGGGACGGCGCCCGCCGTCACAATGCAGGATGCCGAGGCGAGGAAGGTGCGCGGCGTAGTGACGACCTCGTCGCCCGGGCCGATGCCCAGCGCCTTGAGCGCCAGGTCGAGCGCCAGCGTGCCGTTGGCGAGCGCCACGGCATGGCGCGATCCCGTCCAGGCGGCAAATGCCTTTTCGAACTGCCGGCCGATATCGCCGGTCCAGTAATTGACCCGATTGGAGCGAAGCACGGCCGAAACCGCGTCTACTTCCTCGCTGGTAAAGCTTGGCCAGGGTGAAAAGGGAGTATTCAGCATGTCGGGTCTCGAAGGTCTTCGCCCGAAGCGCGCCGGGCCGGAAGGAAACTAGTCCAGGGTGCGGATCGCCCGGGCGGGATTGCCGGCAACAACCGTCCTGGCGGCGACGGACTTGGTGACGACGGCGCCCATGCCGATGATGGCACCGTCCCCGATCGTGAGCGGTTCGTCGGGCGTCCCTTGGATGATGCTGGCATTGGTGCCGACATAGACATCATTCCCGATGTGGACATTGCCGTTGCAGTTCACACGCGGCGCGAAGGTCACGTAGTCGCCGATGACGCAATCATGGCCCACATAGGAGTGCAGATTGGCGTGAAATGAGACGCCCACCTTGATATTGGCGGTCATCACGACATAGTCGGTGATTATCGCGCCGGCGCCGATGTGCACTTCGTCCATGATCACGGCAGTCGGCGCCACGGTCGTGAACTGTTCGAGCCCCGCTTCCTCCAGCTTGGCGGCCAGCGTCCTGCGCGTTTCGCCGCTGCCGATGGCGACGACGACCTTCCTGTGCCGATGATCGGGCGAACAGAGCGAGGCAAAATCGATGACGGGTATGCCGTTGACGAGACGGGGGGCTTGTTCGTTATCATCAACGAAGACCAGGTCCGCGCCGGATGCGGCGAGGCGGAACACCAACGGGGCGACTTCTCGGGCAAATCCGCCGGTGCCATAGATCGCATAGCCCATCGCGCGATTCCTCATACAGCATTCAACTTTGGAGACGACATAGCATGGAACAAGCGCGCGCTTGCAAGACTATTAACCAGTTGGCGCTCGGAGATCGGGTCGAAAGGGCGTACCGGATTACCGACGACGACCTTATGGCATTCGGCAAACTGTCGGGCGATTTCAATCCGGTCCATTTTGACGACGATTACGCCGCAAAGAGCATTTTCGGGCGCCGGATCGCCCATGGCATGATCTCCGTGGCCAAGTTTTCCGGCATCTTCGGCATGGATATGCCCGGGCTGGGGACATTGTGGCTCAGCCAGTCGGTCCGTTTCCTCAAGCCGGTTTTCGTCAATGAGCCCTATATGGCCATTGCCGAGATCATCGATTTTGACGATCGGCGGGCTTCGGTCGCCACCTGGGTGGAAGACAGTGCAGGCGTGAGGGTGCTGGAAGGCGAGGCTGTGGTCATTCCCATCACCGAAAAAGCCAAATCGCGGCTCGCCCTGCCGGACGGCATGCTGAAGTGACGCCACAATGGCGCGCCGTCAGCGCCTGCCGGTGAATTTTTCCATGGTCGCCGATCCTTCTGCACTGATGCCGTCGCGCCGCACCACCTTGAGCACAGTCAGCGCCAGGATCTTCAAATCCAGACGGAAGGACTGGTTGTCGACATACCAGACGTCGAGCCGGAACTTCTCTTCCCACGAAATGGCATTGCGGCCATTGACCTGGGCCCAGCCGGTGACGCCGGGGCGCACCTGATGGCGGCGCGCCTGCTCGGGCGAATAGAGCGGCACATATTCCATCAGCAGCGGGCGCGGGCCCACCAGGCTCATCTCGCCCCGCAGCACGTTCCACAACTCGGGCAGTTCATCAAGGCTGGTGGCCCGCAGCATCCGACCGAAGCGCGTCAGCCGCTCTGCATCGGGCAGCGGTGCGCCGTTTTTGTCGAGGGCATGGCGCATGGTACGGAACTTGTACATGCGGAACGGCTGGCCATTGAGCCCGGGACGATCCTGGCTGAACAGCACGGGGCTGCCCATCTGCACGTGGACGCAGAGCGCCACAACCGCGATCACCGGTGACAGGACGACCAGTGCCACGAGGCTGACAAGGATGTCGAAGGCACGTTTGATCATGGCGGCATTGGGCATCAAAGGGAACCGGAAGACCTTCCATGACAGATTGCAAAGAGCGTGACCAGCAACTAGTAAGTCTCATGATCGCCGGCCGCAGTCATTGGCTTGCGCCGCCCGCCCTGCCGGCCCGATCCGCCAAGCATCCAGAGGAATTGTCTGCACGATGAGCGTTCCACAAGACATGGCCGGCAAGGTCGTCCTGATCACTGGCGGCACCGGCTCTTTCGGCAAAACCATGACCCGCGCGCTGCTCGATACCACCGATGTGGCCGAAGTACGGGTATTTTCCCGTGACGAGGAAAAGCAGGATGCCCTGCGCACCGCCAATCCCGACCCCCGCGTCCGCTACTATATCGGCGACGTGCGGGACCGCTCCTCGGTCGATCAGGCCATGCATGGGGTCGATCACGTGTTCCACGCCGCGGCGCTCAAGCAGGTGCCCTCCTGCGAGTTCTTTCCGCTGCAGGCTGTCGAGACCAATGTGATCGGTTCGAGCAATGTGCTGCTCGCAGCCATCGACCGGGGCGTCAAGTCGGTGGTCTGCCTTTCGACCGACAAGGCAGTGTTCCCGATCAATGCCATGGGCATGACCAAGGCATTGATGGAAAAGACCGCTCAGTCGCTGGCGCGCAATCCCCAGCAGGCCGGCGACACCACAATTTCCTGCGTGCGCTATGGCAATGTCATGTATTCGCGCGGCTCGGTCATTCCGCTCTTCGTGCGCCAAATCCAGGACAACAAGCCGGTCACCGTGACCGAAGCGTCCATGACGCGCTTTCTGATGCCGTTGGCCGATTCGGTCGATCTGGTCCTGTATGCCTTCAATCATGCGCGGCCGGGCGACATCTTCATCAAGAAGGCGCCGGCCTCGACCATCCAGGTTCTGGTAGAAGCCCTCCACGATTTGCTGGGCGCATCCAACCGCGCCATCCAGACCATCGGCATCCGCCATGGCGAGAAGATGTACGAGACGCTGGCCTCGAGCGCCGAGTTGGCGCGCTCCGAAGACCGGGGCGATTATTTCCGCATCGCCATGGACGGACGAGGCCTCAACTACGCCGAATTCGTCTCGGCAGGCGATGCCTCCATCCCTTCCTTCGAGGATTATCACTCGTCCAACGCCGATCAGCTCGATGTGGAGGGCGTCAAGGCGCTGCTGCTGCGCTTGCCCGAAATGCGTGCCGTTCTCGCCGGCGCCTAAGGTATTTCGCCGTTTCCCTGAAACGGTGAAATACTCTAACCGCAAAATTGGTGGCTACTTTTATTGCCGCGATCTAGACGACGACGAAATAAGTGTCGGGCTTTTCGGGATTGAAAATCTCATGCGTCCAGAACATCGTCAGCAGTTCGCTGCTGCCGGTATTGGTGATGTTGTGCGTCCACAGCGTCGGCATGTCGATGTAGCACGGCGCCTCGCCTGACACGTTGAAGGTCACCGTTTCGCCACCGCCCATCGGCCGCATGGCGATGGCCGCTTCGCCACGCAGCACGCAGAAGCGTTCCACCTTGTTGAAGTGGAAGTGATTGCCCCGGGTAATGCCGGGGCGCGTGGTGGAAATGAACGATTGCCCACCGTTGAGCTCGCGCACCGATTCGAACAGGTTCCCCCGATCGTCGCTGTGCAGCCTGGGCCGCACCGGAAAACCATGCGGATAGAGATGGGCGCGATAGCTGTTGAAGAGATGAAGCTGGTCGATGTCGCGCAGGTCCGGAACGATCAGTTCGTCGCGGTAGAGCCGGTGCATGCGCTCGATATCGCCCAACAGTTCGCTCATCGCCCGAGGCCGGCCCAACGGCGCGACGCGGGCTGACCGGGCGCCGTCGATCGCCTCGTCGACCACCATGCACATCTGGGCAGCGTGGAGCGGGTAGATTTCCGCATCGATCATGATGCTTACCGGCTCGCCCGCCGCGACCTTGCTGCAGAAAGTGGCAATGCCCGAATTGTAGTTCGGCCGGGTCAGCTCGCAATAGATATGGGGCAGCACCAGCCGCGTGAACACCGCGCCCGCTTCCTCCGCCCAGGACTCGAGGATATCGCCGGCGAGCCGCTTGGAATTGCCGTAGACGCTGTCATTGTCCTCGTGCGTCGAGGTGGCATAGACCAGGTGCGGCCGGGCGCCGCTGCGGCGCAGCGCCTCCACCAGTTGCCGCGCCAGGGCCGGATTGGCCTCGGCGAGTTCGGCATCTGGCGCGCGGTTGACTCCGGCAAAGTGAAGCAGCACATCGCTGCGCGCCGCCATGTCGGCCAACTGCGCCGGGTCGTTGAACCCCTTGCGATCGAGCCCAACGACATCCATCTGGCGCCGATACTGGTAATGCAGCGCCAGGTAGCGTCCCAGCGCACCGCCTGCCCCGGTTATGCCGATGGTTTTGCCACTCGCCGTCATGTGCGCCAATCTGCTCCATGCGATGGCACATTGTTCGCCACCGGCCGCCTTTATGACCGGCCCGACCTTGGTTGTCACCCCTGCGCGTCTGCGCTAGAGGTGTCGCCCGGAGCAAGAACGAGGCGGATTCTGCATGATCACGGTCCTGACCATCCTGGGTACCCGGCCTGAAATCATCCGGCTGTCGCGCGTGCTGGCTAGGCTGGACGAGCATGAGCATATCCGCCATGTGCTGGCCCATACCGGCCAGAACTACGACTACGAGCTCAACGGGGTGTTCTTCGACGAAATGGGCGTGCGCAAGCCCGACCATTTCATGGCGGTGGACACCACCTCGCTCGGCGCCACGCTGGGCGACATCCTGCGCAAGAGCGAAATCGTCATGCGCCAGGAAAAGCCCGACGCCGTGCTGGTGCTGGGGGACACCAACAGCGCACTGGCCACCATCATCGCGCGCCGCCTGCATATTCCCATCTATCACATGGAAGCGGGCAACCGCAGCTTCGACGTCAATGTGCCCGAAGAGGCCAACCGCCGCATCGTCGACCACACCGCCGATTTCAACCTCGTCTATACCGAGCGCGCCCGCGAGCACCTGCTGGCCGAAGGCCTGCCCCATCGCAAGATTTACCTCACCGGCTCGCCGATGTACGAGGTGCTTGCGCACTATGCCGACAAGATCGATGCCTCCGGCATCCTGGGTGAGCTGGGCCTCGAGCGCGGCAAGTATTTCGTCGTGAGCCTGCACCGCGAGGAGAATGTCGACTATCCGCAGAACCTGCAGGAGCTGGTGCAATCGCTCAAGGCCCTGCACGGACGCTATGAGCTGCCCATCGTGGTTTCGACCCACCCGCGTACCCGCAAGCGTCTCGTCGAGCTCGGTGTCGACCTCGAGGCCATTCCGGGCACTCGCTTCCTCAAGCCCTTCGGCTTTTTTGACTATAATGCGCTGCAGAAACACGCGCTGTGCGTACTGTCCGACAGCGGCACGATTTCCGAAGAATCGGCTATGCTGGGTTTCCCCGCCGTCACCGTCCGCAATTCCATGGAACGCCCCGAGGCGCTGGACTCCGGCAGCATTATGATTGCAGGCCTCGCCAGCGAGACGATCCTCGCGGCCGTATACACCCAGATCACCTGCACGCAGGAGGCGGTGCCGCCGCCCGAATATGGCATCGCAAATACCGCCGACCGCGTGGTCAAGCTCATCGTGGGCACGGCGGGCCTCGCCGGGCGCTGGAACAATCTCATCACGCGGACACCATAGGTCGATGGGCAAACCCCAGCGCATCCTGATCGTCAATCGCCACTATTGGCCTGATGTCGGCACCTATGGACAGATGCTGCGGCAAATCGGCGCCCGATGGGTCGCCGACGGTCATACCGTCAATGTGCTGACCGCCCAGCCCTCCTACCGCCCGGAGCTGGGCCTGCGCGCCCCGACCAAGGAAAACGATGGCGGCGTGGTGATCCGGCGGCTGACGCTGTTTCCCTTCCGCAGCCATGGCCTGGCGCCTCGGCTGATCAACTCCATTCCCTTTTTTGCCGGCCTGGCCTGGCACCTGCTGAGCCGCCGCCTGATCGGCAAGCCCTATGACCAGGTGCTGGTCGCGACCAATCCGCCAGTGCTTGAAGCGCTGCTGGCGCGCCTGCTCTGCGCCGTGCTGGGCGGCCGCATCATCTATCATCTGCAGGATATCCATCCCGAGGTGGAAGTGTCGGCCGGGGTGATAAAGCCCGGAGGCGCCATCACCCGTCTCCTGCTGGCGCTCGACAATTTCGTCTGTCGGGGCGCCGAAGCCTGCGTCACGCTGTCGAACGACATGAAGCGCCAGTTGTTGGAGCGCTTCTCGCCCGATCGCACGCCGCCCGACATCCGCGTCATCAACAACTTCATCTTCGAGCTCGACGATCACGCGGCCCAGCCGCCGGCCGAGCTGCGCCGTCGCCCCGAGGCGTTCCGGGTGATCTTTGCTGGCAATATCGGCTTCTTCCAGGGCCTCGAACAGCTGGTCGCGGCTGCGCATCTGCTCAAGGACCAGACCGATATCGAGTTCATGCTGGTGGGCAATGGCGTGGCGACGCCTGCGCTGAAGACGGCAGCGGGCGCACTGCTGGATCGCAGCGTACATTTCGTGCCCTTCCAGCCGATGCCCGTGGCCCATGCCCTGGTGGAGGATGCCGACCTTGCGGTGATTGCTCTCAAGCCCGGCGTCATTCGCTTGGCCTATCCGAGCAAGACCATGACCTATGCGGCCACCGGCACCCCGATCCTGGCCCTGGTCGAGGCCGATAGCGCACTGGCCATCACCATCGCCGGCAGCGGGCTGGGTCTCGTCGCGCCTCAGGACGACGTGCCGGCCGTTGCCGCCGCCATCCGCCAGGCATATGCCGACCGCGACAGCTTGCGGGCCGGTCGTGGAGACCGCCGCCAGCGCGGCATGACGCTCTTTGGTGCGCCCCACGCGCTCGATGACTGGTCCGATTTAGTCGGTGAAATCGCGGCGCGCCACTGATCAGGGGCGCCCGTGCTGCTTGTCGCGCATCACGGTTTCGACCACCGCCACCAGCTTTTCTGCGGCAGCTTCCACGGCAAATTCTGCCCGTGCATAGTCATGCGCCGCGCGCCCCAACACCTGTCGCCGGCCGGGGTTTTCGATAAGGGCCGCCATGGCCCTGCCCAAGGCAGGGGCATCGCCGACCGGCACGAGCAGGCCATTGGCGCCGTCTCTGACGAGATCGGGAATGGTGCCAACTGGTGTAACGATGGGCGCGAGGCCGGCAGCCATGGCCTCGACCAAGGCATTAGGAAAGCCCTCGGCATGAGAGGGTAGCACGAAGATATCGCTCGACGCCAGGATCGCCGGAATGGCGTCTGCGTCCTGCCAGCCGAGGAAGCGGATCTGCTCCCCAAGGCCAGCCGCCGCCACTGTCTGCCGCGCGCTGTCCGACACATTGCCTTCGCCCACCAGGCTAAGCCGGAAATCCAGGGTCCGGGCGAGCGCAATAGCGGCCTCGATCAACTCCGGCACGCCTTTGCCGGCATCGAGCCAACCAATGAAGACGAGGTGCGGCACACCGTCGGGCGATACCGTCGGCGTGTTCCGCCCCGCGCCGATGGCCAGCAGTTGGGGAGATGCGGTCCAGTTGGCAATGATCGGTGCATCCGCCACGGCCACCCCGCAGACCTCGCGGGCAAACTGCTGCCAGGCGGGCCCTTGGCAAAGGATCATACGCGAACCGCCCAGCGCCCATTGGATAATGCGCCGGTGCAGTGGAGAACGTGCGGCGCTGTCAATGGTCGCACCGCCGCGGGGGAAAGCCAAGGCGGGCACGCCGCGACATCTGCTGTACCAGCCCATCAGGCCCTTTTCGACGAGGCTTGCACCCGGCGCCATGAACAGGAGGACCGCATCGGGCCGCTGACGCTCGAACCGTCCGACGAAACGGACAACACGGCGGGCAGCCAGCAGCAAGCGCAACGGCAAGCCGGGCGGCGGATTGCTGATCTGGGTGGTGTCGATGAGGTCGAGATCGAGCCGCTGCGCGAACGACGAGCCGATCAGGGCCCGGCAGGCGCTGACCATGCCGCCAAAAATCTTGCGCTCGGGCGGTGGGAAGGCGCCCACAAACAGCAGCCTCGGCTTGCGCTCGGCGTTCATCCGCGCCCCCGGCGTTTGGCGACCAGCTCGGCCACGAGAGACTCGAAGCTGGTCACCATGTTGTCGATCGAAAGGTTCTCCGCCGCATAGGTGCGGCTATTCTTGGAGAAAGTGCGCCATTGCTCCGGCGTCAGGGCCGCCAGGCGGGCCATGGCTGCGACCATCTCCTGTTCATTCTCCGGATCGAACAGGAAGCCCCGTCGGCCCTCCGCCACGAGGATGGCGACATCGGAAATGTCCGACGCGATCACCGGCCGGCCGGCAGCCAGCGCCTCGCAAACCGCATTAGGCAGGCCCTCGTGAAGCGACGGGTGAATGAGGGCGTGATGCTGCCCCAAAAGGTCCGGCACGTCGCTGCGCTCGCCCAGGAAGTCGATACTGACCGGACTGGCGGCAGCACGGGCAACGTCCATGTCGGCATCGACCTGGGCTAAATAGGCCCGTCCTGCCGCGTTATGGTCGGCGCGCCGGCCGACCCATGTGACGGCTGGCGCCCAGCCATGCTCGCGGTGAAACTGCGTCAAGGCGGCAATCAGGCGTCGTACGTTCTTTTCCGGTCCGACCCGTCCCACCGCCAGGAGCCTGATCTGTTGCGCTTCCTTTGGTGGTTCGAAGGGCCGCGCAAAACGTGCGATGTCGGTGCCGTTGCGGATGGTGACGACCTTGTGTCGCAGCCAGGAATGCCCTTGCTGCAACCAATCCGAATGAGCCGACGAATTCGCCACTACGGCATCGGCCAGGCGATGCCAGTTGCGGGCCAGCCATGCCCGGCGCGGATTGCGATCACCCGCATTGCTCGACCGTTCACTTGCCACCACGACCAGGCGGCGCAGCGGAAGGCGCGCCATTTCGAGATAGATATTGGGGGTGCCGAGGAAGGAAATGGCAGCATCGTACCGACCCGCTCGCAAGTGCCGAAACAGCGCCCAGACGACACTGGGTGAGAATCCGCGGCCCTTATTGACGGTGTGGATGGCGATGCCAGCCGCTTCGACCTGCGGCCGGAAGAACACCTGATCGGGAAAGTAGACGAAGAAGGCAACGTCATGACCTCGTGCCTTCAATCCCAGCGCAAGATTGATCATCTGGCGCTGCGCCCCGCCTGAACCGAAGTGGTCTATGACACAAAGCAGCTTCACGATACGGCCTTAATGGCGAACCAAGCCAGATGGATCAGCACCATCACCGATAGCACGGCAATGGAGGTGTTGCGCAGGGCCAGCCGGTTGGCGGGCAACCGCCAGTCCGGCCCTGTGACGAGCAGCAGCGGAAGGGTGAGGAACACCCCCAGATGACGGCTCTCAAGCGAAGTGATCGCCACGCTGAGTGAAAAGCCCAGAGTGCACAGAACCAAGTAAATCTGCACCGGCTCGATGCTGCGATAGCCGCGCAACAGCCTCCAGCCCACGACCAGCAGCGCGGCGATGAGAAAGTAGTTGAATACCGTATGCAGGGATTTCATCAGGAAATAGGCCGAACTGAGCGTGAATCCCGCCCAGATCGGAATCGGGGCTAGCCAGAGATAGACCGGCGCCAATACGGCACGCACATAGAGCGGCTGCCCGACAACCAGCTTCATGCCCAGAGACTGGCTCACCTGATCCTCGATCATACCATCGAGTGCACCACCCGCAGCCATAAGGTCCTTCACGGCCAAGTCCGCATAGCGGGCGCTGGCTTCGCTCAAGCTCACAAAGGTGTCCCTGAGCACGAACGCACTGGTAAAGGCGGCAACTATGCAAATGAAAAGGCCGACGGTGCGCCTGAGCAGCGGGCGGCTCTCCACATTGGGTGCCAGTAGCAACGCCGTTCCGCCGGCAAATCCCATGGCAATCGGCACGATCACAAACTCGGCCCGCAGATAGATGAAACCGTATAAGGCCAGCACTGATGCCACACCCACCACTGCCAGGTTGGACGTGGAAAACCGCGCCAACAGCCTAACCCACAGCCATCCTAGGGAGACAACAAATAAGAGGATGAATGCTTCCCGTAGAAAAATGCTGGAGAACAACCAGAACATCGGACAGGCGGCGAGCAGCCAAGCCAAGAGACGCAGGCGCCACCAGTCGTCGCCATACATTGAGCGAGCAGACTTTATGGCCAGAGCAGCGGCCAGGCCCACCAATAGGCCGTTGACGCCAATGCCGATATAGCGCCCGGGTGCGAGGCCCAGCGCCTGGGCAAGGTCGTAGGCACGGTTCCACAGCACGACGGCGCCGGTGCTTTCGAGAATGTCGTTGGCGGCATAAACGTTGAGCGATGAATTCCAGTCGGCGGCCACCGCGAAGAAGAAAGCTGGATCAGAGTGGTTCTGGCCGAAATCGGCCAGCTGGTTGGCGAAGACGGCAGCAATGCCGGCCCACAACGTGCCGGCGGCAAAAACGAGAAAAAAGGCCCTGCGCTCGGCCGCGCCGCCAATGACCGGCAGCGACAGCAGGCCCCATCCGACGAGAAGTAAGGTCAGCGTGATGATTGCCGGCTGGAAACTGGCATAGCTCAGGCAGGAGATGACAATACCAGCAGCCACCAGCGCGAGACCCCGCCAATCGTCGGTGTGTAGCACCCCGCTAATGGTGTTTGTCAACGTCTCTTTCCCATGCCTGGAGCATCAAGACGATCCATAGCGGATCGCGCCAATTCTGGTTGCCCGAAAGATGTTCGGACCAGCGGCGCCGAACCTTTGGCACATCGAGCAGCCCTGTGGTAGCCAAACTCCGCTCTGACAAGAGATCTTCGGCCCAGTCGCGCAATGGTCCACGCAACCAGACGTCAACGGGCACGCCAAAGCCCATTTTCGGCCGCTCGATCAATTCGCGCGGAACATGTTTGTAAAGCACGTCGCGCAGCACCGTCTTGCCGATGCCATTGCGGCGCTTGAGTGCGAGCGGCAGCGACCAGGCAAATTCGACGACGCGGTGATCCAGCATCGGCACGCGCGCCTCGAGGCTCACTGCCATGGCGGCCCTGTCGACTTTACAGAGAATATCGTCGGGCAGGTAGGTCAGCATGTCGATCTGCATCATACGCTCGATCGGCGCGCGCCGATCGGCGCCAAGGCGCTCGCCCAGCAGATCCGCCGGTGCGATCAGGTCAATATCGAACCATTGCGCCGTCATCGCCGCGTAAAGGCCGTCCACGCTGCCCGCACGCAATCCTGCGGCCAGGCGATGCGCCTGATATCCGACTGCGCCGGGGCGACCCAGGAGGCGCGCGCCGCCGGTCACGGCGCCCTCCGGCAGCGCTCCGACGGCCGCGCCGGCGAGACTGCGCAGGGCCGGCGGAAAACGGTCGAGCCGCTGTGCCAGCCCGCCCACCCTGCCATATCGCGAGTAGCCGCCGAACAACTCATCACCCCCATCGCCCGACAGCGATACAGTGACATGGGAGCGCGCGAGGCGCGAAACCAAGTAGGTGGGAAGGGCCGAGGAATCCCCAAATGGCTCGTCGAAGATCTGAGGCAGGCAGGGCACGATATCGAGCGCATCGGCTGGCGTCACATAAAGCTCGGTATGCTCGGTGCCAAGGTGCCGGGCGATGGCTGCCGCATAATTGGCCTCGTTATAGCCGCCCTCGGAAAAGCCGATGGTAAAGGTCCTGACCGCCCGGCTTGACTGCTGCTGCATCAGGGCGACGACCGTCGAGGAATCGACGCCGCCCGAAAGAAATGCGCCTAGCGGCACATCGGCAATTGACTGGTCGCGGATCGAAGTCAGTAGCAGGGATTCGAGCCGGTCGCGCGCCTCCTCGGCCGAGCCTGCATAGGGCGTGTGGCTGCCGGCCGCTATAGCACCCTCCAGCGTCCAATAAGGACTGACCGTGCTATCACCTTCCGCGGCGATGCGCAGAATGGTGCCCGGCAACAGTTTCCCAATGCCGGGGTGAATGCTGTGAGGAGCGGGAATATAGCCGTATTGCAGCAGCAGACGCACGGCGGCCGGATCGAGCCCGCCTGCGAAGTCGGGATGCCGGCGCAGCGCCTTGAGCTCGGAGGCGAAGATAAAACTGCCCTTCTGCCAGCCGTAATAGAGCGGCTTTTCGCCCATGCGGTCGCGGGCCAGCAACAGCGCGCGGTCCCGCCTGTCCCAGATGGCCAGGGCAAACATGCCGACGCACCGCGAAAGCGTTGCCTCCAGCCCCCACTCATCCACGGCCGCCGCCAGGGTTTCCGTGTCTGAATGCCCGCGCCAGGCCACCGCCGGCAGATCCCGACGGATGTCGAGGTGATTGTAGATTTCGCCGTTGAAGTCGAGCACATAGCGCCCAGAATGGGACGTCATGGGTTGCTTGCCGGCGGCCGACAGATCGACGATCGCCAGCCGGCGTTGTCCCAGCGCTATGCCGGCCTCGTGGTCGATAAAGAAGCCGCCATCATCGGGCCCGCGATGCAATATGGCGGCGCACATGTGCTCCAAATGCGCCTCGGCACCGCTACCGAGACCGCCGCGCTTGAAAAATCCGACGATCCCGCACATGCCCGATATCCGTGTTCTGGTTGTTCACACTTAGCCCGCGATCATGGGAACCGACAAGAGTCAGCCGCGGTTCAAGAGACGCCGCGCCATGCCCATTGCCGCGGCCCGCTGGCCGGTGTCGAGCAGCAAAAGCCATGCGAGACCCAGCACCACCACCATAGCCGCCGCGTGCGCTCCGAGCCCCAGCCAAAGTCCCATCCCGGCGGCGGCCGCCGCCAGGAGGCCCAGCAGCGTGCCCAGCGCGACCACCAGCGCCGGCCCCAGCAGGGGCCACCCCAGCGGATGGGCGCGTTGCGCCATCCAGGTCGTGATCGTGGTCTTCACCACCTGCCCGACGAGGACGCCAAAAGCGATGCCGATCAGGCCGAACACCCGCTCAAGTAGCAAGATCGCCGTGAGGCTCGCTGCGACATAGGCGGCATAGCTGAAAAGATGCAGGTAGCTTTTCTTGGCGAGACTGATGCCGATCTCCGTGATCCAGCCGATGCCCTGCACGGCCAAGCCCATGGCCAGCGGAAACACCAGTACGCCGGCCCCGGCATAGCGATTGGAAGCCAAGAGGTCGATAAGCGGCTGCGCGATGGCCGACAGGCCCAGCACCATGACCATGACCATCGTGCTGAAGCCGGTCAGCACCAGACTATAGGTGCGTCCGGCATCGGCCTGCTTGTGGATGGCCAGCGAGAACGGCCCCCAGGCCATCTGGAACGCCTGGATGAACAGCGTGAGCAGCCCCGCCACCCGCATTGCGACCGCATAGATGCCCAGCTCCGATTCCCCCACCAGCCCGTTGACCAGTGTCCGCTCTATGACGGGTACGAAGGCGCTGAGCCCTGCGATCACGCCCATTGGCAGGGCAAAGACGAGAAGGGGTTTGAGATCATCGAGCCTGGTCGGCCAGGATAGCCACTCGCGCACGAAATACAGTCCCAGCAACGCGAAGACGGCCTGGCAGGTGAGCGCTACGAGGAACACGCCGACGATGTCCAAATCGAAGAACAAGATGGCGGGCGCCAGCAGCAGCAGGTTCATCACCACATAGCCCAGCGACAGGATGAGGAATTTCGTGCGCTGGAAGGTCCACTTCAGCAGGTTGATGGAGAAATTGGTCACCACCATCAACGGCGCCTGCAGCAGCACCAGTCCCATGAGCTGAGGGCCGAGCGCAGTATCATGCAGTTGCCGGGCGATGGCGCCTGAGAAAAGGTGGAGCACCGGCAGCAGCACCAGCGCAAACGCCGCCTGGATCAACAGCGATTGCCCGACGATGCGGCGCCGATAGGCCGGATCGCTGTCCTCATAGAAATAGCGGGCGATCGCCGAATCCTGCCCGAACACTACCAGCAGGCGATGAAATTGCCGACGATCGAGAAGAGGTCGATAATGCCGTAATCGGCCACCGAGAAATGCTGCGCCAGCAGCGGAAAGGTAATCAGCGCGAAGGCCCGGCTGATCGCCGCCGCGCCGCCATAGACCACCGAATCCCGCGCAAGGAACTTCAGTCGCCCAGCATGACTGAGGCCGGAGGGGTCTTTTCCGCTTTGACTGTCGTAACCGCCGGACAAGCCATTCTCTCCGTGCAGGGCCGAGCCTGGCTCTCAGTTGGATGAAAATGCCGGCGACTGCCGGACGAAGCCCAGATATCGGTTCACCGCCGCTTCGACGACATGCTTCTCATACCAATCCCGACCGGCCTTGCCTTTTTCCTTCGATACGTCCGGCGACCAGACATGCTCCGCCAGCCTCGCGGCGACATCTTCGGCGGATCGGGCGTTGAGGACGGGATAGAGACTTTCATACTGGGACGCATACAGCGCGTCATCCCTGTAGGTCAGGACGGGTACGCCCATGGCCAATGCCTCATAGGTCACCCCCGAACCCATCCAGCTATTGACCAGCTCGTCACAGACGATATCCGCATCCACCAGGCCCGCCATGATGTCCTTGCGGCTCATCAGCGGAAGCCAGGTCACGCTGTCGGAAATGCCCAGATCCTCTATCAGGCGTTTGCTGTGCGACACGTCCCGGCCGTATTCGAACGTCACGACCGTGGCCGAGACATTGGGGAACTGCTGCCGGAACATCTTCCAGCCTTCGAGGAATATATCGGTGCCCTTATTGTTCAGCTTGTCCGACTTGTCCGCCCACAGGTGGCGGGCGTGATAGAAGACGACGAGCTCGTTCCTGTCCCGGATCTGCCTGAAGACGTGCTTCCAATGCGTCTGCGTCGTCCACACATCACGCGTGGCCGGATCGTAGGTGGGAAGGTGGACAAGCGGCAGCGGCTCGGTCCATCGCTCGGCAGCCCCGCCATATCGCTCCCATTGCCGCTCATAAAGCGCATTGGTTGCCACCATGTGGAATACCTTGCTCTTGGGGATCCCTCGCCTCTGGTGATGCACCGCACTCCATACGGGCAGCAGGTGACGCGGATTGACGAGCCGGTAGCTGACTTCCGTCCAGATGTCGTCGCCATAAGGCATGAAGACATCGAGCGGGCGCCCAATCTTTTCAAGGAAGGCCGGCGCCAGCCCACACCCCACCAAGATATCGAATTCATCGACAGTGTCGCGGACAGCCCTTGCGCTCGTGGCCAGGAATGAGGTGGAAACCCCCCAGTCGATCTTGCGCCCGAACGCCCTGAAGTCGAGGGAAAATGTATCGGCGGCGGGCTGAAAGTGCGCAGCCTCGTTCGGATACATCAGAAAGGTTGCATCTATGCCGGCATCGCGCAGGTAGCGGACGAGCACAAAGGCATTGTTGTTCATATTGCCCAGAAAGCCGACCTTCATGGTCACGCGCCCGGCAGTTGTCGTGCAGGATTTCCGCCAACTTTCGCGTTCGGCTCGACATTTTTCGTGACGATGGCTCCCATTGCCAGGAATGCACCGGCACCGATGGTCAGACCCTCCCTGACTGCGGCGTTGGGGCCGATCCATACGCCGGGGCCGACGACGACGCTGCCCGAGACCTCGGCATGCGCGACGATCTGCGCCTGATGACCGATCCGGCAATTGTGCGCGATATGCACACGGTCGTCGATCTTGGCCTGACTCTCGATAACGGTGGGATGAATGGTCCCCGATGCCACCGTCGTCATCGCGCCGATTTCCACATCGGGCTCAATAATAACGCCTCCGAGATGCGGCAGGTGCTGCATCCGGCCCCGCGAATCCTTGAAGCCGCCAAAACCCGGCTGGCCGATCACCGCACCGGATTTGATCAGGCTGCGCGCGCCTATGCGGCAGTTGGGGCCGATCGTCGCGTTGGGCAGAATAATCACCCCCTCATCGATTATGCAGCCGGGGCCTATGGTGACCCCCGCTGAAATGCTCACCGTGGGATGAATGCGGCAGTCCGGCGCAATAGCGTCTTCCCGCACGACGAAACGCGAATCGTAGTCGAAGAGCGTGGACGCGATGGCGGAATAGATTTCGCGCGGCATATCGGCTTCGATGAAGCCATGCCGACACCACGACATGTCAGTCCCCGTCGGTACCACCAGGACCAGACTCTTGGCGGCGGCCCCGGCAAGGGTTTGCACCATCGGCTCATCCAGCCGATCCAGGAAGATGATGCGGTGATCATAGGGACGGTCGGGCGTCGTGACGCCGTCGATATGATCGACCTGATCTCCATTTTGCAGGCCGAAATCCGCAGCCAGCGTCGTGCCGGACATCCGACGTCCAGCGATGCTTCCGACCTTGTAGTCAATCGTCCTGGTCATGCGGTCCGCCAATCAATCTTCATGGATGTAATGATCGTACCAGCTTTCTGGATGGGTCAGCAGGCAGATTACCGGCACCTGTTCGGCCATGTGCTCGATGGGGCCTCGACGGTCGTCCTGGCGCAATACCCCATTGTCATATGCCTTCCAGCGCGTCCACTCGGAGTCCGAGACGTATCGGCAATTTTGCCAGAGCTGGGGGTCGTAGGCCTCGTAGAGCAGTCCGAAATCGGCGGCCTTGTGCGCGTCCCAGAAGTGAAGGTTGTTATAGGCCGTCATGTCTCCATGGGAGGCAGAGCCGAATATCCGGGTTTTGGTAAAGGCTTCGAGCAGAGCGATTTCCTGGCGCAGAATGCTGGACGGGTCAATGTCCAGATATCCCTTGAGATCCTCCAGCTCGGTATGCAATCCGATCTCGCATCCTTGCGACAGGATATTGCGGCAGATGCTCAGGTTTCCGATATTCAGCAAGTTGTAATTCGCCGCGTGCAGACGCAGAAAAAACGTGCCGGAAGCGCCCGTCTGCGACCAGACATCGAGGATCTTGGGAATCCTGTTCACCTTCACGTCGACGTCAACCCGATTGACGATAATCTTCTTAGATCGGTCGAATGTACCGCTGAAAAAGTCCTTCAGGCTGATGACGTCATAGCCGTAGTCGCGGGCGGCCTCGAATATCCTGAGGTACTCGGAGAACGTAAAAGGGGTCACCAAGCAGCCTCCAGCTCTTCTTTCTTCGGGAAGTTCACGAGCACACCCATGCCCTTTTTCTGGAAGACGACCATGCTGCCGACCCCAACTGCGGAAGCCCCGCCACGCTTGATGACGTCACCGATATCGGCAAGCGAGCCGGCGCCGCCATGGGCGATCACCGGGATATTGACGGCTGCGGACACCGCAGCGGTCAGTTCGACGTCATAACCGGACCAGGTGCCCTCGCGCGCAATGGAGGTCAGGAGGATTTCCCCCGCTCCCCGGCGCTCAACTTCGGCTGCCCATGCTACCGGATCGCGTCGTGAATTCTTCCGCCCGCCCTGACCGTGGACCGTCATTGGGCCGAATAGCGGCTTGCGCACGTCGATCGAGACGATCACGGCCTGGCTTCCGAAACGATCTGCGAGCTGCGCGACGATGTCCGGGTTTTCTAGAGCATAGCTGTTCAAGACGACCTTTTCAAAGCCCATCCGCAGAATTTTGTCCGCACTCTCCATGTCCCGAATGCCACCGCCATAGGCCAGGGGCATGAAACACTCGCTGGCAATGTCGGACAAAAGGTCGAAATTGGGCTGCCGCCCCTGTCGCGTCGCATCGATATCGAGGAACAGAAGCTCATCTACCTCCAGTTCGTTGAAAATCCGGACGGTATTGATCGGATCGCCCACATAGGTGAAGCGGTCGAAATGAATGGTCTTTACCAGGCTGTCGTCGCGCAGCAGCAGCGCCGGAATGACACGATTTCTCAGCATCATATCGCTCCGAAGTTCTGGAACAGCTCCATTCCGAAGCGATGGCTTTTCTCGGGATGGAACTGAGCTCCGAACAGATTTCCTCTGGCGAACGCAGCGTCGAAGGTGACGCCATATTCTGTAGTCAGCAACTGGTCCTCGGGATTATCGACCTGAACGAAGTAGGAATGAACGAAATAGAATCGCGCGTCCCCGGCAAGGCCATCGGTAAGAGGGCTGGACTTGGCCTGATTAACCAGGTTCCAGCCCATGTGGGGCACCTTGAGGCCGGGGGTGGCGGGGAATTTCTTCACCTGCGCGTCGATCCAGCCCAGTCCGGGCAACACGCCTTCCTCGCTGCCTCGGGTCATAAGCTGCATGCCCAGGCAGATGCCGAGGAACGGCACGCGCTCGACCAGAGCCTTGTGGTCCAAGACCTCCCGCAACCCACTGTCTGCAATACGCTTCATGGCATGGTCGAACGCGCCGACGCCGGGAAGAAGAATCTTGCTGGATTTGGACAAGGTTTCAGCATCGCCGACAATGGCTGCCTGCAAGCCCACCCGCTTGAACATGTTGTAGATGGAGCCGAGATTGCCCACGCCGTAGTCGACGATTGCGATCATGCCTCGTTCTCCACCGGGAAGCAGTATTTCAGGTAAAAGCTCATCGGCACCAGATTTGCCTTCGCGAGGACCTGGAACAAGGGGCGGAGTCGCTCGAAGCGCTTTTTGTAGGTGGGGAACTCGAACCAGGAACGAGGCGCCTCGGCCATTTTTCTGCTATAGTCCTCATCGGACAGCTCAAGGCGCTTCTTGAAGTAGGTCACGAGTTCGTCTTCTACCTTCGGAGGCGTATTATATTCCTTCCACGCCTCTTCGCGTGACATCTGGCCGTTTCGAGCCAAGGCGGAAAGCGTGTTGTTGCGTAAGTCCGTGCCGAATTTTTGTGGCAAATAGATGCCGTGGTAGAAGGCAGTCATACGGTTTTCAAGATGGTGCCCACCGTAATACTGCCAGCCATATTCCTTTTCTAAGAAGGCGCGCGCCTCTTCCTTGGAATAGTTCAGGTACCAGAAAGGCCGGATTTTGCGAATTCGTGCCGCAGAGGACCACCACATGAATCGGGCAAAGGTCATAAGCGGATAGGACCGTATCGAACGCTTGCCATACATCTTGTGGATTGACTTGATGTATTTGCCATCGAAGTAGTTGCGGCCCACTGGCGTTATGCCTTCCGTGAGGAAGGAATGGCCTTCCAGCACGTAGCTCACGCCATGTTTCCAGGCCGCGCGATACATGGTTTCCGATAGCGCCAGGTCGGTTGCCGCCTCGATTTCCGCCACACCGGCAAGAAAGAAGGAGCGGAAAATGTCATCCGATTCCCGATTGTTGACGACGTGGGTATAGAGGTCGATATCGAGCTTGCTCAGAACCTTGCGAATATTCTGGGTGGCGATGGCCGTATTCCAGGTGTTGTCGTAGTGGACGGCCAGCGGCCGCAAACCAAGACTTTTCGCGAGATAGAGCATGTAGGAGGAGTCGGTCCCTCCGCTCACCCCGATCACACAGTCATATTTCTTGCGGGCGCCTGCGCGCTTTATTTCTTCGACGATGCCGGCGAACAGGGCTTCGCCCTTGGCTTCGCCAGTGCCATACTCCTTCTGGAGCAATTCGACCTGTCGGCAGTAGTTGCAGACGCCTTCGTCATCAAAGCTGATAGAAGAGACGCGCTCATCATATATGCAGCGACTGCAGACGCGCACGGGCGCATCGGCAAGGTTGTCGGTCAACAGCATCGCAAGAACCTAATCATCATTCACGTCGAAGACGGCGCCCGCGCCGCCCTCAAAACCAGCACACCATTGCGCTGCAGTCATATCCGTATCGTCCACGCCGATTGTGCCAAGCACAAGGCTCGTTCCGCCTCCGCAGCCGACAACAATTCCTTCGTCCATAGCCACCACTGCACCCGGCGTGATATCAGCCATTGGTTGCTGCCTCAGAGTGCTCGACCATATCGTTACCTTCTGGCCACCAACTATGCCGAAAGCGCCCGGATAGGGTCTGGTTTGGGCTCGGACGAAGTCATGCACCCGGTTCGCCGGCCATTTCCAGTTTATCTTGCCGTCGAGAGGCGTGCGCTGCGGAAACACACGTCGACGGGTCTCATCCTGAACTTGGTAAACCACCGTGCCGTCGGCGAGTCGGGGAAGATTGTCGAGGAGCAACTGGAGCCCGATAGTCTCTATGCGACGATAGAGTGTCTCTATCGTATCCTGAGCAGAGATGTCCGTCTCCCCCTGACCCAGCAGCCGGCCGTCGTCGACACCATCGGACAACTCGAAGAGACTAATTCCGGTCCGCTTTTCTCCATTAATCATGGACCATACAAGCGGCGCTCCGCCGCTATAATCCGGCAGCAGCGAAGCATGCAGCCCGATCGCTGGAACAATAGCGCGCAGTGACTTTGGGACCATGTGGTACCAGCCCACCACCACCATGAGATCAGGCGCACACTGCCGGACGAATGCAGATAGACCCGGTTCGGACATGTTCCGTTGCATTACGTAGCAGGCTATTTGGCGCTGTTCGCAAAACGCTTGGACATCGGCATGAAGGACGTTCGTTACACCGCCGGGCGCATAGGAAATCGTGAACTCACGCTTGTTCGTTATGGTACCGACGACCTTGATCGAATCGATTTCGGTCATGGCGGTGACGCAACGCAGGCCAAAGCCCGAGGCGCCAACGAACAACACCTTCATTTGAGGGTGTCTCCGAAGTCGTTGGCAAAATGGCTCTCCACATTCAGCAACGACCAAATCAAGAGCCTCCGGTTTTGTGCACCGGAGAGATGCTCGTTGACCAGTTCGCGCAACACCACGCCATCGGTGACGCCATAGATGCGTGGGGATCCTTCCATCAGAACGCGGCGCACATAGTCGATGCTCTCACCCTTGAACCAGGAGGCGTCAGGTGCCGAGAAGCCCTGTTTGACCCCATCGGCAATGTCGGCGGGGATATAGGCGCGCATCATGTCGCGCAGGATCTGCTTGCCGTCGCTGGTCTTCTGGAAATGCAGCGCCTGCTTGTTGCCCGGCTCGTTCTCGTTGATGCGGATCACTTCGGCCAGATTGTTGAGCTTGAGCCCCACCGGGCAGGCCATGGCGAAATCGACGAGGTCGTTGTCGAGGAAAGGGACGCGCGATTCCAGCCCGTGCGCCATGGACAGCTTGTCCTCGACGACCAGCAGGCCATGCAGGAAGGTCTTGGCTTCGAAATAGAGCGAGTGGTTGATATAGTCCTCTGGCCGGTTCAGCTCGTTCTGGTGATGCTTGAACACGTCGCGAAAAATGTCGCGCGTCCACACGTCCTTGACGTCATCCCAGATTGGCGCGAATAGGCGGCGCAGGCTCTTGTTGTCGAGCAGGCGCTGCCAGAACACATAATACTGGTCGATATAGTGCTCGAAATTGTCGCTGACCGCCGCGCGGTAGTAGCGCCAGGGATAGCCTCCAAACAACTCGTCGCCGCCCGCGCCCGACATCACCACCTTGACGAACTTGCTGGCCAGCTTGGCGGCATAGAAATTGGGGTAGCTCTGCCCGACGCGCGGCTCTTCGAGATGGAAGGCCAGCTTGCTCATGGCCCGTTCCATGTCACCGGCCTTGAGCACCATTTCGTAATGCTCGGTCTTGAAGCGGGCCGACATGGCCTCCGCCTTGGTGCGCTCGTCGAACGACAGCTCGATACCCGAGGCGGAGCTCAGATCGAACCCGCAGGTGAAAGTCTTGAGGTCGGGCACCGAGCGCGCCGCAATGGCGGTGATCGATCCCGAATCCATGCCCCCGCTAAGATAGGACCCTAGCTCGACATCGGCCACCAACTGGCGATTGACGGCCTGCTGGAACAGGCGGTCGAGCTCCTCGCGATATTCGCGCGCATCGACCGGGGCATCTGGCTCGCGGAAGTGGTAATCCCAATATTGGGTGATCTGGACACCGGCATCAGGGCGCGCCAGGTCCAGCACGGCATAGCTGCCGGCCGGCAGTATGCGCAGGCCTTCCACCAGCGTGCGATCGGTAAAGAAGTTCTGGAAGGTGAAATATTCAAGCAGGGCCGGCTTGTCGAGCCGGCGCTGGAAGCCCGGATTGGCAAGGATGGCCTTCTGCTCCGAACCGAAGGCAAAGCGATTGCCCTGCCGCAGGTAGTAGAGCGGCTTGATGCCATAGCGGTCGCGCGCCAGCGTCAGGCGCTTTTCCTGCCGGTCCCACAAGGCAAAGGCGAACATGCCGTTGAATCGCGTCAGCGCCGCCGTGCCCCAGGCGACCAGCGCCGCAAGCAGCACTTCGGTATCGCTGCTCGAATGGAAGCGGTGCCCGCGCGTCTCGAGCTCGGCTCGCAACTCCTGATAATTGTAGAGTTCGCCATTATAGGTCAGCACATAGCGCTGGTCTTGGCTGAGCATGGGCTGGTGGCCGCCGGGCGAAAGGTCGATGATGGCCAGCCGGCGATGGCCGATGCCGACGCCGCCTTCGCACCATTGCCCCTCCCCGTCGGGGCCGCGATGGGCAATCGCGTCGGTCATCGCGCGCAACAGGCGCGGCGAGGCAGGCTCACCGTCGAGATTGATGAATCCGGTTATCCCGCACATGGTTGCGCCTACTCCAATATCCGGGCTGGATTGCCGGCCTGCACAACGTCGTCCGGGACCGGCTTGACCACGACCGCCCCCATGCCGACCGTCGCCCGGTTTCCCACCGTTACGCCTTCGCGCACCATGGCGCCTGTACCCAGCCAGCAGCTATTGCCGATCTGGACACGTCCATTCAGTCTTACACCCGACATGATGAGCGTGTTCGCGCCAATCGACACGTTATGGGCGATATACACTCCATCGTCCATTTTTACATTCGCGCCGATGATCGTGTCGTCGAGCGTGCCGCGCGACAACGAGCACAGATTGCCGATGACAACGCCGCTGGCCAGGTGAATACGCCCAAGATGGGGAAAATGCAGCGGCCGGCCATCGGCGAGCCGGGCATATCCGAAGCCAGGGTGCCCGATCACCGTCCCCGCGCCTACCACGACGCCGTCCCCAAGGCTCGCCCCCGCGGCGATAACCGCATTTGGACCGATGCTGCAATCGGCACTGATCTGAGCACCCGCCTCCACCACCGCAGAGGGGTGTACCCTTGCGGCCGGGTGGACCGTTGCCGGCGCTACCTCGGGCCAGTTGCCCGACGCCCGCAGCACATGAAGAGCGCGGATGAAGTCGAGGCGAGGATTGGCGCTAACCAATACGGTGCCAGGGTTTGCATCCGCGGGGCCGATCCAGACGGCAGCGCCCCGGTCACCGTGCCCCGGCCGTCCGAACGTCAAGACGCCCGGTCCCGCCTTGTCGGCGCCAGCAATGCCGGTGATCATGCGGTCTTCGCCCACATGCTCGAGATCGATCATACGGGCCAGCTCAGCGCTGCCGATGCCTCGCGGCAAAAGGTGAATCCCGTCCGCCACGCCAGATCACATCGCCCGCAATGCGTCGATCACCCGGTCATAGTCGGCCGCAACCATGCGGTTATGCAGCGGAATGGCCATGGTATTGGCATCGCAGTCGCGCGCGCCGGGGAAATCCTCCGGCTTAATGCCGTAGCGGTCGCGGTAGAAGGCCAGCATATGCACGGCATGGGTGCCCGGACGCGTGGCAATGCCGGCGTCCTTGAGTTTTTCCATTATGACATTGCGTGGCATCGGGGCTTTGTCGGGATCGACATAGGTCACAAAGGCCTGCCAGGCATGAGTGCCTGAATTGGGAAAGACAGGCATGGAGAGCCAGTCCAGATCGGCGAGGCGTTCGCGATAATATTCGGCCCATTTCTGCCGCTCGGCGATGAAGGCGTCGAGCTTGGAAAGCTGCACGACGCCAACGGCGCCTTGCAGGTCCGTCATGCGATAGTTGAAGCCGAGCAGGTTGAACTCGGGCAGCAAGTAGGGGCGCGGGCCCTTATGGCGCTGCTCTTCGGACACCGAGGCGCCGTGATTGCGCAGCATGTCGATGGTTTCGGCCAACGCTGCATCGTTGGTCGTGACCATGCCGCCCTCGCCGGTCGTGATCGACTTGCGCGGATGGAAGGAGAAGGCGGCCGCAGTGCCCAGCCCGCCAGCATGGACGCCCTTGTAGCTTGCGCCCGCGGCGCAGGCCGCGTCCTCGACGATGGCGACGCCCTCGGGTACCACTGCGCGTATCGTGTCCATGTCGGCGCAGAGCCCGAACAGGTGCACCACGATAACCGCCTTGGTGCGTGGCGTGATCTGGCGGGCGATGTCCTCGGGTGAGATATTGTTGGTATGGCGATCGACATCGGCAAATACCGGGGTGGCGCCGCAGTAGAGCACGACGTTGGCCGTCGCCACCCAGGTGAAGGCGGGCACGATGACCTCGTCGCCCGGGCCGATGCCCAGCCCCGCGAGGATCAGGTGCAACCCCGTGGTGCAGTTGCTGCTGGCGAGTGCATGGCTGACCTTATGGCGGGCGGCGAACGCCTTCTCAAAGGCGGCGACCTTGGGCCCCTGGGTCAGCCAGCCGCTCATCAGCGGCTCTCGGACGGCCTGCCATTCCTCTTCGCCCGTGCTGGGCAGCGAAATCTGGATCGGGTTGGACATGGCTTTTCCTTAAAGACCAGCGGCGCGGCGGCGCGTTTCGACTTCGGCCTTGTGGCCGGCGCGCCAGTCGATGAGGCGGCGCAGGCCGTCGTCGAGGTCGATGCTTGCGGTGAAGCCGATTTCCTGGCTGGCGCGCTTGGGCGAACCGATGCGATTGCGCACAAGCGTGGCCTGGCTGCGCGGGGCGTAGCTGATGGGCTTGTCGGAGCCGGTAAGCACGATCAGCTTTTCGGCTAGTTCCTTGAGCGAAGTGCGCTTGCCGGTGCCCACGTTGTAGAAGCGATCGGAAATGTCGGCCTTCATGGCGCAGACATTGGCCGCGCCGCAATCTTCCACCGCGATGAAGTCGAAGGCCTCACTGCCGTCGCCCAGGATGGTCGGGCTTTCGCCGCGATCGATGGCGTCGAGCATCTTCATGATCACCGCGATATAGGCGCCGTGATAGTCCTGGCGCGGACCATAGACGTTCATGTAGCGCAAGCCGACATAGTCGAGACCATAACGATGGTGGAAGGCGCGCATCATGGCTTCGCCGGCGATTTTAGTGGCGCCATAGAAGTTCTTGTTGTTGAAGGGATGGTCTTCCTCCATCGGCTCGGTGACCGCATCGCCATAGACTGAGGCGGACGAGGACCAGACCAGGCGCTTAATGCCCTTCTTGACGCAGGCCTCCATGACGTTGAACGTGCCGCGCACGTTGACATCGAAGGCGCTGCGCGGAAACTCATGGCACTGCAGAAGCCAGAGCGCGGCCAGGTGGAACACGCCATCGGCGCCTTCCAGCGCGTTTTCGAGAATGTCGGTCTGAGTGATATCGCCGCCGATCTCGTTGATCTTGACTCGCGGATCGCGCAGCGCATTGGCCAGGTTCTCGGTGGTGCCGCGCACGAAATTGTCATAGATGACCACTTGGCCGACATCGTCCAGGAGCAGCTTGTCGATCGTGTGCGAGCCGATGAGCCCCGCGCCACCGATGACCACGAATTTCTTGCCGCGCACGTCCATCTCTAACTGCCCTTTTTCTCGATGTAATCGTCGACAACATACCGTGCGAAGGGAAATGCGCTGGTCCAGGCCGGACTGATGGCATTGAGCACGTGAGTCGAATTTTCTTCGCTCTCTACAAGAAAATCGGTGACAAGTCTGCCCGTTTCACGGTCGAACATCTGCGCCCTTATGCCAACCTTGCTGGTTGGCAACAGGTGTTCAGGGCGCAGCCGCGGCAATAGCGCCCGAGCAGCCTTGGCGAAAAATGTCTTAAAGTAGCGCGGCCCCTCCAACAGGGCCAGACGCCGGAAGCCCTCGCTATTGGTGAGGAATTGCCGGCCCAGCAGGCCCAGAATGCGCGGCAGGTCGGCTGCCGAGACGTCTTCGAGCCAGCGATAATTCTCCCGCCCGAAAGCCGGCACCGCAGTGGGCCCAAGATAGATCGTGCCATCGGTCGACGTCGTGGTGTGGACGCCCAGGAACGGCACGCGCAGGTCCGGTACCGGATAGATCAGGTGGCGGATGTCGAAACCGGCGGCAGGATCGAGCTTCCAGTAGAGGCCCTTGAACGGCAAAAGGGTCAGATTCTTGCCCACCCCGAAACGATGCGCGACAGAATCGGCGTGGAGCCCTGCCGCATTCACCACGTGACCATAATCGAAACGGGTACCGTCACCGAGAACCAGGCGTCGCTGCACAGCATCGACCTCGCCGATCCTCGCATTGGTCAAGATGGAAATACCCTCCTGACCCGCCTCGACAACCATTTGCGCCATGACGGCCGCGGAATCGCCGACCGCCGTGGAAGGCACGAATAGAGCTTCCCCGGTTGCAGAGCGCGCCTCTGGCTCGAGCGCCTTGAGGCTGGCGTGGTCGAGCCGCTCGGCGGTGACGCCATTTGCGGCGGCTCGGCGCTCAAGCAGATCAAGCTGGGGCCCGTCGGCCTCGCTGACCGGAACCAGAATCTTGCCCAGCCGCTGCAGTGGCAGGCCACGCGAGGTGCAGAACTCCGCCATTTCCACCGCGCCTTGCCTGCACACACGCGCCTTGAGCGAATTTTCTGAATAATAGATGCCCGAATGGAGCACGCCACTGTTGCGTCCGCTGGAATGGCGCCCCGGCACCGGCTCCTTTTCCAGCACCACGACTTCGGCCGAAGGCTGGCGCCGCTTGAGTTCGCGGGCAATGGAGAGCCCGACGATACCCGCGCCGATGATCAAGAAGTCGGGTTGGGTCATGCGCAGGAGGCAACCAGCGCATCAACGATTCGACGCTGCGTCTGGAGGTCAAGATGTGGGTGCATCGGCAGGCTCATCACCTCCGCTCCCGCTTGGTCGGCCAGCGGCGTCGGCTCGCCCTTGGCGTAGGGCAGATAGGCGGGCTGGCGGTTGAGCGCTATCGGATAGTGGACGGCGGTGGGAATGCCCCGCGCCTTGAGCTTGGCCACCACTTCGTCGCGCCGCTGCACGCGGACCGTATACTGGGCGAAGACGCTGCTGTGACCGTCCAGTTGCTGGATGCGCGCAATGCCGGCGGCATCGAACATTTCATTGTAGCGCGCGCCGATTTCGAGGCGCTGCTCGATTTCCCAGTCGAAGCGCTGGAGCTTGGCCAGGACTACTGCGCACTGGATCGTATCCATGCGCCCGCCGACGCCGATGCGCGTGTGATAATAGCGGCGCGACTGGCCATGCACGCGGATTTCCCGTGCCGCCTGGGCCAGAGCGGCGTCGTCGGTGAACATCGCGCCGCCATCGCCATAACAACCCAGTGGCTTGGATGGAAAGAAGCTGACGCAGCCGAAGGTGGAGAGTGCCCCGCTCTTGCGGCCCTTATAAGTGGCGCCAAAGCTCTGCGCCGCATCCTCGATGACCGACAGGCCATGGGCCGCCGCAATGGCATTGATCTCGTCCATCTGCGCTGCCTGGCCATAGAGCGAGACAGGCATGATGGCGCGGGTGCGCGGAGTGATGGCGGCCGCGATGCGCGACGGGTCGATATTGCAGGTGGCCAGATCGATATCGACGAAGACCGGCACGGCGCCAGCCAGGATGATGACCTCTGCCGTCGACGCGAAGGTGAAAGGCGATGTAATGACCTCGTCGCCCGGCTTGATGTCGAGTGCCATCAGCGCGATCAGCAGCGCCTCGGTGCCGCTCGACACGGTGATGCAATGGGCCGAGCCGGACCAGGCCTCGAGCGCGCTCTCCAACTCGCGTACTTCGGGCCCCATGATATATTGGCCATGTTCGAGCACTGCGTCGATGCGCGCCTGCACGTCGTCTCGAATAGCCCCGTACTGGGTCTTGAGGTCGATAAAGGGAATATCAGGTTCCGACAAAGCAGCGCTCGCCTTCGAGAACATAGGTTTGCCCCGTATGCGGGCAGGTGGTCGTGGCTTGACCGCTTAGCGGCAGGTCGAGCCGTTCGCCATATTCGCTCATCCAGCCGATCTGGCGGGCCGGCACGCCCACCATCACCGCATGATCGCGCACGTCGCGATTGACCACCGCGCCGGCGCCGATGAAGGCGAAGCGGCCGATGGTCGTGCCACAGACCACGGTGGCATTGGCGCCGATGGTTGCGCCCTGCCGCACCAGCGTACGCCGATATTCGGCCTTGCGCACCACCGCCGAGCGCGGATTGAGCACATTGGTGAAGACCATGGATGGACCGCAGAAGACGTCGTCTTCCAGCGTCACGGCATCATAGACGCTGACATTGTTCTGTATCTTGACGTTGTTGCCGATCACCACGTCATTGCCGACGAACACCCCCTGTCCCAGCGAACAACGCTCGCCGATGACCGCGCCGGCGCTGACATGCACCCAGTGCCAGACGCGTGTGCCTTCGCCAAGCGTGGCGCCCTCATCGACAATCGCGCTGGGATGGATGCTCATGGATCAGTATTCCAGCGGCAGGCTGACCGTGCGTCCGTCGCGCGCCGAACGATAGGCGGCGATCAGCACCTCGAGGGATTTTAGCCCCTCGCGCCCATCGGTCTCGGCCTCGGCCTCGCCGTGCAGGGCATCGACTACATTCTTGTAGAACAGCGGATGGCCAAAGCCATAGACCGAGGTGGTCTCGTAATTGGCATCGGCGATATGGGCGTCATAGTCGCGGCTGTCGGAGAAGTCCCAGGTCTGGATATCGTTGACCGCGACGCCACCGACGCGCACAGTGCCCTTTTCGCCGATGATGGTGATGCTGCCTTCGTAATTTTTGGGATAGGTCAGCATGGTCACGCTCATCGAACCCAAGGCCCCGGAGCGCCAGCGGATGTTGAGCACGCCTGTGTCCTCGACCTCGATGTCGCGATCGAGGGTCGCGGTCATCGCCTGCACGTCCGCCACCGGGCCGATCAACCAGTCGATCAGGTCGACATAATGCGAGGCCTGGTTCATGAAGGCGCCGCCATCCAGCTCCCAGGTGCCGCGCCACTTGGCGCTGTCGTAATAGTCCTGCGGGCGGGTCCAGAAGACATTGATATTGACCATGAAGATGCGGCCAAAACGCCGCTCCTCCACGGCGCGCTTCAGCATCTGCAAGGTAGTGTTGCGACGGTTCTGCTTGACCACGAACAGCCGTACGCCCGCCTCGTCGCAGGCGCGCACCATGCGCAGGCCTTCCTGCCAGCGCGTCGCCATCGGCTTCTCGGTGATGACATTGACGCCCATCTGCGCAGCCAGCGCGGTCTGTTCGGGATGAAGACCCGAAGGCGTGCACACGGCCAGAACGTCGGGCTTGACCTCTTCGAGCATCGACCTGAGCTCGCGGAAGCTTGGGACTTTATACTGCTCGCCATGCTGGCGCGCGCGTTCGGCATCGATATCGCAGACCCCGACCAGTTCAAGGTCGATGGCATGGCGCTCGATGGCGCCAAAATGGTTCTTGGAGATACGTCCGCAGCCTACGACTGCGATGCGGATCGCGCGATCCCGGATTGGCGTCCACATGAAGATCTCCCTTCGCCGGCTAGAGCCGAAGATCCGACTTGTCGGCCGGCAGCAGATATTTCAGGTCATAGAGGACATAATTGGGCTTGCCCAGCGCCGCAATAGCCTCGGCACCCATCTCGCGAAACTGCCGGTGTCCCACTGCCAGCACCACGGCGTCATAAGCGCCCGCTTCCGGTTTTTTCACGGGCACGATGCCATATTCATGCTTGGCTTCGGCAGGATTGGCCCATGGATCGTAGACGTCCACCGCGATATTGTAGTCGCTCAGTTCCGTTACGATATCGACCACGCGCGTATTGCGCAGGTCCGGGCAGTCTTCTTTGAACGCTAGGCCCATAACCAGCACGCGCGCGCCATCGACCTGAATGCGCTTGCGCGTCATGGCCTTGACCAGTTGCGACACCACATAGGGGCCCATGGAATCGTTGAGGCGGCGCCCGGCGAGGATGATCTCGGGATGGTAGCCAATCGCCTGCGCCTTGTGCGTCAGGTAATAGGGATCGACGCCGATGCAATGACCGCCGACGAGACCCGGCCGGAACGGCAGGAAGTTCCATTTGGTCCCTGCGGCCAGCAGCACGGCTTCGGTATCGATATTCATCTTGTTGAAGATGACGGCAAGCTCGTTCACCAGGGCGATATTAAGATCACGCTGAGTATTCTCGATGACCTTGGCCGCCTCTGCGACACGGATCGACGCTGCCTTGTGCGTGCCTGCCGTCACCACCTCATTGTAGAGGTGATCGATCAACTCAGCGATCTCGGGCGTCGAGCCGGAGGTTATCTTCTTGATGGTCGGCAGGCGGTGGGACTTGTCGCCCGGATTGATGCGCTCGGGCGAATAGCCGACATAAAAGTCAACGTTGAACTTGAGCCCGGAAAACTGTTCCAGCACGGGCACGCAGTCTTCCTCGGTGGCGCCGGGATAGACGGTCGACTCATAAATCACGATATCGCCACGCTTCAGCACCCTGCCTACCGTCTCGCTGGCCTTGATCAGAGGCGTCAAGTCCGGACGTTTGTATCCGTCGATGGGCGTCGGCACTGTGACGATATATGTATTGCAGTCGCGCAGTTTGTCGATGTCGGTCACATAGGTGACATGCGTGGCCGCAGCCAAATCCTCGGCGCTGGCTTCGCCTGTCACGTCGACACCCGCGCGCAGCTCAGCGATCCGCTTTTCATTGATGTCGAAGCCGACCACGGGGCGCTTTTTGCCAAATTCCACAGCGAGCGGTAGCCCGACATATCCCAGGCCGATAACGGCGATGTTGAGCCTCGAAGTCTGCGTCATCCCTAGACCTTGTAATAGTCCCGATACCAGCTGACGAATGCGGCGACACCGTCCCGCACTGACGTGGCGGGCTTATAGCCGACAGCCCGCACAAGTTCATCAACATTCGCGAATGTCGACGGAACGTCTCCAGGTTGCAGCGGCAGATATTCGCGGATGGCCTTCTTGCCCAGAATATCTTCTACCGCCTCGATATATTCGATCAGCGTCACCGGATTGTTGTTGCCGATGTTGAAGAGTCGGAACGGTGCGTTGCTGGTTGCCGGATCTGGTTCATTGCTGTTCCAGGAAGGATTTGGCGTGGATATTTGATCGCTTGCCCGAATAATGCCTTCGACAATGTCCGACACGAAGGTAAAATCGCGGGTGTGATTGCCGTTATTGAAGACCTGGATGGGCTCGCCCGCAATGATCTTCTTGGTGAACAGGAACAGGGCCATGTCAGGACGTCCCCACGGCCCATAGACCGTGAAGAACCGCAGTCCCGTGGTGGGTAAGTTAAACAGATGGCTGTAGCTGTGCGCCATAAGTTCATTGGCGCGTTTGGTCGCCGCGTAGAATTGCAGAGGATGATCGACGCCCTTGTGCTCGGAGAAGGGCATTGCCGTATTGGCGCCATAGACCGACGACGTGCTCGCATAGGTTAGGTGCGCGACACGATTGTGACGGCAAGCCTCCAGCACATTGGTAAAGGCAATGATATTGCTTTCAACGTAAGCATGCGGGTTTTCCAGGCTGTAGCGTACGCCCGCCTGAGCGGCCAAGTGGATCACCCGGTCGAATGTATTTTCCGCAAAGCAGGCATCAACGGCATTCCGGTCCGCAAGGTTGGCGCGAATGGAATTATACCGGCCGTTCGCCCCTCGTGTCGCCATGTCCTCAAGAATGGATAGCCGCGCTTCCTTGATGCCGACGTCGTAATAGTCATTGACAGCGTCAAGACCGACGACCTCGTCGCCACGCTCCAGCAAGCGCTTGACAAGGTGAAAACCAATGAAGCCCGCATGGCCTGTCACGAGGATTTTCAAGTTGGATCCACTCGGCGTTGAGAAAAAACGTGTCCCTCGACTATTCCAAAAGCGACCAGCCGGCAACCTCGTCCGGGGTTACGTCCTCAGCTTTGGCAGGTTAGAAAGAGTCATCGCTCTGCGCAAGAAATTGCCGCGATATCCGAGCGAAGGGGCCATGGTCATCAGCAATGACGTCTGTGCGGTGAACACCGCTTCGCCCAAGCCGGAAGCACAGGCCTTCATCAATTATCTGGTATCGCCCGGCGTGCAGGAAATTCTTGCCAAGGGCCTGGGTTTTCCCCGTGAACGAGCTGGCTAAATTGTCCACCGAGGAAGCCAAGGGCATTCCCTATGGTCCGGAACAGGTTTCCAGCCTCGAAGTCGTCGACTGGAACGTCGTCAATGCCAATCGCGAAGATTGGGATCGTCGCTGGGTTCGTGAAATCGAGCGTTGAGTTCCGAGGCCGGCAAGGAGTGTCGTCGGTGACGAAAGCTGAAAATACGCCATCGGCATCATTCCTGGAAATCGACGGCCTGACCAAAGCCTATAACAAGGTGACGGTGGTCGACAGGTTTGCCCTGAGCGTGCAGGAGGGGGAGTTCGTCTCCCTCCTGGGTCCATCGGGTTGCGGCAAAACCACCACATTGCAGATGCTCGGGGGATTTGTGATCCATCGGCCGGAAGCATCCGGCTGGAGGGGAAAGACCTGATCGCGGCGCAGAACATATCCTATGGGCTGGAAGTGCGCGGCGTGTCGCGCGCCGAGCGGGTGCTGAAGGTGCTCGATCTCGTCGGGCTGAGCGCCTATGGCGAGCGCTATCCTCGGCGCATGTCGGGTGGGCAGCAGCAGCGCGTCGTGTCCGTCGTCAGATGCTTTGGCCCAGACCGGTGTTTCGATTAGCGGAGAGTTCTGCTCGTCATTGGGTTGATGTTATTCGGCGAGGCCTGCGTGGCGCAAGCGCCGATGTTGGATGGTCTGGCGTTTGATCCTTTCCCGGTGTTCGATGATGGTAGCGGCCCTGCCGAAGTAGGCGTCGGCGGGTGGCACATTGTCGAGGCTCTCGTGGTAGCGCCGATGATTGCAGTGTTCGATGAAGGCCTCGATCTGGCTTTCGAGGTCACCGGGCAGGAAGTGGTTTTCGAGCAGGATGCGGTTCTTGAGCGTCTGATGCCAGCGCTCGATCTTACCCTGTGTCGGGGGATGCATTGGCGCGCCGCGCACATGATTCATGCCATTGGCGGTGATATAGTCGGCCAGTTCCTGGGCGATGTAACTGGGCCCATTGTCACTGAGCAGGCGCGGCCGGTGCTGAACATTAGCCCGATCACAGCCTGATGATGCCAGTGCCATGTCCAGCGTGTCGGTGACGTCCTGGGCCCGCATGACCGAAGGGCAACCTGGGTCGTCAGGTTTCTATGGAGAGGTTGTCCCAAAACTTGTCCCAAATTTAATGTATTACATTAAGAGTTAGGGTAAGTATTGGTACGCCTGACACCATTCCAGCCTCCCGAATTTGACATCGGGAAAAACCCGCTTAGTCTTTTTCCCAATTCCAGCGCGGGAGGCGTCGGCATGGGGCCGGGCGAGGATGATCCGGGTCATCCGCTCTATTGGGAAAAGTTCCTGCGCGAAGCCGCTGCCGCGTTCGAGCCGGCGCCGGAAGCGGCGCTGTCCTTCGAGGTGCTGCGGGCTCTTTATGCCAGCATAACAAGTCATTACGGCCATGCCTGCGCCATGACCGGCGAGCGTTTCGAGCCCTCCGGGAACCTGCTGCGAGACGATGTCGAGATCGTCGCCATCCGCCCGCTGGCCGCGGGCGGGGCGCTGCATGTGCACAATTTCCTGTGCCTGTCGCCCGCCGCCGCCGATGCCTTTCGCCGCGGCCATTTGGCGGTGGGGCCGGGGCTGGAGCTGCTGGCCGATCTGAGCCGCATCGATCCCGAGCTGCTGGAGAGGCTTTCGCCCATCGGGCGGCTGGCCGTGCCGGAGAGTCCGGTGGCCCGGCCCGATCCGGAGGCGCTGGCCTTTCACCGGACCCATATCTTCCTGTCCGGCGCCTGAGCGCAAATCCCCGCCTTCGCGGCGCGGCGCTATACTGGGGCAGGGGAATTTCATCCGCCCCCGCCACGAACGGGGTTGCGGTCTTGGGGGATGCGCCCTAACCCTTGCCGCAACGCTTCCCAGGAGGACACACCATGCCGCAAGACGCCGCCGCCATCCGCTCCATTCTCTCGCTTGCCCCGGTGGTGCCGGTCATCATCCTGGACGATGTCGCCAAGGCCAGGCCCCTGGCCGAGGCGCTGGTGGCCGGTGGATTGCCCATTCTGGAGGTGACGCTGCGCACCCCCAATGCGATCCGGGTGATGGAGGAGATGAGCAAGGTTTCCGGTGCCATTGTCGGCTCGGGCACGGTGCGCACGCCCCAGCACATGAAGCAGTCGGTCGATGCCGGCTGCCGCTTCATGGTGTCGCCGGGCATTTCCCCGCGTATTCTGGACGCCGCCGACGATATCGGCATTCCCCTCCTGCCCGGCATCGCCACGCCCAGCGAGGCGATGACGGCGGCCGAGCGCGGCTACAGCTTCCTCAAATTCTTCCCCGCCGAGGCCAATGGCGGCGCGCCGGTGCTCAAGGCCTTCGCCTCGCCCCTGGCCGACATCACCTTCTGCCCCACCGGTGGCATCGACGCGGCCAAGGCCAGGACCTATCTTGCCCTCTCCAACGTCATCTGCGTGGGCGGCAGCTGGATCATGCCGGCCGACGCCATCGAGGCGGGTGACTGGTCGCGCATCGAGACGCTGGCGCGCGAGGCCAGCGCCCTGCGCGGCTGACGGCCATGGCCGGGGTGCCGGAGGACGGGTTGGGGCACCTCAGGATCGTGCTGGGGGACACCGCCTATATCGGCCCCGGCCGCGCCGATCTGATGGAGCTGATCGAGGAGACCGGCTCCATTTCCGCCGCCGGCAAGGCCATGGGCATGAGCTACAAGCGCGCCTGGGGGTTGGTGCAGGCGCTCAACCAGGGGTTCGGCGTGGCGCTGGTGATCTCCAGCCGCGGCGGGGCCGAACAGGGCGGCGCGCATCTCAGCGAGGCGGGCCGGCTGGTGCTGGCGCGCTACCGCGCCATGCAGGCGGCCACCGGTTCGGCCATTGCCGATGACGTCGCGTTCCTGCGGAAAAAATTCGATCTCTCCTGAGGGAAATATCGCTTGCGCCGCCCCCCGGGCTTTGCCACAACCGATATGGTTTTGAAAACATATCGGAGTTGACGATGAAGCGCGTCGTGCTGGGGGCCCTGCTTTTGGTGCTCATGGCGTCCACCGCCCAGGCCGGGCAGGTCAGTGTCGCGGTGGCGGCCAATTTCACCAGGGTGGCCGAGGATCTGGCACCCATATTCAAGGCCGAGACCGGCCATGACGTGGTCTATAGCTTCGGCGCCACCGGCCAGCTCTATACCCAGATCAGCCAGGGCGCGCCCTTCGAGATATTGCTGGCCGCCGATGACGAGCGCCCCGCCAGGGCCGTGGCCGAGGGGCTGGGCGTCGAGGGCTCGGTCTTCACCTATGCCATTGGTGCGCTTGCGCTTTACAGCACTTCGCTGGACCTGGCCGATGGCGAGGCGGTGCTCGAGGGCGGGGCTTTCGAAAAGCTCGCCATCGCCGATCCCGAGACCGCGCCCTATGGCCGCGCGGCGGTCGAAACCCTCACCGCATTGGGTCTGGTCGATGCCGTCACGCCCAAGCTGGTGACGGGCGAGAACATCTCGCAGACGCTGCAATTCGTTGAAAGCGGCAATGCCGAGCTCGGTTTCGTCGCCGCCAGCCAGGTGGTGGGCAAGTCCGGCGTGTGGATCGTGCCGGGCGACCTTTTCGAGCCCATCCGGCAGGATGCGGTGCTGCTCAAGACCGGCGAGGCCAATCCGGCCGCGCAGGCCTATGTCGATTTCCTGCGCAGCGACAAGGCCGTGGCGCTCATCGAAGCGGCCGGTTACGTCGTCGAATAACGGGCAAGGCCGATGCGGCTCGAGGAGATCTGGCCCCCCGTCAGCCTGACGCTGGCACTGGCCGCGATCAACACGCTGATCCTTTTGCTGGCCGGCACGCCCATCGCCTGGTGGCTGGCGCGCAGCAAGAGCCGCTTCCGTGAAATGGTGGGGGCGGTGGTCTCCATGCCGCTGGTGCTGCCGCCCACGGTGCTGGGCTTTTACCTGCTCATCGCGCTCGGCCCCGGCGGGCCGGGCGGCTGGATCGCCTCGTTCTGGGGCGGGCGCACCCTGGCCTTCTCCTTCACCGGCCTCGTTATCGGCTCGTTCTTTTATTCGCTGCCCTTCATGGTGCAGCCGCTGCGCAATGGTTTCGCCGCCATCGGCAATGACGCGCTGGAGGTGGCCTCGAGCCTGGGGGCGTCGGACTGGCAGCGCTTTTGGCGCGTGGCATTGCCGCTGGCCCGCCCCGGCTACATCACCGGTGCGGTGATGACCTTCGCCCATACGGTGGGCGAATTTGGCGTGGTGCTGATGATCGGGGGCAATATTCCCGGCCAGACAAAGGTCATCGCCATCGCGCTCTACGATTATGTCGAGCGCCTGCAATGGGGCGAGGCGCATCTCATCGCCCTGGGCATGGTCATCTTCGCCTTCGTGGTCATCGCCATAACCCTGACCATAGACCGGCGCATCAACGTGCCCATGCCCTGATCGGCGCCGTTGCGCGCCGCCGGGCCGCTCCCTATTGTTCGGCTCGGAAGCGGGCAAACAGAATCGGAATAGAAAAATGTTGGACAGTTTCGGGCTCGACGGGTTCAGCGTCACGCTGATCGGGATCGGCGTTCTGGCGCTGCTGGTGCTGTTCGCCGGCGCCAAGACGGTGCCGCAGGGCTATAATTTCACCATAGAGCGCTTCGGCAAATATACCCGCACGCTCAAGCCCGGCCTCAACCTCATCGTGCCGTTTATCGACACCATCGGCAGGAAGCTGAACGTCATGGAGCAGGTGCTCGACGTGCCGCACCAGGAGGTCATCACCCGCGATAACGCCACGGTCACCGCCAATGGCGTCACCTTCTACCAGATCATGGATGCCGCCTCGGCGGCCTATGAGGTGGCGCATCTGGAAAACGCCATCCTCAACCTCACCATGACCAATATTCGCTCGGTCATGGGCTCGATGGACCTCGACGAACTGCTCAGCCACCGCGACGAGATCAACGATAGGGTGCTGCGCGTGGTCGATACCGCCGTCGCGCCCTGGGGCGTCAAGATCACCCGCATCGAGATCAAGGACATCGACCCGCCCAAGGACCTGGTGGAATCGATGGGCCGGCAGATGAAGGCCGAGCGCGAAAAGCGCGCCACCATCCTGGAAGCCGAAGGCCGCCGGCAGGCCGCCATCCTCAAGGCAGAGGGCGAAAAGCAGGCGCAGGTGCTCGAAGCCGAGGGCCGCAAGGAAGCCGCCTTCCGCGACGCCGAGGCGCGCGAGCGCGCCGCCGAGGCCGAGGCGCAAGCCACCAGGCTGGTGTCCGAGGCCATCTCGGCGGGCAATGTGCAGGCCATCAATTATTTCGTCGCCAACAACTACATCAAGGCGCTGGAAGGGCTGGCGACCTCGCCCAACCAGAAGGTGCTGATGCTGCCGGTGGAAGCGGCCAGCGTCATCGGCTCCATCGGCGGCATCGCCGAAATCGCCCGCGAAACCTTCGGGGCCGGCGCCGTGCCGCCGCGTTCGGGCCGGGTGCCCAGCAGCGGACAGGGCTGACCCGTCATGCAACTCATCGCGCTCATTGCCAGCATCGGCCCCTGGGCCTGGATCGTGGCGGGCCTGGTGCTGCTGGCGCTGGAGCTGGTGGTGCCCGGCGGGTTCCTGCTCTGGATGGGCATTGCCGGCATCTGCACCGGGCTCATCGCCTTCGTGCAGCCGATCGACTGGCCTTGGCTGTGGCTCATCTTCGGGGCGCTGTCGCTGGTCTCCATCAGCCTCTGGGTGCGCTTTGCCCGCCATCGGCCCGACGCCACCGACAGGCCGCTGCTCAACCGCCGCATGGCCCAGATGGTGGGCCGCGAGGGCGTGCTCGACCAGCCCATCGCCCAGGGCGTGGGCCGGCTGGCGCTGGGCGACACCATCTGGCGCATTTCCGGGCCCGACCTGCCGGCGGGGCAAAGGGTGCGGGTCGTGGGGGCCGATGGCGCGGTGCTGCGGGTGGAAGCGGCCGGAACCGAGTGAGCCGGGCCGGGCCAAAAAGGGTTCCTTAACCATAAGCTGAAAGGATTGGCGCATCATCGGGCGCCCTGCGGCGCCGCATGTCCATGGGTTCGGCGGAGCAGGTTTTGTCCCAGGCTTGGCGGCATATTCTGGCGGGGGCGGTGGCGCTCCAGGCGCTTTGCCTTGCCGCCCCGGCGCTGGCCGGGGACGCCGATGACGAGCGGCTGCTGCCCGGCCTCTATCCCGAGGCCCCGGTTTCGCTCGGCGATACCGGCCTGCGCGAGCCCTACGATCCCTTTTTCGACGTCGACTGGTCGGTGGCGCTGCGCGGCACCTATAGCCGCACCAGCAGCGGCGAACGCTTCGACACGCAGCTGGCGCCCCGGGCTAGCCTCGAACATGTCGGCACGCGCTCGGCCATCAGGCTCGATGCCGATGCCGAGATCACCCGTCCCAATAACGATGGCCAGATCAGCGTCACCGGCCTGCGGCTGGGGCTGGAAGCCGGCTACGACCTCGACAGGGATACGCGCCTCGCCGCCTCGGGCAATCTGGCGGTGAGCCAGGCCCTGGCCGGCACGCCGGGCATCGCCAGCAATGTCGCGCTCGCCCCGCGCACGGTCAGCGGCGGGGGCGAGCTGGGCGTGACCCGCCATTTCGGCAGGGTCAATGTCGGGCTGACCGGGGGCCTGTCCCGCACCGTCTATGGTCCCACCACGCTCGACAGCGGCGCCGTGGTCGACAATTCGGACCAGAACTACACCGCCTATGAGGCCGGCCTGCGCGTCGGCTACCAGATGACCCCGATCCTGGAAGTCTTCGCCCAGGCGAAGCTGGGACGCGACGTCTTCGACACGGCGCCGGCGGCGCCCGGCCTGCGCATGGATGCCACCAATACCAGCCTTCGCGGCGGCGTCACCGGCCGCTGGAACGGCGTGCTGGAGGCCACGGTTTCAACCGGGCTGGGCCTGCGCCGGTTCGACGCGGCCGGAGTGGAGGAGGTCACGAGCCAACTTTACGACGCCCGCATCCTTTACACCCCCGATTCCACCTGGCGGTTCGGCGCGGGCTTTGCCACCACGCTTGCCCCCACCGGGCCCAATGGTGCGGGCTCGGCCCGCATCGCCCATGCCGCCAATGCCGATGTTCACTACACGGTCAATTCCTGGCTGGCGCTGCGGGCGGCGATGGACTGGAGCACGGCGCGCTTCGCCGGCAGCCCGGATACGGAAACCGGCCATGGCTGGAGCGTGGGCGCCGACTACAAGCTCAACGCCCACACCGCCGTCACCGCCGATTACGACTACGACTATACCGAAAGCACCCGCAACGGCGTGCAGGACGCCCACCGCGTCACCATGGGCGTCACGCTATCGCGCTAGGGGGAACGCTTTCCTCACCTCTCCCTTTGGGGGAGAGTTCGGCGCGTAGCGCCGGGTGAGGAGGCCACTGGCTAGAGATGGTCTTCCAGGTCGAGCTTGCGCAATTCCTTGAGGAAGCCGTCCTTGATGTCCTCGCGGTCCAGCGCATAGACCACATTGGCGGTCAGGAACCCGATCTTGGAGCCGCAATCGAAGCTCTGGCCGCGATATTTGACCCCGGTGAAGCCCTGGTCCTTCATCAGCGCGTTCATGCCGTCGGTGATCTGGATTTCCCCGCCGGCGCCACGCGTCTGGTTGGCCAGGAGCCCGAAGATTTCCGGCTGCAGGATGTAGCGGCCCGAGATGATGAGGTTGGAGGGGGCGTCCTCGCGCTTGGGCTTTTCCACCATGTCGGTGATGGAAAAGCTGTTGTCCGGTCCCGCGCCGCGCGCCACCACGCCATAGGAGGAGATGTCGGCGGGCGGCACTTCTTCGACGGCGATCACATTGCCGCCGGTCTGTTCATAGGTGTCCATCATCTGCTTGAGCACGCCCGGCTGGCCGCGGAACAGCATGTCGGGCAAAAGCAGCGCAAAGGGATTGTCGCCGACGATGTCGCGCGCGCACCAGACGGCGTGGCCGAGGCCCAGAGGCTCCTGCTGGCGGGTGAAGCTGGTGCGCCCCGCCGAGGGCAGGTCCTTGCGCAATTCGGCCAGCGCATGGGTCTTGCCGCGGGCCTCGAGGGTGGTTTCCAGCTCGAACTGGCGGTCGAAATGATCCTCGATCACGCCCTTGTTGCGGCCGGTGACGAAGACGAAATGCTCGATGCCGGCCTCGCGGGCCTCGTCCACCGCATATTGGATCAGCGGGCGGTCGACCACGGTCAGCATTTCCTTGGGCAGCGCCTTGGTGGCGGGCAGGAAACGGGTTCCCAGGCCGGCGACGGGGAATACGGCTGTTCTGACGCGCTTCAAGGCTCACTCCATTTTTAGGCGATGTAAAGCTATCTCAACCTCTGACAAATATCATCATGCCCAATAAAGCTTTTAAAATACGGAGTTAACCCATGAGCGTGCTGGTGACCGGGGGCGCGGGCTATATCGGCAGCCACATGGTGCTCAATCTGGCCGACGCCGGAGAGACGGTGGTGGTGCTGGACAATCTCGTCACCGGCTTCGACTGGGCCGTGGACGGGCGCGCCATTTTCGAATCCGGCAATGCCGGCGACATCGAGCTGGTGCGCAGGCTGATCGACAAGCACGCCATCACCGAGATCGTCCATTTCGCCGGCTCCATCGTGGTGCCGGAATCGGTCACCGATCCGCTCAAATATTACGCCAACAACACCGCCACCTCGCGCAATCTGATCGAGGCCGCGGTTAAGGGCGGGGTCAAGCATTTCATCTTCTCCTCCACCGCCGCCGTCTATGGCATGACCGGGCTGGCCCCGGTGGTGGAGACGACGCCGCTCCATCCCATGTCGCCCTATGGCCGGTCAAAGCTGATGACCGAATGGATGCTGGCCGACGTGGCCGCCGCCCATGACCTCACCTATGGCGTGCTGCGCTATTTCAACGTCGCGGGCGCCGACCCGCAGGGGCGCAGCGGGCAGTCGACGCCCATGGCCACCCATCTCATCAAGGTCGCCTGCCAGACCGCCCTGGGCCAGCGCGCCAAGATGGATATTTTCGGCACCGATTACGAAACGCCCGACGGCACCTGCGTGCGCGACTATATCCACGTGACCGACCTCATCGCCGCCCATGCGCTGCTGCTCGAGCATCTGCGCGGCGGGGGCGAGAGCACCACGCTCAACTGCGCCTATGGCCAGGGCTATTCGGTGCGCCAGGTGGTCGACACGGTGCGCGCGGTCTCGGGCGTCGATTTCATCGCTGAGGAAGGGCCGCGCCGGGCTGGCGATCCGGCCTCGATCACCGCGACGGGCGAGAAGGTGCGCCAGCTGCTGGGCTGGACGCCGCAGCATGACGATTTGAAGGAAATCGTCGCCTCCGCCTATGCCTGGGAGCAATATCTGGTGCGGCGCAACCGCTGAGCGGGCGCCCCGCTCACGTCGCGGGGAGGCGGTGGCGCTTGGGGGGCGGTTTTGCTAGGGAAGGGACGATGTTGCGCGGAAGTGCCATGATCCGTCTTGCCCTCGTTCTGCTGGCCGGTCTTCTCGTCTTTGGCGGGATGGCGCCGGCGTTTGCCCAGGGTCAGGACAGCGTGCTGGTGGTCCAGGAGCAGAAGCGGCGGACGCTGTTCGACCTGCTTTTCGGCCCGCCCGAGCCGGCCGCGCCGGTGCAGGCGCCGCCGCAGCGGACGCAGCAGCGAGCGCCGGCCGCGTCACTCCCCCCGCCCAAGCCGCAGGTGACCAAGGCGGAAGACGCCACGCGCCTCGCCGTCTTCGGGGATTCGCTGGCCATCGACCTCAGCCGCGCGCTGGAGCGGTTCTATGCCGAGGATTCCCATCTGGCGGTCATCGATCAGGGCGTCAGCTCCTCGGGTTTCGTGCGCGACGATTATTTCGACTGGAACAAGGCCGTCGACCAGCAGATCGCCGCCGACAGCTTCGATCTGGCCGTCGTCATCATCGGCATCAACGACCGGCAGGAAATCCGCGTCGACGGCAAGACCTATGCCGCGCTGACCGATCCCTGGGTCGCCGCTTACCAGGCGCGGATCAACACATTCCTCGCCAAGCTCAGGGCGGCGGGCAAGCCGGTGATCTGGGTGGGGTTGCCGCCCATGTCCAAGTCCGAATATTCGGCGGCCATCAGCCAGATCAGCAATATCCACCGCATGGCCAGTTTCTCGGGCGGGGCGGAATTCCTCGATATCTATGAGCGCTTCCTGGGCGAGGACGGCAAATATTCCTCCCAGGGGCCGGATGTGAACGGGCAGACGGCGCAGATGCGCAAGAGCGACGGCATCCATTTTTCCGCCGCCGGCTCGGACAAGATCGCCTTCTATCTCAGCCAGATCATCAGCCGGTTCTATCGCGGCGGCGGCATTCAGGTGGCGGTGGCCGATCCGCTGGCCGGCACCGATGCCGGCGCCATGCTGCGCCCGCCCTATCAGGGCCTGGGCCAGACCCGGCTCTTGGAGGTGGCGGGGGCGGTCATTCCCATCAGCCGCGTGCCGGCGCGGGCCGGCGATCTGCTGACGGCCGGCGGGCCGGGGCTTTCCGAGCCGCCCTTCACGCTCGAACAGCTGGTCAGCGCGCCGGTGGGCCGCGCCGACGCCTTCGGAGTGGGGATCGATCCGGCCCGTGAGGAGCCGGACCTCTAGCCTTCCAGGAAGCGCACCGCGCCGATATGGGGCAGGTTGCGGTTGCGCTGGGCGTAGTCGATGCCGTACCCGACGACGAATTCATCGGGAATGTCGAAGCCGATCCAGCGGGCGGCGATCTCGGTTTCGCGCCGGCTGGGCTTGTTGAGCAGGGCGCACACCTCCATGCGGCGCGGATGGCGGGTCTCGAGGATTTCGAGTACATGCTTGAGCGTGTGGCCGGTGTCGATGATGTCCTCCACCACCAGCACGTCGCGCCCGGCGATCTCGCCGCGCAGATCCTTGAGGATGCGCACTTCCCGGCTCGATTCCATGGCGTTGCCATAGGAGGAGGCTTCGAGGAAATCGACCTCCACCGGCAGGTCCAGCTCGCGCACCAGATCGGCGATGAAGATGAAGGAGCCGCGCAGCAGCCCCACCACCACCAGCTTGTCGGTGTCGGCGAAATAGGCCGAAATCTCCTTGGCCAGCGCCTCGACGCGCGCGGCGACGGCCTTGGCCGAAATCAGTTCATCGACGACATAGGGTTTTTGGGTCATGGGGAATCCTGCCGGGATATGCAGGCGTTTCTAGCCGGATTTTCCCGGCCCCGGCAATGCCCCGCCCCGATCGGGGCGAGGCGGAAGGCGGATCAGCGCGGCAGGTCGGTGCGCCCCATCAAGTCCATGTCGATGGCGCGGGCGGCCTGGCGGCCCTCGCGGATAGCCCAGACCACCAGCGACTGGCCCCGGCGCATGTCGCCGGCGGCATAGACGCCGGCAATGGTGGTGCGGTAGCTCAGCGTATCGGCGAAGAGATTGCCCCGCCGGTCGAGATCGGCGCCCAATTCGGCCAGCATGCCCTCATGGATGGGGTGGGCAAAGCCGATGGCCAGCAGCACCAGATCGGCCTTGATGACGAATTCGCTGCCTTCGATGGGCTGGCGCTGGCGGTCGACGCGGGCGCATTCCACCCCGCTCACCTCGCCATTGGCATTGCCGAGGATTTTCATGGTGCCGGCGGAAAATTCGCGGATGGCGCCTTCGGCCTGGCTGGAGGAGGTGCGCATCTTGACCGGCCAGTTGGGCCAGTTGGTCAGCTTGTTCTCCATTTCCGGCGGCATGGGGCGCACGTCGAGCTGGGTGACGGCCACCGCGCCCTGGCGGAACGAAGTGCCGACGCAGTCGCTGGCGGTGTCGCCGCCGCCCACCACCACCACATGCTTGCCGGCGGCGGTGAGGAGCGCCTCGCCCGAGACGTCCTCGCCGCCCAGGCGCCGGTTCTGCTGGATGAGGAAGGGCATGGCGAAGTGGACGCCCGCGAGCCCCACCCCTTCCACGTCGACGGGGCGCGGCGTTTCCGAGCCGCCGCAGAGCAGCACCGCGTCGTGCCAGCGCTGCAACTCGGCGATCGGCGTCGTCACCCCGACATTGATGCCATAGTGGAAGGTGACGCCCTCAGCCTCCATCTGCGCAACGCGGAAGTCGATATGGCTCTTTTCCATCTTGAAGTCGGGAATGCCGTAGCGCAGCAGGCCGCCGGCCCGGGGCTCGCGCTCATAGACGTGGACCTCGTGGCCGGCGCGGGCCAGTTGCTGGGCGGCGGCGAGCCCGGCCGGGCCGGAGCCGACGATGGCGACCTTCTTGCCGGTGCGGTGCGCCGCCGGCTGCGGCCTGATCCAGCCGGAGCGGATGGCCTTGTCGGCAATGGCCTGTTCCACCGTCTTGATGGCCACCGGCACGTCCTCGAGATTGAGCGTGCAGGCCTCCTCGCAGGGGGCGGGGCAGATGCGGCCGGTGAATTCGGGGAAGTTGTTGGTGGAGTGCAAATTGCGCGCCGCCTCTTCCCAGTTGCCGTTATAGACGAGGTCGTTCCAGTCCGGGATCTGGTTGTTGACCGGGCAGCCGGTGTCGCCGTGGCAATAGGGCACGCCGCAATCCATGCAGCGGGCGGCCTGGTCGGTCACCCGGCTCTCGGAGAGCGGAATGGTGAATTCGCCGAAATGGCGGATACGGTCGGAAGCCGGCTCATAGCGCGGTTCCTCGCGGTCGATTTCCAGAAAGCCTGTTACCTTACCCATGTCGTCCTCCCTTACTCGGCCGCCACATGCGTGCCCGAGGCGCGCTTTCTTTCCATCTCGAGGATGGCGCGGCGGTATTCGACCGGCATCACCTTGACGAATCTGGGCCGCATCTCGGTCCAGTTTTCCAGGATGTGCCGGGCGCGGGTGGAGCCCGTATAGTGCAGATGGTTGGAGATGAGCTGGTGCAGGCGCTCGTCGTCGTGCCGGGTCATGTCGCCGGAAATGTCGACCCGGCCATGCCATTCGAGGTCCCCACCATGGTGGTGGAGCTTCTGCATGAGGTCTTCTTCTTCCTCGACCGGTTCGAGATCGACCATGGCCAGGTTGCAGCGCGAGCGGAAGCTGCCGTCCTCGTCGAGCACATAGGCGACCCCGCCGCTCATGCCGGCGGCGAAATTGCGCCCGGTGGGGCCGATGACGACCACCAGGCCCCCGGTCATGTATTCGCAGCCATGATCGCCGGTGCCCTCGACCACGGCGATGGCGCCGGAATTGCGCACGGCGAAGCGTTCCCCGGCGAGCCCGCGGAAATAGCACTCGCCCGAGATCGCCCCATAGAGCACGGTATTGCCGGCAATGATCGAGCGTTCGGGTTCGAAGCCGGCCTTTTCGCCGGGCCGCACGACGATGCGGCCGCCCGAGAGCCCCTTGCCGACATAGTCGTTGGCATCGCCCACCAGGTCGATGGAAATGCCCTTGGCGAGGAAGGCGCCGAAGGCCTGTCCGGCGGTGCCGGTGAGGCGGATGGAGATGGTGTCCTCGGGCAGCCCCTCATGGCCGTAGCGGCGGGCGAGGGCGCCCGAGAGCATGGCGCCGGCGGAGCGGTCGCGGCTCTTGATCGGCAATTCGATCTGCACCGGCTTGCCGTTGTCGAGCGCCGGCCGGGCCAGCTCGATCAGCCTGCGGTCGAGCACATTTTCGAGGTGATGGTCCTGCCGCTCGGAATGATGCAGCGTGTCTCCCCCGATCGGCTCGGGCTTGTGGAAGAGCCGGGAGAGGTTGAGCCCCTCGCTCTTCCAGTGGTCGGCGAGGCGCTTCTGGTCGAGCAGATCGGCGCGGCCGATCAATTCGTCCAGAGTGCGGGCGCCGAGCCTGGCCATCAGGCCGCGCAATTCCTCGGCCACATAGAAGAAATAGTTGATGACGTGCTCGGGCGTACCCTTGAAGCGCTTGCGCAGCACCGGGTCCTGCGTCGCCACGCCCACCGGGCAGGTGTTGAGGTGGCACTTGCGCATCATGATGCAGCCCGCCGCGATGAGCGGGGCGGTGGCGAAGCCGAATTCATCGGCCCCCAGCAATGCCCCGATCAAGACGTCGCGACCGGTCTTGAGCCCGCCATCCACCTGCAAGCGCACGCGGCTGCGCAGGCGGTTGAGCACCAGCGTCTGGTGGGTCTCGGCCAGGCCGATCTCCCAGGGTCCGCCGGCATGCTTGAGCGAGGTCAGGGGTGAAGCGCCGGTGCCCCCGTCATAGCCGGAAATGGTGATGTGGTCGGCGCGCGCCTTGGCAACGCCCGCCGCCACCGTGCCCACGCCCATTTCCGAAACCAGCTTGACCGAGATGTCGGCCTCTTCATTGACGTTCTTGAGGTCGTAGATGAGCTGGGCCAGGTCCTCGATGGAATAGATGTCGTGGTGGGGCGGGGGGCTGATGAGGCCGACGCCGGGGGTGGAATGGCGGGTCTTGGCGACCACCCAGTCCACCTTGTGGCCGGGCAATTGCCCGCCTTCGCCGGGCTTGGCGCCCTGGGCCACCTTGATCTGGATCTGGTCGGCATTGACCAGATATTCCGCCGTCACCCCGAAGCGGCCCGAAGCGACCTGCTTGATGGCCGAGCGCAGGGGGTTCTGCCTGCCGTCGGGCAGGGGCTTGTAGCGGTCGGGCTGCTCGCCGCCCTCGCCGGTATTGGACTTGCCGCCAATGGTGTTCATGGCGACGGCCAGGGTGGTGTGGGCCTCGCGGCTGATGGAGCCGAAGCTCATCGCCCCGGTGGCGAAGCGGCGCACGATCCCGGCGGCCGGCTCGACCGCGTCGAGGGAAATTTCGGGGCCCAGCGGCTTGATGTCGAAAAGGTGCCTGATAGCCAGGTAGCCGTTTTCGCCTTCATTGACCTTGGCCGCGAAGTCGTCATAGCGCGCCTGGGCCGTTTCCGGGCTTTCCTCGCGCGTGCGCACGGCATGCTGGAGGTCGGCCACCAGGTCCGGCGACCAGGCATGCTTTTCCCCCCTGATGCGATAGGCATATTCGCCCCCCACATCGAGTGCGCGGCGCAACAGGGCGTCGTCGCCGAAGGCGAGGCTATGCCGGCGCACGGTTTCCTCGGAAACCTCCTTGAGCCCCACGCCCTCGATGGCCGTGGCGGTGCCGAAGAAATAGGTGTCGACGAATTCGGAGGAGAGCCCCACCGCGTCGAAGATCTGGGCGCCGCAATAGGACTGGTAGGTGGAAATGCCCATCTTGGACATCACCTTGAGCAGGCCCTTGCCGACGCTCTTGATATAGCGCTGCACCACTTCGTCGGCCGAAACCTCCTCGGGGTAGTTGCCCTCGGCATGGAGCGAGCGCAGCGCTTCGAAGGCGAGATAGGGGTTGATGGCCTCGGCGCCATAGCCGGCCAGCATGGCGAAGTGGTGGATTTCGCGGGCTTCGCCGGTTTCCACCACCAGGCCCGTCGAGGTGCGCAGGCCCTTGCGGATGAGGTGATGATGGACGGCGGCCAGCGCCAGGAGCGTCGGGATATCCAGCCGGTCGGCCGCAACCAGCCGGTCGGAGAGGATGATGATGTTGTATTCCCCGCGCACCGCCTCCTCGGCGGCCTGGCACAGGGCGTCGATGGCGGCCTTCATCCCTTCGGCGCCGTTCACCTTGGGATAGGTGATGTCGAGCGTCTTGGTCTTGAACTGGTTGGTCTCGATGTCGCCAATGGCGCGGATCTTTTCCAGGTCCTCATTGGTGAGCACCGGCTGGCGCACTTCCAGGCGCTTGACGGTGGAGAGCCCTTCGAGATCGAAGAGATTGGGACGCGGGCCGATGAAGGAGACCAGGCTCATCACCGATTCCTCGCGGATCGGGTCGATGGGCGGGTTGGTCACCTGGGCGAAGTTCTGCTTGAAATAGGTATAGAGCAGCTTGGGCCGGTCCGAGAGCGCCGAAAGTGGCGTGTCGGTGCCCATGGAGCCCACGGCCTCCTGGCCGGTGGTGGCCATGGGGGCCATCAGGAGCTTCAGATCTTCCTGCGTATAGGCGAAGGCTTGCAGCCGGTCGAGCAGCGCGGCGCTGGGCTCGGGCGCCTTGGGCGGCACGGCGGGCAGGTCTTCCAGAACGATCTGGGTGCGCGCCAGCCAGTCGGCATAGGGATTGGCGGTGGCGAGCGTCGCCTTGATCTCGTCGTCGGAGATGATGCGGCCCTGCTCGAGGTCGATGAGCAGCATCCGTCCCGGCTGCAGGCGCCAGCGCTGGACGATGTCCTCGTCGGGAATGGCCAGCACGCCGGATTCGGAGGCCAGCACCACATGGCCTTCCTTGGTGACGAGATAGCGGGCGGGGCGCAGCCCGTTGCGGTCGAGCGTCGCCACCACATAGCGCCCGTCCGATAGGCTCATGGCGGCCGGGCCGTCCCAGGGTTCCATAAGCGAGGCGTGGTATTGATAGAAGGCGCGGCGCTTCTCATCCATCAGCGGATTGCCGGCCCAGGCCTCGGGGATCAGCATCATGGCGGCGTGGGGCAGGGAATAGCCGCCGCGCACCAGGAATTCGAGGGCGTTGTCGAAGCAGGCGGTGTCGGACTGGCCTTCATAGGAAATCGGCCAGATCTTGCCGATGTCGTCGCCGAAATAGCGTGAATGCACCGAGGCCTGGCGGGCCGCCATCCAGTTCACATTGCCCCTGATGGTGTTGATCTCACCATTATGGGTGGTCATGCGATAGGGGTGGGCCAGCTTCCAGGAGGGGAAGGTGTTGGTGGAAAAGCGCTGATGCACCAGCGCGATGGCGCTGGAGAAATCGGGGTCGGACAAGTCGGGATAGAACTTGCCCAACTGGTCGGCCAGGAACATGCCCTTGTAAACCAGCGTGCGGGCCGACATGGAGACGACGTAAAAACCGTTATCCCCGTCGCTTTCGGGAACCTTATCATAGACGGTGTTGGAAATGACCTTGCGGGCGATGAAGAGCTTGCGCTCGAATTCATCCAGGGTCAGATCGGCGGGGCGGGCCAGGATCAACTGCTCGATGATCGGCTGGGTGGCGATGACGCCTTCGGAAAGCGCCGAATTGTCGGTAGGAACGACGCGCTCGCCTAGAAGGGTGAGGTCTTCACCGGCGAGACATTCGCGCACGATGGCGGCGCAGCGGTCGCGCAGGGCCGGGATGTTGGGGTAAAAGATCATCACCACCGCGTAATGGTGGCGGGGCGGAAGGGGGAAGGGCAGGACCTTGGCGAAGAAGTCGTGCGGGGTCTGGATCAGGATGCCGGCGCCATCACCCATGAGGGGATCGGCACCCACGGCGCCACGGTGTTCCAGGTTTTCCAGGATTTCGAGCCCCTTTTCGACCACTTCGTGGCTGGGGCGGTTGCCGATATTGGCGATCATGCCGATGCCGCAGGCATCGTGCTCGTTTTTGGGATCGTATAATCCCTGTGCCGCCGGCCGCCCCGAAACGGAGCCGGCGGCTTGTTCTCGTGTGGGGGTTTGCCTGGAGCCGACCGAGCTGATGACCATGATCTCTATCCCAAAATGAGGCCCGAGGGGGCGATGACGGGCGTTATCGCCCACAGGAACGTCCGCCGCCCCGAAACGGGAGAGCAGACACGATGCCGGCCCGGCCGGAAGCATTCCGGCCGATTGGGCAGGGGTTTGGTTCAGATGGGCGGCACTGCATCCAAATGGCCGCCGGATTCGGGCCCGCAAGCCCCTTCCGTCCCCATGGAGACGGTTTGTGCGCCGCGTCCACGGAGAGCGGAGCGACGCAGAAGTTAGGGCAGGGATGCTGTCCTAACCACTGCACATTTGCATAGTTCCAAACTGGCGACAAGCGATTTTGATGCGGCTGGGGAAAATTTTGTAGGAAATCCTATATTTTACTATAGGATTTATAGGGGTTCTGACGCGGTTCTGCATAAAATTCGGGCAGAACGCGCGTAAAATATGCAGAAGTCCTATTTTTAAGGGTTGAAAACCAAAAAGTCCTATTTCGACATGGGTCGAAATAGGACTTCGTGACTGCTCCTGAGCGCCGGCGGGCGCCGTCCCTATTCGAGATGGGACTTGATGAACCAGAGATTCTTGTCCAGGTCGCGCGAAAAGGCGGTGAGGATGTCGGCGGCGTCGGCATCGCCGGCCTCGTCGGTGGCGTCGATGTCCTCGCGCACCTGGTTGGCGAGCGCCGCATAGCGTTCGGCCAGCGCGGCCAGGTGATCGTTGATCTTGCGGATGTCGGTGGGATAGGCGGCCAGGGTGCTCGTCTTGGCCACCACTTCCTTGGTGCCCAGGGCGATGCCGTCGAGCTGGGCGACGCGCTCGGCGATGATGTCGACATGGGTGTCGAGATCGGCGCGCATGGGATCGAGCATTTCATGGACGGCGATGAAACCGGGGCCCTTGAGATTCCAGTGCGCCTGCTTGGTGATGAGCGCCAGGTCGATGGCGTCGGCGAGCCGGGCGTTGAGAATGTCGATGACGGCGGATTTGGCGTTGGCCTTGAGGGCGACGGCAGGGAGCTTCATGGCGAGTATCCTTTGACGCTGGTGGGATGCCGGTATAACCGGCGGGAAGGCCGGCGGTTCCCCGCCGCGCAAGAGAAAGGGCGCGGCCCCATGGCCGCGCCCCCTCGCTACCGGGAGGTGTCGGTAAGCGCCTAGTTGACCGAGTTGTCCTCGATGCTCGCCGTGGCGCCGGCATTGATCTGGATGGTGCGCGGCTTCTTGCTTTCGGGCAGTTCGCGCTTCAACTCCAGATGCAGCAGCCCGTTTTCGAGGCTGGCGCCCTGAACCTCGACATAGTCGGCAAGCTGGAAGCGCAATTCGAAGGCGCGCTCGGCAATGCCGCGATGGAGGAATTCACGGGACTTGTCGCTCGATTCGGCGGGCTTGGCGCCCTTGACCACCAGGCTGTTTTCCTTGGTCTCGATGGCGATGTCGCCATTGGAGAAGCCGGCTACGGCGATGGAGATGCGATAGGCATCCTCGCCGGTGCGCTCGATATTATAGGGCGGGTAGGTCTTGGCTTCCTGGCCGACCAGGGTGTCGAGGCGATTGAACACGCGATCGAAGCCGACGGTGGAGCGATAGAAGGGGGAAAAATCGATGGTCTGCATTTGTCACATTCTCCTTGAGCAACGTGGATATCCCGCGTCCTTCGGCCTGGCTCCCTGAGGTGCGGCGAGCCCCTTGGCCGGTGGGCGGGGTTCCCGGAAAGTCCGGCGAACGCAATTGATGTAGGGGGGATTTCGGCCCGTTCAAGGGGGCGAAGATGAACCGAAAATGAACGAGGTTATCCGGGTGGGTTCAGCTTGGCCCCGCTAGAAGGGGGCATGTGCCGAGGGCAATCTCGTCACGAACCCAAAGCGGTCCATCACCCGCCCCCCGCATGGGCCGCGAAACGGAAGCCGGCGCCTCGCAAGAGGCGTCGGTTTTCCTTTTTCAACCTCTTTGCCTTATGAGCAGGGAAGCGATCTCTTGGGGGCCGTGAACATGAGCGCCATTGTCGATCCGAACGGGCCAAGCCTGGTGTCGATCCCTTCCAATCCGGTGCCGGAAGGGGCCCGGGTGGGCTATTTCACCACCAGCGACAGGGTGCGCCTGCGCTATGCGCTCTGGCCCCGGAGCGAAGGCAAGCCGCGCGGCACCATATGCCTGGTGCAGGGGCGCACCGAATTCATCGAGAAATATTTCGAGACCATCGCCGACTTCCGGCGGCGCGGCTTTGCCGTGGCCACCTTCGACTGGCGCGGCCAGGGCGGCTCGGACCGGCTGATCGGCAATCCCAGGCTGGGCCATGTCGACCGCTTCGAGGATTACTGGACCGATCTGCGCTGCTTTCACGCCGATATCCTGCTGCCCGACTGTCCGGCGCCCTTTTATCTGGTGGGCCATTCCATGGGTGGGCTGGCCTCGCTTTTCGCCGGGGTGCATGACCGGCTGATGTTCGACCGCATTTTCCTCTCGGCGCCCATGCTGTCGCTGGACGGGCAGCCGCTGAGCATGGCCGGCATGGCGCGGGTGACGGCGGCGCTCAATTTCCTCGGGCTGGGCCGGCTGCCGGTGGGCCGCAAGGCCGACAAGCCCGCTTCCGAAACCAGCTTTCCCGACAACCCCCTCACCGGCGACATGGTGCGCTATATGCGCATGGTCGATGTGGTGCGCGCCCGGCCGGAGCTGGAAATCGCCTCGCCAACCATCGGCTGGGCGGCGGCGGCGATGGCGGCCATGGCCGAGGTGGTGCGCGACGATTTTCCCGCCCGGGTGCAGAGCCCCCTGCTCATGCTGGCGGCGGCGCGCGACAGCGTGGTCTCGCCGGCCGCCATCGAGCGGCTGGGGCTGCGCCTGCGCACCGGGCGGCATATGGTGGTGGCGGGGGCGCGGCACGAGCTGTTCATGGAAAGCGAGCCGATCCGCGCCCAGGTCCTTGCCGCTTTCGACGCCTTCATCACCGAGCAGAGCGCTTAAGACAAAGCGCGGCCTTGAAACACAGGCTTAAACGCGCGGTAAACCTCTGTGTCTGTATGTTCTCGCAGCTATCGGGACTGGCGAGAATCTCAACGTGTCATGGATGCGGAACATCAGGCGCTTTCTGGCCGATCGCAGCGGCAATGTTGCGATCATCGTGGCGCTGTCGTTTTTTCCCTTGCTGGTGATTGCCGGTGGAGCGACCGATATCGCCCGTTACGAGGCCTTTCGGGTGCAGTTGCAAAGCGGGGTGGACCGGGCGGCGTTGGCCGCGGCTGCGCTGAACCAGACCAAGCCCACCCAGACCACGGTGCGCGACTACCTCAAGGCCATCGATTTCCTCGATGACGTGACGCTCGATATCCAGGAGCAGGTGAGGCTCAATTCCAAAAGCGTCACGGTCAATGCGCGCTATCCCATGCCGACCGCTTTCCTGCCGCTGATCGGCATTGAAACGCTCGACGTGGTGGCGTCGGCCTCGGCCGAGGAGCGGCGCTCCAACATCGAATTGTCGCTGATGCTGGATTTTTCCGGCTCGATGGCGGCCAACAGCAAGTATTCGCGTCTCAAGACGGCGGCGACGGCCTTTATCGATGCCATCCTGACCGAACAGACCAAGGCGACGACCACGATCAATATCGTGCCTTATGCCGGCCAGGTCAGTGTCGGCAAGACGGCTTTCGATGCCCTGGTGAACCTGCCGGCGGATCCGTCGCGCCGTGAGCACAACAATTCTTCCTGCTTCGAAATGCGCAATGATTCCGACTACGCCACGGGGGTCATCAATTTCATACCGCGCGGGCAGGTGCCGCATTTCACCGTGTGGAACGCCAGCAATTATACAGCCAATCTCAATCCCGCCTGGTGCCCTTCCGACGACACCAGCATCGCCTTCATGTCCAATGACGCGGCTGCCCTCAAGCAGCGCATCGCCAATGCCAAGATGTATGACGGGACCGGAACGGCCATTGCGGCCAATTGGGGCCTGATGCTGCTCGATCCGTCGTCACGGCCCATGATGAATCTGATGCGCGCCAATGGGCTGGCCTCGGCGCAGTTTCCCGACCGTCCCGTGGCCTTCGATGATCCCGAAACGCTTAAATTCATCGTGCTGATGACGGACGGTGAAATTACCGAGCAATATACGGCCAAGGACAAGAACAAGCCGGTCAGGACCGCCAACAACTTTACGCAGATTTCGACGAAAGATACGAATGTGACGCGCTTCTACAAGGTGTGCGATGCCGCCAAGGCCAATGGCGTGGTCGTGTTCACCATTGGTTTCGAAGCCAATTCCACCGCGGCCGCGCAGATGCGCAAATGCGCCACCAGTGCCAGTCATTTCTATCAGGTGTCCGGCCTCGACATCAATTCCGCCTTCCAGTCTATTGCGACGGCTATCCAACAGATCAGGCTGACGCAGTGAGGCGGCGGAGCGTCAGCCTTGGCCGGCGTTTCCTGCGGGACAGGCGGGGGGCGTCCGCGCTCGAATTCGCCCTGATCGCGCCGATGCTCTTCGCCGTGCTCTTCGGCACCATCGAGGCAGGCTGGACGATGGTCCAGACCATCATGCTCGACCGGGCGCTGGATACCACCGTCCGGTCCCTGCGCATCGGCAGCATGGTCAATCCCACCCAGCAATCGGTACGCGACGCCATTTGCGCACACACGGTGGTGCTGGCCGATTGCAAGACCAACCTGGCGCTGGAATTCATTCCGGTGCTGAACGCATCCAGCTATCCGGCAGATAATGCCCGCTGCGTCGACCGCAGCGGCAAGATCAAGCCGGTGCTGCGTTTCGATCCCGGTGCGCGAAAGCAGACGGTGTTCGTGCGCGCCTGCTACGTGGTCAGCCCCCTGACGCCCGGCCTGGGCCTTGGGCTTGCGCTGCCCAAGGATGAGACCGGCGCCTATCGCATCATCGCCAAGTCCGGCTTCGTGAACGAGCCGTGACCATGAGAAAGCTGTTCGGCCATTGGCAGAAGGATGACCGGGGTGTTTCCGGGATAGAATTTGCGCTGCTCCTGCCGCTGCTGCTGGCGCTGCTTCTGGGCACGGTGACTATATTCGATCTCTTCCGAACGGCGCAGTCGGCCGAGAAAAGCACCTTTTCGGTGGGCGACATGATCTCGCGCCACACTTCCGCCGATACGAGCCTGCTCAATGAGATGGTAACCTTCGTGGAAAAGACGGTATCGCTCAGCGGCAAGGCGCGGATGCGGGTGAGCAGCATCTCCAAGAAGTCGGGCAAGTTGATTTTGGATTGGTCGAAGGTCGTGGGCAATACCGCCATCACGCTCGATACACTGACCTATGACTTGGTGCCCGATATTGCCGAAGGGGATTCGGTGATCCTGACGGAAACCTACATGCCTTATCGGGCCTTCGTCGCCGGCTTCGGTTTCGATCGCTTCACCTTCAACAACAAGGCGGTGCATCGCCCGCGTTTCGTGGGCAAGATCGCGTTCCAGTAAGAGCGGAGGCTTCCGCTCAGACCGCGTTGATGAGGTTCAGGGCTTTTTCCAGCAATTGCGGGGTGGCGGCGGCCACGACATTGCCGCCGCCGGTGGGCTCGCTCCCGTCCCAGCAGGCGATGGCGCCGCCGGCTTCGCGGATGATGGGCACCAGGGCGGCGATGTCATAGGTGTTGAGATAGGGCTCGACGACCAGGTCGGCATGGCCGGCGGCGAGCAGGGCATAGCCATAGCAGTCCATGCCGAAGCGTTGCAGGCGCGTCGCGCCTTCCACGGCCTGCCAGATGGCCTGCAAATGCGGCGTATCGAACAGGGCGGGCGTGGTGGTGAAGACCCGGCAGGGCGCCAAATCGATCTGGCCGCTGGTGCGGATGGGCGCTTCCTCGCCGGCGCGGTGGTAAAGGGCGCGGCCGGGCAGGGCGAGGAAGGTTTCCCCGATGAAGGGCTGGCTCATGATGCCGGCGATGGCGACGCCCTCATGGGCAAAGCCGATCAGCGTGCCCCAGACCGGCGCGCCGGAAATGAAGGCACGCGTGCCGTCGACCGGATCGATGATCCAGCTATTGGGGCTTTCGCCCGAGCGGCCCCATTCCTCCCCGATGATGGCATGGTCGGGAAAGGCCTCGGCGATGACGGCGCGGATGGCGGTCTCGGCGCCCCGGTCGGCCTCGGTCACGGGATCGAAGCCGCTGGCGAGCTTGTTGTCGATGCCCAGCCCGGTGCGGAACAGCGGCAGGGTGCGGGCCGCCGCCGCCCGGGCAGCGGCGAGCAGGGTCGCTTCGATTTTTTCGGAATCGGGGATCATGGCGGAAACTCTATTCGGCGGCGGCGCGGCTGGGAACCGGCTGGCCGGCCAGCGATACCAGATCGAGCCCGATCAGGGCGAAGATGAAGCGTTCGATGAGCAGGCGGATCGATTCGAACCCCTCATGGCGCACCAAAGTCACCTCGTTCATGTAGAGATGGCGGCTGATCTCGACCTGTAGGGCGTGGACGCCATGCTGGGGCCGGCCATAGGTGCGGGTGCAGAAGCCCCCGGCATAGGGCCGGTTGCGCGCCACGCGCAGGCCGGCGCCGGTAAAGATGGTTTCGGCCAGATCGACCAGGGCCGGCGCGCAGGTGGTGCCGTAGCGGTCGCCCAGCACGATGTCGGGCGCGGCCCGGTCATGGCTGCGGGTGAGGCGCGGCATGGAGTGGCAGTCGATGAGCAGGGCCACGCCGAATACGCTTATGGCTTCGCTGAGCAGGTTCTGCAGGGCGGCGTGATAGGGGTGGTAGATGCCCTCGATGCGCATGCGCGCATCCTCCAGGGTCAACCGGTCGCGGTAGATGGGCTTGTTCTCGGCGACGACCCGGGCCAGCGTGCCCAGGCCGGCGGCGACGCGGGGCGAGGCGGTGTTGAACCGGTCCGAGAGCGGCTCGACGAACATGGTGGGGTCGAGTTCCCACGGCTCGCGGTTGACGTCGAGATAGGCGCGCGGGAAATGGGCGCGCAGCAGCGGCGCGCCCAGATGCGGGGCGCGGGCGAAGAGCTCGTCTATATAGGCGTCTTCGGACTGGCGGATGGAGAGATGGTCGAGCCGCGTCATGGCCAGGAAGCGCTCGGGATAGACGCGGCCGGAATGGGGCGAATTGAACACCAAGGGCGCCACCAGCCGACGGGGCCGGATGGTTTCAAATGCCGGCTGATCCCAATAGTCGGACCGCACTTTGCCTCCCACATGAAACGCCGACGCGGAGCGCGACGCTGATTTGCCCCTGCAAGTGTCGTTCTTTGTCCCGGACTTGTCCAGATTGCCGCAAAATTGTCCGCAGACTTCGGCTGGCGGTTGCATGGTGGCCCAGTTCGCTTAAACATCTCCGCCAGATGCCGACTCAACGCCAGAATGGCCGGAGACCCCGATGAAGCGAATCCTGCTCGCTGAAGACGATAACGACATGCGCTCGTTCCTGACGCGCGCGCTCAAGAATGCGGGCTATGAGGTGGTTTCGTTCGACAATGGGCTTTCCGCCTATGAACGGCTGCGCGAGGAGCCCTTCGCGCTGCTTTTGAGCGATATCGTCATGCCGGAAATGGACGGGATCGAATTGGCCCGGCGCGCCACCGAGCTCGATCCGGACCTCAAGGTCATGTTCATCACCGGCTTTGCCGCCGTGGCGCTCAATCCCGACAGCGACGCGCCCAAGGATGCCTCGGTGCTGAGCAAGCCGTTCCACCTCAAGGATCTGGTCAACGAGGTCGAGCGGCTGCTGGCCGCCTAGGCGCGCACAACAAAGCTGGATTGCCCTCTTGACCCATGAGGGGTTTTTATGGTCTATCCGCGCCACCGGAACGGCGCAGCCGATCCGGCCCGGAGAGATGGGCGTATAGCTCAGCGGGAGAGCACTACGTTGACATCGTAGGGGTCACAAGTTCGATCCTTGTTACGCCCACCATCTCTTTCCGGCCGCCCCCCTGCATGCAGGGACCAGGGCAGTGGGAGTATAGCTCAGCGGGAGAGCATTCGCTTCACACGCGAAGGGTCACAAGTTCAATCCTTGTTACTCCCACCATTTTCCCCCTTTCGACAGCGCCGGCGGCCCTAGCAGGCCGCTTCCCGGCTCGGGGCCGGGCGATAGAGGCTGACGCGATTGCGCCCGCCGCGCTTGGCGCGATAAAGCGCCTTGTCGGCCTTTTGCAGCACTGAATCGAGCCCATCGGCGGATTCGGCCATGGTGACGCCGATGCTCACCGTGGTGTGGGGAATGGTCGGATCGAGCGGCGTCGCCATGCGCTCGCGCAGCGCGCTGGCCAGCGCCAGCGCCGTTTCGGGGGTGGGGACGCAGACGAGCAGGGCGAATTCCTCCCCGCCGATGCGGCCTTCCACCGCCCCGTCCGGGGCCATATCGAGCAGGATGCGGCCGAAACCGGCAATGACGGCGTCGCCCGCCATATGGCCGTAACGGTCGTTGATCTGCTTGAAATGGTCGAGATCGGCCAGCAGCAAAGCCAGCGGGCCCGGCCGCCGGGCGAGGAGGGCGTTGGCGTCGTCCTCGAAGCCGCGCCGGTTGAGCAGGCCCGAGAGCGTGTCGGTGCGGGCCTCGGCCTGAAGCTGGGAAATCAGGTCCTGGGCGATGGCGATCATCAGGCAGAGCGCCAGGATCACCGACACCAGCGACTGGCTGAACTGCACCGTGGTCCAGTAGAGCGACTGCTGGAAGCCGGCATAGTCGAAATAGCCCCCTTCCATCCAGATGATGACGATGGGGCGGATGAGGAAATTGGCGCCGGTCAGCACGCAGGCCCAGAGCAGGAGCCGGTCGACCAGGTTGGTCCGCCCGGTATGGCGCAGCTCGAAGGCGGTGAGGAGGGCCATGGCCGACAGCGCGAAGCTGATGGAAAAGATGCGGTAGTTGAGATCGGGGTGGATGAGCAGGAAATAGGTGAGACCGGCCAGGCCCATGCCGCCCATGACCGAAAGGCTGCGCCAGGGGACGGACAGGCGGTAATGGCCCAGCAGCGCGCTCATCAGCAGGCCGCCGGCCAGCAGGAACAGCGCGTTGGAGGCGATGCGCTGCACCTCGTGGGGCAGGGGCGGCATCACGTCCTGCATGAGGAAACCCAGCGCCGTGGCCAGGTGCCCGGCAGCCGCGGCCAGCACGTAGCCATGGTCGCGCCGCCCGCGCCAGAGCAGGTAAAAGGCTATGGCCAGCAGCACGCTGATGCCCGGATTGAGCAGCAAAATGAACAGTGAACCAGGCAGGACACTTCTCCTTGCAACGCCGCATCATAGCGCGCACATCGATAAGAAGCGGTTTAGCCGATCGCCGGTTTTTTGAGCTCCAGCCCAAACTTATGACAGGGTTATCACTCTCTTGCCGCCGGTGAAACCCTCGCGCCGCGCCGGAAAAAGGCGAGGGCGAAAAAAGAATGCAACCGAAAGCGCCCTTGCGCGTTTGACTCCGGCTTTGCGTGACAAAGCGGCACAAAAACATTGAGGGATGAAAATGGGTGACGCAGGAATCGGCTGGATCGCGGCCATCATCATCGGCGGGCTGGCCGGCTGGATCGCCTCTTCGATGATGAAGACCAATACGGGGATTTTCCTCAACATCATTCTGGGCATCGTGGGCGCGGCGATCGCCAGCTTCCTTTTCGGCATCATCGGCATCTCGTTCGGCGGCTGGATCGGCTATCTGATCGCCGGGCTGGTGGGTGCATGCATCCTGATTGCCCTGGTGCGCGCCATCCGGCGCTAGCGCGGGGCAAATCGGCATGTCGAGGGCGGGAGCGATCCCGCCCTTTTTGCGTTGAGGCTCCGGCCGTCTTATATGAGGAAGGACAGCACGAGCCGAAAAGGAGCGGTGGAATGGACAGCCATGCTTATGAGGTCACACGGACCGATGCCGAATGGCGGGCCCGGCTGACGCCCGAGCAATATCGCGTCATGCGCGACCATGGCACCGAGCCCCCCGGCTCCTGCGCCTTGCTGCATGAAAAGCGGGCGGGCACGTTTTCCTGCGCCGGCTGCGACACGCCGCTTTTCCGGTCCAGCCTCAAATTCGAGAGCGGCACCGGCTGGCCCAGCTTCAACGATCCCCTCCCGGGAGCGGTGGCGACCAGCCGCGACGCCAGCCATGGCATGGTGCGCACCGAGGTGCATTGCGCCCATTGCGGCAGCCATCTCGGCCATGTCTTTCCCGATGGCCCCCCGCCCACCGGGCTGCGCTATTGCATCAACGGCGTGGCGCTGAATTTCGCCCCGGCCGCCTGATCTCAGCTGCCGCGCGGCTTGGCCCGCGCGGTCGCCGTGGCGCTGACGGGATCGTCGGGCCAGAAATGGCGCGGATAACGCCCCTTGAGGTCGCGCACCACATCCTTCCAGCTGCCCCGCCAGAAACCGGGCAGGTCGCGCGTGGTCTGGATGGGACGATGCGCCGGCGAGAGCAGCACCAGCAGCAGCGGGATGCGCCCATTGGCGATGGCGGGATGGCGGTCGAGCCCGAAGAGTTCCTGCACCCGGATTTCCAGCGCCGGCCCGTTTTCGGCGCCATAGTCGATCGGCAGGCGGTTGCCGGTGGGAGCCGTGAAATGGCTGGGCAGCAGCGTCTCTATCTCCTGCCGCCGAGCCCAGGGCAGCAGCGCGTCGAGCGCCTGGCCCAGATGGTCGGCGGTGATGGCGGAAAGCCGGGTTTCGCCCTCGATAAAGGGAGCCAGCCAGCCGGCCTCGGCGGAAAGGGCCATGTCGGTAAGATCGGGCCAGTCGGCCCCCAGCGTCTGATGCAGATAGCTTGCCCGGGCGCGCAGGGCCCGCTGCTCCTTGCTCCAGGGCAGGGCATCGGGGCGGCGGATTGCCGCCTGAGCCAATAGAAGCGCGGCGGCGCCGAAATCGCTGACGGGCACGGGATCATCGGCCAGCCGCAGCGCCCCCAGCCGACGCTGGCGGCGGGCGCGGACAGCGCCCGAGGCGTCGTCCAGGGCCAGGACGGTGGTTTCGGCGATCCGCTGGGCGAAAAGACTTTCCAGCGCATCGGGGCTGAGGGAGGCGGCGGCGCGGATGCGGCTTTTGGCGGCGGTGCCGGTCATGTCGGTCACCACCAGAAATGGCGCCGCGGCCAGGACGTCGGTGGGGTCGAGCGCGGCCTGGCGGCCATTGGCGAGGCGGAAGCGCCCGCGTGCACCGGCCGGCTGGGCGACGCGGTCGGGATAGGCGCGGGCCAGGTGCTCGCCGGCCGGCAGATTGCCGCCGCTGCCGCCCCCGGCAAGACGGGCCCAGCGGCGCGCCAGCGCGCGGGCGTCCTCGGCCCGTCGGCTGCGCTCGGCGCGAAAGCGGTCGAGGCGATGGGCGAGGTCGGTGCCCTCGCCCCCCAGGCCGCGTTCGCCCAGCAGCACGGCCAGCTCGGTGGCGGTGAGGGCATCGTCGGCCGCGGCGGCGGCCAGCACCATATGGGCGAGGCGGGGATGGAGCGGCAGGCGCGCCAGCGCCTTGCCTTCCGGGGTCAGCCGGCCGGCGTCGTCAAGGGCATCGAGGGACTGGAGCAGCGCCACCGCCTCCGCCCAGGCAGGGGCGGGCGGGGCATCGAGAAAGGCCAGCGCCGCCGGATCGGCGACGCCCCAGGCGGCCAGGTCCAGCACCAAGCCGGTGAGGTCGGCGGCCAGGATTTCGGGGGTGTCGAAGGGGGCGAGCGCCGCCGTCTGGCCTTCGTTCCAGAGGCGGATGGCGACGCCCGGCCCGGTGCGCCCGGCCCGGCCCCGGCGCTGGTCGGCCCCGGCGCGGGAAACGCGGCGGGTTTCGAGGCCGGTGAGGCCGGTATCGGGCTCATAGACCGGCATGCGGCGGAAGCCGGAATCGATGACGACGCGCACCCCGTCAATGGTCAGCGAGGTTTCGGCGATGGAGGTGGCGAGCACGATCTTGCGCCGCCCCGGCGGGCTGGGGCGAATGGCGCGGTCCTGCTCGGCGGGCGGCAGCTGGCCGTAGAGCGGGGCGAGGACGGCATCCGACGGCAGCAGCGGGGCAAGGCGTTCGGCCACGCGCAGGATTTCGCCCTGGCCGGGTAGGAAGACCAGCAGCGAGCCTTCGTGCTGGCGCAGGGCCGCCTGGATGGCGCCGGCCACCTGATCCTCGAGGCGCAGCAAGGGGTCGGGCTCGTGATAAAGTGTTTCGACCGGAAAGGCGCGGCCGAGGCTTTCGATCACCGGGGCGTCGTCCAGCAGCCGGGCGATGCGCGCCCCGTCTATGGTGGCGGACATGACAACAAGCCGCAATTCGGGGCGCAGGGCCATGGCGTCGCGCGCCAGGGCCAGGCCCAGATCGCCATCGAGGCTGCGCTCGTGAAATTCGTCGAAGAGCACGCCGGCAATGCCGGCGAGCTCGGGATCGTCCAGCATCATGCGGGTGAAGACGCCCTCGGTGACGATCTCGATGCGGGTGCGGGCGCTGACTTTCGCATCCATGCGGACCCGGTAACCCACGGTCTCACCGAGATTTTCGCCCAGCAGGCGCGCCATCTGCGCGGCGGCGGCGCGGGCGGCAAGGCGCCGGGGCTCGAGCATGACGATGCGGCCATTCCCGCGCCAGGGCGCGTCGAGCAGGGCCAAAGGCACGCGCGTGGTCTTGCCGGCGCCGGGCGGGGCCACCAGGACGGCGCAGGGCCTGGCGGCGAGCGCCGCCATCAGGGCCGGCAGGGCATCATCGATGGGCAGGGGCGGCAGGGTCACTGAAAGCTCCGGATCGGCCGAGGCTTAGCCGCTGGCTCGCCGGGCCACAAGGGGCGGCAAAAACGCCATCCCCTTTGCCGGCGAACAGGGGTAAGTTCGCCCCGTCCCTGGGGGAGAGACGGCATGGATGGCGTGCGCATCGGCAATGACGAGGTGAGCGTGGAGGTGTCTGCGCTGGGCGCGGAGATGCAGGCCTTGCGCACGAGCGACGGGCAATCCTGGCTCTGGCATGGCGATCCCGCCTTCTGGAGCGGGCGCTCGCCCATTCTCTTTCCCATTGTCGGGCGGGCCCCAGAGGATCAATTGGGCATTGCGGGCGAGAATTACGCCATGGGGCAGCATGGTTTTGCCCGGAGGAGCCTCTTTTCGCTGGCGGCGCAGGGCGCCGATTTCTGCCGCTTCGAATTGCGGGCCAGCACGGCCAGCCGGGCCGTCTATCCCTTTGATTTCCTTCTGGCGGTGGAGCATCGCGTGGTGGGCCGGGGCGTAATGGTATCGGCCGAGCTGCGCAATCTCGACAGCCGCTCCATGCCCTTCGGCATCGGCTTTCACCCGGCCTTTTGCTGGCCGCTGCCCGGTTGCGCCGGGGCGGTGCACGAGGTGCAGCTGGACAATGGCGCCGAGCCGCTGCTGATGCGGCTGCAGGGCGGGCTGCTGCGGCCCGAGGCGCTGGCCTCGCCCTTTTCGCAGGGCGCGCTGCGGCTCGATCCCGGCCTGTTCGCGGCTGACGCCATGATCTTTCCCGAGGGGGCGGGATCGGGCCTGCGCTATGGCGCGGGCGGCAAGGCGGTGCGGCTCACCTGGAAAAACCTGCCGAACCTGGCCATCTGGTCCAAGCCCGGCGCGCCTTTCGTGTGCCTCGAACCCTGGCACGGCATGGCGGCGCGGCTGGGCGAGGGCAATGGGATCGAGGCGCGGCCCTTTACGATCGTGCTGGCGCCCGGTGCGGTGAGCCGGCATGGCTTCACCGCCACGCTGGTCGGCTGAAAGCGCTTTATTCGGCGGCGCCCCGTTCCTCGGCCAGGAGATCGGGGCCATTGGGGTCGCCGGGGGCGGTTTCGGCGCCCAGATCGGGGAAGGCGACGACGCGGTTGTTGCGGAAATCGAGGCGGATGACGACGAGGCCGCGTTCCTCGAACCAGGTGAGCAGGCGCCTTGCGCGGCTGGCCGAATGGGTGCCGTAGAGCCGGGCGAGGGTGGCGTCGGATGGGCAGGGCGCCCCGCTGAGCGCCGCCTGCGCCAGGACGAGGAACACCCCCTGCACGTCGTCGGTGAGGGTTTCGGACAGGGCCAGGGCCTGCTGCCAACCCTCTGATTGTGCGACATGTTTTTCCGGCGCGACGCGGGCGATGGCCAGGCGCCGCTTGAAGGCGGGCAGGGCCGGCGGCTCGCCGGGAACGCGGCGGATGCGGCAGCGGACCAGAAAATCCTGATAGAGCACGGCGGTGGTGCGGAAGCTGGCATCGGGGTCGCCGAGCAGCTCGGCCATGATGGCGTCGATGCGGGCGTTGCGCTCGTCCTCGTCGATTTCGGGGAACAGGCTTTGCGGCGTCTCCTCGGCCGGGGGACGGCTGCGGGCGAGCTGGGCCAGGAGCTCGTTGGTGCTGGGCGGCGGCGGGGGCGGCGGGCGGCGCACTACAGGCCGCGCGGCCTCGTCCTCGACGGCGGTGAAGATCAAATCGGCAGCATCTTCAGGGGCTTGCGGCAGGGGGGTGAGCTTGGGGCTGGTGGAGCGGGCCGAGGTTTCGACCGATCCGATGGTGACTGGCAAAGGCCGGCGGGAGATGGCCGGGCCGAGGGCGACGAAGCAGCCGCGGGCCAAATCGCGGAACTGCTCGGCCTGGCGGCGATCCATGCCCAGAAGATCGGCGGCGCGGGCCATGTCGATGTCCAGAAAAGTGCGGCCCATCAGGAAGTTAGAGGCTTCGGCGGCGACGTTCTTGGCCAGCTTGGCGAGGCGCTGGGTGGCGATGACGCCGGCAAGGCCGCGCTTGCGGCCGCGGCACATGAGGTTGGTCATGGCGCCGAGCGATAATTTGCGAGCTTCATCAGATACTTCGCCGGCCACGGCGGGGGCGAAGAGCTGGGCTTCGTCGACGACGACGAGCACCGGGTACCAGAAATCGCGGTCGGCATCGAACATGCCGCCGAGAAAGGCGGCGGCGGCGCGCATCTGCTGCTCGACATCGAGCCCTTCGAGATTGAGCACCACCGAAACGCGGTGCTGGCGGACGCGGGCGGCGATGCGGGTCAGCTCGGCCTCGGTGCGGGTCGCGTCAACCACGAGATGGCCGTAACGCTCTGACAGCGTTACGAAATCCCCCTCGGGGTCGATGACGCATTGCTGCACCCAGGGGGCGGATTGCTCGAGCAGGCGGCGCAGGAGATGGGATTTGCCGGAGCCGGAATTGCCCTGGACCAGGAGACGGGTGGCCAGCAATTCCTCGAGATCGAGCGTCGCGGGCGCGGCGCCCGTCGTTGCACCCATGTCGATTGCTACCTGCATCGGGTCTCCGGGGGACGGTGAGCCAAGAGTCACGCGTCAGGGGAATTGGTTAGCGGACTGTTAGCATCCGGCGTAGCGATTCGGCACCTTGACGTCCCCTCAAGTCACAGATTGACCCCGTATTTTCACGCGAGATTTCAGAGATCGCGCAGCAAACGGGCCGGGCGCGCCGAGGCGGCGCGCAGGATGGTCATGGAGCCCAAAAGCGCGGTGATGAGAATGGCCGCCAGCAAGACTACACCCAGGGCATCGGTGTTGAGGATAAATTCGACATCGAGCATCAGCTGGCTGACCAGCCAGCCCAGCCCCACCCCGAGCAGCAGCGCCGGCAGGGCGGCGAGGATGGCCAGGACGAGATATTGGGTGAAGGCGGTGGCCATGAGCTCGAAGCGGGTGGCGCCGAGCACCTTGGTGATGACGGTATCGGCCTCGCGCTGGCGGCGGCCGGTGGACAGCGAGCCGACCAGCACCAGAAGGCCGTTGCCCACGGCCAGCCCGCCGACCAGGGCGGTGGCGAAGGAAAGCTGGCCCAGCGCGTCGGTGATCTGCTTGAGCGTATCGCCGATGGCGATGAAGCGGATGTCGGGCAGGTCGGCGGCCAGAAGCCGGGTGACGGCCTCCTCGCGGCCGGGGGCGGCGGTGACGGCGGCGAAAAGCGTGGTCGGGTAGCTCTCCAGGACGCCGGGCGAGAAGGTGGCGAGGAAGTCGATGCCGCCCTGCCAGGAATAATCGCGGAAGCTGGCGATGGCGACGGTGACCGCCTCCCCGAAGATGGAGAAGGTGAGCGTGTCGCCCAGATCGACGCCGAGGCCGGAGCGCAGGCTTTGATGCAGGCTCACCAGGCCCGGGCCATCGTAATCGGCGGGCCACCACGCCCCGGAGGTGATGCGGGAGGAGGCGGGCAGCTCGGTGCGCCAGGTGAGGGGCACTTCGCCCGAGAGCAGGAAGGTGGCCTCGGGCCCGCGCGTGCGCACGGTTTCGGCGGGCACGCCGGCAATATGGGTGAGGGCGCCACGCAGCATGGGGGTGGCGAGGAAGCGGGCGATGTCGCCATCGGCCCGGGCCATGGACTCGAGGGTTTCCACCTCGTCGGGGAAGAGATCGGAGCCGACAAGGGTGGGCACGTCGAAGGCGGAGGCGCCGAGGAATTCCTGGCGCAGATTGGCCTGCATGACCAGGACGACGATGAGCATGGCCAGCGCCATGCCGGCGGACACCACGACGGAAGCCGCATTCTGGCCGGAGCCGGAAATGGCGCGCAGGGCATGGCGGGGGATGCGCAGGCCCGGCTCGGGCAGGTGGCGCAGGCCCCATTGCACGGCGCGGATGAAAAGCTGGAAGAGGATGGCGGCCACGGCGCTGGCGAGGCCGAAGGCGGCGACCAGGGCGGCGTCGCCCGTCATCAGCCAGGCGAGGACGAAGAAGGCGATGACGGCGAGGATGAGCGGGACGACCTGCGCCGAGAGCAGCAGCGCCCGCCAGTCGGCGGGCGGCGGGGCCAGGCCCTTGGCGCGGAAGAGCAGCACCGGGCGGATGGCCTGGGCCTGCTGGAGCGGCAGATAGGCAAAGGCGAAGGCGGTGACGAAGCCGGCCCCGGCGGCCACCAGCAAAGGCTGGGGATGGAGCGCGGGAACCAGGTCTATGCCCACGGCCGAGCCGATGGCGGGCAGCACCAGCAGCGCGCCGGCGCCGCCGATGAGAAGGCCGATGCCGACGCCGATGGCGGCGAGCGCGGCGACCTGGGCGAAGAAATGGATGAAGACGCGGGCGCGGGTGGCGCCCATGGAGCGCAGCACGGCGATGACCCCGGAGCGCTCGGCGATATAGGCCTGCATGCCGGTCCAGACGCTGACGCCGCCGATGAGCAGCGAGCCGAGGCCGACGATGACCAGGAAGCGCATGAACAGGTCATAATAGCGCACCATCTGGCCCAGCCCGTCGCGGGCGGTGCGCACGGTCCAGCCGCTATCGGCCAGGGCCGCCTCGATGGCGTCGCGCCCCGCTTCGGCGTCGCGGCCATCGAGCAGGATCTTGTAGCGCTGCCAGGTGCCCAGGCCGGGCAGGGGCGAGGTGCGGTCTCCGACCACGGCGAAGCCGCCGGTGGAGACCAGGGTGGTGAGGCCAAGGCGGAAGCCGCGCACCGGCCCGTCGGGCAGGCGGGTGAGGGTGCCGCGCACATTAAAGGGCGTGCCGCCCAGCGAGAAGCTGTCGCCTATCCTTATGCCGAGCTGGTCGAGCAGGACCGGATCGACCAGCGCGCCGAATTCGCCGTCGCGCTCGGAGAGCAGGTCGGGCAGGGAGGCGCCGGGCGGCAATTGCGGGCTCACCACCTGGCCGAGCAGCGGATAGGCGCCGTCGACGGCGGCCAGGTCGACAAAGGCGTCGCCATGGTCGGATTCGGCGCGCAGATTGGTGTCGACGACGCCGGCGACCTTGCCGAAGCCGGCCATGACGGCCAGCTCGGCATCGGTGGCGAAGCGGTCGGCGCGGGACAATTCGATGTCGCCGCCCATCAGCTCGGCGGCGCCATCGTCAATGGCGCGGGTGATGCTGGCGCCCACCGAATTGACGCCGGCGATGAGCGCGGTGCCGACCGCAAGGCAGACGATGAGCAGCAGGAAGCGGCGCAGATCGCCGCGCATGTCGAGAAGGCCGATGCGGGTGGCCGGCCAGAGACGGGCCATTTATGCGCTCCCCGGCGGGGTTTCGCTCAATTCGCCCTGCATCATGGTATAGACGCGGTCGGCGCGGGCGGCGAGCGCCGGATCGTGGGTGATGAGCACCACGGCGGTGCGGTGCTGGCGGGCCAGGTCGAACATCAGCCCGGCGACGGTGGCGCCGGTCTCCTGGTCGAGATTGCCGGTGGGCTCGTCGGCCAGCAGCAAAGGCGGATTGGCGACGGTGGCGCGGGCCAGGCCGACGCGCTGCTGCTCGCCCCCGGACAGGGCGGAGGGGCGATGATCGAGCCTTTTGCCCAGGCCCACCGCCTCGAGGGCGGCGGCGGCCTGTTCGCGCACCTGGGCCATGGAAAGATCGGGCCGGGCGATCTCGAGCGCCAGCCCGACATTGTCGAGGGCGGTGAGCGAGGGGATGAGATGGAAGCTCTGGAAGACGATGCCCAGCGTCTTGCGGCGGAAGCGGGCCAGCGCATCCTCGTCGAGCCCGCCCAGCTCGCTGCCATTGACCGTGACGGTGCCGGCGGTGGCCTTTTCGAGCCCGGCCAGCAGCATGAGCAGCGAGGTCTTGCCGCTGCCCGAGGGGCCGACAATGGCCACCACCTCGGCGGGCTCGACGCGCAGGGACACGTTTTTCAGGATATGCAGGGGCTTGCCGGCGATCTCGAGGCTGTAGCCCACATATCGCGCGTCGATGATCGCGGTGTCGGATTCGTTCACAAGGACCCCCTCTGCCCAGCCCGCCTTGTTTCCCCGGCGGTTTCGGAGCCTTTTAGCCCGAATCTGGTAGCCAATTCGTAACAACCCTGTCAGCAGTGGCAGATTCCGACTGGTTTCGGTATCGCACTACTGGCACACATGAACAGATTCGAGAGGTGCCTTGAAGGAGGGGTCGGCTCATGAAGATCTGGTTGCGGGCATTGGCGGTTCTGGCGCTGGCCCAGATGGCGGCTCCCGCCACGGCCGCCGAGGCCGAACTGGCGCTGCTCTCTTCCTATGTGGGCAACTGGCAGGGCGAGGGCGCGCTGGTGGGCGGGGACAAGCCCGAACCCTTCCGCTGCCGGCTCAGCATTTCTCGCGGCAACCAGCAGAAGGTCAATTACACCGGCCGCTGCACGCTGGTGAACGCCACCCTCTCGATCAGCGGCACCATCGCTTATAACGACGCGGCCCGCCAATACGAGGCGGTGATGAGCTCCAATGCCGGCTATACCGGGCTGGCCATCGGGCGGCGCGGCAACAACCAGATCAGCTTCGACCTGCGCGAGCGCCAGAAGGATCGCGGCGGCAGCGACGTGCGCATCGGCTCGCGCATCATCCTGATCGGGGACAGCATCACCGTGGATTTCGAGGTGGAATTCAACAATTCCGGCGACGTGATGACCGCCTCGGTGCCGTTCAGCCGCTAGAGGGCGGCCATAGGCACCGCACCCCCTTCTCCCCTCGTGGGAGAAGGTGCCCCGAAGGGGTGGATGAGGGGGGTCTTCTTACGAGCATTGAAGCATGGGGGAGCGCGGTAGCCCCCTCACCCTGCTTTTCGTCTGGACGACGAAAAGCTGTCCCTCTCCCACAAGGGGAGAGGGTTGGCGCCGGTGGGTGGGGCGGCTTCGCACCATTCGAGCGTAGCTCTCATGGCCTTCTCCCCTCAAATCGCTCCGGTGGAGCGATTTGCCCTAACGGGACGGCTCGAAGTCAGAGGCGGACCAGGGTGTTCACATCCACCGGCAGGCCGGTGGCGAAGGAGCGATTGGCGGCGATGCCGGTGAGGATCGAGAGGGCCCCGTCGCGGTGATCGGCGCCATAGCCCGGCCGGGGCTGGGCATTGCCGAAAATCTCTTCCAGCATGATCTTGTCGCCGCCGCCATGGCCGCCCTCGCCGTGCTGGACGGGCACGACGCGCGGCTCGCCATGCAGGGGGAAGTGGTAGAGTTTCACGCCCTTGGCGGCCCCCTCGGTGTCGGAGGTGGAGCCGGCATTGATGTAGGAATTCTCGTGCACGGTCAGCTCGAGGCGCCCGCCGGTGCCGTTGATGGCGACGTTGAACCCTTCCCAGGGCGCATAGGCATAGAGGGAATAGGTCATCACCGCCTTGTTGCGGTAGCGCACCATCACCGACATGGTGTCCTCGATGGAAATGCCGTCGCCGAAGACGTTCTGGTCGCGCTGGTAGCCGTCTTCCTTTTCGGCATCCCAATAGAGCCCCTTCTGCACCGGATTGTCGGTGAGGCTGATGGCGAAGGGATCGTCCTTGGCCGCCGCCACGCCGGTGGTGCGGGTATAGGGGGTGAAGACGCCGCGCTCCTCGGCATTGGCCCGGCCGTAGAATTTCAGGTCGCCCATGGCAAAGACCGTCTCGGGGCGGGTGCCGAGCCAGAAATTGACCAGGTCGAAATGATGGGTGGATTTATGCACCATCAGGCCGCCGCTATTGCGCTTGTCGCGGTGCCAGCGGCGGAAATAGTCGGCGCCGTGGCGGGTGTCGAGCAGCCATTCGAAATGCACCGAGGTCACGGTGCCGATGGCGCCGGCGGCGATGAGCTCGCGCAGGGCGGAATTGTGGGGGGCGTAGCGGTAGTTGAAGGTGACGCGCACCGAACGCCCCGTCCGCTCCACCGCGTCCAGGATCGCCTGGCATTTCTCGGCGTCGGTGGTCATGGGCTTTTCGGTGATGACGTCGCAGCCGGCCTCGAGGGCGGCGATGATATATTTGTGATGGGTGCGGTCTATGGAGGTGACGATGACCGTGTCGGGCCGGTGCGCGGCCAGCATGGCGGCGAAATCGCCGGCCTTGTAGGTGGGAAGCGGCGTGCCGGAAAGCTCCTGCTCGATCACCCTGTTGGTATAGTCCATGCGGACCTGGTTGGTGTCGCAGAGCGCGACGAGCCGGGACTGTCCGCGGTGCGGCCCCAGGATCGCCTCATAGAACATGCGGGCGCGACCTCCGGTCCCCACGAGCGCGTAGGTCTTGGTCATTCGATCATCTCCGGTCTCGATATGAATGCATGGCGGCCCCGGATAGCGGGGTGGTCCGGTATCTACCATACAAGATTGCGAAAAGGTATCGTTCTTTCTACAATGGGGCGCACGAAGCGAGGCCGGGAAGCGGGCCAAAAGGCGGCGGGCCAAGAAAGCTGTGGACTTGCGCCGATGCGGGGCAGCGCCGCAGGGGCATCGGGCCCATGGTCGGGAAAATGGGAATCAGCAAGGTGACGGCCAGCGTGGATCAGACCATTGACGAGACCATGGCGCTCCGCGTTGTGCGGGCCCTGCGCGACGACATCGTCACCATGGTGCTCAAGCCCGGCGACGTGATCTCGGAAAGCGACATTGCCGGGCGCTACGGGGTGTCGCGCCAGCCGGTGCGCGAGGCCTTCATCCGCCTCGCCCAGCAGGGGCTGCTGCTGATCCGGCCCAAGCGCGCCACCGTGGTCAAGAAAATCTCGCCCGAAGGGGTGCGCCAGTCGCGCTTCATCCGCGAATCGATCGAGGTGGAGATCATCCGCCGCGTCGCCGCCCAGGCCGGGGACGAGGCGGTGGCGGTGCTCAACGCGCTGATACGGGAGCAGGAAGAGGCGGCGCAGGCCGACGACACGCGGCGCTTCCACCCGCTGGACGAATTGTTCCACCGCAGTCTCGCCCGGCTGGCGGGGGTGGAATATGCCTGGCAACTGATCGACGACCACAAGATGCAGCTCGACCGGGTGCGCTATCTGACGCTCGGCCTATCCTCCAAGCAGCGGGCGGTGAGCGAGCACAAGACCATCGTGGCGGCGGTGGCCCGGGGCGACATGGCCGAGGCGGAGGCGGCGATGCGCGACCATCTCTCCCGCGCCGAGGTGCTGCTGGCCCAGACCATCAGCGATTTTCCCGATTATTTCGAATAGCGGCCGGCCCGGCGCAATTTGAGTTGACCCCGGCGGCGCGGGCAATAGGGTGTGCGGCCCTGCCGACGCACGATTTCACGGATGCCCATGACCCGGACGGACTGGAGCGCCATCTGGCCGCCGCTCAGCACCATTTTCAAGAGCTTCTGGGCGGAAACGCGCTGGATGCTGATGGGCATCGGGCTGGTGGTGCTGGCCGGGGCCGGGCTCAGCATCGGCACGCCCTATATCTTCTCGCGGCTGGTGGACGCGCTGGCCGCCGGCCCGGTGCTGGCCGCGATCGCGGCGGGGCTGGTGGGCTATGCGCTGCTGCGGGGGCTGGAAACCACGCTGGCCCACGCCACCCAATATCTGTCGCTGATGGCGGCGGAAAACCTCAATTTCATCGCCGGGACGCAGTTCTTCGCCTGCCTGCTGCGCAAGCCGGGCAGCTTCTTCATCGACCACAACCCGGTGCAGATCCAGACCGCGCGCAGCCAGGGGGAAGGGGCCATCCATGCGCTGATGCAACTGGGCGTCATCGTCTTCCTGCCCGGCCTGTTGCAGATCGGGCTGGCCATCGCGCTGCTCGGCGCGGCGATCAGCGCCGAGATCGTGCTGATCGTGCTGATCTATGGCAGCTTCTTCATCGGGCTCACCTATCTGGCCAATCGCTGGACGCGGCCGCTGCTCGACCGGGCGATCGAGGCCAACCAGGACAATGCGCGCTTCGTGGGCAATGCCGTCAACGCCATGGAAACGCTGCGCTATTTCAACGGCGAGCGCTGGATCAGCACCATCTTCGCGCAGAAGGCGGGGCTGGCGCGGGCCTCCTGGATCGGCTGGTCGCGGCGGCGCATCCTGCTGGCGGGGCTGTTCGGGGCGGCGCTGGCGACGCAACTGGCCATCGCCTATCTGGTGCTGCTGCCGCGCTTCCAAGCCGGCGAGATGAGCGTGGGCGACATCGTGCTGGTCAACCTGGTGCTGATCCAGCTCAACCAGCCCTTCGAGATGATCGGCATGGCCATAGACGACGTGATGCGCTCGGTGTCGCGCCTGATGCCCTTTGCCCGCATGTGGGCGGTGCCCGAGGACCAGGCGGGGGCGGGCGGGGTGCGGCTGAAGAAGCCGGCCGGGCACATCGTCTTCGAGAATGTGGGGTTCCGCTATGGCGCCCGGCAGACGCTGGCGGGGGTGAGCTTTGCCGCCGGGCCGGGCGAGATCGTCTATATCGTGGGGCCGACCGGGGCGGGCAAGACCACGCTTTTCCGGCTGGCGCTCAAATCGCTGACCCCGAGCACGGGGCGAATCCTGGTCGATGGCGTTGACCTGGCCCGGCTGGAGCGCGCAAGCTGGTATGACGCGGTGGGGGTGGTGCCCCAGGATGTGATGCTGCTCAATGACAGCCTCGCGGCCAATATCGTTCTGGGGCGGGACCATGACCCCGAACGGCTGCGCCGGGCGGCGGAGCGGGCCTCGATCCTGAGCTTCATCGAGAGCCTGCCCGAGGGGTTCGACACCCCGGTGGGCGAGCGCGGCCTCAAGCTCTCGGGCGGGGAAAGGCAGCGGGTTTCCATCGCGCGGGCGCTTTATGGCGAGCCGATATTATTGTTTCTGGACGAGGCCAGCTCGGCGCTGGATGAAGACACGGAAGCGCAAATCATGGGCGAGCTGCGCCGGCAGGGCGGCGGCATGACCATACTGGCCATCACCCATCGGCGCAGCGTCATCGCGGCGGGCGACCGGGTGGTGACGCTGGGCGAAGTGAAATCGACAGAGAAAAGGGAAGACGCGCCATGAAAACGCGGCGACTGGGCAAGACGGGCTACACGGTTTCCGAAATCGGGCTGGGCTGCTGGCAATTGGGCGGCGATTTCGGCCCGGTGGGCGATGAAACGGCCAAGGCCATTCTCGACGCCGCCAACGCGGCCGGCATCACCTTCTGGGACACGGCGGACGTCTATGGCGGGGGGCTGAGCGAGAGCCGCATCGGCGCCCACGCCAAGGCGCGGGGCACGCATGTGGCCACCAAGCTGGGCCGCGCCGCCACGCTCTATCCGGACACATATTCCAAGGACGCCATAAGGGCGAGCCTGGAAGGCTCGGCGCAGCGGCTGGGGGTGAAAAAGCTCGACCTGGCCCAGCTCCATTGCGTGCCCGGCCCGGTGCTGCGCGAGGGCGCGATCTTTGGCTGGATGGACGAATTGCAGGCCGAGGGGCTGGTGCGCCACTGGGGGGCGAGCGTGGAAACCATCGAGGAGGGCCTGCTCTGCCTCGAACAGCCGGGCTGCGCCACCTTGCAGATCATCTTCAACCTCTTCCGCCAGGACGCCGCCGAGGTGCTGCTGCCGCGGGCGGCGGAAAAGGATGTCGGCATCATCGTGCGCCTGCCGCTGGCCAGCGGCCTGTTGAGCGGGAAATTCGGCAAGGATACGCGCTTTGCCGAGAGCGACCACCGCAATTACAACGCCGACGGCAAGGCCTTTTCGGTGGGGGAAACCTTTTCGGGCATCCCCTTCCAGCGCGGGGTGGAGCTGGTGCAGGCGCTCAAGGGGCTGTCGCCCGAAGCCATGCCGATGAGCCAGTTTGCGCTGCGCTGGATCCTGGACCATCCGCAGGTCTCCACCGTCATCGCCGGCGTCTCCAAGCCCGAGCAGATCGCCGACAATGTCGCCGCCAGCGAGCACAAAAGCCTGTTCCCGGCGCTGATGGGGCAATTGCGCGAGTGGTATGAGCGCGAGGTGAAGCCGGAAATCCGCGGCGGGGTGTAAGGCCCCCGCCGGGCCTGCCCATGGATCGCCGGGGCGGGCCCGGTGATGACGATGATGGGAAGGCCATCACCCGGCCCCGCCCCTAGCGAAGCCTTGCCGCAGCGCCTATTTTGAATCCGTCCCCTTTCCCTTCCGAGTGTTTCCATGTCCCACCCCGCCTTCGAGCTTGTCCGTGACGTCCAGATCGCCGAGGTCAATTCGCGGGCGCTGGTCTATCGGCACAGAAAGACCGGGGCGGAGGTGGTGAGCCTGGTCAATGACGACGAGAACAAGGTGTTCGGCATCACCTTCAAGACCCCGCCGGCCGATTCCAGCGGGGTGGCGCATATCCTTGAACATTCGGTGTTGTGCGGGAGCCGGAAATATCCGGTGAAGAAGCCTTTCGTCGAGCTCATCAAGGGGAGCCTCAACACCTTCCTCAACGCCATGACCTATCCGGACAAGACCGTCTATCCGGTGGCCAGCCAGAACATGCAGGATTTCTACAATCTGGTGGATGTCTATCTGGACGCGGTGTTCTTTCCCCTGATCGACGAGGACACCTTCCGCCAGGAGGGCTGGCATTACGAGCTGAACGGGGCCGAGGCGCCGCTGGTCTATAAGGGCGTGGTGTTCAACGAGATGAAGGGGGTGTTCTCCTCGCCAGACGCGGTGATGCGCGACGTGGCGCAGCGCTCGCTCTATCCCGACACCGTCTATGGGGTGAATGCGGGGGGCGACCCCAAGGCCATTCCGGCGCTGCGCTACGAGCAGTTCCGGGCCTTCCACAAAAGCTATTACCACCCCTCCAACACGCGGGCCTTCTTTTCCGGCGACGACGACGCGGATCGGCGGCTGGAGATTCTCGACGCCTATTTCAGCCAGTTCGAGGCGGCGCCGGCGGCGGGGGACATCCCCTTGCAGCCCCGCTTCAATGCGCCGCGCCGGATCGAGGCGCAGTATGCCGGCACGATCGATCCCGAGAGGCGCCGCGACGGCATGGTCAGCCTCAACTGGATGCTGGACGAGCCGGCGGACCGGGCCGAGGCGCTGAGCCATGCCATGCTGAGCTATCTGCTGGTGGGCACGCCCGCCGCGCCGCTGCGCAAGGCGCTGACCGAATCGGGGCTGGGCGAGGGGCTGACCGGGGGCGGCATCGGGCTGAGCCTGCGCCAGCCCATGGCCAGTTTCGGGCTCAAGGGGGTGGACCCGGCAAATGCCAACCAGGTGGAAAAGCTGATCCTGTCGAGCCTGGGCGAAATCGCCGAGACCGGCTTTGCCCCCGAGCAGCTCGCGGCGGCGGCCAATATGTTCGAATTCACCCTGCGCGAGAACAATACCGGCTCGATGCCGCGCGGGCTGGCCTGGATGCTCAATAGCCTGGGGGGGTGGCTGCATGGCCAGGACCCGCTGGCGGCGCTGCATTTCGAGGAGGCGCTGGCCGGGCTCAAGGCGCGGGCGCAGGAGGGGCATTTCGAGGCCGAAATCCGCCGGCTCTTCCTGGATAATCCCCATCGCAGCACGGTGGCGCTGAGCGCCGATCCGGGGCTGGGCGGGCGCGAGGCGGCGCAGGAGGCCGAGGCGCTGGCCGAGATACGCGCCGGGCTCGATGCCGAAGCGCTGGCAGAGGTGCAGGCGGAGACCGAGCGGCTCAAGGCCCTGCAACAGCAGGGGGACGCGCCCGAGGCGCTGGCGCGCATCCCGACGCTGACCCTGGCCGACCTGCCCCGGCAGATCCGCACCATCCCCATCGAGACCGGCACGCTGGAGGGGGCGCGGCTCTTCACCCACGGCCTGCCGACGCTGGGGGTGATCTATCTCGACCTGGGGTTCGACCTGCATGTGCTGGACAAGGCGCTGCTGGCTCTGGTGCCGCTGTTCGGGCGGGCGCTGCTGCAGACGGGCACCGGCAAGGAGGATTTCGTCAGCCTCACCCAGCGCATCGGGCGCAGCACCGGCGGCATCGCCCAGCACCGGGCGCTGGCCACCCGCCAGGGCGGGGCCGACACGGCGGCCTGGTTCTTCCTCTCGGGCAAGGCCATGCCGGAGCGCTTCGCCGAGATGCTGGCCATCATAGGCGACGTGCTGCTCGATGCGCGGCTGGATAACCGCGCCCGCTTCCGGCAATTGGCGCTGGAGGAGAAGGCGGGGCTCGAGGCGCAACTGGTGCCCTCGGGGAACGGCTTTGCCGACATGCGGCTCAAGGCGGGGCTGACCGAGGCCGGCTGGATCGGCGAGCAGATGGGCGGGGTGAGCTATCTGGGGTTCCTGCGCGGGCTGATCGGGCGCATCGAGAGCGACTGGGCCGGGGTGGAGGCGGACCTCAAGGCGATCCGGGACGCGCTGTTCAATCGCGGCCGCATGGTGGTCAACATCACCGCCGACGGGGCGCTGGTGCATAGGGCGCAGGCCGAGGCCGGGGCCTTCCTGCGCGGGCTGCCGGCGCGGGCGGTGGCGCCGGCCGACTGGAGCCTGGCGCTCACCCCGAAATCGGAAGGGCTCATCATTCCGGCGCAGGTCAACTATGTCGGCAAGGGCGCTAATCTGAGGGCCCTGGGCTTTGCCCCCAATGGGGCGGCCAGCGTGGCGCTGCGCTTTCTCAACACCACCTATCTATGGGACCGGGTGCGCGTGCAGGGCGGGGCCTATGGCGGCTCCAGCCGCTTCGATCCGCTCTCGGGCAATTTCGCCTTCCTCTCCTATCGCGACCCCAACCTGCTGCGCACGCTGGAGGTCTATGACGGGGCGGCGGCGGCGCTGCGCGCCGGGGTGGGGGCGACGGACCTCACCCGCTCCATCATCGGGGTGATCGGGGATGTGGACGGCTACCAGTTCCCCGACGCCAAGGGCTATTCCTCGATGTGGCGGCAATTGACCGGCACGACCGACGCCATCCGCCAAAAGCGGCGCGACGAAATTCTGGGGGCGAGCGCCGGCGACTTCGCCGCCCTGGCCGAGGCGCTGGACGCGGTGGCGCGGGACGGGCAGGCGGTGGTGCTGGGCGGGGAGGCGGCGATCAACGCGGCCAATGCCGAGCGGCCGGGCCTGCTCAGCGTCAGCACGGTGCTCTGATGTCGGCCCGCAGCAACCACCAGCGGCTGCTGGTCTTGCAGGCGGAAATGGCCGAAGCGGCCGCGGCCATGGATTTCGAGCGCGCCGCGGCGCTGCGCAACGAGATCGCCCGGCTCAAGGGGGAGACCCCGGTGGAGAGCGAAGACGACGGCATCACCGTGACCGTGGGCCAGCCGCCGCCCGGCGCCATGGGGCTGGGCACGCAGGTGCCGGTGCGCCAGCCGCCCAAGGGCTGGACAAAGCCGAAAAAGCCGGACCCGATGACCCGAACGGTGAAGGGAAAGCGGGGACGCTAGGGGGCGCCTTGGGTTCCCGTTCCCGCGTCGCCACCGGGTTCACCCCGGCAGTCCGTGGCAGAGCAGGATGGATGGCCGGGACAAGCCCGGCCATGGCGGTGGGGCGGTGGCCTTTCTATCCTTGCTCCAGCCTTTGCTCGGTGAGGCGCTGGATGTCGCGGAGCTCGGCGATGGTGGTTTCCAGGTCCCGCTGCTGGGCTTCGAGGGAGGCCAGGCGCTCGGAGACCTTGTCGGCGAGCAGGTGGACCTGCTGGGATTTGTCGGCGTCGTAGAGGCTGAGATAGTCGGAGATGTCGCGCAGGGAAAAGCCCAGCCGCTTGCCGCGCAGGATGAGGATCAGCCGGGCGCGGTCGCGCCGGCGGAAGATACGGGTGGCCCCGACCCGCTCGGGCGCGATCAGCCCCTTGGATTCATAGAAGCGGATGGTGCGCGTGGAGATGTCGAACTCGCGGGCGAGATCGGCGATGGAGAAAAGGTCGGAGGTGTTGGCGGAAGTCACTGGGATACTCGCATACGGGCATAGTCCTCGCGCAGCTCCTTTTTGGAGAGCTTGCCGATCAGGGTCTTGGGCAGGGCATCCCTGAAGATGATCTCGCGGGGCATTTCGATCTTGTTGAGCCGGGTGGCCAGGTAGGTCTTGAGCGCCTGCTCGCTCACGGTCCTGCCCTCGTGCAGCTTGACATAGGCGACGGGGGCTTCGCCACGATAGTCATCGGGCACGCCGATGACATTGGTTTCCTCCACCGCCTCATGGGTCATCAGCGCCTCCTCGATGGTGCGCGGATAGACGTTGAAGCCCGAGCAGATGATGAGGTCCTTGATGCGGTCGACCAGGAAGACATAGCCTTCTTCATCCATGTGGCCGACATCGCCGGTGCGCAGCCAACCATCCATGAAGACGTCGCGGCTCGCCTCGGCATTGTCGTGATAGCCGACCATGACCTGCGGGCCCTTGACCTGCAATTCCCCGTTTTCCCCCAGCCCGACCGGCTGGCCGCTATCGACATCGACGAAGCGGATGTCGGTGGCGGGCAGAGGCTGGCCGATAGACATGGGCTTGGAGGGGGTGCGCAGCGCGGCGCAGCAGACGACGGGCGAGGCCTCGGTGAGCCCATAGCCCTCGGCCAGCAGGGCCGGCGACTTTCTGGCAAAGGCCTGGCGCACCTCGTCGGGCAGGGCGGCGCCGCCGGAAATGGCCACTTCCAGCCGGGCCAGATGCTCGGGCCGGGCCAGGTCGCTGCGGGCAATGGCGTTGAGCAGGGTGGGCACCGCCGGCAACACGTTGGCGCCGGTGCGGGTGAGCAGGTTGAGCAGGCCCTTGATCTCGAAGCGCGGCAGCATGAGCACGGGGGTGCCGTTGCAAAGCGGCACGTTCATGCACACCGTCATGGCGAAGATGTGAAAGAAGGGCAGCACGGCGACGACCTTGGACGGCGGGTAGAACAGCCCGCAGCCCCATTTGTCGATCTGGCTCATATTGGCCGCGATATTGGCGTGGGTGAGCAGCGCCCCCTTGGGAATCCCGGTGGTGCCGCCGGTATATTGCTGGACGGCAATATCCTTGTGCGGGTCGATGGCGACCGGGGCGGGCGCCATGTTCGCGGCCAGCAGCTCGGCGAGGCGGGTGACGCTGGCGCGCGCGGGGGAGGCGGCGAGGTTGGCCAGGTCGCGGCGCTTGGCGAGGGAAAAGAGGATCTTCTTGGCGAGCGGCAGCGCGTCGGGGAAATGGCAGGCGATGATGGATCCGATATGGCCCTCGGCGAGCAATTGCTCGGCCTTGGAGAAAATCTGCGCCAGATCGAGCGTTATCATCACCTCGGCCCCGGCATTGGCGACGATGTGGCGCAATTCGGGGACGGTGTAGAGCGGGTTGCAATTGACCACCGTGCCGCCGGCGCGCAGCACGCCGTAATAGGCGATGGGATAAAAGGGCGTGTTGGGCAGCATGATGGCGACGCGCGTGCCCTTGGTGACGCCGAAGCGCTGCTGCAAGGCCCCGGCAAAGGCGGTGATGGCCTTGCCCAACTGCCCGAAGCTGGTGGTGCCGCCCAGGAAATCCAGCGCCAGGGCGGCGGGATCGCGGGCGCAGGCGGCCAGGACCTGCTCATGCACCGGGGTGAGGTCGATGGCGGCGTTCCAATCGATGTCGGGCGGATAGGAATCGAGCCAGGGGCGAAGCGGGGCGCCTTCGGAAGTGGCCATGGGGTGTCCTCCAAAATGCCGGCATTGCGGCGATGGGCTTGTCGCCCTTGGAAAGAAATATTCCACGGCTTTACGTTAGCGTCAAATAGCTCCCGTTGGCTGGCGCCGCGGGAAGGGCTTCGTAAAGCGCCCTATAGGGAGGTTAGTTGACGTATGCGTCAACTTTGCTAGACTGGCCGCAACAGGCAAGGGCCGCGCGCGCCGGAAAAGGCAGCGGGGCGGTCCGCAGGAGGTGCCGCCGTGACACTTGCACTCATCATCGTCAGCCTTGTTCTCTTCGGCGCGCTCGCGCTGCGCGAAAGCCCGCTCTGGCAATGGGGGCTGGCGCTGGCGGGCATCGGCCTGCTGGCCGGGATCGCGCCGGGCGCAGGCTATGGGCTGGGCTGGGGCAGCTTCGTGCTGCTGGCGCTGGGCGCGGCGCTGCTGGTGCTCAGCATCGGCGCGGTGCGGCGGGCGGTGCTGCTGCCCCCGATCTATAATGGGGTCAAAGCCATCCTGCCCAAGGTCAGCCGCACCGAGCAGGAGGCGCTGGACGCCGGCACGGTGGGCTGGGACGCGGAACTGTTTTCCGGCCGGCCCGACTGGACGAAGCTGACCGGCATCCGCCCGCTGACGCTGAGCGCGGAGGAGCAGGCTTTTCTCGACGGGCCGACCGAACAGGCCTGCCGCATGATCGACGACTGGGATATTCGGCACAACCGCGCCGATCTCAGCCCCGAGCTCTGGCAGTTTTTGAAGGAAAAGGGCTTTCTGGGCATGCTCATCGGCAAGGAGCATGGGGGTCTGGGCTTTTCGGCGCAGGCGCAATCGATGATCGTCTCCAAGATCGCCAGCCGCTCGGTGGCGGCGGGGATCACGGTGATGGTGCCCAATTCGCTGGGGCCGGGCGAATTGCTGGAGAAATACGGCACGCCCGAACAGAAGGAAAAATATCTCTCGCGCCTGGCGGTGGGCCAGGACGTGCCCTGCTTCGCGCTGACCGGGGTGCATTCGGGGTCCGATGCCGGCGGCATGCGCGATATCGGCGTGGTCACCATGGGCGAGTGGCAGGGCAAGCAGGTGCTGGGCGTGCGCCTCTCCTTCGACAAGCGCTATATTACGCTGGCGCCCATCGCCACTTTGGTGGGACTGGCCTTCATCCTCAAGGACCCCGACAATTTTCTGGGGCGGGGCGAGGATATCGGCATCACCCTGGCGCTGATCCCGCATGACCATCCCGGGCTCGATATCGGGCGGCGGCATTATCCGGCCCAGCAGGCCTTCATGAACGGGCCGGTGCGCGGCACCGACATGTTCATCCCCATGGACTATCTGATCGGGGGCACCGAATTTGCCGGGCAGGGCTGGCGCATGCTGATGGAGTGCCTCTCCACCGGCCGGGCCATCTCGCTGCCGGCCATCGGCTCGATCTCGATCAAGGCGACCTTGCGCGCCAGCACCGCCTATGCGCGGGTGCGCCGGCAATTCGGCATTCCGGTGGGCGCCATGGAGGGCGTCTCGGAAAAGCTGGGCGAGATGGTCAAGCGCGCCTATGGGTTCGAGGCGGCGCGGCGGCTCACCGCCTCCATGGTGGACGAGGGCGAGCGCCCGGCGGTGATCGCGGGGCTGCTCAAATACACCACCACCGAGGCTATGCGCGCCAGCATGGACGACGCCTTCGACATCCATGGCGGCCGCGCCATCCAGGACGGGCCGGGCAATTACCTGTTCGGGGCCTATCAATCCATGCCGGTGGCGATCACGGTGGAGGGGGCCAATATCCTCACCCGCACGCTGATGACCTTCGCCCAGGGCGTGCTGCGCGCCCATCCCTATCTGCTCCGGGAAATCCAGGCGGCGCAAAATCCCGACCGCAAAGCGGGCCTCGTCGCCTTCGACGCGGCCTTTGGCGGGCACACCAAATTCATGCTGCGCAATATCGTCGCCAGTTTCGTCCATGGACTGAGCAATGGCGCCTTCGCCTCATCGCCCAATGACGGGCCGATGGCGCGCCACTACCGGCGCCTGCACCGCTATGCCCAGGATTTCGCGCTGGTGGCGGACTGGACCACTGTGGTGCTGGGCGGTTCGCTCAAGGCGCGTCAGAAGATTTCCGGGCGCATGGCGGACTTGCTGGGCGAGCTCTACCTGATGTCGGCGACGCTCAAGCGCTTCGACGAGGAAGGGCGGATCGCCGAGGACAGGGAACTGGTCGAGGCGATCATGGCCGACCGCATCGCGGCGATGGAAAAGACCTTCGGGGCCGTCTTCGACAATTTTCCCAATCGCGGCTTTGCGCTGGCCATGAAGGTGCTGTGCTTCCCGCTGGGGCGGCATGCCAGGCCGGCTTCGGATGCGGTCAATGACCGGCTGGTCAGGGCGGCGCTGGTGCCCGGCGCGTTCCGCGACCGGCTGACGCTGGGGGTTTACGTTTCCACGGACCCCGATGACGTGACGGGCGTTGTGGAAGATGCCTTCATCAAGGTGGTGGAGGCCGAGGAGATCGAGGCGCGTTTCATCAAGGCGGCGCGCAAGGGCGTGATCGAGCGGCGGCTGGACCGCGACGCCATTGCCGACGCGGTGGCGGCGGGGGTGCTGAACCCCAACGAAGCCGGCATCATGCGCGAAGCCGACGCCGCCACCGACCGGGCGGTGCATGTGGACGATTTCGACATGGACGTGCTGGGGAAGACGGTAGCGTAAGGGGCGGTTTTTTCTTCCCTTGAGGGGAGGGGAACAGAAAGAGGAGTGACCATGACCACGCATTGGCGCTTTGAGACGGATTTCGAGAAGATCGGCTGGCTGACCATCGATTCGCCCGGCGCCTCGGTCAATGTGCTGAGCCGGGAGGCCATAGGCGAGCTCGAAGCGCTGGTGGAGCGGATCGAGGCCATGGCGGCATCGGGGGAGCTGGTGGGCGTGGCGCTGCTCTCGGGCAAGCCGAGCGGCTTCATCGCCGGGGCGGACGTCTCCGAATTCGACGGCATGAGCGATCCCGAGGTTCTGCGGGCGGCGCTGGGGCGAGCGCATGCGTTGTTCGCGCGCATCGAGGCCTTGAAGGTGCCGGTGGTGGCCGGGATTCACGGCTTTTGCCTGGGGGGCGGGCTGGAGCTGGCGCTGGCCTGCCACTATCGCATCGCCGTCAATGACGAGAAGACGCGGATCGGCTTTCCCGAGGTCAATCTGGGGATTTTCCCAGGCTTCGGCGGCACGGGGCGCTCGATGCGCCAGGCCGGGCCGGTGGATGCCATGAGCATCATGCTCACCGGCAAGATGCTGCGGGCGGGAGCGGCGCGCGGGCTCAACCTCGTCGACAAACTGGTGCGCCAGCGCGACATGCTGGCCTGGGAGGCGCGCAAGGCGATTTTGCAGAAGCGCCGCAGCCCGGCGGCGGGCCTTTTCAAGCGCGTCATGGCCATGGGGCCGCTGCGCGGGCAGGTGGCGGGCAAGATGCGCGCCGAGGCGGGACGCAAGGCGCGGCCCGAGCATTATCCGGCGCCCTATGCGCTGATCGATCTGTTCGAGGAACATGGCAATGACTGGCGGGCGATGATCGCCGGGGAGGCCGAGCGCTTCGTGCCGCTGATGGGCGGGCCGACGGCGGGTAATCTGCGGCGGGTATTCTTCGCCTCTGAGGCGCTGAAGAAGCAGGGCGTGAAGGGGGCGAAATTTGCCCGCGTGCATGTGATCGGCGCCGGGGTGATGGGCGGGGACATCGCCGCCTGGTGCGCCTATCGCGGCATGAGCGTGACCTTGCAGGATCTGGACATGGGCCGGATCGAGCCGGCGCTGAAGCGGGCGAAAAAGCTGTTCGAGAAGCGCTATAAAAAGAAGCGCGAGGTGGACGCGGCGCTGCTGCGGCTGGAGGCCGACCCCGAGGGCAAGGGCGTGGGCCGGGCCGATGTCATCATCGAGGCGGTGGTGGAAAAGCTCGAGGTCAAGCAGGCCATTTTCAGCGGGCTGGAAGACAAGCTCAAGCCCGGGGCGATCATGGCGACCAATACCTCGTCCATCGAATTGGAGCGCATCGCCGAGGCGCTCAAGGACAAGGGGCGGCTGATCGGGCTGCATTTCTTCAATCCGGTGGCGCAATTGCCGCTGGTGGAGGTGATCCGCTCGGGCTTCAACAGCGACGAACAGGTGGGCAAGGGCGCCGCCTTCGCGCTGGCCATCGGCAAGTCGCCGGTGGTGGTCAAGTCCGCCCCCGGCTTCCTCGTCAACCGCGTGCTCATGCCCTATATGCTGGGCGCGGTGGAGCGGGTGGAGCGCGGGGAAAGCAAGGAGCTGCTGGACGCCGCCGCCGTCGCCTTCGGCATGCCGATGGGGCCGATCGAACTCATGGACACGGTGGGGCTGGATGTGGGCCGCTCGGTTGCCGAGGAACTGGGCCATGCGGTGCCCGCCGGCAGCCGCTTCGCCGCGCTGGTGGAGGCGGGCAAGCTCGGCCGCAAGAGCGGCGAGGGCTTTTACACCTGGGTGGACGGCAAGGCGCAAAAGGGCGAGACGCCGGCCCATGACGATCTGGCCGGGCTGGGGCGCGACCTGGTCAAGCCGCTGGTGGACATGACCGAGACCGTGGTGGCCGAGGGCGTGGTCGCCGATGCCGGGCTGGCCGATATCGGGGTGATCCTGGGCACGGGCTTCGCGCCCTTCCTGGGCGGCCCGCTCAAGGCGCGCGCCGATGGGCGGGCGTGATGGAAAGATTATTTCAAATGGGCGCCGGGCCATTCCCCTCCCCTTAAGGGGGGAGGGAGGCGCAGAAGACGCAGCATTTCGTTTTGGAGCCGTAACATGACCGAACTCAAGCGCGTTGCCATTGTCGGGGCGGCCCGGATTCCGTTTGCGCGGGGCTATACGGCCTATGGGGACGAAACGAACCTCTCCATGCTGGGGGCGGTGCTGTCCGGGCTCGCCGAGCGCAATGGGCTCAAGGGCGAGAAGGTGGACGAGGTGGTGGCCGGCTCGGTCATCAAGCACAGCCGCGATTTCAACCTGGCGCGCGAAGCGCTGCTCGATGCCGGGCTGAGCCCGCGCACACCGGGCACCACCATGCAGATCGCCTGCGGCACCAGTCTCCAGGCGGCGCTGATGCTGGCGGGCAAGATCGCTTCGGGCGAGATCGAGAGCGGCATCGCCGCCGGCTCGGACAGCGTCAGCGACAGCCCCATCGTCTTCGGCGACAGGATGCAGCATCGGCTGATCGCGTTGAGCCGGGCCAAGAGTTTTGGCGAGAAGCTCGGGGTTTTCCGCGGGTTTTCGCTCAAGGAACTGGCCCCGGTGGCGCCTTCGGTGAACGAGCCGCGCACCGGGCTCTCCATGGGCCAGCATTGCGAGCGCATGGCGCGGCAATGGACTATCGGGCGCAAGGAGCAGGACGCGCTGGCGCTGGCCAGCCATCTCAATGCCAGCGCCGCTTATGACGAGGGGTTCCACGACGATCTGCTGGTGGCGCATGCGGGGCTGGTGCGCGACAACAATGTGCGCGCCGATACCAGCCTGGAGAGGCTGGCGGCGCTCAAGCCGTCCTTCGACAAGAGCTCGGGCCAGGGCACGCTGACGGCGGGCAATTCGACGCCGCTGACCGATGGGGCGGCGGGGGTGCTGCTGGCCAGCGAAGAGTGGGCGAAGGCGCGGGGCCTGCCGATCCTGGCGTTTCTGAGCGCCGGGCGGGTGGCCGCCAATGATTTCGCCCATGGCGAGGGGCTGCTGATGGCCCCGACCATCGCGGTGAGCGAGATGCTGGCGCGCAAGGGGCTCGGGTTCGGCGACATCGACTATTTCGAGCTGCACGAGGCTTTTGCCGCGCAGGTGCTGTGCACGATGAAGGCCTGGACCGACGCCGATTATTGCCGGGACGTGCTGGGACGCGACAGTGTGCTGGGCGAGATCGAGCCGGAAAAGCTCAATGTGAAGGGCTCGAGCCTGGCCTATGGCCATCCCTTCGCGGCGACGGGCGCGCGTATCCTGGGGGTGGCGGCCAAGCTGGTCTCGACGGCGCCGGCAAAACGCGCTTTGCTGAGCGTGTGTACCGCCGGCGGCATGGGTGTCGCCGCTCTCGTTGAAAGCGCCGCATGAGTGACAATGTCGTCAAGTTCCGCCCCCGCCCGCCCGAGGGCAAATCCCCCTCGCCCCGTCCGCCGCGCAAGGCGCCCGCCTGGCTGCCCTTCGCCGTGCTGATCGCGGCGGGCATCGCGATCTATCTGGTCCAGCAGGCGCTGGGGCAGGGATGAGGATGTTCATAACAGGGCGCGAAGGGGCATTTAAAACGATCTTTCGCTTGTCAGTGGACGGATTTAAGCGATACCGTCCAATCAGCTTGACCGGCTGGTAAAAACCCGCCGGTCCTGATCCATTCCGCGGCCCGACAGGGAGACCGTGGGCAGAAAAACGTCAAGAATTCCATGAGGAGATGGGACGGAATGAAATTCACCACTGCTATCAAGGCGGTCGCTACCGCCGGCGCCCTGGCGCTGATGATGAGCACGGCGGCTTCGGCCGTGACGCTGCAGATGCACAATGGCGGCGACCCCGGCTCGATCGATCCGCATAAGGTGTCGGGCGACTGGGAAAACCGCGTGGTCGGGGACTATATCGAGGGCCTGCTGACCGAGAACGCCGCCGGCGAAGCCATTCCCGCCCAGGCCAAGAGCTGGGATATTTCCGAGGACGGCACCGTCTATACCTTCCATCTGCGCGACGACATCAAGTGGAGCGACGGCGTGCCGGTGACGGCGGGCGATTTCGTCTTCGCCTTCCAGCGCCTGTTCAACCCGGCCACCGCCGCCGACTACGCCTATCTGCAATTCCCGATCCTGAATTCGGAAGCGATCAATTCGGGCGAGATCACCGATTTCAACGAGCTCGGCGTCAAGGCCATCGACGACAAGACGCTGGAAATCACCCTCAACGCCTCCACCCCGTTCTTCCTGGATGCGCTGACCCACTACACCGCCTTCCCGGTGCCCCGGCATCTGGTGGAAAAGCTGGGCGACGACTGGACCAAGATCGAGAACGTGGTCGGCAACGGCCCCTATCTCATCAAGGAATGGCTGCCGGGCTCCTATGTCCGCTCGGAAAAGAACCCGGACTATTACGACGCCGCCAATGTGCAGATCGACGAGGTCTTCTATCACGTGCTCGAAGACCAGGCGGCGGCGCTCAACCGCTACCGCGCCGGCGAATTCGACATCCTGACCGACTTCCCCGCCGACCAGTATCAGTGGTTGCAGGACAACATGCCCGGCCAGGCGCATGTCCAGCCCTTCCTGGGCATCTACTACTACGTGATGAACCAGGAAGAAGGGCAGCTCCTTTCCGATATCCGCCTGCGTGAAGCGCTCTCCATCTCGGTGCTGCGCGACGTGATCGGGCCCGATATCCTGGGCACGGGCGAATTGCCGGCCTATGGCTGGGTGCCGCCGGGCACCGGCAATTATGTCGAGAATGCCTATCATCCGGCCTGGGCCGACCAGACCTATGACGAGCGCGTCGCGCGCGCCAAGGACCTGATGGCCGAAGCCGGCTACGGCCCGGACAATCCGCTCACCCTGCAACTGCGCTACAACACCAATGACAACCACCAGCGCATCGCGGTGGCCATCTCCTCCATGTGGGAGCCGCTGGGCGTCAAGGTGGAGCTGTTCAACGCCGAAACCGCCGTGCATTACGATGCGCTGCGCGCCGGCGACTTCCAGGTGGGCCGCGCCGGCTGGCTGCTCGACTATAACGACCCGTCCAACACGCTCGACCTGCTCAAGACCGGCGTGAACCAGAGCGGCACCATGAACTGGGGCAATAATTACGGCCGTTATTCGAACCCCGAATACGACGCGCTGATGAACCAGGCCTCGACCGAGCTCGATCTGGAAAAGCGTGGCGAAATCCTCGCCCAGGCCGAAAAGATCGCCATGGACGAATTCGCCGCCATCCCGATCTACTGGTACGTGTCCAAGAATGTCGTCTCGCCCAAGATCACGGGCTTCGAGGACAATGCCAAGGACATCCACCGTACCCGCTGGCTCACCAAGGCCGAATAAGAAGACACCAAAATGACGAGCGTGGGGGCCCCGGCCCCCACGCCTGTCTTGTCCGCGATGCGCCCCGATCCCCTGCCGCGGCGCTCCGGCCAAGGAGTTCTGGCCCATGCTGGCTTATGCCTTTCGGCGGGTGCTCTCGGCGATCCCCATTGCCCTGATCGCCGTTACCGTCTGCTTCTTCATCCTGCGCCTGGCCCCCGGCGGCCCCTTCGATGGGGAACGCGCCCTGCCGCCGACCGTGCTGGCCAATCTGCGCGCCCACTACAATCTCGACCAGCCGCTGGTCGTGCAGTATTTCATCTATGTCTGGCGCCTGCTGCATGGCGACCTGGGCCCGTCCATGGTGATCGACGGCTTCAATGTCAGCCAGCTCATCGCCATCGGCTTTCCCTTCACCCTCACCATGGCGATGTGCGCCTTCGTCATCGCCACCTTCATCGGCATCGTCGCCGGCATGGCGGCGGCGGTGTACCAGAACAAATGGCCCGACTACGTGCTGGTGCTGGCGGTGATGATCGGCGTGCTCATCCCCAATTTCCTCATGGCGGCGCTCCTCCAGCTCTGGTTCGGCGTCTATCTCAGATGGCTGCCGGCGGGCGGCTGGGTGCATGGGAGCTGGATGCACCTGGTGCTGCCGGTGACGGTGCTGGCCTGGCCCCATGCCGGGCGCATCTCGCGGCTGATGCGCGGCTCGATGATCGAGGTGCTGGGCTCGAACTATGTGCGCACGGCCCGCTCCAAGGGCATCGGCGAGCGCCTGGTGCTGGTGCGCCACGCCATCAAGCCGGCGCTGCTGCCGGTGGTCTCCTATCTGGGGCCGGGGCTGAGCTATCTGCTCACCGGCTCGCTGGCGGTGGAGCAGATCTTCGGCCTGCCCGGAATCGGGAAATATTTCGTCACCGCCGCGCTCAACCGCGACTATGGCGTGGTGCTGGGAACCACCATCCTCTACATGTTCATCATCCTCGCGCTCAACCTGCTCGTCGACCTCGTCTATGCCTGGCTCGATCCCAAGGTGAGGTATCGCTGATGGCCGGGATCACGGGAAAAGACCAGGTGCTTTCGGCCTATGCCGAAAAGCTGGCCAGGGAAGGCGCGCCCAAGGGCCGCTCGCTGACCCAGGACGCGCTCTATCGCCTGTCGCGCAACAGAATGGCAGTCATCTCCATCTTCATCCTGGCGGCGATCGTCATCATCGCCTTCGTTGCCCCGGCCTTCGTGCCCTGGGGCTATTCGCAGGTGGACTGGAGCCAGATCCGCAAGCCGCCCGATTTCGAGGCCCGCCATTATCTGGGCACCGACCAGAACGGGCGCGACATGCTGGCGCGCGTGCTGCAAGGCACGCAGATGAGCCTGATCGTGGCGGCGGTGGCGACGCTGGTGTCGGTGGTGATCGGGGTGGTCTATGGCGCGGTGGCCGGCTATTTCGGCGGGCGGGTCGACGCCATCATGATGCGCTTCGTCGATATCATGTATGCGCTGCCCTATATCCTGTTCGTCATCATCCTGGTGGTGATGTTCGGGCGCAATCCGGTGCTGCTGTTCGTGGGCATCGGGGCCATCGAATGGCTGACCATGGCGCGCATCGTGCGCGGGCAGACGCTGTCGATCAAGGAAAAGGAGTTCGTGGAGGCGGCGCGGGCCGGCGGGGCCAAGCCCTTCGCCATCATCATGCGCCATATCGTGCCCAACCTCACCGGGCCGGTGGTGATCTATGCCACGCTCACCATTCCCGAAATCATCATCGCAGAGAGCTTCCTTTCCTATCTGGGCCTGGGCGTGCAGGAGCCGCAGACCTCGCTGGGCACGCTGATCTCGGCGGGGGCGCCGGTGGCCGAGGTGATGCCCTGGCTGCTTCTGGCGCCGGCCGCCGTGCTGGTGACGCTGCTGTTCTGCCTCACCTATATCGGTGACGGCCTGCGCGATGCGCTCGACCCCAAGGATCGCTGAGATGAGCACGGTACTGAACGTCAAGGACCTGAGCGTCACCTTCGCGCTGCGCAATTCGGAAGTGCGGGCGGTCAACGACCTCAACTTCACCCTGGAAGCGGGCGAGACGCTGGCCGTGGTGGGGGAATCGGGCTCGGGCAAGAGCCAGGCGTTCCTCTCCATCATGGGGCTTCTGGCGCGCAACGGGCGCACCAGCGGCCAGGCCATGCTGGGGGACACGAACCTGGTTGGCATGGCGCCGGCGGCGCTGGATCGCATCCGCGGCAAGGACATCGCCATGATCTTCCAGGATCCGATGACCTCGCTCAATCCCAGCCTCAGGATCAAGACGCAACTGGCCGAAGTGCTGGTCAAGCATCGCGGCTTCGAGCGCGGCAAGGCGGTGCAGGAGGCCATCGCCATGCTGGAGCGGGTGGGCATCCCCGAACCGGCCAAGCGCGCCAATGCCTTTCCGCACGAGCTTTCGGGCGGCATGCGCCAGCGGGTGATGATCGCCATGGCGCTCTTGTGCCAGCCCAAGATTCTCATCGCCGACGAGCCGACCACGGCGCTGGACGTGACCGTGCAGGCGCAGATGCTGGACCTGTTCAAGACGCTGACCGACGATTTCGGCACCGCGCTGGTGCTCATCACCCACGATCTGGGCGTGGTGGCGGGCGTCGCCGACCGCATGATGGTGATGTATGGCGGGCGCGCGGTGGAAAAGGGCAGGACCGACGATCTGTTCTACGATCCGCGCCACCCCTATACGCTGGGCCTGCTGCATTCGACCCCGCATGTGGCGCATCGCGCCAAGCGGCTCGACCCCATCCAGGGGCTGCCGCCCAGCCTCGAGCACCTGCCCAAGGGATGTTCTTTCCATCCGCGCTGCGCCTTCTGTTTCGACCGGTGCCTGGAAGAGCGGCCGGCGCTGACCCCGATCGGGGAGGGGCGGGAGAAAGCCTGTTTCTATGAGGGCCCGTTGGCGGGCCAGAAGGTGGCGTGATGAACCAGAGCCCGGCCAATCTCATCGAAGTCCGCGACCTCAAGAAAACCTTCTCCATCGCCACGGGGCTGTTTTCGCGCAAGCTGACGCTGACGGCGCTGAGCGACATCAACTTCACCGTGCGCCAGGGCGAGACGCTGGGCATCGTGGGCGAAAGCGGATGCGGCAAGTCCACATTGGGCCGCTGCATCCTGCAATTGCTCAGCCCCGACGAGGGGCAGGTGCTGTGGCTGGGCCAGGACCTGACGCGGCTGCCGGCCGAGGCGATGCGCAAGCGGCGCGCCGACCTGCAGATCATCTTCCAGGACCCGCTGGCCTCGCTCAACCCGCGCATGACGGTGGGCGAGATCATCGCCGATCCGCTGCGCACGCTGCGGCCCGAGCTCAGGGGGGCGCAAAGGCGCGAGCGCGTCCTGCGGATCATGGAGGCGGTGGGGCTGCTGCCCGAGATGATAAACCGCTATCCGCATGAGTTCTCCGGCGGGCAGGCCCAGCGCATCGGCATCGCCCGGGCGCTCATAACCGAGCCCAAGCTGATCGTGTGCGACGAGCCGGTCTCGGCGCTGGACGTGTCCATCCAGGCGCAGATCCTCAACCTGCTGGCCGAGCTCAAGGACGAATTCGGGCTGACGCTGATCTTCATCAGCCATAATCTCTCGGTGGTGCGGCATGTGTCGGACCGCATCCTGGTGCTCTATCTGGGACGGATCGTGGAGCTGGCGAGCGGCGATGAAATCTACGACGCGCCGCGCCATCCCTATACGCGGGCGCTGCTGACGGCCGTGCCGGTGCCCGACCCCAAGCTGGCCCGGCAGCGCAATATCGACGCGCTCAAGGGGGAAATCCCCTCGCCGATCAACCCGCCCTCGGGTTGCGCCTTCCGCACCCGCTGCCGCTTCGCCAAGCCCTATTGCGCCGAAAAGCGCCCGGTGCTGGAGAACATCGGGAACGGCCGGCTGGTGGCCTGCCACCGCTGGCGCGAAATCGAGGTGCCCGAAGCGGCGGTGCTGGGGGTGTGAGGGGCGTCTCCCGTTTGACCGGCGGGGACGATGGCCCGGCTTCATCTCTCCCTCGGGGGAGAGGGGGCGAAGGAGCGATGATCTCGTTCGAGCGGGGTATGGGCCTCCGCCATCCCGACGCGAAGGGCAGGCCGAATTGGGATTGAGCGACACGTTGTCAGCATAGGCCCCGGCCCGGGGCCGGGGCGGCAGGGTGCGGGGAGGCGCCTAGCCCTCCTTGCGGCGCTCGAGGCCGGTTTTGACGGCGCGGCGGCGGCGGTCGGGGCCCTTGTAGGTTTCGGCCTCGACGAAGCCGCGCGGATTGGCGGCCATGGCGTCGAGCCGCATCTGCAGGTGATTGGCCGCGAAGGGCTTGCGCAGGAATTCGGTGACGCCGGCATCGCGGGCGGCGGCGATGCGCCTGACATCGGGCGCGCTGCTCATCATGATGATGGGCACGTAGCGATTGGGGCATTCGGGATCGGCGCGCAGGCGGCGGGTCAGCTCGATCCCGTCAATGCCCTCCAGGGCATCGTCGAGGATGACGAGGGCGAAGCTGCGCTTGCGCAATTCCAGCATGGCCTGGTGGGCGGAGCTGGCCTCGCAGATGTCCTTGCGACCCAGATGACGCAGCATCTGGGTGACGAGGTTGGCCATATAGGGGGAGGGATCGACGACGAGCGTGCCGGTGGCGGGCGTGGCTTGGCTGGCCATGGGAGCGGTTCCGCAGGAATTGTTGCAGGCCTGACAGTATCCCGGGCTTTGCCACCACCGGGTTAATGCGTCCCGGTTTTCCCGCATATGGCAAAGCTGGGCGAAAGCATGATTTGGGGCCCCGGGGCGCGTTGACAGGCCGGGGCAATTTCCCTATGTATGCGCGCAAGTTTCGGACGCCGCTGGGCGTCCTTGTTGTTTGACCTGAGGATAAACCGATGAAGATCCGTAACTCGCTGAAGGCGCTGCTCACTCGCCACCGCGCGAACAAGCTCGTCCGCCGTCGCGGCCGGGTGTACATCATCAACAAGGTGGACAAGCGCTACAAGGCCCGCCAGGGCTGAGACGGCGCGTATCGCCAGACTGAAAAAAAGCCCGCATCAGCGGGCTTTTTGTTTTGGGAGCGGCGGGGGCGGGCCGGGTCCCGCACCCTCCCATCGGGCCCCCGAAGCGGATTGCCTTGACATAACCGCAATTGGGGTAGAAGGTTGAAACATACGTTTTCTGCCCCTGTTGGCGACCTGACCTTCCCGGCTGGACCGGTTGATTGGCTTTCCTTCCGAACTGCAAACGTTTCTAGGCCCCTGGTGCATTCTGCACGGGGGAAACCTGCTCGTTTGCACTGCTTCGAGCTTATCCGAAAGGGCGCCAAAATGATTTCCGGCACCGTCAAGTTCTACAATTCCACCAAAGGCTTCGGCTTCATCACTCCCGACCAGGGCGGCAAGGATGCCTTCGTGCATGTCTCCGCGCTGGAGCGCGCCGGCATTTCCGGCCTGGGCGATGGCGACAAGGTCAGCTACGACCTCGAAAAGGGCCGTGACGGCCGGGAATCCGCCATCAACGTGCAGCTGGCCTGAGCCGATCCGTGCGAGGGCGCGTGAACGCGCCCTCATCTCCCGGTAAGGAGCCCGCCATGGCGCATCATTACAAAGTCGGCCAGATGCTGGATTTGCGTTCTGCGCCGCGGCACAGCAACCGGCCTTCGGGCCCTTGCGAAGTCATCTCCTGCCTTCCCCACGACAGCGGACCGGTGCTCTACCGGGTCAAATCCCGGAGCGAGACCATCGAGCGCGTGGTGGAGGAAACCGACCTCTCCCCCAGCACGGCGCGCCGAGCGGCCTCCAAGGCCGGCGAGCAGGTTTTCACCATCGCCATCAGCAAGCGCTGATCCCGCCGCAGGCGGCCCGCCCCAAACGGGGTGCAGCAAGCATTGCGCCATCCAGCGCCCGCAGGGGCCTATGCAGGCGCCTTGCCACCGGCGCCGAAGCGATCCACTTTATCATTCAAGAGCCGCATTGCGGCCTTGCGCGCGGGTTTCGGGCGGGAATCGTCTCCCCGACGACCCTTGCTGCGCAGAAAGCCGGGATTTTTCCCGGAAGAAAGAAACACATGAATATCCAGATTCTCGACGCGCCGGGGGAACTCTTCCTCGGCAGCGACGCGGCGAGCGCGCTTGCGCAAGGCCCGCGCCATTTCCGCTCCGCCGCCAAGGCGGTGCGCTTCGCCATGGAACACGCCGCCCCGGTCAGCCTGCGCGGCGCCATGCTCAAAATCGGAAACCACACGCTCGATCCCTCCCAGATCCGGCGTCTTCACACCAGCCTGCTGCCCGTCTGATCCGGCAAGCCGCCGGCCGGGGCCCTGCCTGCGGCCGGCCGGGGGGACGGCCGTTTTGCCTATACGCGCGGGGTCGGGGCGTATAGGCTCGATGCTCTCGCATCACTTACGGGACGATGAGCATGATCGTGTGCCGGCATGTGGTCCTGGCGCTGGTGTTCTTCCTTTGCATGACGGGGGGCGCCGCGGCCCAATCGGCATCGGCTCCCGCCCCGGCCGAGGCGCTGCCCATGGGCGAGGGAACCTATCTCGACCTCGTCGAGCGCGTCATTGCCGGGATCACGCTCGAGAAAGGCCGCTTTTCCGGCGGCGCGCTGCCGGCCGGCATCCGCCATATCGACGGCGGGGACGCGCAGGCCATAAGGCTCGCGCCCACGGGTTTCCTGCGGCTCGCCTCGGTGCCGCTGCTCTCGGGCGGCAAGGACCGGCTGGCGCTGCTGATCGATCTGGGCGCCACGGAGGACGATCTCGGCTTTTCCGTTCTGGCGCTTTTCGACGTCGCGGGCGCGCCCCGGCTGCTCGACGCCGCCAATGTCGCCTTCGACCGCTCGACGTCCTTCCTGGAGCCGGCCCGCCTGCCGCTCGGGACGGGGAGCGATCTGCTGGTGACGCAGAGCACGCACCACAATTCCAGCCAGGGCTATGCGATAACCGCCCTGATTCTCCTGCGCGACGACCGGCTGGCGCTGGTCGATGCCATCGACACGCTCAGCGAGCGGGAGTGCGGTTTCGAGCGGCGTCAGGAGGTCAGCCTGCGGACCGGGGATGGAGAGCCCCTTGCCGATATCGTGGCGGTGGTGAGCGAGCGGACCACGCTCACGGCGGAGGATTGCGGCGGCGCTGTCGCCATCGCGCCGGGGGAGCGGGTTTTCACCGTCACCTATCGCTGGGACGCCGCCGCGCAGCGCTACCAGCCGGATTCGGAGGCTTTCACGCGGCTGGCGCGCGAGAACGAGGCGCGCTTCTGAGGGGAAGCATAGGGGCCGGCGCCGGACCGGCGGAGTGGAGGAGACGATGGAATCGAGCGGAAAAGCGCGGCCTGGCCTGTGGGGCATCGCCCTGGCCGGCCTCATGGTCACGGGGGTGATGGCCGCCGACGAGCCGGGATGGCATGGCGAGGCCGGCGCGCATGGCGCCTCGCTCTATTACGGCATTCCGCAATCGGACTATGCGCCGGTGTCCTTTTCCTGCGCGCCGGATGGCGATGGGCTGAGCTTCGCCCTGGCCTTCACGCCCGGCGCGGCGGAGGACGGGGCGGAAATCGAGGTGCTGTTGCAAGCCGGGGACGTCATGGTGCCGCTCCAGGCCACCGGCTTCTATGTGGAGATGGACGATTCGTTCGTCCTCGAAGGCAGGACCGTTCTCGATGCGCGGCTGGCCGATCTGCTGACCGCGCGGGGCACGCTGATGGTCTTCGTGGAGGATGGCGCGGAGGAATATCCGCTCGAGGGCGCGCGGGAGGCGGCCGCGCCGCTCCTCAAAACCTGCACTGGCCAGGCGGTGGCGAGCGCGCCGCTCTGCCATATCGGGGCCTGGTCCGCCGATACCGACCCGGACGGGACCAATGTGCGCGCCGGCCCGGGCACGGATTATCCGGTGATCGGCCGGCTGCCATCCCTCCAGGAAGCGGATGACGATTTCGCCGCCGAGGTGTCCATCGTCGGCGCGCAGGACGGATGGTTCCGCATCGAGCAGGCGACGATCAATAACTACGGCTCCGAAACCGGGCTGGACGTGGTCTTTGCGGGAGAGGGATGGGTGTCGGGCCGCCTGCTCGGCCTCTCGATGGAGGGGAGCGCGCTTTTTGCCCAACCCTCCCATCATGCGCCCATGGTGCTCGATCTCGATGATGCGCCCGAGCGGCGCCAGGGCCCCGATTATATCGGGCCGCAGGTCGAACGCCTTTATGCCTGCATGGGCAATTGGGTGGAGGTGGAGGTGAGCGATCTCGGCCAGCGTTTTCGCGGCTGGACGGACGACACCTGCGCCAACCAGGTGACCACCTGTCCGTGACGGGGAACCCGCCTGAGCCTAGGCCTTCGCCATGCGGGATCTGGCCTGCCGGGCGGGCGGGGGCGCGGCGACGCGCTTGAGGGGCGGGGGAAGCAGGGAGAAGCCGTTCCGGCCCTCGGACTTGACCGAATAGAGCGCCTTGTCGGCGCGGCAGAACACGGCATCGGGATCGTCGGCGGTCTGGCGCGACCAGATGGACGCCCCGATGCTGCAGGAGAGCGGCAGCTCGCGCCCGCCATAATGCATGGGGTGGGCGGCGAAGCTCTCGAGAATGCGCTTGCCCAGCGCCCGCGCCTCCGGGGCCGAGGAATCGGGCACGATGATGCAGAACTCGTCGCCCCCCAGCCGCATCATCAGCCCGGTCTCGCCCAGGCAGGTGCGCGCGATGGCTGCGAAATGGCGGAGATAGGTGTCCCCGCCCTTATGGCCGAGCTGATCGTTCACCGCCTTGAAATGGTCGAGGTCGAGCAGCAGCAGGGCATAGGGCCGGCCGCCGCGAGCGGAGCGCGCATTGGCCAGGGCAAGCTCCTGGTCGAATTTCCGGCGGTTCCACAGCCCCGTCAGCGGATCGAGATTGCTCAGCTCGACGACGTCGTTGCGCAGCCGCTCTATGGTCATCACGGCAAAGCCGAAATTCCACAGTATGCCGCAGAAGATCACCCCCAGCATGGTGGCGGCGGCGATGGGAGAGGCGCCGTCCGTGGGGAAGACGCCGAGCAGGATACCGATATTCATGCCGGTGACCACGGCATGGCCGGCCAGGCCCACGCCGATGCCGGCGCAGGTCAGCCACGCCCCGGCCGCGCGCCGCGATCCGCACTGGACCAGCCCGATGCTCAGGGCCATGGGGACGGACTGGCCCAGGGCATAGACGATGGAGATGGCGCCTTCATTGCCGAAGAAGACGGCGGTGAGCAGGACGCTGAGGGTGGTGAAGGCGGCGATCATCGGCCAGCCCTGCGACTGGCCGTTGAACCGGCGCAGCCCGCTCCAGAGCAGCCAGAAGCCGAGCAGGATCGTGCCATTTCCCAGGATGGCGGGAAGGATGGGGAATGCGACCATGTGCTGGAAGGGAAGCAGCGCGCCGCCCGCCGCAATCAGCCCGCAGGCCGCGCACCAGAGCCACCCCGCCGCGAAATCCCGATATCGCGAGGCGATGGAGGCCCAGACGATAGCCAGTGCGAAGGCCACCAGGACGATGGTGACATAGAGCGTGAAGAAATCGAGCAACATGGTGCCGAGGCTTAAACGAGCCCCGTTATGAATCCATAACCGGGCATCGTTAGCGCCTCGGCAAGGGCGCCGTTCAAATTTTAACCATCGCGGTCAGCCCCGCGGCTCTTTTGCCGAGAAAAATCGCGCCGGCAGCGCGATCTACCCGGATCAGCTCGAGCCGGCGCCGTCCTGGCGGACGAAGGCGATGCGCAGCATGTTGGTGGCGCCGGGGGTGCCCAGGGGCACGCCGGCGGTGATGGCGATGCGGTCGCCGGGGCGGGCGAAGCCCTCCTGATAGGCGATGACGCAGGCGCGATCGACCATGTCCTCCAGGTTCACCGCATCCTCGGTCTGCACGCAATGAATGCCCCAGACCACCGACAGGCGGCGGATGGTGCGCAGATTGGGCGAGAGGGCGATGATGGGCTTGCTGGGCCGCTCGCGGGCGGCGCGGATGCCGGTGGAGCCCGAGGCGGTGTAGGTGACGATGGCGGCCAGGTCGAGCGTTTCGGCCACCTGGCGGGTGGCGGCGGAAATGGCGTCGGCGGCGGTGGCCTCCGGCTCGGTCTGGGCGGCGCGGATGATGCCGCGATAATTGACGTCGCCCTCGACGGCCACGGCCACCTTGTTCATGGTGGCGACGGCCTCGACCGGATACTGGCCCGAGGCGCTCTCGGCCGAGAGCATGATGGCGTCGGCGCCCTCGAAGACGGCGATGGAGACGTCGGAGACCTCGGCGCGGGTGGGCACGGGCGAGGTAATCATCGATTCGAGCATCTGGGTGGCGACCACCACCGGCTTGCCGTAGCGGCGGCACATGCGGATCATGCGCTTTTGCAGGCCCGGCACGGTTTCGAGCGGCAATTCGACACCCAAATCGCCGCGCGCCACCATGATGGCGTCGCACAGCTTGACGATCTCCTCGAGCCGCTCGATGGCCTGGGGCTTCTCGATCTTGGCCATGACGCCGGCGCGGCCCTGCACGATCTTGCGGACATCGATGATGTCCTCGGGGCGCTGCACGAAGGACAGGGCGATCCAGTCGGCCTCGACGGCAAGCCCGGCGAGCAGGTCGGCATGGTCCTTCTCGGTCAGCGCGCCGGTGGGCAGGAGCGTATCGGGCAGGGAGACGCCCTTCTTGTCCGAGAGCTTGCCGCCATAGATGACCTCGGTCTCGATGGCGCCGCCGCCGACGCGGGTGGCCTTGAGTTGCAGCTTGCCATCGTCGAGCAGCAGCCGGTCGCCCACCGAAACGGATTCGATGATCTCGGGATGGGGCAGATAGACGCGCTCGGCATTGCCGTTGTCGTCCTTGTTGCTGTCGAGGGTGAATTTCTGCCCGGCGACGAGATTGACCGCGCCTTCGGCGAATTTCCACACGCGCAGCTTGGGACCCTGAAGGTCGACCAGCACGCCCAGGGGATGGTTGAGGCGCTTCTCGACAGTGCGGATGCGCTCCACGGTCTGCTTGAGCAGGTCGTGGCTGGCATGGCTCATATTGATGCGGAACACGTCCGCGCCGGCCTTGGCCAGTTCCTCGATCATCTTTTCCTCGTGGCTGGCGGGCCCGAGGGTGGCGAGGATCTTGGCGCGTCTCATGCGTCTCATTGCGTGTCCATGCGGTTCAGTTGTTTCAGGTCTCGGGCGCTTCCACGTCGTCGAGCGGCGCGTCGAGGGTGATGTCGTCGGGATCGACGAGAAAAGCCGGGTCTTCGAGATCTTCGCCGCCATCCGGGCCGACAATGGCGGGGCCACCGGCGCTGTCGGTCAGCTGCAAGGTCCAGTCGGTCCGGCTCTGAGTATCGATTTCAAAGAACCCGGTGCGCTCATAGCCCCGGGCAAGGCAATCCTCAACCCCGAATATTGTGAAGGTTTCGTCACGGGTGCACATGAAGACCGATCCGTCCCAGGCGCCCCCGCCGATATCGTCCACGGCATAGAGGTAATAAAAGCGCTTTTCCAGGTCCCCCTGATAGAGCACGCGGCAGTCGCCGGGCGGGGTCTGCCACCAGCCCTCGCTCATCCAGCCGCGCTCGGCGCGATAGCCCAGCGCCACCGAAACCAGGTTGCCGGTCTCGTTGCAGATGCGCAAATCGGCCCTGGCCGGCAGGGTGGAGAGACCCAGGCCGAGGATTATCGTGCCAATCAGGGTAAAGCCGAGACGGGTCATGGGCAATCGCGCGCCAGCAATCATCGGAAAAACGAGCCTTCTTTGAGCCCATGGGGGCGTTGCGGTCAATGGCTAATGGCCGGTTTTGGCGGAAATGGGGGCGGGGGGACCGCGCGCCATGTGGATTGGGCCATAAAACGGGTTGAACCGGACCGGCGGGTGCGATTGAACGGGGCCAGCACAGGAAAGGAAGTGTCATGGCCGTCGAAGACAGCGTTGCCCAGGACCAGTTGCGGGCCTTTATCGAGCGCATCGAGCGCATGGAAGAGGAAAAGGCGGCGATCGCCGCCGATATCAAGGAAATCTACGCCGAGGCCAAGGGCAACGGCTTCGATACCAAGATCCTGCGCAAGATCGTCACCATCCGCAAGCAGGACGCCAATGAGCGCATGGAGCAGGAAGCCCTGCTCGAGCTTTATATGAGCGCTCTGGGCATGGTGAACGCGCCCTCCGAGTGAGGGCGGAGAAATGAGGAAAGAGCCCCGGCATGCCGGGGCTTTTTTGGTTTTTGGTCCCCCTCCCCATCCCTCCCCACAAGGGGGAGGGTGCTGCCCCGGTGGGTGGGCAGCATCTTGCCAGAGGCACGGAGCAACCCCTCCCCCTTGATGGGGGAGGCTGGGAGGGGGTGGGGTTAAGCGCCGCGCTTTCGGGCTAGGCCAGAATGTCGATGGCCGCCTTGGCCATGTCGCTGGCGACGGTGACGATCTTGGCGGAGGCCTTGTACTGGGCCTTGGTCTGGATGATGTCGACCATCTCGCTGGCGATGTCGACCTCGGCGAGGCCGGTGCCGTAGCGGGCGACGCGGCTGGCGCTGGCTTCGAAGCGTTCGGCGGCGCGGTGCATTCCGGCGGTGCCGATGGAAAGGCTGGACATGCTCATGGCGGACCTGTGGGCAGGGACTGCCCCCAGAAGGCCAGCAAAAGCTTGAGAATTTCCTAGCGCGGGTCCTGCAATTGCACGCCCTTCCCATCGGGTAAGCGGCTGGGTAAGGTCCGGCGCGTCCAAGCGTTTGTTTTGTCGGAGAAGCCTCATGACCGCCCCTGCCCAAAAAGGCCATAACCAGTTCGGCGCGCTGCCGGTCTGGGACCTCAGCGATCTCTATCCGGGCAAGGACAGCCCCGAATTCGCCGCGGCGCTGGAGGAGGCCAAGACCCGGGCGGAAAAATTCGAGGCCGACTACAAGGGCAGGCTGGTCGAGCTGACCAGGGCAGGCCGGCTGATCGAGGCGATCAGGGACAGCGAGGCGCTGGGGGATCTGAGCGGGCGCATCGGCTCCTTTGCGTTCCTCCATTACGCGCAGAACGCCACCGACCCGGACCGCGCCAAATTCATGGGCGACACCAATGAGGCGCTGACCAATCTGTCCACGCGCGTGCTGTTCTTCGAGCTGGAGCTCAATCGCATCGAGGACGCCGAGCTGGACGCGGCGCTGGACAAGGATGCCGAGCTGGCGCGCTATCGCACCTGGTTCGCCGAATTGCGCAAGGCCAAGCCCTATCAGCTCGACGACAGGCTGGAAGAGCTATTCCACGACAAGTCGGTGACCGGGTTCTCGGCCTGGAATCGCCTCTTCGACGAAACCCTTTCCAGCCTGGTCTTCGAGGTGGATGGGGAAAGCCTCAACATGGAATCGACGCTGCATCTGCTGAGCGAGCGCGACGAGACAAAGCGCGAAAGCGCCTTCAAGGCGCTGGGCAAGACGCTGGCCGAAAACGCGCGGCTGTTCACCCACATCACCAATGTGCTGGCCAAGGACAAGGAAATCTCCGACCGCTGGCGCGGCTACACGGACATCGCCGACAGCCGTCACATGGCCAATTCGGTGGAGCGCGAAGTGGTCGACGCGCTGCAAAAGGCGGTGGAGGACGCCTATCCGCGCCTCAGCCACCGCTACTACAAAATGAAGGCCAAATGGTTCGGCAAGGACCAGCTCAATGCCTGGGATCGCAATGCGCCGCTGCCGACCAGCGACGAGCGCGTCTGGGACTGGACGCAGGCGGTCGATACGGTGATGGAGGCCTATGGCCGGTTCTCGCCGAAGCTGGCGGAAATGGCGGCGCCCTTCTTCAATTCGGGCTGGATCGACGCGCCCACCGGCAATGGCAAGCTCTCGGGGGCCTTCGCGCATCCCACCGTGCCCAGCGCCCACCCTTATCTGATGCTCAACTATATGGGCCGCTCGCGCGACGTGATGACGCTGGCCCACGAGCTGGGCCATGGCGTGCACCAGCGGCTGGCGGCGGCGCAGGGGCCGATCCTGGCCAATACCCCGCTGACCCTGGCGGAGACGGCCAGCGTCTTCGGGGAAATGCTGACCTTCCGCCACATGCTGGACAAGACCACCGACCCCAAGCAGCGCTTCGCGCTCTTGTCGAGCAAGGTGGAGGACATGCTCAATACCGTGGTGCGGCAAATCGCCTTCTACAGCTTCGAGCGGCGCGTGCACACCGCGCGCAAGCAGGGGGAATTGCGCACCGAGGAGATCAACCGCATCTGGCTGGACGTGCAGAGGGAATCACTGGGCGACGCTGTTCTGCAGAACGAAGGCTACGACATCTTCTGGGCCTATATTCCCCACTTCATCCACTCGCCCTTCTATGTCTATGCCTATGCCTTCGGCGATTGCCTTGTTAACTCGCTCTATGCGCAGTATGAGAGGGCCAATGAGGGTTTCGCCGAGCGCTATTTCGAGCTGCTCAAGGCCGGGGGAAGCAAGCACCATTCCGAATTGTTGGCTCCCTTCGGGCTCGACGCGAAGGATCCGCAATTCTGGTCGCTCGGCCTTGCCATGATCGAAGGGCTGATCGACGAGCTGGAAGCGGCCTCGCCCTGAGGCCGACTTTGGTTTGATAGACTTTGGAAGACTGGACGAACGAGGACGATATGGCCAAGAAGCGCCCCGAACACCATTCCGAACCGGTTCTGGAATCGGCGATGGATTATGCCCAGCACGAAGCCACCTACACCATGTTCGTCACGGGCGTGAAATGGATCGTCCTTTCGGCCGCCGTGCTGATGGTGGTTCTGTATTTCGTCGTCAACCCCTGATCGGCGAACAGCGCAGGCAGTAACAAGCCTGTCCGGCGGGCAGGCGGGCAGGAGACTTTCATGAAAATTGCGATTGTCCGCGAACGTTTCGACGGGGAAAACCGCGTCGCGGCGACCCCGGAAACGGTTGGCAAGCTGATCGCGCTGGGCGCCAGCGTGAGCGTGGAAAAGGGCGCCGGGCTGGGCTCGCGCATCCTGGACAAGGATTACGAAGCCGCCGGCGCCGCCATCGCGGCCAGCGCCGATGCCGCCCTCAAGGGCGCCGACATCGTTCTGGCCGTGCGCCGCCCGGCCGCATCCGCCCTGGCCGGGGTCAATAAGGGGGCGCTGGTGATCGGCGCGCTCGACCCCTATGGCAACGAGGCCGACATCGCGGCGCTGGCCAAGGCGGGCGTCACCGCCGTGGCCATGGAATTCATGCCCCGCATCACCCGCGCGCAGGTGATGGACATCCTCTCCTCGCAGGCCAACCTTGCCGGCTATCAGGGCGTCATCGAGGCGGCGGCCGAATTCGACCGCGCCCTGCCGATGATGATGACCGCCGCCGGCACGGTGCGCCCGGCCAAGGCCTTCATCATGGGGGCGGGCGTGGCCGGCCTTCAGGCCATCGCCACCGCCAAGCGCCTGGGCGCGGTGGTGTCGGCCACCGACGTGCGCCCGGCCGCCAAGGAGCAGGTGGAAAGCCTGGGCGGCAAGTTCATCGCCGTCGAGGACGAGGAATTCAAGCAGGCCGAGACCGCCGGCGGCTATGCCAAGCAGATGAGCGCCGAATACCAGGCCAAGCAGGCCGAGCTCACCGCCCAGCATATCGCCAAGCAGGACATCGTGGTCACCACCGCGCTGATCCCGGGCCGCCCGGCGCCGCGCCTCATCACCCGGGCCATGGTCGAATCCATGGCGCCCGGCTCGGTGATCGTCGACCTGGCCGCCGAGCGCGGCGGCAATGTGGAGCTGACCGTCCCGGGCAAGGTGATCGAGCACAACGGCGTCAAGATCATCGGCTACACCAATGTGCAGGGACGCATCCCCACCACGGCCAGCCAGCTCTATGCGCGCAATCTCCTCTCCTTCCTGACCACGCTGATCGACGCCAAGGAAAAAAAGCTCGCCATCAACTGGGACGACGAGCTGGTCAAGGCCACGGTGCTGACGCGCGACGGCGCGGTGGTGCACCCCAATTTCGCCAGCCCCGCAGCCCCCGCTGCGGCCGCTGAAGCCAAGGCCGCTCCGGCCAAGAAGCCGGCCGCGCCGCGCAAGGCGCCGGTGAAAAGGGCCGCGGCCGCCGAGGCCGCGGAAAAGGCGGAAGCCAAGCCCGCGACAGCGAAGAAACCGGCCGCGGTCAAAAAGCCGGCGGCAACCCGGAAACCGGCAGCCAAGGCAGCGGCAGCGCCCGCGGCCGGCGCGGAAGCCCCGGCCAAGCCGGCGGCGAAAAAGCCCGCCGCCAAGCCTGCCGCCGCCGCCAAGAAGCCCGCAACCCCCAAGGAAACCAAATGATGGAAGCGATCGATCCATTCACCTTCCGCCTCGCCATTTTCGTTTTGGCGATCTTCGTGGGTTATTTCGTGGTCTGGTCGGTGACCCCGGCGCTGCACACCCCGCTGATGAGCGTGACCAACGCCATCTCCTCGGTGATCGTGGTGGGGGCGCTGCTGGCCGTGGGCGTGCATCTGGCCGCCGACGGCAACTGGGTCTCCAAGGTCTTCGGCTTCATCGCTCTGGTCTTTGCCAGCGTGAACATCTTTGGCGGGTTCCTCGTCACCCAGCGCATGCTGGCCATGTACAAGAAGAAGGGTTGAGTCGATGATTTCTGCAGATATCGCAGCCCTTCTCTATCTGGTGGCCGGGGTGCTGTTCATCCTGGCGCTGCGCGGGCTTTCCAGCCCCAGCTCGTCCCGCCAGGGCAATATGTTCGGCATGGTGGGCATGGGCATCGCCATCGTGACCACGCTGGCCGTGGCCGCGCCTTCCGACTGGCTGAGCTGGCTGCTGATCGTGGCCGGGCTGGCGCTGGGCGGGGGCATCGGCGCCTATATGGCCCGCACGGTCAAGATGACCGACATGCCCCAGCTGGTCGCCGCCTTCCACTCGCTGGTGGGTCTTGCGGCGGTGTTCGTGGCGGCGGCGGCGCTCTATGCGCCCGAGGCCTTCGGCATTGGCACCGGCGGGCATATCCATGCCCAGGCGCTGGTGGAAATGAGCATCGGGGTGGCCATCGGCGCCTTCACCTTCACCGGCTCGGTCATCGCCTTTGCCAAGCTCAACGGCAATATGAGCGGCAAGCCCATCATCCTGCCGGCGCGCCACGCCATCCACATCGTCATGGGCGTGGCCATCGTGGCGCTGGTCTGGGCCTTCACGGTCTCGGCCGATCCCTGGCTGTTCTGGCTCATCACCATCCTGGCGCTGGTGCTGGGCGGGCTGATGATTATCCCCATCGGCGGCGCCGACATGCCGGTCGTGGTCTCCATGCTCAACTCCTATTCGGGCTGGGCGGCGGCGGGCATCGGCTTCACGCTGGGCAACACCGCGCTCATCATCACCGGCGCGCTGGTCGGCTCGTCGGGCGCGATTCTCTCCTACATCATGTGCAAGGCGATGAACCGCAGCTTCATCTCGGTAATCCTGGGCGGGTTCGGCGGCGACGCCGCTGCCGCCTCGGGCGCGGCCGAGGACGACCGCCCGGTCAAGCAGGGCGCGGCCGAGGACGCCGCCTTCCTGATGAAGAATGCCGGCAAGGTCATCATCGTGCCCGGCTACGGCATGGCGGTGGCGCAGGCCCAGCACGCATTGCGCGAAATGGCCGACCTGCTCAAGGCCGAGGGCGTGACGGTGAAATACGCCATCCACCCGGTGGCGGGCCGCATGCCGGGGCACATGAACGTGCTGCTGGCGGAAGCCAACGTGCCCTATGACGAGGTGTTCGAGCTGGAGGATATCAATTCCGAATTCGCCCAGTCGGACGTGGCCTTCGTCATCGGCGCCAATGACGTCACCAACCCCGCCGCCAAGACCGACAAGACCTCGCCCATCTATGGCATGCCGGTTCTCAACGTCGAGGACGCCGGCACGGTGCTGTTCATCAAGCGCGGCATGGCCGCCGGCTATGCCGGGGTGCAGAACGAATTGTTCTACCGCGACAACACCATGATGCTGTTCGGCGACGCCAAGAAGATGACGGAAGACATCGTCAAGGCGCTCGGGCACTGAGTGTCCGCCAGGATTGGAAAGGCCCGCGCAAGCGGGCCTTTTTGTTTTTGGGGAGATGGGTCGGAGCGGAAGAAAATCACCGCGTCATTCCGGCCCCCGGGACGCTTCGCGCCCGAGGGCAGGCTCCGGCCGGAATCCAGGCTGAAGGCTCTCCCTAACACCAGAGCGTGTGAAAGCATGCGGACATGGATTCCGGCCTGCGCCGGAATGACACCGGGGTGGGGAGGCGGGAGAGCCGATCGCCCCCTTAATAATGCGGCGGGGGTTTTTCGGTGGCGGGGTCGGCGATATAGGCGCCGGAGCGGAGCTGTTCTTCCATCTGCACCATTTTGCGGGTGAGCAGGTCGATCTGCTGCCACTGGCCGGTGATGGTGTCGTTCAGTTCCTCTATGGTGTGGTCCTGGAAGGCGATGCGGGTTTCGAGCGCTTCGAGGCGCTCGATCAGGGCTGGCAGCGCAATATCGGTCATGACGGATCGCCCGGTTCGGGTTGAGGTGTTGGGGCAGCGATAGCCGAGACGGGGTGGAGTGGCAATCTTCGGCCGGCTCCATCCGGTTACATGGCGGTGCGTGCTTGCGGGCGCGGCCGTTCCGCGCCATGTCTGGCAGAGAAAAGGATGTGACCCATGACCAAGCTGCTCAAGATCGACGTGTTCACCGATGTGGTCTGCCCCTGGTGTCTGGTGGGGTCGGTGCGGCTCGACAAGGCCATTGCGGCGCTGCCCGGCGATATCGAGGTGGAGGTAGAGAATCACCCCTTCTATCTCGACCCCAATACGCCCGAGGCGGGCGTGGTGGTGGCCGACATGCTGAAAGAAAAATATGGGCGCGACCCGAAGGAGATGTGGGCGCGGGTGGAGGAGGAGGCGCGCAAGAGCGGCATCGCGCTCGACCTCAGCCAGCAGCCGCGCATGTTCCCCACGCGCAAGGCGCATACCATCACGCGCCTGGCCAAGCCGCTGGGCACTCAGCACGAACTGGCCAATGCCATCGCCGAGGCCTATTTCCTCGCGCACCGGCAGGTCTATGACGACAATGTGCTGGCCGATATCGCGGTGGAATTCGGCTTCGATCGGGGCGATGCGCTCGACGCCATGAATGACGCGCACGAGCTGGCCATCACCGAGCAACTGGCCAATGACGCGGCCGCGCAGGGTATTCGCGGCGTGCCCTTCTTCATCTTCGGGGAGAAATACGCGCTTTCGGGCGCCCAGCCCGACGAGGTGTTCACGCGCGGCCTGCAACAGGCGGTGGCCGAGCTATGAGCACGGGAAAGCTCATCGCCCGTATTCTCGGGGTGGCGCTGGCCCTGCTGGTCTGCGCCTATCTGGGCGTCATCGGATATATGTATTTCAACCAGCGCAGCCTGCAATACGAGCCGCAGGGGGAGGTGACGGCGCTGGCCGACACCGCGCTTTCGGATGCGCGGGAGATCGCCGTGCCGGTGGAGGGGAGCGTGGTCAATGGCTGGTATCAGCCGCCGGGGCCGGGCAAGCCGATCATCGTCTATTATAAGGGCAATTCCGGCTCGTTCAGCAAGGAGCATGAGCGCTTCGAGCAATTCGTCGCCGATGGCTATGGGTTCGTCGCCTTCGATTATCGCGGCTTTCCCGCTTCGCCGGGCAGCATCAGCCAGGAGGGGATCCTGGCCGATGCCCTTGCGGTCTATGACTGGGCGGCGGGGCAGGGCTACCCGATCGTCGTCTGGGGACGCTCGCTGGGCTCGGGGCCATCCACCTATGTGGCCAGCAAGCGCGAGCCCAAGGCGCTGCTGCTCGAAACCCCGTTCTTTTCGGCGGTGTCGGTGGCGGGGGAACGCTATCCCTTCCTGCCGGTGGCGCTGGTGATGCAGGACCAGTTTCCGGTCGATCAATGGATCGTCGGGGTGACGGCGCCGGTTCTGGTGGCGCATGGCACGGGCGACACGGTGATCGATGTCAGCAATGGCAAACGGGTCTATGCGCTGGCGCGTCACAAGGACGAATTGTGGATCGAGCCGGGGGCGGACCATAGCGATCTCTGGGGGCGGGGCATGTGGAACCACGCCCGCCTGTTCTTCCAGCGGGCGCTTTGACGCAGCGGCCGGCCGGGTCCGGGGCTTGACCCGGGCCCGGCGGCGGGGGCCTATCCCCATTGTTGCCGCCTGGGCTTTTTCCGATGACCGAGCTTTCTCCCCTGCCGCCCATGTCGCCCCGCCGCACCGCGCTGGTGGGCGGGCTGATGGTGGCCGCCGGCCCGCTGTCGATCTCGCTTTACGGGCCGGCGTTGCCCACCATCGTGGCCGATCTGGGCACCACGGCGGCGATGGGCAAGCTCTCGCTCTCGGTCTATTTCGGCGCCTTCGCGCTGGCGCAACTGGTGTGCGGGCCGCTTTCGGACAGCCTGGGGCGGCGGCGCGTCACCATCGTCTTCATGGCGCTTTATGTGCTGGGAAGCCTGGTGGCCAGTTTCGGACCCGACATCGCCTGGTTGCTGGCCGGGCGCGTGCTGCAAGGAGTGGGCGTCTCGGTGGGGGTAGCGCTGTCGCGGGCCATGGTGCGCGACCAGTTCGAGGGCGGCGAATCGATCCGCATCCTCACCCTCATTAATCTTATCCTCACCGTGGCCCCGGCCATCGCCCCGACCCTGGGCAGCGCGCTGCTGACCGTGGGAAGCTGGCACGTGCTGTTCGTGGTCATGGCGCTTTACGGGCTGGGGGTGATCGCGCTCACCGCCTGGGTGGCGCGCGAGACGCATCCGCCGGAGCGGCAGGTGGCGCTGCGGCCGCTGGCGGTGCTGGGCCACTACCGGGCCTTGCTGGGCTCCTCGGCCTTCATGCTGCCGGCGCTGATCCTGGCGCTGGCCTTTGGCGGCTTTTACGGCTTCGCCGCGCTCCTGCCTTTCGTTTTGATCGACGAGCTTGGCCTGGGCACGTTCCAGTTCGCCATGGTCATGCTGATCCAGACCGGCGCTTTCGTGCTGGGCAACCTGGCGGCCGCGCGGCTCTCCCATGGCCTTGATGGCCGGCAGATGGTGGGCGTGGGGCTGGCGCTGATCGTGCTGGCGGGGCTGGGCTTCGGGCTGGCGCCCCGGCTGTTTCCGCTCTCGGTGCTGGCGGTGATGGGGCCGGTGGCGCTGTGGATGCTGGCGCTGGCCTTTATCGGCCCCAGCACCACGGCGGCGGCCATGGCCGGCTTCGGCCCCATTGCCGGGGCGGCCGGGGCGCTGACCGGGGTGTTCCAGATGGGCGGGGGCTTTATCGGCTCGACGCTGGCCAGCGTGCTCTTTGCCGATGCCGGCTCGGCGCTGACCGTGCTGATGCCGATCATGGCGGGGCTGACGCTGGCCGTGGCATTCTGGGCCTGGAAACGGCCGGGCTGAACGGCGAAACGCCGCCCCGCAAGGGACGGCGTTGCACGAAACCTGGGCGCTGGAGCGCTTAGCTGCGCGGCGCGGCGGCCGGACGGGCAGCGGCGGGACGCGCGGTCGGGCTGGGCAGGCCGCCTTCGCGCTGGGCGCGCTTGCGGGCCAGCTTGCGGGCGCGGCGCACGGCCTCGGCCTTCTGGCGGGCCTTCTTCTCGGAGGGCTTCTCGTAGTAGTTGCGCAGCTTCATCTCGCGGAAGACGCCTTCGCGCTGAAGCTTTTTCTTGAGCGCGCGGAGCGCCTGGTCAACATTGTTATCGCGAACGACTACTTGCAAAGGTCAACCGCCCTTTCGAAGCACTGGAATGTGGGTTTGGACAAAAGCGCCGACGCCATGAGACATCGTCGCCGACCGGATGAACCGATCACCGTGGGCCGCTCTATAGCCCAGGATGGCGGGCTTGTCCACTCTCGGAAGGGAAAAATCCCGGCCCTGCCGGTTTATCGCGGGGCCGGGAGCGCTGCCGGGAGGTGAAAATGCACAAGCCGCTGGTTCTTCTGCCCGGATTGCTCTGCGATGCGCGGCTGTGGCGCGGGGTGGTGGCGGGGCTGGCCGACACGATGGCGCCCCTGGTGGCCGACCTGACGCTGGACGATTCGATTTCCGCCATGGCCGGGCGCGCGCTGGCCGTGGCGCCGCCGCGCTTCGCGCTGGCCGGGCTGTCCATGGGCGGTTATGTGGCGCTGGAGATCATGCGGCAGGCGCCCGAGCGGGTGACGCATCTGGCGCTTTTCGACACCACGGCCCGCGCCGACGACGCGGCGCGGCGGCAATTGCGCCTCAAGGCCATGGAGATGACCGAAAGGGGGAAGTTCGTCGGGGTTTCGCGCGGGCTGCTCAAGACGCTGCTGGCGCCGCAGCATCTGGGCACCGACATAGCCCGCATGGTACAGGCCATGGCCCTGGATGCGGGGCCGGAGGTCTATCTGCGCCAGCAGACCGCCATTCTCGGCCGCATCGATTCCCTGGATATGCTCGGAACCATCGCCGTGCCGACGCTGGTGGGGGTGGGTGAGGCCGACCAGATGACCCCGCCCGAGCGGGCGGAGGAGATGGCGGCGGCCATTGCCGGGGCGCGCCTCGTGCGCTTTCCCGAAAGCGGGCATCTGCCGACCGTGGAGAACCCGGCCGCCGTGACGGCGGCGATGCGCGCGTGGCTGGACCGATAGGGGCTAGCGGCGCTGGATGCGGTTGATATGGCCCATCTTGCGGCCGGGGCGGGCCTCGGCCTTGCCGTAAAGATGGGGCTGGGTGTCGCCGTCGAGCCGGGCGGGCACGGCCAGCACCTCCTCGCCGATGAGGTTTTCCATCACCACGTCGGCCATGCGCGCCGGATCGCCCAGCGGCCAGAGGGCGACGGCGCGGATATGCTGCTCGAACTGGTCGGTGAGGCACACCGCCTCGGTCCAGTGGCCGGAATTGTGGACGCGCGGGGCGATCTCGTTGACCAGCAGGGTGGGCCGCTCGCCGGGGACGAGGAAGAATTCGACGCCCAGCACGCCGACATAATCGAGCGCCACCACGATGACCTTGGCCAGCATGGCGGCCTGGCGCGCCACGCCGGGCGGAATATCGGCGGGCACGGTGGAGGTGAAGAGGATATGGTCGCGGTGGACGTTCTCGGCCACGTCGAAGGCGCGGACCTCGCCGGCGCCATTGCGGGCGATGACCACCGAGATTTCCTTCTCGAAGGGAATGAAGGCCTCGAGCACCAGCGGGTGGGGATCGAGCGCGGCGAAGGCGGCTTCGGCCTCCTCGGGCGCGCGGATGACGCGCTGGCCCTTGCCGTCATAGCCCAGCCGCGTGGTCTTGAGCACGGCGGGCAGGCCGAGCTCGTCCATGGCGGTGGTGAGATCGGCCAGGCTCCCGACCGCGCGCCAGGGGGCGACGGGAATGTTCTTGGAAGAAAGGAACTGCTTTTCGGCCAGCCGGTCCTGCGCGATGGCCAGGGCATTGGCGCCGGGGCGCAGCGGCTTGCGCGCGGCAAGGAATTCGGCGGTGGCGGCGGGCACGTTCTCGAATTCATAGGTCACCACATCGACCGCATCGGCGAAGGCGGCGAGGGCATTTTCGTCGTCATAGGCGGCGATGGTCTTGTGCGGGGTCACCTCGAAGGCGGGGCTGGCCGGGTCGGGGCAATAGATATGAGTGCGCAGGCCCAGCCGGCTGGCGGCGAGCGAGAGCATGCGGCCCAACTGGCCGCCGCCGAGAATGCCGATGGTGCTGCCGGGGGGCAGCGGGGACGGGGGCTGGGACATTTCGGCTTACTCGCTATCGGCGGGGAAAAGCGGCACGGTGCCGGTCTGGCGGGCGCGATAGGCATCGAGCCGGTCGGCCAGCTCGTCATCGGACAAGGCCAGGACGGCGGCGGCGAGAAGGGCGGCGTTGATGGCGCCGGGCTCGCCAATGGCGAGCGTGCCCACCGGAATGCCGCCGGGCATCTGCACGATGGAGAGCAGGCTATCCTGCCCGTTGAGCGCCTTGGAGCGCACCGGCACGCCGAAGACCGGCAGGGGGGTCATGGCGGCGATCATGCCGGGGAGATGGGCGGCGCCGCCGGCGCCGGCAATGACGATCTTGAAGCCTTCGGCCCGCGCATTGGTGGCGAAATCGACCAGGCGCTCGGGGGTGCGATGGGCGGAGACGATGCGCGCCTCATATTCGACTTCGAGCGCTTCCAGCGTCTCGGCGGCGAGGCGCATGGTGGGCCAGTCGGACTGGCTGCCCATGACGATGGCGACGGATGGTTTGGTCAGCACAGAGCCAATCCCTCAAGCTCTACCATGGGGGCGTGTAGCCCAGATTTCCCGGCAACTCAAGCGCGCCCGGCTCAGGCGATGATATCGGGCAGCAGCAGGTTCTCGAGCTGCACGATACGGTCCTTGAGCGCCAGCTTGCGCTTCTTGAGGCGCTGGATCAGCATGCGGTCGGCCAGGTGCGAACGGCTCAGCGTGTCGATGGCCGCGTCCAGATCGCTGTGTTCCTGGCGCTTGGTGGCAAGCTCCAGCCCCAGGCTCGCCTGTTGTTCCTTGCTGAGCGAAAGCATGAATGAAGCGCTCTCCCGACGCCGCAACCCTCACCACTGGTTAACCGATCACGAGGAGTTTTGCATCCGATTTCAATGGCTGTGCAAAGGGCGCGTGACAAGGCATGAAATATTTGTGACGATGGTGCGTCCACACAGGCTTTCTAGGAGTTGTCATGACGACTGAAGGGCATATCGCGGCGCTGGAACGGCGCCACCAGGAGCTGGACCGCCAGATCCAGGCCGAACTGCAAAGCGGCCGCTACGACGATCTCACGGTCAGCGCGCTCAAGCGCAAGAAACTGGAAGTGAAGGACGAATTGCAGAGGTACACCGCCTCGACATAAAAGCGGCAAGTCGTTTCTCTTTGGAAGCGGGAAGGGCTACAGCACATGGGCTGCAGCCCTTTTTTGTTGCCTTTTCCGCCCTTTACGCCGCGCCCCAAAGGCCGGTGGCGCCCTTCCAGGTGATGTAGAGGGCGAGCAGGAACACCAGCCAATAGGCGATGCGGTAGAACCAGGCCATGGAGATGCGCCGCACCATCCACACGCCGAGCAGCACGCCCACCAGCCCCACCGGAATCAGCGCCGCCGACAGGGTCATGTTGTGCACGTTGAGCTGGCCCAGGAAGAAATAGGGGATGAGCTTGGCGGCGTTGACGATGGCGAAGAAGAAGGCCGAGGTGCCCGCGTAAAGCGCCGGGGGCAGGCGCTGGGGCAGCACGTAGATCTGGAAGGGCGGGCCGCCGGTGTGGCTGATGAAGCTGGTGAAGCCGGCAAAGCCGCCCCAGAAGGCGCCCCAGGGTTTCGAGGGCGGCAGGCCGGCGAGCTTCTTGCGCAGGGGCAGGATGGCGTCGAGGATGAAGAGCAGCGTCACCACGCCGACAAAGAGCAGCACCGCGTCGTCGGACACGAAGGCCCAGAGCACCCAGCCCAGCAGCGTGCCGATGGCGGCGCCGGGCAGCATCAGGCGGATGATGGTCCAGTTGACCTCGCGCCGATAGGTCCAGATGGCGATGACGTCCATGGCCAGCAGCACCGGCAGCATCATGCCGGCGGCATCACGCGCCGGCATGACCAGCGCCAGGAGCGGCACGCCCACCATGCCCAGGCTCCCCAGCAGGCCCGCCTTGGAAAGGCCGACGATGAGCACGGCAATGACGGCGACCGGAATGAAGAAAACGGGATCGAGCATGGAAAAGGGTCCAGGAAGGGCCCTAATGGGTATGCCGGCGCGGGCGGCCGGTCAATGCGGGGGCGCTTGCTTGAGCGCGCCCGAAACACCGGATGCTTTTCCTACCGGGAGGAAACGCGGCGATTAGGAGAGAAAGTGCCTCACACGCACCCCCTCCCAGCCTCCCCCATCAAGGGGGAGGTGTGGCTCTGCTGATTTGGCACGATTTTGCCTTATCCACCGAGGGGCACCTCCCCCTTGATGGGGGAGGCCGGGAGGGGGTGACCCTCCGGGCCCTGGGCTTATTCCTCGGCGTCGGACTTGAGCGACTTGAGCTTGGCGAAGACCGAATCGGCGTCGAATTCTTCCTCGGCCTGGCTGGCGCGCTCGTCGGCGCCGGGGGCGAAGCCTTCCTCGTCCATATCGGCGTGGGCGCGGCCGCCGGCGCGGGCCAGGGCCTCCTCGGCGGTGAGCAGGACGGTGCCGGTTTCCACCTCATCGGGGCCGGCGCTGCCCTTGGAGGCGCGCTTGACCTCGAGGTCGAGGTCGATCTGGCTGCACAGGCCCAGCGTCACCGGGTCCATGGCGGTGAGGTTGGCCGAATTCCAGTGGGTGGATTCGCGCACCGATTCGATGGTCGACTTGGTGGTGCCGACCAGGCGCATGATCTGCGCGTCCTTGAGCTCGGGATGGTTGCGCACCAGCCACTTGATGGCGTTGGGGCGCTCGTTGCGGCGCGAAATCGGGGTGTAGCGCGGGCCCTTGCGCTTGGAGGCGGCGACACGCACCTTGGGCTCGCTGAGCTTGAGGCGGTAATTGGGGTCGGCCTCGCCGCGCTCGATCTCCTCGCGGGTCAGCTGCCCGTTCTGGATGGGATTGACGCCCATGATGCCGCCGGCCACGTCGCCATCGGCAATGCCCTGCACCTCGAGGGGGTGGAGCGTGCAGAAAGCGGCGATCTGCTCGAAAGACAGCGCTGTGTTGTCCACGAGCCAGACGGCAGTTGCCTTGGGCATCAACAGGGGCTGGGTCATGATAAATCTCTCTTGCAGGCGCGGCCGGTTTTCCTCCGGGCCGCTCCGCCTCTTTGCTTCATGCTGAGGGGAATTGCTGCAATATAAGGCGCGGCGGGGTGATCCGCAATGAATTTATCATTGTCTTCACCGCCCTTGCGCGCCGAAATCGGTCAGCAGCACCAGCTTGCCCCAATGGCCGCGCGCCTCCATGGCGGCGTGGGCGGCGGCGGCGTCCGCCAGCGGGAAAAAGCGGATTTCGGGCTTCTCCAAGCCCGGCTGGGACAGGCCTGGAAGCAGATCGGCGGCGATGCGGGCGGCGATGGCCGCCTTGGTGGCCGCCGATTGCGGGCGCAGGGTCGAGCCGGAAATCGTGATGTCGCGCGCCATGATCTCGCGCAGGGAGAGGCTGGCCTTGCTGCCGCCCAGCGTCGAGACCTGGAGGATGTGGCCGCCCCTTGCGCAGGCCGAAACATTGATGGCCGCCATGGTTCCGCCCACGATATCGACGACGCGGTCGACGCCGCGGCCCTCGGTCAGTTCGCGGGCGCGCCCGGCAATATCCTCGCGGGTGTGGTCGATGGTGGCGAAGGCGCCCAGGCGCCTGGCATAGGCGGCCTTTTCGGGCGAGGAGACGACGCCGATGGCGCGCGCGCCCAGAAGGGTGGCGATCTGGATGGCGGCGCCGCCAATGCCGCCCGAGGCGCCATGGGCGAGCACGGTCATGCCCGGCCCCATCCCGGCGCGCATCACCAGCGTCTGGGTGAGCGTGAACCAGGTTTCGGGGAGGGCGGCGGCTTCGGGCAAGGTCCAGCCGGCGGGGACGGGCAGCACCTGGCCGGCGGGCACGGCGACATAATCGGCATAGCCCCCGCCATTGGTGAGCGCCATGACCTTCTGGCCGGCCTGCCAGCGGCTGGCGCCGGGGGCGGCGATCTCGCCGGCCACTTCCAGCCCGGGAAGGGGCGAGGCGCCGGGCGGAGGATCGTATAGCCCGGCGCGCTGGGCCAGGTCGGGCCCGTTGACGCCGGCCGCCGCGACCCGGATCAGCACTTCCCCCTCGGCGGGGCGGGGCAGGGGGAGCTGGCGGAGTTGCAGCATTTCGGGGCCGCCGGGGGCGGCGATGACGATGGCATTCATCAGGTCGGGCAGGGTCATGGCGCCATGCTGGCCGAAGCGGATTTGCGCGGCAAGCCTTTGGCGCTAGACTGAGCCGCCTGAACGCCTGAAAATCACCGACCGAGGAGGTTGCCCATGTTCGACGATGACATCAGCAAGCCCAAGGGCCACGAGGTCGGCATGCCCCTCGACGCCATGTCGGTGGAGGAATTGAGCGAACGGATCGGGCTGCTGGAGGCCGAGATCGTGCGGCTGCGCGCCGCCATCGCGGCGCGGGACAGGAGCCGGCAGGCCGCCGACGCCGCCTTTAAGCTCTAGCCCGGCGCAGGGGCCTGGGGCGCTTTCGCGGCGCCATGGGGCGCTGCTGCCTGTCGTCCGGCCTCGTATTGGCCATGGCCATCAGGGCGACCACGAGGCTGGTGGTGGCTGCGGGGGAAAGGTTGGTCATTTCTCGTCCCTCCATGCCGGGGGCCCGGCTGTCTCAGGGTAAATGACGCGTTAAGGGGCCCTGCGGTTCCCGCGCGAAAGGCGTTTTTTTTCGCCGGAACGCCTCAAATGCCATCACGATGTTGAGATTTTGGCAGGGTTAAGAAATCGACTCCTGTTAACGGCAAATTAAACAATTTCCGGTAATCTCGAATTATTCAGAGTTTTCTGGATTTTCAGAGCGGTTTCTCCCTCTGTTTGACGCCTCCCTGTTAACTTCGAGAGCGGTAGTCTTGCCGCTCTTTTTCTTTTCCGGGCAGGGATTTGCCCGGAAAACCCGGTCTTAAAGCTCTTTTCAGCCTGATTGTGCGGGCAGGATGACGGGCAGGCGAAATGCGCCTAGGATCGGAAAGTCAGGAGGGCAGACGGCTTGACCGAATTGGACGAGACTGGACCGGCGATCGCCATCGGGCCGCGCATCGTGGCCTCGGGCGGGTTTGACGCGCTCTATCGGGAAGGCATGGGGCTGATCGAGGCCGTGGCCTCCTATCTCGACGGCGAGGGCCGGGCCGACAGCCGCGTGCTGGGCCGGGAAGCCGCCTTTCTCTATGCCACCGAATCCATGCGCCTGACCACGCGGCTGATGCAGCTGGCCTCGTGGCTCTTGTTGCAGCGGGCCGTCAACGAAGGCGAGATCACCCGCGAAAACGCCCGTTCCGAAAAGGAAAAGGTCAAGTTCTCCGCCACGCCCTCGGAGCGGGGCGGGCCGGGCTACGACCAGTTGCCGGCCATCCTGCGCGATTATATCGACAAGGGGGACCGCCTGTTCGACCGGGTGATGCAATACGATACGCTCGAGCGCGGCACGCTGCCGCCGATGGAGGCCGGCGCCGTCAACGGCGTGGCCGACCAGCTGGCCCGGCTCAAGGCGGCCTTCGGGCGGGCCTAAGAGGGTCAGATTTTCCCGGGGGAGATATGCCGGGCAACAAAAAGCCCGGCGCGATGGCCGGGCTTTGAATTTTCCGAGGGATGGCTTAGATGCCCAGGCCCTTGAAGCGCTCCTTGAAGCGGCTGACGCGGCCGCCGCGGTCGAGAAGCTGGCCCGTGCCGCCGGTCCAGGCGGGATGGGTCTTGGAGTCGATGTCGAGCTGAAGCGTGTCGCCTTCCTTGCCATAGGTCGAGCGGGTTTCATACTTGGTGCCATCGGTCATCACCACGGTGATGGTGTGGTAGTCCGGGTGGATGTCAGCCTTCATCGGTGTTGCCTCAAATCAAACGGGCGCCGCGGCGCCCGGAGAGCTCAGAACTGGTGTTGGCGGCTTCATATAGAATAGGCGCGCAATTCGCAAGGCCCTGTCGAAAACTCCCCGGGGGTGGCAATTTCACGCCGGACAAAGCTGTTGCCGGCCCGCCGGGCAGTGCCTATATCCAGTCCTCGATCTTAGGCACCAGCATGATGGCGTGACCGAGCGATGACAGACCAGGGCGCCAGCAGCGGAGCCGAACCGCAGGACGACGATATCGTGGCCGTGGCCACCAATCCGCGCCGCCTGCAGCCTTTGCGCAATCTCATTCCCTTCGTGCTGCGCTATCCGGTGCGGCTGGCGCTGACCATCATCTTCCTTTTGGTCTCGGCGGTGTCCTCGCTGGCCATTCCCGCGCTGTTGGGCGGGGCGATCGACGAGGGTTTCATCACGCAGAACCTGGAGAATGTCGGCCGCTATGGCTGGCTGGTGCTGGGCGTGGCCGGGGTGATGGCCGTGGCCAGCGGGGCGCGATTCTATTTCATCTCGGTGATCGGCGAGCGCGTGCTGGCCGATCTGCGCGAGGCGGTGTTCACCCATCTGCTGGGGCTGGACGCGCGCTATTTCGACACCCATCGGGTGGGAGAATTCACCAGCCGCCTCACCGGCGACGTCACCATGATCCGCAGCGCGCTGGGCTCGAATTTCTCCCTGGCGCTGCGCTCCTTCGTCACCATATTGGGGGCGCTGGCGATGATGCTGCTCACCAGCCCGGTGCTGACCCTGGCGGTGGTGATCGCGGCGCCGGCGATCCTCTTGCCGGTGGTGTCCTTCGCCCGGCGGCTGCGCGGCATGTCGCGGCGCACCCAGGACGCGCTGGCCGATCTGTCGGCCATGGCCACCGAAATGCTGGGGGCGACGCGCACGGTCAAGGCCTTCACCCAGGAGCCGATCCAGTCCCAATTCTACCATGAGCGCAGCGAGGCCAGCTATCAGGCCGAATTGCGCCGGCTGCTGGCGCGGGCGGTGCTGGTGACCATGGTGATCTTCCTGGGCACGGCGGCCCTGGTGTTCATGGTGTGGTGGGGCGCGCGCTCGGTCTTCGAGGGCTCGGTGACGGCGGGGCAGCTGGCGCAATTCCTCGTCTATGCGCTGATGGCCTCGGGGGCGCTGACCAATCTCAGCGAAGTGCTGGGCTCGCTGCAATCGGTGGCCGGGGCCACCGAGCGGCTGATGGAAATCCTGGGCACCGAGCCGGCCATTCGCGACCCGGCCGATCCGCAGGCCCTGCCCGAGCCGCCTCTGGGCACGGTGCGCTTCGCCGGCGTCGATTTTTCCTATGACGGCAAGGAGCCGGTGCTCGAGGGGCTGGAATTTTCCGTGGCCAAGGGCGAGACGGTGGCGCTGGTGGGCCCGTCCGGTTCGGGCAAGTCGACGACGCTGTCGCTGTTGCAGCGTTTCTACGACGTGACGGGCGGGGCCATCCTGGTTGATGGCGTGGATATCCGCGCGCTGCGCCTCTCCGATCTGCGGCGGCGCTTCGCCTATGTCGAGCAGGAGCCGACCATCTTCGCCGGCACCATTGCCGACAATATCCGCTTCGGCAAACCCGATGCGAGCGATGCCGAGGTGGAAGCGGCGGCGCGGGCGGCGCTGGTGCATGATTTCGTCATGGACCTGCCGGCGCGCTACGAGTCGGTGGTGGGCGAGCGCGGGGTGATGCTCTCGGGCGGGCAGAAGCAGCGCCTGGCCATTGCCCGCGCCATTCTCAAGAATGCGCCGATCCTGCTGCTGGACGAGGCGACCAGCGCGCTCGATGCGCAGAGCGAGCGGCTGGTGCAGACGGCGCTGGAGCATCTGATGGCGGGCCGCACCACGCTGGTCATCGCCCACAGGCTGGCCACCATCCGCGACGCCAACACGATCCTGGTGCTCGATGGCGGACGCATCATCGACCAGGGCACCCATGACGAGCTGGTCGCCAAGGGCGGGCGCTATGCCGAGCTGGCGCGGCTGCAATTCCGGCTGGATGAACAGGGGCGCTTTTAGCCTCTCCCTTGGGGGAGAGGCCGACTTGCAAAGCAAGGCGGGTGACGCGCATCGGCGGGAAAGGCCCCCTCACCCGGCCTTCGGCCGACCTCTCCCCCAAGGGAGAGGTGAAGAGCTTGCCCACCGGCCATTTTTGCATCCACGGTGTCATTCCGGCGCAGGCCGGAATCCAGGCTGAAGGCCAACCACGATTCCAATGCCGGGGAGAGATGCGGACATGGATTCCGGCCTGCGCCGGAATGACACCGTGTGTGTCTCTACCCCTCGGTCAGCTTGAATTCGATGCGGCGGTTGCGGCGGTAGGCTTCATCGGTATTGGCGGGATCGAGGGGGGCGAATTCGCCGAAGCCGGCGGCGACCAGCCGGTGGGGCGAAACGCCCTTGCTCACCAGATATTGCGCCACCGAAATGGCGCGGGCCGCCGAAAGCTCCCAGTTGGAAGGGAAGCGGGCATTGGAAATGGGGCGGCTGTCGGTATGGCCGTCGATGCGCAGCACCCAGTTGATGTCGGGGGGAATCTCGGTTTCGAGCTGGAGGATGGCATCGGCCAGCGCGTCCAGGTCGGGCCGGCCGCCGGACTGCACGTCGGCCTGGCCGGGATCGAACAGCACTTCGGACTGGAAGACGAAGCGGTCGCCCACCACGCGCACATCGGCGCGGCCTTCCAGGATCTGGCGCAGGCGCCCGAAGAAATCGGAGCGATAGCGCGACAGGTCCTGCACGCGCTGGGCCAGCGCCAGATTGAGCCGGCGCCCCAGATCGGCGATCTGGGTGCGGCTTTCGCTGTCGCGGGCCTCGGAGGCTTCCAGCGCCGATTCGAGCGCGGCGATCTGGGTGCGCAGGGCGGCCAGTTGCTGGTTGAGCAGGGCCACCTGGGCATTGGCCTCGTCGGAGAGCTCGCGGGCGGCGGCCAGGTCCCCTTGCAGCCCGGCTATGGTGCTGTCCTTCTCGCCCAGCCCGGCGCCAATGCCGGCGAGCTGGCCGGCCAGGGCGTCCTTTTGGGCCTGGGCGCTGCCCAATGTGGCGGTGAGGGTGGCGATCTGGGTGGTGAGATCGTCGCTATTGGCCCGTTCGAGCTGCAACAATTCGGTCAATTCGGCGATCTGGCTGTTGAGGCGCGCCAGGGCGGTGTCGCGCCCCTGGATCTCCTGGCCCAGGAAGAACTGGGTGAGCATGAACAGCGAGAGCAGGAAGATGATGACGAGCAGCAGGCTCGACAGCGCGTCGACGAAGCCGGGCCAGTAATTGGCCTCCTGGCGGCGGCGGGAACGGGCGCCGGGCATGGCTAGTCCCGCCGCTCATTGTCGCCCTGCGACAAGACGGCGTCGATCAGCTCGCGCAGCTTGCGGTTGGTCTCGCCCTGCTCGTTGATGTGGCGGCGCAGATCGTCCTGCTCGGTGCGGATATGCTTGACCAGCCCGTCGATGCCGCGGGCCAGCTCGGCCATGGCGCGAATGGCGTTCTGCGAGGAATTCTGGCTCTGCATGCTGTCGCCCAGCCGCTCGAAAATGGCCTGCATGTCGGGGCCGCCGGCATTGGCCTGCATGGCGGTGACCGGATGGTCGAGCTCGGTCATCGAGGTCATCCAGTCTTCCAGGTCGGTATAGAAAGCGTTCTGGGCCTGGCTGGTCTGGAGGTCGAGAAAGCCCAGCACCAGCGAGCCGGCCAGCCCGAACAGCGAGGAGGAAAAGGCGGTGCCCATGCCGCCCAGGGGAGCGGTCAGCCCCTCCTTGAGATTGGCGAAGAGCGAGGCGCTGTCGGCCGAGGTCACGTCCAGCGTGTTGATGACGCCGGCCACCGAGCCCACGGTTTCCAGAAGCCCGTAAAACGTGCCCATGAGGCCCAGGAAGACCAGCAGGCCCGTGAGGTAGCGCGAGGTGTCCTTGGCCTCGTCGAGCCGGTTGCCCACCGAATCGAGAATGGAGCGCATGGAGGAGGGGGTGATGACCGCCTCCCCGATCCGCTCGCGCAACAGCCCGGCAACGGGGGCCAGCAGCACCGGCGGGCGGATATTGGCGGCGGTGCCGTCCTGCAAGGAATTGACCCATTTCACCTCGGGAAAGAGCCGGATCACCTGGCGGAAGCTGAGGAATATGCCGATGAAGAGGGAAAAGAAGATCAGCGAATTGATGAAGGGGTTGGCCCAGAAGAAGGTGACGATGTTGGAAAAAAGGATGGCCGCGACCAGACAGACCAGCACCAGGAAGATGACGATCTTGACCAGATAGACCGTGGGGCTGGCCAAATGGTAGGGGTCATAACCTTGCGTCATCTTGCCTTCGCCCTGCCTCTCGCGCCGCAAATCACTGGCCAAAGACTAGTCAGCCCCGGCCCCCTGGGCAATCGGAAAGGTAGGCGGGGGAAGCCCGGTTTGCTCACGACAGCCTCGCGGGGCCGGGCTAGGGTGGCGCAACATCGTTTCACGCCAATGGATTTGTTCATGGACGCCGCCTCCGTTTCCCCGCACCTGCTCCATTTCGCCCGCAGCCGCCATCCCGAGCCGCCCCGGCATCTGGGCACGCGGCACGACGCCAAGGGGGTTTTCCTGCCCGAGGCGGGCAACACCATCATCTGTCCCGTGGCCCCCGGCAGCCTGACCGAAAGGGTGGTGCGGGCGGCCCGGCAGCGCTACCTGGCCATGCCCGAGGCCCGCCAATTCGCCTATACGGCCGAGGACAGCCTGCATATGACGCTGTTCCAGGGCGTGCTGGGCAGCAATCGCCGCCTGCCGTTCTGGCCGGAAGGGGTGGCGCTCGATACCCCGCTCGAGGCCATGGAACGCCTGTTCCTCGCCCGGCTGGAGACCCTGGAGCCGGGGCCGGCCTTCACCGTCTCGCTGGTCGAGGCGGCGCCTTCGGGGCTGATCGTGGAGGGAACGACGGCGGCGGACCGGCAGGCGATGGCCGACTGGCGCAACCGGCTGGCCGATCTTCTCGGCTATCGCCATCCCGACCATGACAGCTACGTCTTCCACATCACCTTCGCCTATCCCATCGCCTGGCTGGACGATGCGGCGCTGCCGGCCTGGCGGGAGATGCTGGAGGCGGCGAGCGAGGATATACGCCGGCAGGCCCCGGTGCTGGAATTGCGTGCGCCGGCCTTCTGCCGGTTCGCGGACATGAACCGGTTCGAACCGATCAAGGTGCTGGAGCTGGCGCGGGGCTAGGGCAATTCCCCCGGCGGCATCGCCCTATTGGATCGGGCGCAGTTCCTTGAGCAGGGCGGGCTGGATATATTCGTTGCCGGCGACGACCTGGCCGTTCCAGACCGAGCCGGGGGCGCCGGCGAAATCGCTGACATAGCCGCCGGCTTCCTTGACCAGCAGCAGCCCCGGGGCCACGTCCCAGGGGGCGAGCCCGGCTTCCCAGAGCCCGTCATAGCGGCCGGTGGCGAGCCAGGCCATGTCCACCGAGATCGAGCCGGAGCGGCGAATACCGGCGACGGCGGGATTGATATGGGCCAGCTGGCGCAATTGCAGGGTGTCGTTGCCGGTGCCCTGGGTCTTGATGCCGGTGACGACGACGGCATCGGCCAGGGCGCGGCGGCCGGCGACGCGCAGGCGCTTGCGGTCGTTCATCCAGGCGCCGCCGCCCTTTTCGGCGGTGTAGAGCTCGTCCAGGGCCGGGTTGTAGATCACCGAGGCCACGATCTCGTCATTGCGCTCCAGCGCGATGGCGCAGGCGAAAAGCGGGATGGAGTGGAGGAAATTGGTGGTGCCGTCGAGCGGATCGACGAGCCAGCGATGCTGGCCGTCGGTGCCGGCCACTTCCCCGCCTTCTTCCATGAGGAAGGCATAGGTGGGGCGGGCCTTGCGCAATTCCTCGAAGACGATCTGCTCGGCGCGCAGGTCGGCCTTGGAGACGAAATCGGCCGGGCCCTTGCGGGACACCTGGAGATTTTCGACTTCGGCGAAATCCTTGGTCAGCGAGCGGCCGGCCTTGATGGCGGCATTGACCATGACGTTGAGCAGGGCGGAACGGGCCATGTCAGTTCACCTGACGCGAAGAAGGATGGGACATTGCGCTGCCGGGGATCTGGGCCATGGGGAAAGCTGCTTTTCGAGTTGTACGGCGCCAAGGGCGCCGGCCCTGAGCCGCGCCACCCGGCTTGCCGGGCCATATCGTGCCGGTTTATTGCCCCAGAATGCCTGGCGGTTCAAGGGCGGCGTTTGCAGGGCGTTTCCGCCCGGCGCCGAGTCGGGACGGCATAGGGGCGCGGGTGCGCTCATTGCTCTCCGGGATTTTGCGCCGCCTTGGGCGCATTGCCGGGGTCGGTGCCGCTGGGCAGGACGGTGCGGTTGCCGGTGGAGGGGATTTCGGCCACGGTCTCGATGCGCGGCGGGGTGGAGGGCCAGAAGCGGGCCCGCTCCTCGGCGCTGGCCAGCCCCTCTTCGGGCAGGGAGACCAGCAGCCGGTCGAGCGAGGGATCGGTGAGGCCCTGCCGCCGGGCCAGGGCCCGCCACATGGCGGCTTCCTCGAGGTCGAGATCGACCCCTTCGCCCACGGCGAGCAATTTGGCATAGCGGTTCTGCGCCACGGCATTGCCGGCCTCGGCGGCCCGGCCATACCAGCGGGCGGCTTCGGCCACGTCCCTGTCCACGCCCTGGCCGAGATAGAGCAGGGTGGCATAATCGATCTGGGCGGCGATCAGGTTCTGGGCGGCGGCCAGCCCGATATAGCGGGCGCCCTCGGCCGGGTCGGGCATGACGCCGGCCCCCTCGATCAGCATGGAGCCATAGTCATATTGCGCCTCGGCCAGTTCGGCGTCGGCCGCTTCCTTCATCAGCGCGGCGGCGGTCGAAAGGCTGGGGGAGGCATAGATGCCTTCGACATGGAGCAGGGCCATGTTGTATTTGGCCGGGATGTAGCCGGCCTCGGCGGCCTTGGCGAAAAGCTCGGCGGCGCGGGTGCGGTTGCGCGGCACGCCGATGCCTTCCTGATAGGCCAGGGCCAGAGAGAAGGTGGCGAGGCGATCCCCGCCCTTGGAGGCCAGCTCGTACCAGCCGGCGGCGCGCTGGTCGTTGGCGGCGACGCCCAGCCCCTTGGCGTAAAGCTCGGCGATCAGCGTCTGGGCGGCGGCGTCGCCCTTTTCGGCGCGGGGCAGGGCCAGTTCCAGCGCGGTGAGGAAATAGCCGCGCTGAAAGGCGCCGAAGGCGTAGTCGGTCTGCACGCGCGGCCCGAAGATCTGGTCGGAAATGATGTCGGCCGGGCTGGTGTCGGGCACCTGGGCCAACCCGGCAACCGGCAGCAGCGCCAGCAAGGCGCCGAAAAGGGGCGCGCGCATCATGAGGCGCCTTCCAGCGTGGGCGCCAGCGCCCTGAGCGCCGCCGCCGGGTCGGGCGCGGCCCAGAGGCTGTGCGAGAGGGCGACGAATTCGGCGCCCTGGGCGTCGAATGCGCCGGGCGCCGCCTCGGGCAGGCTCAGCACGGCGGGGATTTCGAAGGTCTGCGCCCACCATTCGGCCAGGTCGGCGGCGCGCGGTTCGGCGGGGCCGGAAACGGCGCCGAAAAAGACATAGTCGACATCCATCTCGCCCGCCGTCATGGCGTCGTGACGGCTCCCGAGATTGCCCGCGCCCACGATCATGGCGGGCTTGAGGGCGGCGATGGCGGATTTGAGGGCGGCGGGGCCGGCGGTGACATGGACGCCGTCGGCGCCCAGGCGCCTGGCCAGGCCTGTGTCGTTCTCCACCAGCACGGCGCAGCCGGCGCCCTGGCCGACATGGACGATGGCGGCGGCCAGTTGCGCATAGGCGGCCTCGTCCAGCGCGCCGCGCGCCACCAGGATGGCGGCGAATTCGGCCGCGCTCAGCACGCTCATCAGCGTTTTGGGGAAGCTGTCCGGCGCGGCATCCGCGGGGGTGATGAGATAGAGCTGGGGGGCCATGACCTGAAACTACTCGACGCGGGGTGTCGCCTCTGTGTGCATTCATTTTGGCAATAAAGAGGACGCTTCTCCAATAGGCCATGGCCCGGACCGGCGCAAAGAAAATGCGCGCCCCGGTGGAGGGGGCGCGCAAGGCGTGACGTTGGGACGTCAGGAAGGCCGGAGCGTTTCGGCGAAAGTTCAGGCGGCGCGGTCGAGCTCGCCGCTCCAGGTGCCGAGCGCGGCCAGCGAATTCATGCGGGCGCGATGGGTGAAGGCGGCCTGGGCCTGGGGGAAGTTCTCGCGGCGGCCGGCCCAGCAGCGCAGGGCGACGTTCTGCAATGCCCTTCCATAGGAGAAGGTCAGCGGCCAGGGCTTGTTGGCAATCTGGTTCATGGCCGAGAGGTGGGCGGTGGCCTCCTCGTCGGTCTGGCCGCCGGAAAGGAAGGCGATGCCGGGAACGGCGGCGGGCACATGCTCGCGCAGCACGGCCACGGTGCGCCGGGCCACCTCCTCGACGCCGGGGCGCTCGCGGGCATTGATGCCGGGCAGCACCATGTTGGGCTTGAGCAGCATGCCGGCCAGGTCGACCCCGGCGAGGCGCAGCTCCTTGAAGGTGTTTTCCAGCACGTCGCCGGTCACCTGGGCGCAGCGCTCCATGGAGTGATTGCCCGGCTCGCCGTCGCCCACCACTTCCGGCTCGACCACCGGCACGATGCCGGCCTCCTGGCACAGGATGGCATAGCGGGCGAGCGCGTGGGCATTGGCGCGGATATTGTTGCGGGTGGGGGCGATGTCGTTGATGGTGATGACGGCGCGCCATTTGGCGAAGCGCGCGCCCAGATCGGCGTAATGGGCCAGGCGCTGGCGCAGCCCGTCGAGCCCCTCGGTGATCTTTTCGCCGGTATCGCCCGGCATGGGGAAGGCGCCGCGATCGACCTTGATGCCGGGGATGCAGTCGGCATCGGCCAGGATGGCGCGGAAGGGCGTGCCGTCGGCGGCCGATTGCTCCAGCGTTTCCTCGGTGAGGATGACGCCGGAAATGTAGCTGCGCATCGCTTCGTTGGAGCGGAACAGCATCTCGCGGTAATCGCGGCGCAGCTCCAGCGTATTGGGCAGGTTGATCTTGGCAAAGCGCTTGGCGATGGTGCCTTCCGATTCATCGGCGGCCAGAATGCCTTTGCCCGGCTCCATCAGCTTCTGGGCGATGGCGTTCAGTGACTTCGTCATGGATCCTACCTCGGGGGTGCAATTGGCCCGAGATTAGACTTTCGTCTTTTTCCTTTCGATTAGACCTCCGGTTATTCGACCAAAGGCGGATGGAACCTTTCGGCCGGGGCGCGGAAGAAAATTTCGGGGTCGCCTTCATCCAATCCCTCGACCCGGCCCGAGCGGATGAAGCCCAGCCGCTCGAGCAGGGATTGCATGGGCAGGTTGGAGCTGTTGGTCGAGGTCCAGAGGCAATCCGAACGGCAGGCGCGCCGCGCATGCAGGATGAGGGCGGTGCCGATGCCCTGGCCGCGAGCGGTGGCGTCCACCATCACCAGCTCGAGGAAATCGCGCCCGAAGAAATGATCGTGCGTGACGCCATAGCCCAGCGCCACCCCGTCCCGCTCGGCCAGGAAAACCCGGGCCGAGGCCAGCCAGCGGGCAATCTCGCCGCGCCGGGCGGGGGCCCTCGCGGCGAAGCTGTCCAGTCCGCAAAGGACGGGGGCATCGGCCGGCAGCGCCGACCTTATGCGCAGGGGCGCGTTTATTTCTTCAGCGCCTCGACGCCGGGCAGGGGCTTGCCTTCCATCCATTCGAGGAAGGCGCCGCCGGCGGTGGAAACATAGGTGAAGCCTTCCTTGACCCCGGCATGGGCGAGCGCGGCGACGGTATCGCCGCCTCCCGCCACCGAGACCAGATGGCCGTCATGGGTGCGGCGGGCGACATATTGGGCCAGCGCCACGGTGCCGGCATCGAAGGGCGTCATCTCGAAGGCGCCCAGCGGGCCGTTCCAGACCACGGTATGGGCGTCGTCGATGGCGGCCTTGATGCGCTCGAGCGAGGAGGGGCCGATATCGAGGATCATGCCTTCGGGGTCGATGGCGTCCACGCCGTAGAGGCGGGTGGGGGTGTCGGCCTTGAAATGCCAGGCCACCACCGCATCGATGGGCAGGATGATGGCGCAGCTCGATTTCTCGGCCTTTTCCATGATGCGCCGGGCGGTGTCGGCCAGGTCCTTCTCGCAGAGCGACTTGCCGACGCCATGGCCCTGGGCGTGCAGGAACGTATTGGCCATGCCCCCGCCGATGACGAGGCCGTCGACCTTGGTGACGAGATTTTCCAGGAGATCGATCTTGGAGGAGACCTTGGCGCCCCCGACAATGGCGATGACCGGCTTTTTGGGCTTGCCGAGCCCGGCTTCGAGCGCCTCGAGCTCCGCCGCCATGGCCAGGCCCGCCGCCGCCGGCAGCAGATGGGCCAGCGCCTCGGTGGAAGCGTGGGCGCGGTGGGCGGCCGAGAAGGCGTCGTTGACATAACAATCGCCCAGGCTGGCCATGCGCTGGGCCAGCTCGGCGTCATTGGCTTCCTCGCCAGGGTGGAAGCGGGTGTTTTCCAAGACGAGCACGGCGCCGGCCGGCGCTTGGTCGATGGCGGCGCGGGCGGCGCTCACATCGGTCCAGTCGGTGGACACGAACCCCACCGGATGGCCGGTGAGGTCGGCAATGGCGGGGCAGACCTGCTCGAGCGAGAAATCGGGGTTCACCTTGCCCTTGGGGCGGCCGAAATGGCTGAGCAGGATGGCCTTGCCGTCATGCTTGACGATTTCGCGGATGGTGGGCACCAGCCGCTCGATGCGGGTGGCGTCGGTCACCTGCCCATCGGCCACCGGCACGTTGAGATCGGCCCGCAGCAGCACGCGCTTGCCCTTGAGGTCGAGTTCGTCGAGGGTCTTGAAACTGGCGCTCACGGCACATCTCTCCCATGTCCGGGTCTGTTTGCGGCTGGGTAGCAGAGTGTCGCCCGCGGCGGAAGCGGGGACAAGAAAAATCTCGCTCCACCACCGTCATTGCCGGGACAAGCCCGGCAATGACGGTGGTGGAGAGACACGAGAACGGCACACCCACCACGCGCCCCTTCTCCCCTCGTGGGAGAAGGTGCCCCGCAGGGGCGGATGAGGGGGGCGGGCCGGTGGGTGGCAAACAAAAAAGGCGCCCCGGAGGGCGCCCTTGAAGCTGGATATACCGAAATCAGAGCGTCTTGGCGAAGGCGACGGTGGTGTCGGCCATGCGGTTGGAGAAGCCCCATTCGTTGTCGTACCAGCCCATGATGTTGACGAAATTGCCGTCGATCACCTTGGTCTGGTCGAGCAGCAGCGTGCAGCTGTGCGGGTCGTGGTTGAGGTCGCTCGAAACCAGCGGATGGCGAGTATAGGTCATGATGCCCTTGAGCTTGCCATCGGCGGCCTCGACCAGGGCGTCGTTGACTTCCTGGGCGGTGACGTTGCGGCCGGAGACGAACTTCAAGTCGACCAGCGAGACGTTGGGGGTGGGCACGCGCACCGAGATGCCGTCCAGCTTGCCCTTGAGACGGGGCAGCACCAGCCCGATCGCCTTGGCGGCACCGGTGGAGGTGGGGATCTGCGAAAGGGCCGCCGCGCGGGCGCGGTAGAGGTCCTTGTGCATGGTGTCGAGCGTGGGCTGGTCGCCGGTATAGGAATGGACCGTGGTCATCATGCCCTTTTCGATGCCGACCAGGTCGTCCATCACCATGGCCATGGGGGCCAGGCAATTGGTGGTGCAGGAACCGTTGGAGATGACGATGTGGTCCTTGTTCAGCAACTGGTGGTTGATGCCATAGACCACGGTGAGGTCGGCCCCTTCGGCGGGGGCGGAGACGATCACCTTCTTGGCGCCGGCGGCCAGATGCGCGGCGGCCTTGTCGCGGGTGGCGAAGATGCCGGTGCATTCGAGCACGATGTCGACGCCCATGGCGGCGTGGGGTAGCTCGGCCGGGTCGCGCACGGCGGTGACCTTGAAGGTCTGGCCGGCGGTGCGGATGGTGTCGCCATCGACCACGACCTCGTGGGGGAAGCGGCCATGCACGCTGTCATAGCGCAGCAGATGGGCATTGGTTTCCACCGGGCCGAGATCGTTGATGGCCACGACCTCGATATCGGTACGGCCCGATTCGACGATGGCGCGCAGAATGTTGCGGCCGATGCGGCCAAAGCCATTGATGGCGATGCGAACTGCCATTTTAGACGCTCCTGGGAGGGAATTGGGTGAGGGGGTCGCGGCTCTCTTACACTTGGGCGGTCACGGCTTCAACAACGGCCTTGGGCGTAATGCCAAAGTGGGCATAGAGCGCATCGATCGGGCCGGAGGCGCCGAAGGAATGCATGCCCACGAAGCGCCCCTTGTCGCCCAGGAACCGGTGCCAGCTCATCTCGATGCCGGCCTCGACGGCGACGCGGGCCTTGGCCTTGCCGAAAATCTCGGCCTTGTAGGCGTCGGGCTGCCGGGCGAAGAGCTCCATGGAGGGCACGGAGACGACGCGGGTGGAAATGCCCTTTTCGGTCAGTTCCTTCTGCGCCTCGACGGCGATGGCCACTTCCGAGCCGGTGGCGAAGATCACCGCGTCGGCATCGGCCGGGCCGATCAGGCTGTAGGCGCCGCGGGCCGATTTGTTCTCGGCCGAATACTCGGTGCGCACCGCCGGCAGGTTCTGGCGGGAAAGGGCCAGGATGGAGGGCGCGTTGTCGCTTTCCATGGCGATTTCCCAGCACTCGGCGGTTTCCATGGCGTCGGCGGGGCGCAGCACCAGCAGGTCGGGAATGGCGCGCAGCGCCGAAAGGTGCTCGACCGGCTGGTGGGTGGGGCCGTCCTCGCCCAGGCCGATGGAATCATGGGTCATGACATAGGCGACGCGCTGGCCCATCAGCGCCGAGAGGCGGATGGCGGGACGGGCATAGTCGGTAAAGACCAGGAAGGTGCCGCCATAGGGGATCAGCCCGCCATGCAGCGCCACCCCGTTCATCACCGCGGCCATGGCGTGCTCGCGGATGCCGTACATCATGTAGCGGCCGGTGCGGTTATCGGCCTGGAAGGGCTTGGTGTCGGGGGTGTTGGTGAGGTTGGAGCCGGTGAGGTCGGCCGAGCCGGCCAGCGCCTCGGGCAGCACATGGGTCAGCACTTCGAGCGCCATCTGGCTGGCCTTGCGGCTGGCGACCTTGGGCTTGTCCTCGGCCAGCTTCTTCTTGTAGTCGGTGAAGGCGGTGGCGAAGGCGGCGGGCAGTTCGCCCGTCATGCGGCGGGTGAATTCGGCGGCCTTGTCGGACTTGGCCAGGCGCGCTTCCCATTCCCCGCGCAGGTTCTGGCTGCGCTTGCCGGCGGCGCGCCAGGTCTCGAGGATTTCGGCGGGGATTTCGAAGGCCGGATAGGTGATGCCCAGCGCCGCCTTGGCGCCGGCCAGCTCCTCGGCGCCCAGCGGCGAGCCATGCACCTTCTCGGTGCCCGCCTTCTTGGGCGCGCCGAAGCCGATGGTGGTTTTGGCGGCGATCAGGGTGGGGCGGTCGGATTTCCGGCTCTCGAGCAGGGCCTTTTCGATGGCGGCCTGGTCGTGGCCATCGATCTCGATGGTGTTCCAGCCCGAGGCCTTGAAGCGGGCGATCTGGTCGGTGCTGTCGGCATTGGAGACGGCGCCGTCGATGGTGATGTTGTTGTTGTCCCAGATCAGGGTGAGCTTGTTGAGCTTGAGATGCCCGGCCAGCGCGATGGCTTCCTGGGAGATGCCTTCCATCAGGCACCCGTCGCCGGCCAGCACCCAGGTATGGTGATCGACCAGGTCGGCGCCGAATTCGGCGGCCAGCTTGGCCTCGGCAATGGCCATGCCCACGCCATTGGCGATGCCCTGGCCGAGCGGACCGGTGGTGGTCTCGATGCCCTGGGCGTGGCCATATTCGGGATGGCCGGCGGTGATCGAGCCGAGCTGGCGGAAATTCTTGATCTGCTCGATGGTCATGTCCTGGTAACCGAGCAAATAGAGCGCCGAATAGAGCAGCATGGAGCCGTGGCCGGCCGAGAGCACGAAGCGGTCGCGGTCGGCCCACTTGCTGTCGGCGGGATCGAACTTCATCACCTTGGTGAAGAGCACGGTGGCGATGTCGGCGCAGCCCATGGGCAGGCCGGGATGACCGGAATTGGCCTTTTCCACCGCATCCATGCTGAGGGAACGGATCGCATTGGCCAAATCGTTCTGCTGGGCGGTATTCGTCATCGGTTCGCGCTTTCTCAAGGCTGGATTTTGGGGAGAAGAGGCGCTCTAAGCCTCCTCCCGAAGGCGGTTCGAGGCATAACATGTTCCCTTGCCCTGTCAATGACGCCATGGGCCGCGCCCCTTGCGCGCAGGGTCCGCTTCCGGCAGGCTGGGCGGCCTGAATCGCTGTTTCGTGAGGAAGCCAGCCGCCATGAGTGACACGGAACTTCAAGATGGCCTGCTCGCCGCCAATGCGCGGTTCGACCGGGCCCTGGCGCGGCTCGACCAGAGCGTGAAGAACCTCGGATCGCGCCTGCGCCAGCATAATCGCATCGAGGTCGATACCCAGCGGCTGGTGCATGAGCGGGCGCGGCTGGCCACCGAATTGGACAAGACGGCGGCACGGGCCAAGCGGCTCGACGACAGCGCCCATGAAGTGTCGCGCCGGCTGGTGGTGGCCATGGAAACGGTGCGCGAAGTGCTGGCCAAGGCGGAGTAAGCGGCGTGCCCGAAGTCAATGTCGAGATCAATGGCCGCAAATACCGCATGGCCTGCGAGGAAGGCCAGCAGCAGCGCCTGATCGGGCTGGCCGGGCGCTTCAACGCCCAGGTGGAGGCGCTCAAGGGCGCGGTGGGCGAAATCGGCGACAACCGCCTCACCGTCATGGCCGGCATCGCGGTGATGGACGAGCTGGTCGAGGCCGAACGGCGCATCGCGGCGCTGGAGGCCGATGTGGCCACCCTCACCGGAGCCGGCCAGGACCTCGCCGCCGAATATGAGGCGCTGGAAGCCCGCTCGGCCGAAAAGCTTGAAGAAGCGGCCAAGACGCTGGAGAGCCTGGCCGGCGTGCTCGACGACGCCGCGCCCCTGCCGCACGGGTAGCGCGGTTCATCCCCTTTGCGGAACGCTATCTGACCACGCCCACCGGCCGGACACCTCCCCCATGATGGGGGAGGGTGTCGACTGAACCATCGCGGACAACCAGCTTTTCATTGGTGATAGCCCCAGCCCTCGAACGGGCGGCCCCTCCCCTAGTGCTTGCTGCCGCGGGCCTGCATGAAGGCCTGTTCGAGATCCATGCGTTCGAGCATTTCGCGCATCACCTCGTCGTCCAGCTCGCGGGCGTCGCGGGCGGCGATGAGCTTGCTGCGCCGGGCGCTGAGCAGGCGGCTGCTGAGATCGGCGATGGCCTCGCGGTCGAGATTGGCGCCTTCCTCGGCGGCCTTTTCGAAGCGGAAATTCCGCTGTGCCATCAGCTCGGCCATGCGCTGGGCGGCGGGGGAGGGGTTTTCGCGGCGATACTCGTCCAGGGCGTCGAGCATGGCCTGTTGGGCGATGGCGCGGGCCAGATGGTGCTGTTCCTGGGCATGGCTCTGGTCCTCCTCCCCGCTCAGGTCGAGCGCCCGGATCATCCAGGGCAGGGTGCTGCCCTGAATCAGCAGGGTGGCGATGGTGACGAGGAAGGCGATGGTGAGGATGGCCTCGCGGCCGGGAAAGGCCGCGCCCGAGGCCACCAGCGTCGGCACGCCGGCGGCGGCGGCCAGGGTGACCACGCCGCGCATGCCGGTCCAGGCCAGCACGGTGTTTTCCTTCCAGGTGAGGGGCGTGGCCGGCTGGCGCGGCGGGCGGCGGCCGGACGGGGGCGTTCGCTGGTCGAACCGCTTCAGCACTGCCCTGGTGCGCCAGCGGGCGATGAGCGCGGTGCCGAACACCCAGGCGAAGCGGATGGCGGTGGTGGCCAGGAAAATCGCCCCGGCGGCGAGCAGGAGCTGGCCCAGATCGTAGCCGGCCTCGTCGGCATCGGTGATGACGAAGCGCAGTTGCAGCCCGATATAGGCGAAGACGAAGGTTTCGAGCAGGGTGTCGACGGTGCGCCAGAACTGGCGTTCCTGGATGCGTTCCTCATAGCCGGATTCGGCGGAGCTGTGGCCGATGGCGAAACCGGCGGCGACGACGGCGAGCACGCCCGAGGCGTGCAGCTCCTCGGCCACGAGATAGGCGGCGAAGGGCAGGATGACCGAGACGGCGGTGGCCAGCGAGGGGTTGCCCAGCTTGCGCCGGGCGAAGGCGGCGATCTGACCCATGACCAGGCCGGTGATGACGCCGACCGTGGCGGCATAGAGGAAATAGAGCAGCAGGTTGTCGATGAAGGCATGGGTGCCGGTGGTGGCGGCCACGGCCACGGCGAATAGGGTCAGCGCCGCCGCGTCGTTGATGAGGCTCTCGCCCTTGAGCACGGTCATCAGCCCGCCGGGCAGGCCCGCCTTGCGGCCGATGGTGATGGCGGTGACGGCGTCGGGCGGGGCGAGCACGGCGCCCAGCACCAGCGCGGCCATGGGCGTCATCCCCGGAACGCTGAAGCCGGCGACCGCGGCCACCGCGATGGCGGTGGCGAAGACCATCAGCACGCCCAGATTGATGATGGAGCCCAGCCGCTTGATGAAGCTGCCGAAGGAGAAATCGCTGGCCGCCGAAAACAGCATGGGCGGCAGCACGATGCCCAGGATGATGTCCGGCTCGAGCTCGAGGGCCGGAACGCCGGGGATGAAGGAGGCGGCGAGCCCGAGCACGGCGACCACCAGCGCCGGCTGGGCGTTGCGCCGCTCGGCAAAGCCGGAAATGGCGATGGCGACGATGATGACGACGAGAATATGCGCGAACATGGGGCGCCCTGCGGTCCAGCCGATTCATGGTGGCGGGCGGCGCGGGCAAGAACAAGTGTCTTTTTGTGTTCGCAGGCCGGTCCGGCCCTTTGCACATATCGGCAAAGCCCCTATATTTCATCGGCTGCCCGGTGCGTGAGGATACCAATATCCCCGGGGCCTTAATCGATCTTAAGGGAGCTGTCCCTGACCGGACCCGTGGGTTCGGACATACGGCGCCCACCTACGTGAGTAGGTTCCCGGGATCGATTATCCCACGGCCAGGGCGGCACAGAATTTATTGCGGGACTGGCGCGCCTATGGTGGATGAACTGATCGAAGAGGCCAAGGCGGCGTTGCGGCTGGAGGCGCGCGCGGCCCGTGCCGGGCTCGACCATAACGAGCGCGCCGAAGCGGCCGCGCTGGCGGCGAAACATTTCTTCGACGCGGTGACGCTGGCGCCGACCGATGTGGTGGCCGTCTATTGGCGCATCCGCGACGAGCTCGATTGCCAGCCCATCCTGGTGCGGCTGATGGATGCCAACCAGACCGTGGTGCTGCCGGTGGTGCAGGGCCCCGAGGAACCGCTCGACCTGCGCGTCTGGGAACAGGGCGCCTCGCTCTACGAAGCCGGTTTCGGCACGCTGGCGCCGTCCGAGCTGGCGCCGCGCGCCGAGCCCGACGTCATCGTCATGCCGCTTCTGGGCTTCGACAAGCACGGCACGCGCCTGGGCTATGGCGGGGGCTATTACGACCGCACCCTGGCGGCGCTGAGCAAGAAGCCGAGGCTGATCGGGCTGGCTTTCGCCGCCCAGGAACTGCCCGAAATTCCGCGCGAGCCCCATGACGTGCCGCTCGACGCCGTGGTCACCGAGGCCGGCATCCGTCATTTCGGCCCGGCCGCATGAGGCTGCTGTTCCTGGGCGATGTGATGGGCCGGGCGGGGCGCGACGCGGTTTCGGCGCGCCTGCCCGACATCATCGCGCGCCACCGCTTCGATTTCGTCGTCGTCAATGGCGAGAACGCCAGCCACGGCAAGGGGCTGACCGAGGGCCATTTCAACGCCATTCGCGACGCCGGCGCCGACATCGTCACGCTGGGCGACCATGCCTTCGACCAGCGCGAGGCCCTGAGCTATATCGAGCGGGAAACCACGCTGCTGCGCCCCATCAACATGCCGCCGGGCACGCCGGGGCGGGGGGCGATGTTCGCCGAGGGGCGCAACGGCCATCGCGTGCTGGTCGTCAATGCGCAGGGGCGGGTGTTCATGCCGCCGATCGACGATCCTTTCCGCGCCGTCGAGGCCGCCGTCGCCGCCTGTCCGCTGGGCGAGCAGGCCGACGCCATCATCGTCGACTTCCACACCGAGGCGACCTCGGAAATCCAGGCCATGGGGCAGTTCCTCGACGGGCGGGTCAGTCTCGTCGTGGGCACCCATACCCATATCCCCACCGCCGACCACCGCATCCTGCGCCACGGCACGGCGCTGATGGCCGATGCCGGCATGTGCGGGGATTTCGATTCCATCATCGGCACCGAGACCGATGAACCGCTCAACCGCTTCCTCACCGGTATTCCCAATGGCCGCTTCACCCCCGCCGAGGGCGAGGCGACGCTGTGCGGGGTGGCGGTGGAGACCGATCCGCGCACGGGGCTGGCGAAAAGCGTGCAGCCGCTGCGCCTCGGCGGAACGCTGGCGCAGGCCGAGCCGGTGTTCTAGTTTTTCATGGTGCCGTGCCCGCGCAGGCGGGCGGCGGCGCTGTCGGCAGAGGCTGTGCCCGGCCGGCAACGAGGAGGAGAAAATCCATGCTGCGCCTGTTGCTGTCGGTTCTGCTCACCTGTCTTTCCGCCATCGGGGCGCTGGCCGCGGATTCGCTCATGCTCGAAGTCGAGCGCGCGCGGGCGAGCAGCGACGTCCTCACCGGCCAGCCGGTGCTGGAATTGCATCTGGACGGGCCGGCGCAGGCCGCGTTCGGGGCCTTCACGGCGGACAATGTCGGCGCGCAGATCGACCTCATGGTCGATGGCGAGGTGGTGAGTTCCCCGGTGATCCGCTCGGCAATCTACAGCTCGGTGCTGCAGATCAGCGGCATCGGCACCATGGCGGAGGCCGAGGCGCTGGCGGGCCGGCTGGGCCGGGGCGAGGTGCATGTCGAAGTGCGCTTGAGCGAGTCTTGAGGCGCGGGCGCTTCACATTTGGCCGTTCGATGCCTATAAGGCCCCCCCATATCCTGAAGTCAATCCTATCGGAGGGCGCGCGTGGCCGGCCATTCACACGCCAAGAACATCATGCACCGCAAGGGCAAGTCGGATGCGGCTCGCTCCAAGGTTTTTTCCAAGCTGGCGCGCGAGATCACCGTCGCCGCCAAGATGGGCATGCCCGACCCAGCCTTCAATGCGCGCCTGCGCCTGGCGGTCACCAATGCCCGCGCCCAGTCCATGCCCAAGGACAATATCGACCGCGCCATCAAGAAGGCGATGGGCGGGGACGGCGAGAGCTATGACGAGATCCGCTATGAGGGCTACGGCCCGGGCGGGGTCGCCATCATCGTCGAGACGCTGACCGACAACCGCAACCGCACCGCCTCCAATGTCCGCTCCTATTTCTCCAAGAATGGCGGGGCGATGGGGGAAACCAATTCGGTCGGCTTCATGTTCGACAAGGTGGGCGAGATCACCTATCCGCTCTCGGCTGGCTCGGAAGACGCCGTGATGGAAGCGGCCATCGAGGCGGGCGCCGACGACGTGGAAAGCGATGAGGAAGGCCACTACATCACCACCAGCTTCGAGGGAATGGTGGACGTGGCCGCGGCGCTGGAAAAGGTGCTGGGCGAGGCGGAATCGGTCAAGGCCATCTGGAAGCCGCAGACCACCACCGTCATCGACGCCGAAAAGGGCGCGACGCTGATGAAGCTCATCTCCATCCTCGAGGAAGACGACGACGTGCAGAACGTCTATTCCAATTTCGAGATGAGCGACGAGGACGCGGCCAAGCTCGAAGGCTGAGCCGATCCTTTTCCGGGACTGATTTGAGGGGTGGCGGCGACGCCGCCCTTTTTCGTGCCCGCCGCGCGGGACCGCCTCAGGCGGCCTGCTCCATGACCACGCGGTCGCGGCCGGCATGCTTGGCTTCGTAAAGCTGCTGATCGGCCAGGCGATAGACGGCGCTGAAGCTGTCATGGCCCGAGCAGCTTGCCCCGCCGATGCTGACCGAAAGCGGATAGGCTTCGCCCTCGGGGGCAAAGACGATGTCGGCCACGGCGCGGCGGATGCGCTCGGCGGCGCCGTCGGCGATCTTGTGGTCGACATGGCTGAGGTAGACGCCGAATTCCTCCCCGCCCAGCCGGCCCACCAGGTCGCGCGAGCGCACCGCGTGGCGGATGGCGGCGGCGATGCGTTGCAGCGCCTCGTCGCCGGATTGGTGGCCGAAGCGGTCGTTGACGCGCTTGAACTCGTCGGCGTCCACCACCAGCAACACCCCCTGCTCGGTGTCCCGCCGGGCCGCCAGCAGGTCCGTCACCTGCCGGGTGAAGGCGCCGCGATTGAGGCATCCGGTCAGCCAGTCGGTGGTGGCCATCAGCTCGAGCTGGCGATTGGTGCGCTGGAGCTGCTCGTGCTTGAGCACCATGAAGAAGATGGTCGGCCCGCCCACGGCGGTGGGCAACAGCACCGCCACGACCAGCCCCTGCAGGTTGACCCCGGAGGAGAAGGCGCTCATCAGCACATTGGTCAGGATGGCCGAGAGCACCGCCGAAACGGTCACCACCAGGGCGGTGATGCCGTAAACCCGCCTCCAGGCCTGCCTGGTCAATGTCGTATCCGGTAGTGTCATGGCGTGTCCCTGCGTTCCCGGGGCTGGACCCTAGGTGCGCACACTGAAGATGGTGTTGGCAAAATCGGCGCAATTTTACCGATCACAGCTTTTCCACCGTCCATGTTGCCGATTTGTTCACATTGGCCTTGGTAGGCTGCGCCGCTTTCACTAAGGATGAACCATGCAGAGCGTCACGCGAATCATCGGCATCGACCCCGGCCTGCGCCGTTGCGGCTGGGGGATCATCGAAAGCGCGGGAAACCGGCTGAGCTTTGTTGCCGTCGGCACGGTGACGCCGCCGGTCTCGGCGCCGCTGGCCGAGCGGCTGGCCGTGCTGTTCCGGGAGCTGAGCGAGGTGATCGAGCGCTTCGCGCCGGCCGAGGCGGCGGTGGAGGAAACCTTCGTCAATGCCGGGGCGCGCTCGGCGCTGCTTCTGGGCCAGGCGCGCGGCATTGCCATGCTGGCGCCGGCGGCGCGGGGCCTGCCGGTGGCCGAATATGCGGCCAATCTGGTCAAGAAGTCGGTGGTGGGCACGGGCCACGCGGAAAAGGGGCAGGTGCAGCTCATGGTGCGCACGCTGATGCCGGCGGCCGATTTCAAGGGCGCCGACGCCGCCGACGCGCTGGCCATCGCCATCTGCCACGCCCATCACCGCGTCTCGGCGCAGCGGCTGAGGGCCTCGGCATGATCGGCAAGCTCAAGGGGCTGGTGGACAGTTTCGGCGAGGATGTGGTTCTGATCGATTGCGGCGGGGTGTGCTACGAGGCGCATTGCTCCTCGCGCACCATCCAGGCGCTGCCGCGCGTGGGCGAGGCGGCGGTGGTCTTCATCGAAACCATCGTGCGCGAGGACATGATCCGGCTCTACGGCTTTGCCAGCGAGGCGGAAAAAAGCTGGTTCAACCTGTTGATGACCGTGCAGGGCGTGGGCGCCCGGGTGGCGCTCGCCATCCTCTCGGCCCTGTCGCCGTCCGAATTGGCCAGCGCCATCGCCTTGCAGGACAAGGCCATGGTGGGCCGGGCCAATGGCGTGGGCCCCAAGCTCGCCATGCGGCTGGTCACCGAGCTCAAGGGCAAGGTGCCCGCCGCGTCGGGAATCGACGCCGGCACGCTGGGCCTGCAACAGGCCCTGGGCGAGGGGGTGGCGGGAGGCGCCGTTTCCGATGCGGTTTCGGCTCTCACCAATCTCGGTTACTCTGGAGCCCAGGCCTCGGCGGCGCTGGCGCGTATCGTGGCGCGCGAGGGCGAGGGGCTGGCCACCGAAAAGCTGATCCGGCTGGGGCTGAAGGAACTGAGCCAAGCATGATCTTTGCGCCATAACACAGGGTGGAAGCGATCCGTCCGGCCGATGCCGGCCGGGCAAGGATAATGGAACGAGACGCTTGACCGACCTCACCTCACCTTCCGCCGGGCGCGACGATGTGCTCGACGTGTCGCTCCGCCCCTCCGGCTTTGCCGATTTCGTGGGGCAGGCCGATGCGCGGGCGAACCTCGAAGTCTTCATCGCGGCGGCGCGCCAGCGCGGGGCGGCGCTCGATCATGTGCTGTTCGTGGGCCCGCCGGGGCTGGGCAAGACCACGCTGGCCCAGATCATCGCCAAGGAGCTGGGCGTGGGCTTTCGCGCCACCTCCGGCCCGGTGATCGCCAAGGCGGGTGACCTGGCGGCGCTGCTGACCAATCTCGAAGAGCGCGACGTGCTCTTCATCGACGAGATCCACCGGCTCAACCCGGCCATCGAGGAAGTGCTCTATCCAGCGATGGAGGATTTCCAGCTCGACCTCATCATCGGGGAGGGGCCGGCGGCGCGCTCGGTGCGCATCGATCTGGCGCGCTTCACGCTGGTGGGCGCGACGACGCGCGCCGGGCTGCTGACCACGCCGCTGCGCGACCGCTTCGGCATTCCGGTGCGGCTCAATTTCTATACGCCCGAGGAACTGGTGAAGATCGTGACGCGCGGCGCCCGGCTCATGGGCACGCCGATGTCGCCCGATGGCGCCCTGGAAATCGCGCGCCGCTCACGTGGAACGCCCCGTATCGCCGGGCGGCTTCTGCGCCGTGTCACCGATTTCGCCCTGGTGGAGGGGGCGACCGAAATCGACCGCAAGCTGGCCGACAAGGCGCTGCTGCGGCTCGATGTCGATGCGCGCGGGCTCGACCAGCTCGACCGGCGCTATCTCACCACCATCGCCGATTTCTACAATGGCGGCCCGGTGGGCATCGAGACCATCGCGGCGGCGCTCAGCGAGCCGCGCGACGCCATCGAGGAAATCGTCGAGCCCTATCTGATCCAGCAGGGCTTCATCCAGCGCACCCCGCGCGGGCGCATGCTCACCGGCATCGCCTTCCAGCATCTGGGACGCGTGGTGCCGCAGGGCTTTGTCGGCCTGCAGCAAAGCCTTTTCGAGGAGAAGGAAGAATGAGCCGCCCCATGCCCTGGCTCACCCTCGGCGTCCTGGGGGCGACCCTAGCGGTGACGGGGGCAATGGCCTTTTGGCCGGAGGTGGGGACGGCCTTGCAGCGCAGCCCGGAGATGGCCGCCGGCCAATATTGGCGCGTTGTCACGGCCTGGCTGGTGCAGGTGGACGGGCCGGCGCAGATCCTGTTCAACGGCATCGGCCTGCTGGTCTTCGGCAGTATCTGCGAATGGCGGGCCGGGCGCCTGTGGTGGCTGGCCGCCTATGGCGTGGCCGGCATTGCCGGGGAGGTCGCGGGCATCTTCTGGCAGCCGGTGGGCGGGGGCAATTCGGTGGCGGTTCTCGGGCTTTTCGCGCTGTTCGCCGTGAGCCAGCTCGGCCGGCGCGAGGTGCCGGCGCCGGCGCGCGCATTGCCGCTGGCCGTGGCGGGCGCCGGGGCGGTCTGGCTGCTCACCCAGCGCGATATCCATGGCGTGGCCCTGGCGGGAGGATTGGTGCTCGCCGGCTTGCGGCAGGGCCTGTTCAAGGAGAAGGACGCATGAGCCGTCACGTCATCAGCTTTCCCATTGAGGGGCAGCGCTTCAATTATCGCGTGGCCGGGGTGGTCATCGTCCAAGGCCATGTGCTGGTCTGTCGCGAGGACGACGACAGCTATGTCATGCTGCCCGGCGGGCGGGTGGAGCTGGGCGAGCCCAGCGCGCTCAGCCTCGAGCGGGAGGTCGCCGAGGAACTGGCCATGCCGGGCGTGGTCGGGCCGCTGCTCGCCACCTCGGAGAGCTTTTATCGCCGCGAGGGTCAGGATTTCCACGAGATCGGCTTTTTCTATGCGTTGAGCCTGCCCGGCCAGGCGCCGGACGGGCGCTCGCCCTGGCTCAAGCGGCGCGACGAGGGGCACGATCTTTATTTCGACTGGCTGCCGCTGGCGGGCGATGCGCTGGAAAAGGCCAATCTGCTGCCGCGCTGGCTGCCCGGCTTCCTGCTCGCGCTGCCGGCGGAGCCGGCCCATGTCGTTCATGACGAGCGCCGGCCATGACCCCGCATCGCCTTGCCGTCCGCATCTATTATGAAGACACCGATTTTTCCGGCAATGTCTATCACGCGGCCTATCTCAAATTCTTTGAGCGCGGGCGCACCGAATTCCTGCGCGAGCTGGGCATTCATCATTCCGAGCTCATGGCCGAGGGGCTGGCCTTCGCCGTGCGGCGGATGACTATCGACTTTGCCGCCCCCGCCCATATCGACGATCTTCTCACCGTCACCACCGAAGTGGCGGCGGTGGGTGGGGCGCGGCTGCGGCTGGTCCAGGCCATTTCGCGCGGGGAGGAGGTGCTCACCCGCGCCGAGGTCGAGGTGGCCGCCATCCGCACCAGCGGCGGGCCGGCGCGCCTGCCCCGGGCCCTGCGCGCCCGGCTGGACGCCTAAGCGCGCGCCGCGACTCTCTTTTTTAACCACTTCTTGACCATAATTGCGGCAAAGGGACCGATGGTCCGCGCGGAGGGTCGAAAGGCCCGGCGTTGCGGGGCATTTCTCTTAATTTTGACAGATTTCGACCCCATCGCCTGATGCCTGAGGGTCGGTTGAGCGAACCGGGCCGAGAAGGATCACATAATGGAAGCCATGGACGCGGTGGGGGCGGTTGCCCCGCACGCCGATTTCTCCATCTGGGGGCTGTTCTGGGCCGCCGACTGGGTCGTCAAGCTGGTCATGCTGGGCCTGCTGGCCGCTTCGGTCTGGTCATGGGCCATCATCATCGACAAGACCATCGCCTATCGGCGCCTCAAGGCCGAGATGAACCGGTTCGAGCGCACCTTCTGGTCGGGCCAGTCGCTGGAAGAGCTCTACCAGCAGCAGGCCGAGCATGCTTCGGGCGGGCTGGGGGCGGTGTTCGTCGCCGCCATGAAGGAATGGAAGCGCAGCCACGAGCAGAACGCGGCCAGCTTCGTGGGCATGCAGCAGCGGCTCGACAAGGTGCTGGACGTCGCCATCGCGCGCGAAAGCGAAAACCTGGAAAAGCGCCTGGGGTTCCTGGCGACGGTCGGCTCGGCCGGGCCCTTCATCGGGCTTTTCGGCACGGTCTGGGGCATCATGAACGCCTTCACCAATATCGCCTCGTCCTCCTCCACCAATCTGGCGGTGGTGGCCGGGCCGATCGCCGAGGCGCTGTTCGCCACCGCCATTGGCCTGGTCGCGGCCATTCCGGCGGTTATCTTCTACAACAAGCTCAGCGCCGACGCGGCCAAGATGACCGGGCGGCTGGAAGGCTTCGCCGACGAATTCTCCACCATTCTCAGCCGCCAGCTCGAAGCGCGGAGCCGTTAGCATGGGCATGGGTGCAAGCGCGGGCGGAGCGGGGGGCGGAGGCCGCCGCCGTCGCCGCAAGAGCCGGGCGGTGATGAGCGAGATCAACGTGACGCCGATGGTGGACGTCATGCTGGTGCTGCTCATCATCTTCATGGTGGCCGCCCCGATGATGACGGCGGGCGTGCCCATCGACCTGCCCAAGACGGCGGCCAACGAAATGCCGAGCCAGACCCAGCCGATCACCGTGGCGGTGACCCCGGAAGGGGCGATCTATGTCGACCAGACCCCGGTGGGCGAGGCTGACCTTGTCAGCACCGTCACCGCCATGGCCGTCAACGGCACCGAGGACCGCATCTTCCTGCGCGGCGACACCACCGCCAATTACGGCACGGTGATGCGCGTCATGGGCATATTGTCGGCGGCGGGCTTCACCAAGATCGGGCTCATCACCGAGCGGGAACCGGGCTAGTCCAGTGCGCACAGGCCTCGCGGTTTCGGTTGTCGCCCATATCGTTGTGCTGACGATCGGTCTCATTCATCTGGGGCTGACCGAACCGATGACGCCCGTGGTCGAATCCATTTCCGTGGACCTCGTGCCCATCGAGGAATATTCCAATATTCGCGCCGGGCAGCTCACCAGCCAGATCGTGGAGACCGAAACCCCCTCCATCGTCGAGGACGACCAGCCGGCCGAGCTGGCCCAGCCCACCGGCAATACCGAGCAGGACCAGGTGACGCCCTCGCCGGCGGATATTCCCACGCCCGCCCCGGTCACCAATACCGCCCCGGCTCCGGAAGCGGTGCCCGAGCCGGAGCCTGAACCGGTCCCCGAGCCGGAACCGGCTCCCCAGCCCGCGCCGGAGCCTGAGCCGCAGCCCGAGCCCGTTCCCGAGCCCGAGCCGGCGCCGCGCGTCCCGCCCGTTCCCCAGACCCGGCCCACCCCGGCGCCGACGCCCGTGCCCACCCCGACCCCGGAGCCCACGCCCCAACCCGAGCCGGAGCCTGAACCCGAGCCGGAGCCGGACCCGACGCCCGCGCCCCCGGCGGTGCAGGCGCCCAGGCCGGCGCAGCGCCCGGCCAATCTCGAGCAGAAGCGGCGCGAATTCGCCGAGGCCGAGCGCAAGAAGCGCGAGGAGGAGGAGCGCCGCCGCACGGCTGCGGCCGCCGCCCAGCAGGCGCCGCGCCCGCAGCCCAACCAGCAGCTCGATGCGTCCCTGGCCGACGATATTTCTGCCATCATCAACAACGATAGAACCACGGGCGGCACCACCGGGCAGGGCGGAACGCCGACCCTGGGCGACACCACCGGCACTTCGGCGCGGCTCAGCCAATCGGCCATCGACGGGCTGGTGGCGCGCATCAAGACCTGCTGGAACCTGTTGCCCAGCGATATCAACAGCGGGCTCAACGTCACCCTGCGGGTGTCGATGAATCCGGACCGCACGGTGGCGAACACGCAGGTGCTCTCGGCCGATCCCTCGCCGGCGGGCGGGGCCATCGCCCGGGCGGCGCAGCGCGCGGTGACCCAGTGCGGGCCTTATGAAATGCTGTCTGCCGACGCTTACAACGAGTGGCGGCAGATCGAAGTGGAACTGCGGCCGTGACTATGAATTTGCCGCATTGGCGGGCAGACTTGCCCGCCGCGGCGAGAACGGAGATTTGACATGACTCTCATCACCCGGCGCAACGCGCTCAAACTCGGTCTGGCCGGCGGGGCGCTTCTGGCCACCACGCCCATGACCATGGCGCAATTGCGCATCGTGGTGGAAGGCGCCAATTTCCAGCCTCTGCCCATCGCCATTCCCGATTTCGCCTCGTCCGATGCCGCCTTCGGGCGCGAGATCGCCGAGATCGTGCGCAACAATCTGCGCCGCTCCGGGCTGTTCGTGCCGCTCGATCCGGCCTCGCTGCCGGTCAAGGTCGGCGACGTCAATGCCAGCCCCGATTTCCCCACCTGGCGCACGGCCAATGTCGATGCGCTGGTGATGGGCGCGGTCGAGCGCGGCGGGCAGATCTCCTCCTCGGTGCGCGTCTGGGACACCCAGCAGGCCGCCCAGGTGGTGGGCAAGAGCTATAATACCGATCCCAATTCCTCGCGCCGCGTCGCCCATATCATTTCCGACGCCATCTACGAGTCGCTGGCCGGCGGCACCGGCTATTTCGACACCCGCGTCATCTATGTGGCCGAAAGCGGCCCCAAGGCCAACCGCACGCGGCGCCTGGCCATCATGGACCAGGACGGCGCCAATGTGCAGTACCTGACGGATGGGTCGTCCATGGCGCTGACGCCGCGCTTCTCGCCCAATGGCGACATGGTCACCTATATGAATTTCGCCGACGGCAACCCGCAGGTCTATCTGCTCCAGCTCGCCACCGGCCGGCAGCAGCGGCTGGCCAATGTCGGGGCCATGACCTTCGCGCCGCGCTTTTCGCCCGATGGCGGCACCGTGGTCTTCTCGGTCGAGCAGGGCGGGGCGACCAATCTCTATGCGGTGGGCACGGGCGGCGGCCAGCCGATGCAGCTCACCTCCGGGGCGGCCATCGATACCGGCCCGTCCTATTCGCCCGATGGCGGCCGCATCGTCTTCGAAAGCGACCGAGGCGGCTCGCCGCAGATCTACATGATGGGCGCCGGCGGCGGCAACGCCCAGCGCATCAGCTTCGGGCAGGGGATCTATTCCACCCCGGTCTGGTCGCCCAAGGGCGACCTCATCGCCTTCACCCGCCAGTCGGGCGGCCAGTTCAATATCGGCATCATGAACCCGGACGGCTCGGGCGAGCGCATGCTCTATACCGGCTTCCATGCCGAAGGCCCCACCTGGGCGCCCAATGGCCGCGTCATCATGTTCTTCCAGGATCCGGGCGGCAATGACGGCCCGCGCCTGATGAGCGTCGACATCTGGGGCCGGAATCTGCTCACCATCCCCACCGAAAGCTATGCCTCCGACCCGGCCTGGTCGGGGCTGCGGCGGTAAAACCCGTCTTCACCTCTCCCTTGGGGAGAGGTGAAGAGCCGCCCCGCTTAACCTTAACGGCACCGGCCCCGCCCCTGTGGCGCGATTGCATCATCACAAAAAAGCCCCGATTCCCGCCACATTCGGGCCCGAATAGGCAAAGATTAACCACGCTGGCAAACCCGGCTTTAAGATTAAGCGCGGTAAATGCCGTGCTTAAGATTTTCGCCTTCCAGGAGCTTCACCCGTGGTCATCACCGCACCCATCAATACTGCGTTGCGCGCCGCCGCGATGCTGCTTTTCGTCGTGGCCATCGCCGCCTGTTCGCGCACGCCCAACACCATGCCCACCGGCGTGGGCAATCTGGGCCCGGGCGGCGGCGCCCCCGGCAGCCAGCAGGAATTCCTGGTGACGGTGGGCGACCGCGTCTTCTTCACCACCGATTCGAGCTCGCTCACCACCGAGGCCATGGCCACGCTGGACAAGCAGGCCGCCTGGCTCAACCAGTACCAGAACTACCGCATCATGATCGAAGGCCATGCCGACGAGCGCGGCACCCGCGAATACAATATCGCCCTGGGCGCCCGCCGCGCCTCGGTCGTGGTCAATTACCTGGTCTCCAAGGGCGTCAATGGCCAGCGCATCACCAGCCAGTCCTTCGGCAAGGAGCGCCCGGTGGCCATCTGCAACGACATCTCCTGCTGGAGCCAGAACCGCCGCGCCGTCACCGTGGTGCAGTAAGACAACGGCTTTCCGCACGGAAAGCCCCGAAATCCAGTGCAAACTGGAGGCAAGAGCGCCCGGAGCCGGTCAATCGGCCCGGGCGCTTTGTTTTGACCAAAATTGGTCTTTATCGCGGGGGCAAGGCATATCATGGTGAGCCGGTATGAATTCGAGCCCAGGAGGCGTCGCTTGCAGCTAAAGGCAATTTCGAGAGCGGGACGGGGGGCGCTGGGCGCCAGCGTCATCGCCCTTTGTTTTTCTCTTCCGGCGCTGGCCGCGCCCATGGCGTTGCCGCCCGGGGGAATGGGCAATGCCGCCGCGCCCGCCCCGGCGCGCATCCACCTGGCGCAGTCGAGCGACGCGGCCCAGCTCATGGTGCGTATCCAGCAGCTCGAGGAGCAGATCCGCTCGCTCAACGGGCAGATCGAGGGCCTGACCTTCCAGCTCACCCAGATGCAGGAAATCGTCAACCGCATGGCCGAGGACAATGAATTCCGCTTTCAGGCGCTGGAAGGCGGTGCCGGGGGAAAAACTGAGGCGGCAACCCAAGCGGGCGGCGCGATGCGGCCCGAGGCGTTGCCGCAGGACCCCGGCTCCGACGACGAATCCAACGTGCCCATGACCGATATTCCCGAGCAGGGGGTGCAACCCCTGCCGGGCGAGATCGAGTTCGACCCCACTTTCGACGATGGTTCGGTGCCCATGGACGATCTGGGCGAGTCTGCCGACCTGCTGGTGGGCACGGGCGCCAACGGCGCGGTGGACCTGGTCACCGGCCAGCCGCTCAACCTCACCTATGATCCGGCGGCCAAGGCCACCGGCAATGCCGATGCCGACGCGCAGTTCGCCGCCGGCTACGAGGCGCTGTCGAGCGGCGACTATGCCTTTGCCGAGGAGCAGTTCAGCCAGTTCCTCGAGCTTTATCCCGACGATCCGCGCCAGCCCGACGCCGCCAGCCTGTTGGGCGATGCGCTGATCTACCGGGCCGCCTATGACCAGGCCGCCGAAGTGCTGCTCAACGCCTTCCAGAAGGCGCCCGACAGCCCGCGCGCGCCCGATCTCCTGCTCAAGCTGGGCATGTCGCTTTCGGGCGCGGGGGAACGGGAAACCGCCTGCCGCACCTTTGCCGAGATCGACCGGCGCTATGCCAGCCTCGAAGAGGGCTTCCGCACCCGGCTCGGCGAGGAGAAGTTCAAGGCGCAATGTCCGCCCGCCTGACGCCCGATCTCGACAGCGCCGAAGGGCTCCAGGCCCTCTTTGCCGATGTGGCCGGGGCGAAAACCATCGCCCTGGCCGTTTCCGGCGGCGCCGACAGTCTGGCCCTGATGCTGCTGGCCCAGCGCTGGGCGTCCGGACGCGCCACCCCGCCAAAGCTCATCGTCTATTCGGTCGATCACGGCCTGCGCCCCCAAGCAAAGGACGAAGTGGCCATGGTGCTGGCCGCCGCCGCCGGCCTCGGCCTTGCCGCGCGCGGCCTCGCCTGGTCGGGCGAAAAACCCCGGACCGGCGTGCAGGAGGCGGCGCGTGCCGCCCGCTACCGGCTCATGGGCGCGGCCATGGCCGAGGATGGCGCCGAAATCCTCCTCACCGCCCATCATGTGCGAGACCAGGCCGAGACCATCCTGATGCGCCTCGCCCATGGCAGCGGGCTCGAAGGGCTCAGGGGCATGGGCCGGTTTTCCCGCGTCGAGGGGGTGCCGATCCATCGGCCGCTGCTCGATATCGACCCCGCGCCCCTGCGGGCGCTTGTCCTGGCCGCCGGGCTGACCCCGGCCGAGGATCCCTCCAATGACGATGCGCATTACGAGCGGGTGCGCTGGCGCCAGCTCCTGCCGCAACTGGCCGAGCTGGGGCTCGACAGCGCCGCCCTGGCCCAGTTCGGGGCCCGCATGGCCGAGGCCGATGCCGCCATCGCCCAGATGGCCGAGGCCTGTTTCGGCGAGATCGTGACGCTGGACGGGTTCGGGGCCGCCCGCATCGCGCCCGAGCCCTTTGCCGGGCTGGGCAGCGCCATCGCCACGCGGCTGCTGGCCCGGGTCTTGCGCATCGTCGGCGGGCGGCAGAAGCCGCGCGCCTTGGGGCAGGTGGAAAAGCTGCGCGCCGACATTGCCGCCGGCGGCCCGGCGCGGGCGGTGACGGTTCTGGGCTGCGTCATCCGGCGGCGCGACGGCGTGTTGCTGGTCGCGCGCGAGCCCGGCCGCGCTTTGCCGGCGGACCAGACGTTGCCGGCCGGCGGCGCGCTGGTCTGGGACGGGCGCTTCCGCATCGCCAATGGCTCGGACGATCCCGGTTTTGTCGTCAGCGCCGCCGATTACCTGCCGCGCCGCCAGCTCGAGCAATTCCTCGGCTTCCGCGTCACCGCCCCCGCCGAAGCCCTGCGCACCGTGCCCATCGTGCGCGACGCGGCGGGCGAGGTGCTGGCTTTGGGCGGCTGGTCGTTCGACACGCGGATCGGGGTGGAGCTGCTGGTGGATTGAGGGGCCGGTGTGGTCCGGTGTTTTGGGCACCATCCTGCCCCATCCACAAAGTTCCACCTCCCCCTCGATGGGGGAGGCCGGGAGGGGGTGGAGCCGCACACACCCCCTCCGGGGGAACCACCTCCGCCACCGGCTGTTAACCCCATCGTGACAATGTGACTGGACGAGGGGAACAAAGGGCCGCAGGTCTTGCCCTTGTAACGCCCCAATGCCGGACATACATTCGGCACATCACCGTGCGCCCCAGCGCGCGGGCCTCTCCGGGACAGGATTGATGAACGGAAATTTCCGCAACTTCGCCATCTGGCTGGTCATTCTCTTCATGCTGATGGGCCTGTTCCAGGTCTTCCAGACTTCGACGCGCTCCATTTCGGTGTCCGACAAGAGCTATAGCCAGTTCGTTAGCGATATCGATGCGGGCAGCGTCACCAGCGTCACCATCACCAATAATGTGGTCTCCGGCATGCTGCGGGATGGCACGCGTTTCGAGACCGTGCTGCCCGAAGGCGCCGACGTGATTTCGCGCCTCGAGAACAAGGGCGTTTCCATCACCGCCCGCGCCCCCGACACCAGCCCGTTCTGGTCGATCCTGCTCAGCTCCTGGCTGCCCTTCATCGTCATCATCGGGGTGTGGTTCTTCTTCATCCGCCAGATGCAGGGTGGTGGCCGCGGCGGCGCCATGGGCTTCGGCAAGTCGCGCGCCAAGCTGCTCACCGAAACCCAGGGCAAGGTGACCTTCGAGGACGTGGCCGGCGTCGACGAGGCCAAGCAGGACCTCGAGGAAATCGTCGAATTCCTGCGCGATCCGGGCAAGTTCCAGCGCCTGGGCGGACGCATTCCGCGCGGCGTGCTGCTGGTCGGCCCGCCCGGTACGGGTAAGACGCTGCTGGCCCGTTCGGTCGCCGGCGAGGCCAATGTGCCCTTCTTCACCATTTCCGGTTCGGACTTCGTGGAAATGTTCGTCGGCGTCGGCGCCTCCCGCGTCCGCGACATGTTCGAGCAGGCCAAGAAGAACGCGCCCTGCATCATCTTCATCGACGAAATCGACGCCGTGGGCCGCCAGCGCGGCGCGGGCCTCGGTGGCGGCAATGACGAGCGCGAGCAGACGCTGAACCAGCTTCTGGTCGAAATGGACGGGTTCGAGGCCAATGAGGGCATCATCCTCATCGCCGCCACCAACCGTCCCGACGTGCTCGATCCCGCCCTGCTGCGTCCGGGCCGTTTCGACCGCCAGGTCGTCGTGCCCAATCCCGATGTCTCGGGCCGCGAAAAGGTGCTCAAGGTGCATGTCCGCAAGGTGCCGCTGGCCCCCGATGTGGACCTCAAGGTCCTCGCCCGCGGCACGCCCGGTTTTTCCGGCGCCGACCTCATGAACCTCGTCAACGAGGCGGCGCTGATGGCGGCGCGGCGCAACAAGCGCTTCGTCACCCACCAGGAGTTCGAGGACGCCAAGGACAAGATCATGATGGGCGCCGAGCGCCGCACCATGGCCATGAGCGAGGACGAAAAGAAGCTGACCGCCTATCACGAGGCCGGCCACGCCATCATCGCGCTCAAGGTGGCGGGGATCGACCCCATCCACAAGGCGACGATCATTCCGCGCGGCCGCGCCTTGGGCATGGTGATGACCCTGCCCGAGAGCGACAGCTATTCCTTCTCCCGCGAGAAGGCGCTGGCGCGGCTGACCATGCTGTTCGGCGGCCGCGAGGCCGAGATCATCAAGTTCGGCCCCGACAAGGTCACCTCCGGCGCTTCGGGCGACATCCAGATGGCGACCAATCTCGCCCGCTCGATGGTCATGGAATGGGGCATGAGCGAAAAGCTCGGCCGGGTGCGCTACAAGTCCAATGACCAGGAAGTGTTCCTGGGCCATTCGGTCACCCAGTCCCAGCACATGTCGGACGACACCGCCCGCATCATCGACCAGGAAGTGCGCAAGCTGATCGAGGATGGCGAATCCTCGGCCCGCGACATCCTCACCACCTATCACGACCAGTGGGAGGCCATCGCCCAGGCCCTGCTCGAATTCGAAACCCTGACCGGGGACGAATTGCGCGACCTGATGGATGGCAAGCAGCCGGTGCGCCCGGACGACAGCGGCCCGGCCGCGCCCAAGGCGAGCGGCGTGCCCTCGGCCGGCAAGTCGGGCAAGAAGCGCCCCGATGCTCCGCCCGAGCCGGGCATGGAGCCCCAGCCCAACAATTAAGGCTGGATGGAAATTGCCAGAGGGCCGCCGCAAGGCGGCCCTTTTGCATGAAGACGAAATCCGCTATTCCGCCTCAAAGTGGTATTATCCGGCGCTCTGGAGCGTTTCCAGCAAAGGGAAAACGGTTTTGCGGTTCGGAAACGCCACAACAAACAGACGGAGCGCCTGATCCGATCCTGTCGGATCGGCCGGCGCTCCAGGCAGGGGTCAGGAAAATGGTGCGCAAATATTTCGGGACGGACGGGATTCGGGGCCTGGCCAATGGCGAGAAGCTCACCCCTGAGCTCGCCCTCAAGGTGGGCATGGCCGCCGGGGCCAAGTTCGTGCGCGGCGACCATCGCAACCGCGTCGTCATCGGCAAGGATACGCGCCGCTCCGGCTACATGATCGAGAGCGCGCTGGGCGCGGGCTTCACCGCCGTGGGCATGGATGTCTATTTCCTCGGCCCCATGCCCACCCCTGCCGTGGCCATGCTGACGCGCTCGCTGCGCGCCGATCTGGGCGTCATGATCTCGGCTTCGCACAATCCGTTCGACGACAATGGCATCAAGCTGTTCCGGCCCGACGGCTACAAGCTCAGCGACGATGTGGAGCGGGAGATCGAGCGGCTGATCGACAGCGACATGTCGGCCCATCTCGCCCATGGCCGCGAGATCGGCCGCGCCCATCGCGACGAGGAAGCGCGCACCCGCTATATCGAATATGCCAAGCGCACCCTGCCGCGTAATGTCGACCTCACCGGGCTGCGCGTCGTGCTCGATTGCGCCAATGGCGCCGCCTACAAGGTCGCTCCCGTCGCCCTCTGGGAGCTGGGGGCCGAGGTCTTCACCATCGGCGACAAGCCCGACGGCTTCAACATCAACGACAAGGTCGGCTCCACCGCCCCCGAGGCCGTGGTGGCCAAGGTGCGCGAGGTGCGCGCCGATATCGGCATCGCGCTCGATGGCGACGCCGACCGGGTCATCATCGTCGATGAAAAGGGCGAGGTGATCGATGGCGACCAGTTCATGGCGGTGATCGCCCAGAGCTGGCTGGAGCGCGAAATGCTGCTGGGCGGGGGGATCGTCGCCACCATCATGTCCAATCTCGGGCTGGAGCGCTATCTGGGCTCGCTCGGCCTCACGCTCGAGCGCACCCAGGTGGGCGACCGCTATGTGCTCGAAGCCATGCGCGCCAAGGGCTTCAATGTCGGGGGCGAGCAGTCGGGCCATATCATCCTCTCCGATTTCACCACCACGGGCGACGGGCTGGTGGCGGCGCTGCAATTGATGGCGGTGCTCAAGCAGCAGGAGCGCCCGGTGTCGGAAATCTGCGCCCGCTTCGAAAAGGTGCCGCAGCTTCTGCGCAGCGTGAAGTTCAAGTCCGGCAAGCCGCTGGAGAACAACCACGTCATCCAGGCCATTGCCGACGGGCAGGCGCAACTGGGCAATGGCGGGCGGCTGGTGGTGCGCGCCTCGGGCACCGAGCCGGTCATCCGCGTCATGGGCGAAGCCGACGATGCCGGGCTGGTCAGCACCGTCGTCGCCCAGATCGAAGCCGCCATCCGCAACGTGGCTTAGTGCGTTCACACGCTGCCGCCCCGGCCTCGAGCCGGGGCCCATCCCGACATGGGGCGGATGGCACTTCGGTCTCCCCACCCACCGGGTCATTCCGGCCTGCGCCGGAATGACATCGGGGCAGGGACCGCAAAAGCAAACAACCTCTTAATCTCCACCTGAAATTTACTTGCCGTTAACTATAAATCTTTGGTTTTGCCAAAATCACGGTTAAATTTCAGGGTTAAATGAGCTTTAAGAAAATTGTCCGATATTGAGATGCGCTCGACTGGTGTCGTGGCATTTCAAAGGACGTTTCTCATGCGTAAGCTCTTTGCTGCATTGCTGGCGGCAGCAGCGGTCACGGGCCCGACACTGGCTGCCGACATGCCCTACTATCCGCCCATCGTGGATGTTCCCGATGTCAATTACGGGGTCCAGGGTTCCTTCTACCTGCGCGGCAGCGTGGGCCTGAACGCCCTCTGGGCCAAGGAAGTCAATCATCCCTCCGTCACGCCCAATGTCTTTGCCATCGATGGCAATGGCACTGGCTACTCCTACGGCGTGGGTGCCGGTTACGAAACCGGCACGGGCCTGCGCTTCGATCTCACGGTCGACCGCCTCCATAACGATGGCATGAGTGCCACGGTGGGCGCCGGCGCCGTGGGGGCCACTCCCGGCTCGCACAAGCTTTCGCTGCGCAGCACGGTGGTCCTGGCCAACGCCTATTACGATTTCGGCTTCGGTGATGGTGGTTATGGCGCCGCGGGCGGCGCCTTCGGTTATGTCGGCGCCGGCGCCGGCATTGCCTTCAACGATGTCATCACCAATGGCCCCCCGGGCGCTCCCGCGGACCAGCGCGGCTACAACAGCAGCCTCGCCGCCGCCGGCATGATCGGCGTGGGTTATGATTTCGGCAGCGTCGTCGCCGATATCGGCTATCGCGCCCTCTACATCAACAAGGTGGAAAACAGCACTACGGTCGCGCCCTATTCCATCGCCAACAACTGGGCTCACGAAGTGCGCGGCACGCTGCGCTACCGCTTCAACTAAGCCTGTCCACTGGGCCGGCCTCTTCCCGCATCGGCGCTCCTTCGGGGGCGCCGATTGTGTTTTCGGCCTCAGCCGAACAGCTTGAAGCCCCAATAGGCGATGGCATAGGCCACCCCGAAACAGACGAGCCCGATCAGCGCATATTTGACGGTATTGGTCATCGTTCCCCCTTTTTTGCCGAGTCTAGGGCAATCGGGGGCGGGGCGCCACCCTCCACGCCCCATCAGGCCCCTTGCGCTTTCCCGTGCCTTCCGATATGCCCGGCCTCAGGACACCTCGCCCTAACGCGAGGCGCATAGGCCTGGGAGGGCCGCTTGATATGGCTGAAACGCCCCAAACCGCACCGGCGGTCAAACCGGCTAATCCCAATTTTTCGTCGGGCCCTTGTGCCAAACGCCCCGGTTGGACCGTGGCGGCGCTGGCTGACGCGCTGACCGGGCGCTCGCACCGCTCCAAGCCCGCCAAGGCGCGTATCCAGAAGGCGATCGATCTGACGCGCGAGCTGCTGGAAGTGCCGGCCGATTATCGCATCGGCATCGTGCCCGCTTCCGACACCGGCGCGGTGGAAATGTTCCTCTGGAGCGCCTTGGGCGCGCGCGGCGTCGACATGCTGGCCTGGGAATCGTTCGGGGCCGGCTGGGTCACCGATGTGCAAAAGCAACTCAAGCTCGACGACGTGCGCGTGCTCGACGCGCCCTATGGCGAATTGCCCGATCTTGCCCAGGTCGATTTCGCCCGCGACGTGGTCTTCACCTGGAACGGCACCACTTCGGGTGTGCGCGTGCCCGACGCCGAGTGGATTCCGGCCGACCGGCAGGGGCTGACCATTTGCGACGCCACCTCGGCGGCCTTCGCCCAGAAGCTCGATTTCGCCAAGCTCGATGTCGTCACCTTCTCCTGGCAGAAGGCGCTGGGCGGGGAAGCCGCGCATGGCATCCTCATCCTCAGCCCCCGCGCCGTCGAGCGGCTCGAAACCTACAAGCCCGACCGGCCCCTGCCCAAGATTTTCCGCATGACCAAGGGCGGCAAGCTCATCGAGGGCATTTTCAAGGCCGAGACCATCAACACCGTCTCCATGCTCTGCATCGAAGACGCGGTGGACGCCATGGAATGGGGCCTGGAAATCGGCGGGCTCAAGGCCATGCAGGCCCGCGCCGACGCCAATTTCAAGGTGCTGGCCGACTGGGTTGCCCAGACCGATTGGGTCGATTTCCTCGCCAAGGTGCCGGCGCAGCGCTCCAACACCTCGGTGTGCCTCTCCATCGTCGATCCGGCCATTGCCGCGCTCGACGCCGAAGCGCAGGCGGCTTTCGCCAAGGCGCTGGTGGCCCGGCTCGACAAGCTCGACGTCGGCTATGATTTCGGCTCCTACAAGGACGCTCCGGCGGGCCTGCGCATCTGGGCCGGCTGCACGGTGGAAGCCTCCGACCTCGCCGCGCTGACGCCCTGGCTCGACTGGGCCTTCACGCAGGAAAAAGCCGCCCTCAAGGCTGCTGCCTAGGTTTCGCCTCTCCGCCAGGCTTGCAATCTCCGTCATTGCCGGGCTTGTCCCGGCAATCCATGGACCACCGGGACAAGCCCGGTGGTGACGGGGGCGGGAAGGGCGGTGGCCTCACGCATTCAAGCGGCGTCGCAGGTTCAAATCCTGCTCCCGCAACCAAAATCAGGAGGGCTTCATGCCCAAGGTTCTCGTTTCGGATAAACTCAGCCCCACCGCCGTCCAGATCTTCAAGGACAATGGCGTGGAGGTGGACTACCTGCCCGATCTGGGCAAGGATAAGGACAAGCTGTTCGAGGTGATCGGCCAGTATGACGGCCTGGCCATCCGCTCGGCCACCAAGGTCACCGAGAAGATCATTTCGGCCGCCACCAATCTCAAGGTCATCGGCCGCGCCGGCATCGGCGTCGACAATGTCGACATTCCGGCGGCGACCAAGAAGGGCATCATCGTGATGAACACGCCCTTCGGCAATTCGATCACCACCGCCGAGCACGCCATCGCCATGATGATGGCGCTGGCCCGCCAGCTTCCCGAAGCCGACGCCTCGACCCGCGCCAGCAAGTGGGAAAAGAACCGCTTCATGGGCGTGGAGGTCACCAAGAAGACGCTGGGCCTGATCGGCGCCGGCAATATCGGCTCGATCGTCGCCGACCGCGCCTTGGGCCTCAGGATGAAGGTTATCGCCTATGACCCCTTCCTCACCCCCGAACGCGCCGAAAAGCTGGGCGTGGAAAAGGTCGATCTCGACGAGCTTCTGGCCCGCGCCGATTTCATCACCCTGCACACCCCGCTGATCGAGGCCACCCGCAACATCCTCAATGCCGAAACCCTGGCCAAGACCAGGAAGGGCGTGCGCATCGTCAATTGCGCCCGTGGCGGGCTGATCGACGAGGCGGCGCTTTACGAGGCGCTGAAAGCCGGCCATGTCGCCGGGGCGGCGCTGGACGTGTTCCTGGAAGAGCCGGCGCAGAACAATCCGCTGTTCGAGCTTCCCAACGTCATCTGCACCCCGCATCTGGGCGCTTCGACCACCGAGGCGCAGGAAAATGTCGCCCTGCAGGTGGCCGAGCAGATTTCAGCCTATCTGATGAGCGGCGAAATCACCAATGCGCTCAACTTCCCCTCGATTTCGGCCGAGGAAGCCCCGATCATCACCCCTTGGGTGAAGCTGGCCGAGGCGCTGGGCTCGTTCGCCGGGCAGTTGACCGAAACCGCCATCAAGGGCGTCAGGATCGAGTTCGAGGGCACCCCCGCCGGGCTCAATACCCGCCCGATGATCGCGGCGGCCATCAATGGCGTGCTCAAGCCCTCGCTGGGCGACATCAACATGGTTTCGGCTCCCCAGATCGCCAAGGATCGCGGCATCGTGGTGGAAACTACCACCCGCGACCGCCAGGGCGCCTATGAGGGCTATATCCGCCTCACCGTCACCACCGAGCGGCAGGAGCGGGGCGTCGCCGGCACGCTGTTCGCCAATGGCAAGCCGCGCATCATCCAGGTCAAGACCATCAACATGGATGCCGAGCTCTCGCCCTCGATGCTCTACGTCACCAATGAGGACAAGCCCGGCCATATTGGGCGCTTGGGCACGTTGCTGGGCAAGCAGGGCATCAACATCGCCAACTTCAATCTCGGCCGCGCCGAGGTGGGGGGCGATGCCATCGCGCTGGTCGCCATCGACGGCACGCTGAGCGACGCCCAGCTCGCCGAAGTCGCCGCCCTCGAAGGCGTCAAGCAAGCCAAGGCCCTGCATTTCTAGGTAATCGGTTCTCCGGCATTGTGAGGCCGGTCGGGGAAACCCGACCGGCCTTTGTCATGACATTGCTTGCCGATTGTCTCTTAACCCTGAGGTCAATCGTTGATTGGTCGGCGCCCTGGCACTCTGTAAGTTCCTGCCCATTGGGGGGCGGCCATGATTTCCTTGCTTCGTCACAATGTTTCCCTGCTGGCGAGTCTAGTTGGCGTTGTTGCGGGACTGGCGGTGTTTGCCTATGCGGCAGTGCAGTTTGCCGGGGCGCTCTATTTCTATTCCGTCATGAGCGCATCGTCGCTCTTAGTTGCGTCGGGCTTCAAGGCCAATGCTGCGCTGATGATTGTCGGCCAGCATGCGGTGGTCGCGGCCCTTGGTGGAGCGCTGGTGTTTTTCGCAGGGCGCAGCTTCATCAGGACTTGGCGTGCGGGGCCACCGACCGATGAATCCGCGGCGGGCGGGTCTCCCGTGGCCCGGTTGGTGGGCATCCTGCTTTACGGGGCCGGAGCACTCTATGGCAGCTATGGGCTGATCTTTGGCATGGGGCCGCTGCTGGACGACTACAATCTGGCCTTGCAGGGTGACAAGACGACGGCGCGGATCGTGCGGGTTGAACCGGCGCCGGATATTCACTGGGACGTCCAGCGGGTTCACTACACCTTTAAAACGCAGCGGGGCGAAACGGTCGAGGGAGTTGCCAATAAGTTCAGCTATCCGGCGACACTGGCCGCCGAGCAGGGCTGGGTCGAGGTGACCTACGATCCGCAGGACCCTCGGCGCAATGAGGCTGATTTCAGTTTCTCAATTCAGTCCGCCCTTGCTTTTCTGGGCGGGCAGATGGTGCTGGTGTTTCTGGGCATATGGGGCTTCGCCAAGAATGCCAGCGCATCCAACAATCCCCCGCCACCCGCAGGCATGGCCTTGCCACCTCCGCCTGCACCGATGCAGCAACGGATTCCGCGTACGACATTCGGCCGCCGCGGCGCGTAAGTGCCAGACCCGCTGCTGCCGATGATGATGGCGGCGTCCATCCCGTGGAGCCGCCCGAACCCCCTCCCTCTCCCCCTCCCCTCAAGGGGGAGGGAAGATAAAGAGCCGAAGGCTTTGTTCAAGCATGACGCCTTCATGCTCCCCGTCATTGCCGGGCTTGTCCCGGCAATCCACCTTTCGCTGGCGCGGAAGCATGGATCACCGGGACAAGCCCGGTGATGACGATGGAGGGAGGCGTTGTCTTCTCCCCTCTGCCGGGGCTAGTCTTGGGCCAATCCCCCTCGCGCCAAGAGCATTCCGATGAAAACCTATACCCTTCCCCACACCGACCTGTCGGTGTCCAGCGTCGTGCTGGGCCTGATGCGCATTGCCAGGATGGAGGACGGCGAAATCCGGCAATTGTTCGATGCGGCGCGCGATGCCGGCGTCACCGTGTTCGACCATGCCGACATCTATGGCGGCGAGCGCCATCGCTGCGAGGCCCGTTTCGGCGAGGCGGTGCGCCTCGCCCCGGCCGAACGCGAGGCCATCCTCATCCAGAGCAAGGTCGGCATCCGCCGGGGCTTCTTCGATTTTTCCGCCGAGCATATCCTTGCCAGCGTCGATGAATCGCTGGCGGCGCTGCGCACCGACTATCTCGACGTGCTGCTGCTGCACCGCCCCGACACGCTGGTCGAGCCCGAGGAGGTTGCCGCCGCCTTCGACAGGCTGCATAGCACGGGGAAGGTGCGCCATTTCGGCGTCTCAAACCATACGCCGGGCCAGATCGAGCTGCTCCGGAGCGCGGTGCGCCAGCCGCTGCGCTTCAACCAGATGCAGCTCAGCCTCACCCATGCCAATCTCTTCGCCCAGGGTGTCGCCGCCAATATGGACGGGCTGGAGCAGTCGGCGGACCGCGACAATGGCCTGCTCGATTATGCGCGTCTCAAGGGCGTGATGCTGCAGGCCTGGTCGCCCTTCCAGAACCCGCGTCCGGCGGGCGGCGTCTTTGTCGGCGACCGCGAGAACCATGTCGAGCTCAACGCGGTGCTGGACGAGCTGGCCGCCGCCCATGGCGTCACGCCGTCGGGCATTGCCGTGGCCTGGATCACCCGGCATCCGGCCAATATCCAGGTGGTGCTGGGCACGACGAGGCCGTCGCGCGTCGCCGAATGTGCCGCCGGCTCGGATGTGCGTTTGAGCCGCGAGGAATGGTATCGGCTGTTCCGCGCCGCCGGGCACACGCTGCCCTGATTTTTACGCCGGCTGGCGGCGATAGCGCCGCGCCGCCCATTCGGCCAAAACGATGCCGCCGATGATGATGGCGGCGGCAAGGAAGTGATAGGGCTCCAGCCTCTCCCCCAGGATCAGCACCGAGCCCAGCGTGCCGAAGACGGGAATGAGGTTGTGGCTGGGCGCGGCGCGGTTGGCGCCCAGGATTTCCACGCCCCGTGCATAGGCGACCTGGCTGAACATGGAGGGGAACACCGCCACATAGGCGATCACCGCCCAGACGGCGGGCGAGGCGTCGGCCAGCGTTGCGAACTGGCCCAGCCCGCCCCCGAACAGGGCCAGCATGACCAGGCCCGCGATCGCGGCCCCGGCGAAGGTCACGCCCATGAAGCTCATGATATGCATGGCCGGGCGGAAGCGCAGGGCCAGCGTATAGGCGGTGTAGGTGAGGCAGGCCAGGATCACCAGCCCGTCGCCGACATGGATGTCGAGCCGCAGCAATTGCGCCGGATCGCCATGGGTGGCGGTGAGCAGCACCCCGGCGATGGCCAGAAGCACGCCCAGGATCTGCAGGCCATTGGCCCGCACCCGGAAGATGATGAAATTGGCGCCCAGAATCAGCATGGGGAGCGCCGCCTGCTCGACGGCGGAATTGACCCCGGTGGTGGTCTTGAGGCCCATATAGAGAAAGACGTTGAACAGCGCATAGCCCACCGCGCCATAGGCCATCAGCAGCGGCCAGTGGCGGCGCACCACGGCCCAGTCGCGGCGCAGATGCGGCCAGGCGAAGGGCAGGATGACCAGGGTGGCGGCCAGGCACCGGCTGGCCAGCAGCAGAACGGGGTCGATCTGGCCCACCACCATCTTGGCGGCCACCACATTGCCGCCCCAGAACAGGGGCGCGGCAACCAGCAGCAGGTAGGGCTGGTCGAGCAGGCGGGCAAATATGCCGCGATTTTCATTGGTCTGCGGCTTTGTCATCGTCGGCCTTGTGATGTAAGGACAGTCGGACTTAGCAGTTATTCGGCCGTGGGCAAACTCGCCCGGCCGATGAGGGGAAGTGACGTCCATTTCGAAAGGGGGAGCGGCTTGCCGGCCGGCCCCCAGGTGTTGCGCCTATCCTGGAGAAGGTATTCATGGCTAATGTGGTGGTCGTCGGCTCGCAATGGGGCGACGAGGGCAAGGGCAAGATCGTCGACTGGCTGAGCGAACGCGCCGATGTGGTGGTGCGGTTCCACGGCGGCCACAATGCCGGCCACACGTTGGTCATCGACGGGGTGAGCTACAAGCTGGCCCTGCTGCCCTCCGGGCTGGTGCAGGGCAAGTTCAGCGTCATCGGCAATGGCGTGGTGGTCGACCCGCACCATTTCGTCACCGAGATGGCCAAGCTGCGCGGCCAGGGCGTCACCATCACGCCCGAGTTGCTGCGCATCGCCGACAACGCGCCGCTGATCCTGTCGCTCCACCGCGAGCTGGACGGCATCCGCGAGGACGCCAATGCCGGCCTCAAGATCGGCACCACCCGCCGCGGCATCGGCCCGGCCTATGAGGACAAGGTGGGCCGCCGCGCCATTCGCCTGGTCGATCTCAGCGAGCCCGATACGCTCATGCCCAAGATCGAGCGGCTCCTGGCCCATCACAACGCGCTGCGGCGCGGCATGGGGCTGGTCGAGATCGAGGCGCAGGCCATTTTCGACGAATTGACCTCCATCGCCGGGGACATCCTGCCCTTCATGGACCAGGTCTGGCGCGTGCTCGACGACAAGCGCCGGCAGGGGGCGCGCATCCTCTTCGAGGGGGCGCAGGGCGCGCTGCTCGACAATGACCACGGCACCTATCCCTTCGTCACCTCTTCCAACACGGTGGCGGGGCAGGCGGCGGCCGGCTCGGGGCTCGGTCCCACCGCCATCGGCTATGTGCTGGGCATCACCAAGGCCTATACCACCCGCGTGGGCGAGGGGCCGTTCCCGTGCGAATTGGACGACGAGATCGGCAGGCATCTGGCCACGGTCGGGCGCGAGGTGGGCGTCAATACCGGCCGGCCGCGCCGCTGCGGCTGGTTCGACGCGGTGCTGGTGCGCCAGACGGTCAAGACCTCGGGCATTTCGGGAATCGCGCTCACCAAGCTCGACGTGCTGGACGGGCTCAAGCAGATCAAGGTCTGCGTCGGCTACGAGCTGGATGGATCACGGATTGATTATTTGCCCGCCTCAATGGGGGCACAAGCCCGCGTTAAGCCGATCTACGAAACGCTGGAAGGCTGGTCCGAAACCACTGCGGGGGCCCGCAGCTGGGCCGATCTGCCGGCGCAGGCGGTCAAATATGTCCGCTATATCGAGGAGCAGATCGGGGCGCCGGTGGCCATGTTGTCCACCAGTCCCGAGCGCGCCGACACCATCCTTGTCCATGACCCATTCCAAGACTGATATTTTTTGTTACAAGACATCGCTGCAATTGTGAGTACCAACTGACCCATGGCGGACTACAAGGAGCTGTTGCGCCGGGCGATCTCGGCGCTGCCGGAGAATAACGGGGCCGCCCGGAGGGCGGTTTATGAGAAGGCGCGGACGGCCCTTGTCGGGCAGTTGCGCGCCATCACGCCGCCGCTGCCGGCGCGTGACATCACCCAGCATCGCCTGCAGCTCGAAGATTGTATTCGCCTGGTGGAGCAGGAAGCCAGCGAAGCGGTGATCTCGCTGGGGCGTGAGCACGCCCTGGCGCCCCGTGTCCCGGCCGCCGCCCCGGCGCCCGCTGCGTCCGCGCCGGCCCCGGCGCAGCCCACCCCGCCGCGCGAGCCGCCGGCCATGGCCGCTCCCGTGGTCCGGCCCGACCCGGCGCCCGCCGCCGCCCCGGCGGACGAGCCGGCCGAAACCACCTCCATCGAGGACATCATTTCCCAGGCCGAAGCGGATGGCGATGCCGATGGCGCCGCCGCGGTCGCGGCGCCCGAGGCGCCCGAGGAGAAGCCCGCTCCGGCGCCCGCTGTCGAGCCGCCGCCCGCCCGGCGCGAGCCGCCGCCCGCCCGGCGCGAGCCGCCGGCCATGCCGGCCATCGTCATGCGCGCCGAAGCGGCCAAGGCCGGCCCCACCTCGCCCATCGCGGCGCCTGTCGAGCCGCGCCCGTCCGAGCCCACCTTGCGTCCCGCCGCTTTCGAGCCGCGCCGCGAAACGCCCGCCGCCGCCAATAGCAGCATCGAGCCGCGCTTCGAGGCGCCGCGCATCGAGCCGGCCATCGGCAATCAGGCGCTGGCGCGCCAGCCGGCCATGGTGCCGGTGATCGAGACCGAGGCGGCGCCGGTGCAAGCGGCCCTCTCCAGCGTGCGCGAAGTGGAGGTCGAGCCCGACCCCAATGAAGCCCAGGACGTGATCGAGCGCGCCATCGAGACGCTGGACCGGGAAGCGCGCGGCGAATCGACGCCGTCCGCCGCCCCGCAGGCCGATGGCCCCGCCATCCCCGGCGCGCCCGAGGAGGACGACGACGCGGGCTTTGCCGATGCGCCTGCCGAGCGTGGCGGCGCGGGCCTCACCATTTTCCTCGTCGTCTTCGCCCTTTTGCTGGTCGGCGTGGGCGGGGCGGGCTTCTGGGCCTGGCGCGAGGGCTATGTCGATCTCGACCAGATGTTCGGCCAGGCGCAGGCGCCGGTGGTGGAAACCGCCAATCAGGTGCCCCCGGCCACCCCGACGCTGGATCCGGTTCCCCCCAATGCCGACGGCACGCCGGTGGGTCCGGGCAATACCGCCCCCACGGCCGGCGCCGATGTGGGCAATAGTGAATTGAGCGGGCTCGAGATCGACGACCGCCTGGAGCCGACCCCCGAGCCGGTGCGGCCCGACGGCACCGAGACCGTGCTGCCCGATATCGGCTCGGGCGAGGTCAAGACCGACGAGCGCCTGCCCGATGCCGGGACCGCCGCCATCGACGCCGACGATCCAGCCGCTTCGGTCGATCCGGCCGTGCTGGCCGGCAGCCAGTCGCTGCTGCTCGAAGCCAGCACCGACGGTTCGGCGGGCGCGGTTCCCTTCTCGGGCACGGTGGAGTGGAGCGAGGGCGTGGACGAGCTGGGCCTGCCCACCATCAAGGGCACGGCCAGCATTCCGGCGCGCAATCTGGGTGTCGACATCACCATCCGCAAGAATTCCGATCCCGGCCTGCCGGCTAGCCATCTGGTGGAGCTCGATTTCAAGGTCAGCGACACTTTCGTGGGCGGCACCATCGCCAACCTGCCCGGCATCCTGCTCAAGGATCAGGAGCTGGTGCCCGGCAGCGCGCTGGTGGGGGCCTCGGCCCGCGTGTTGGGCAATTCCTTCCTCTTCGCCCTCAGCGCCGTTCCGGCCGAGACCGAGCGCAATCTCGACCTGGTGCGCAAGAGCCGCTGGATGGACCTCGCCGTCATCTACGGCACCGGCCGCAACGCCATCATCACCCTGGAAAAGGACGAGACGGCGCAGGCCCTGTTCGACAAGGTCTTCGCCACCTGGGCGAGCTAAAGAGACGGGGGCCGGCGCCGCCCCCTTTCTCCCCTCGTGGGAGAAGAGCTTGCCCCGGACGTGATCCGGGGTGCCCGAAGGGCGGATGAGGGGGCTTCTCCTAAACCGCCAGCAGCCGGCCTTCCACCAATTCATAGCGCCGCTGCGCCAGGGCGGCGATGTCGTCGGCGTGGTGGCTGACCAGCAGGGTGTGCCAGCCATGGCGGGCGGTGAGCGTGCCCACCAGTTCGCGCACGGCATGGCGGGTGGCATCGTCCAGCGCCGAGAATGGCTCGTCCAGCAGCAGCACCGGGCGGGCGCGCAGCAGGGTGCGGGCCAGCGCCACGCGCTGCTTCTGCCCCCCCGAAAGCGTGCCGGCCACCTGGTCGCCAAGCCCGTCCAGTCCCACTTCGGCCAGCGCCGCGGCGATTTTTTCCGCCGCCTCGCCTGCGTGCACCCCTTTTGGCAGGCCCAGCGCGATATTGCGCCTGGCGCTCAGATGCTCGAACAGGCTTTCGCTTTGCAGCAGCAGCGACACCGGCCGCTTTTCCGGCGGCAGGGGCACGAGATCGCGGCCATCGAGGTCGATGCGGCCCGCCTGCGGCTCGAGAAAGCCGGCCAGGAGATCGAGCAGGGTGGATTTGCCCGAGCCGCTGGGGCCGGAAATGGCGGTCACCTCGCCGGGCCGGGCATCGAGGGCGAAGAGATAGGGCCTTTCCTGTCCCGGATAGGCGAAGCGCAGGTCTTCAACGCGCAGCATGGGCGATCCTTTCGAAAAGCCGGGGCAGGCCGACAAAGGCGGCGATGGTGCCGATGAGCAGGATGGCGGCGATGGCGGCGGCGTCATTGCTGCGATAGGAGCCGAGGGCGCGGAACATCAAGAGCGGCAGGGTCTGGAAGTCCTGGGTGCCGAACAGGGCGATGACGCCGAGATCGCCCAGCGAGAAGCAGAAGGCCAGCGCCAGCATGATGCCGATGTCGCGCCCCAGCAGCGGATATTCGACCAGCGCGAATTGCCGCCAGCCCGAGAGCCCCAGCGCGCGGATCAGCTTGCCGCGGCTGCGGGCGATGGCGTCGAGCGGCGGGCCCAGCGTCGCCACGGCGAAGGGCAGGGCGAGCAGGCTATTGCCGATGATGACGACGACCGGCGCGGCGGCGGTCGTGGACAGGCCCAGTTGCCGCACCAGAAGGAAAAAGCCCAGCGAGAGCACCACCGCCGGCACGGCGAGATAGGCGAAGGCCGGCGCGCCCAGCAGCGCCCGCAGGCCCGGCCTTGGCGTGGCGCTGCGCCCCAGGCTCAGCGCCAGGGCCAGGGCCAGCGTCAGCAGCGCCGAGAGCGTGCCGATGACCAGGCTGCTCGCCGCCGCCCGCCAGAAGGCAGGCTGGGCCAGCAGCGCGCCGATGCCGGGGCGCAGCCCATCGGCCAGCACCGCCAGCAGCGGCAGGGCGAAGCCGATCAGCGCCAGGATCAGCACGAGCCATTGCAGCAGCCGCGCCGGGCCGTGGTCGCGCCAGCGCGGCGCGGCGGAGGCGCCGAAGCCGCTGGGCACCGGGGCAAGGCCCGAGGCGAAAAGGATCACCACCGAGCAGACCGCGATCTGGGTGGCGGCCAGCCTGACGGCGCCGGCAAGGTCGAAATCCTGCCGCACGGCGGCATAGATGGCCACTTCCAGCGTCTGGTTGGCCGGACCGCCGCCCAGCAGCAGCACGATGGGAAAGCTGGTGAAGGCGAGCAGGAAGATGATGGCGGCCAGCCCCGGTAGCGTGCCGCGCAGCGCCGGCCAGTCGATCAGCATAAAGCGCTGCCGGGGCGACAGGCCCAGCGATTGCCCGGTCTTGAGCCGGCTCACCGGAATGGCGTCGAGCCGGGCCAGCATGATGCGGGCGGCGAAGGCCCCGTCCAGCACCACATGGGCCAGCAGAATGCCGGTGAGCCCGAAGGCGGGGTTGCCGATGCCGGCGCCGAACAGCGTTTCGCTCAGCCGGTTGATCCAGCCATTGCGCCCCCACACCGAGAGCAGGCCGAAGGCCACGACCATGCCCGGGGTGACGATGGCGGCGGCAAAGAGCCCGACCACGAGCTCGCGCCCCCGGAAGCGCAGCCGGTTGAGCGCCCAGGCCAGCGCCGTGCCCACCGCCAGCGACAGGATGGTGGTCAGTCCGGCCTGGATGGCGGTCATGCGCAGAAGATGGGGAATATCCACCCGCGAATGTCCGCCCCCCGCATCGCTGGCCGCGGCGAGGATAGCCCACAGCACCAGCACGATCAGCAGCGCAATGGCGGCCGCCAGCGCCGTCGCCACGCCGATGCGCAGCTTGCGGGGAGGAAGGATGGTCATGTCCTTGTTTGCATCCTGCAAAGTTCTCGGCTCTTCTCCCCTCCCCCTTGAGGGGAGGGGCTGGGGGTGGGGGTTCCGCATTTCGCGCAAATCCGGCGGCTTCTTACGCAACCCGCCTTCAGAACCCCCACCCTCTTTCCCTCCCCTCAGGGGGGAGGGAGGCGCAGGAGCGGCGGCGGCTTGCGGGGCGGTCATGATGAAACCCGGAGTCGATATTCGGCCACCGGTCCATCCCCACCTTCGATGTCATCCCGGCCTTGAGCCGGGATCCATCCTGACATTTTCCCATTGTCCCGCCATCTCAGGATGGGCCCCGGCTCAAGGCCGGGGCGACATCGAGGATGGGATAGCGAGGATGGGATAGCGAGGAGGGGGAATGTCACGACCACCCTGCTACCGGATCGCCGCCAGCATCTCGTCGATCCAGGCCTGGCCATTGGCCGCGATCTCCGCGTCGGAGAAGCTCAGCGTCTTTTCCGGCTGCGGCAGGCTGGCGAAGGCCGGGTCGAGCGCCGCGCCCAGATCGATCACCGGGAACATCCAGTTGCTGTGGGCGACGATGGTCTGGGCTTCGGGCGACACCAGATAGGTGAGGAATTGCCGGGCCAGCGCCATCTGGTCGGTGGATTTCAATATCCCCGCCACCTCGATCTGCGGATAATGCCCCTCGCTGAACAGCGCCGCCTTGAGCGTGTCGTCCTTGTCCTCGATCAGGTGATAGGTGGGCGAGCTGGTGTAGCTCAGGGCCATGTCCGCCTCGCCCTTGAGGAAGAGATCGTAGCTCTCGCTCCAGTCGCGGGTGACGGTGAGGATATGGGGCTTGAGGCCGGCCCAGATCTCGGCGGCGCGCTCGCCATAGGCGGCCTTGACCCAGAGCACCAGCCCGAAGCCGGGGGTGGAGGAGCGCGGGTCCTGGATGACGATCTTGAAGTCGTCGGGCAGGGCGATCAGTTCCTCGAACGAGGCCGGAGGCGTCGGCACCGTGTCGGTGTCGTACATGAAGGCGAAGTGCGAATAATCGAACGGCACGAATTGCGCGTCGCTCCAGCCGCCGGGCAGGTTGAGTGCGTCCAGCTCCACGCCGTGATCGGCGAAGAGCCCGGTGGCGCGGGCTTCCCCGGCGATGGCGGTGTCGAGCCCGAGAATGATGTCGGCCGGCGTCGAATCGCCCTCGAGTTGGGCGCGGCGCAGCGTGCCAATGGATGAGTCGATGCCCACCCAGTCCACCACGCAGCCGCCGCAAATGGCCTCGAACCCGGCCTTGAGCCGGGGCGCGGGGGCCCAGTCGGGGGTGAAGCTGTCATAGGTGTAGATGGTGAGCGTGGGCGCCTCCTCGGCCAATATGGGCGAGGCGAGCGATCCGGCAAGGACCGCCAGCGCGACGGAAACGAATTTGACCATGGGTCAATCCCTTCATCGGTGTGCGGTCATGTGTGTGAAGGGTTTTGTCAATGGTGGGGCATCGAGATGCCCTTGCCATCTCGAACTTCCTCCGCCAGCATGACCTGGTTCAGGTTCAATGGGTAACTCTCAGCTCCGGTTGCCCGGAACACCCCAGCGAGACGCCCGAGTTCTAGTGTGAGTTCCAGCTTCGTGCAAGACCCTGCCGACCCCGCGCCGCAGGCGCCCGCTTTCGTGTTCGATGGGCCCCTGGCCATTGTCGGGGGCGGCGATGTCGATCCCGGCCTGCTCGCCGCGCTGTGGGCGCGGGGCGTGGCGCTGGTCGGCGCCGATGGCGGGGCCGACAGCATTGGGGCGGCGGGGCTGGTTCCGGCCGCCATCATCGGCGACCTCGATTCGCTCTCCGACCGCGCCGGCTGGGAGAAGCGCACGCGGGTTCTGCACATCCCCGAGCAGATCACCACCGATTTCCAGAAGGCGCTCTATTCCACCAGCGCCCCGGTGACGCTGGCCCTGGGCATGACGGGCAGGCGGCTCGACCATACCCTGGCGGCGCTCAGCGCCGTGCTGCAATATGCGCCCGCCCGGCGGCTATTGCTGGTGGACGCGGTGGATGTGGCGCTGGCCGCCACCGGCTCGGTGCGGTTTGAGGCGGGGCCGGGCGAGCGCGTGTCCATCCATCCGCTGCTGCCCATCGTCTTCACCCGCTCGCGCGGGCTCTATTATCCCATGGATGGGCTGACCCTGGCCCCCGGCGCCCTGATCGGCACCTCCAACCAGGCCCTGGGCGGGCCGGTCGATATCGAACCCGAAGATGACACGCCCTGGCTGCTCATCCTGGGCAAGGATCGGCTCTGGGATTTGATGGGGCTGGAGGCGTAAACCTGCCCTAAACCCTGTCGCCCCGGCCTCGAGCCGGGGCCCATCCTGACAGAATGCCGCGCCCACCATTTCGGGATGGATCTCGGCTCAAGGCCGGGATGACATCGGGGGTGGGGTAGAGTGGTGCAAATAAAAAGGCGGGTCCGAAAACCCGCCTTTTGAGCCTCAGTTCGCCGCGGCGGCTTCCTTGACGGCGTCCTGCACCTTTTCGAAGGCGCGGACCTCGATCTGGCGGATGCGCTCGCGGCTCACGTCATATTGCTGGGCCAGCTCTTCCAGCGTCGAGGGATTTTCCTGCAGGCGCCGGGCCTGGAAGATGGCGCGCTCGCGCTCGTTGAGCACGCTCATGGCATTGGTGAGCAGGCCCATGCGCTCGTCATATTCCTGGCTGTCGCCCAGGCTGGTTTCCTGGTCGGGCGTGTCGTCCACCAGCCAGTCCTGCCATTCGGAGGACCCCTCGTCGGCCCGCATGGGCGAATTGAGCGAGGCGTCCCCGGACAGGCGCGCATTCATCGACACCACGTCGTCCTCGGTGACGTTGAGGGTGGTGGCGATCTGCTTGATCTGGTCGGGATGGAGCGAGCCGTCGTCCAGCGCGGCGATCTGGCCCTTCACCTTCCTGAGGTTGAAGAACAGGCGCTTCTGCGCCGCCGTGGTGCCGATCTTGACCAGGCTCCAGCTGCGCAGCACATATTCCTGGATGGCGGCGCGGATCCACCACATGGCATAGGTGGCCAGGCGGAAGCCCTTTTCCGGCTCGAAGCGCTTGACGGCATGCATCAGGCCCACATTGCCCTCCGAGATCACCTCGGAAATGGGCAGGCCATAGCCGCGATAACCCATGGCGATCTTGGCCACGAGCCGCAAATGGCTGGTGATGAGCTTCTGGGCGGCGCCGGGGTCCTGATGTTCCTTGTAGCGCTTGGCCAGCATGTATTCCTCATCCGGTTCCAGCATGGGGAACTTGCGGATTTCCTGAAGATAGCGGCTCAAGCCCCCTTCGGATGAGAGGACAGGAAGATTGGTCTGGGCCATGGCGCACCCCTTTCTCGGTTCCCCCGCTCTGGGCGGGCGGAAATGTGTCTGGCGCGATGTCCGATCCCGGCCCATCGGCAAACTACGATGGATATATAAGCGGCATTTTGGCGAATGTAAGGGCGATACGCCCGACAAATGCGAAATAGCCGCAAAAGGTTCCGGCGTGCCTCTTGGGTGAAGAGGAACGATCCTGCCCCCCGATGGTTCAGTCGTCACCCTCCCCCTTGTGGGGAGGGATCAAGGGAGGGGTGTTTAGCCCTTATATAGGGGCTCCCTCACCCCCTCCCAACCTCCCCCATCGAGGGGGAGGTGTCCGGCCGGTGGTGCGGGAAAGCTCGCCCCTAGCGCGCAAACGCCTTGTCATATCCTTCCAGGGCATCCTCCAGCGCCTGCAGATCGTCGGGCAGGGGGGCCTCGAAGAACATTTCTTCCCCGGTGGTGGGGTGTTCGAAGCCCAGCTCGGCCGCGTGCAGGGCCTGCCGGCCCAGCGCCAGGACCGGCCCGGCCACGTCTTCGGGCAGGCGCCGGATCTTGGTGGCGTAGCCCGAGGCATAGACGGCGTCGGCCACCAGCGGATGGCCGATATGGGCCATGTGCACGCGGATCTGGTGGGTGCGCCCGGTTTCCAGGTGACATTGCACGCGGGTGATGTCCCAGCCCTCGCCGCCGAAGCGCTTCTCGACGAAATAATGGGTGATGGCCTCGCGCCCGTCGCGGCGCACGGCCTGCTTGAGGCGGTTGTTCTGGTCGCGCCCCAGGGGAGCCTCGATGGTGCCCTTGCCGGTCTCGGTCGAGCCCCAGACGAAAGCGATATAGGCGCGGTGCAGGGGGCCGGTGCGGCCATGGTCGGCGAATTGCTCGGCCAGGTGCCGGTGGGCCTGCTCGGTCTTGGCCGCCACCATGACCCCGGAGGTGTCGCGGTCGAGGCGGTGCACGATCCCCGGGCGTTTCACCCCGCCAATGCCCAACAGGCTTTCCCCGCAATGGAAGATCAGGGCATTGACCAGCGTGCCGCTGGGCGAGCCCGGGGCGGGATGCACCACCATGCCGACGGGCTTGTTGACGACGATGAGCTGGTCGTCCTCGTAGAGGATGTCGAGGGGGATGTCCTCGGGCTGCGGATCGGGGTCTTCGGGGGGCGGGGCGACAAGAGTGATTGTCTCGCCGGCGCGAAGCCGGTATTTGGGCTCGCTGACGGGGCTTCCGTCGATGCTGACGGCGCCGGCAAGGATCAGCTCCTTGATGCGGTTGCGGCTCAGCAGGCCGTGGGCCCTGGCCAGGGCGGCGTCGAGCCGCCCGCCGGCCATGTCGGCATCGACGAGCACTTCCACCTCGTCGCCCTCGAACTCTTGCGCGGTATTTGCACCCATGACCGATCCTTCAGAGACTGGACAGAAGCCCGACGCGCCGCTTACCCCCGAAGCCCTGGCCATGCTGGGGAAGGCGCGCCGTTCATTCGGAATTTCGATCGGCATTCTGTTGCTGGGCTTTATGGCGATTGGCTTCGCGCTTGTCTATCGCGTGATGCGCGATACGCCCCCGCCGGTTATCGCCGAAAGCGTGCAACTGCCCGCCGGAACCAGCATCCTCTCGGCGCTGGTGGCCGATGGCACCATCCAGGTCACTCACCGGAGCGACGGCATCACCATGCTGTCGCTGTTCGATCGGGCCAGCGGCGAGTTGACCGGCAGCATCGTGCTCGAGGGTCAGCGCCCCTGAATTTCGCGCAGCGCCGCCATGCGCTCGGAGACCGAGCCGCGATTGGCGCCGTCCTGCGGGGCGGGGGGCATGAGGTCCAGGTCCTCGTCGTCGGCGGCAAAGCGCTGCACCCGCTCGAAAAGGCTCTCGCCCAGGTCGGGCGCGGCCGGCGTTTCCCGGTCGGCGGCATAGACGATGCGGCTGACGCTGCCGGCGATGTTGCGCAGCCGCTCGCGCAGCGCCGTATCGTCGGCGGGCTGGCCTCCCTCGAGAATGGCGCTTTCCACCTCCGCCACCTGGCGGCGCAGCCGCTCCATCTCGTCTTCGAGGGAAAGCTCGTCCGCCAGAAGGCGCGTCTGCGCCCCCGATTGCGGCTCGGCCAGAAGGTCGTTGAGCCGGCTCTTGGCGTCGGCGAGGCGCGCCTCGGCATCGGCCAGCGCCGCCGGCGCGCGCTGGGTCGCCGGGGCGGGCGCGGCGCCTGAAGCGTCCTGGCGCATCTGCGCCAGCTCCTGCATGCGGGTTTCCAGCTCGCGCTCGCGCATGCGCAGCCGCTGGGCCAGGTCGGTGGTTTCGCGCTCCAGCTCCTGCAGGCGCCCCCGCAGCTCGGCCTCGCGGGCGTTCATCTCGGCGAGGCTGGCGGCATATTGCTCGCGCTCGGCCCGCAGCGCGCCCAGTTCGGCCCGCTGCTCGCTGGTGTCGCCCACCTCGGTGGCCAGACGCCGCCGCAGCCCCTCTATGGTCGTTTCCAGCCTGCGGGTGGCCAGGGCGAATTCGGCGCGGAGCTGGTCCTTGTCGGCGCGGAATTCGGCCATGGTGATGGGGGTGGCCGCCTCGATGCGGCGCTTGGTCAGGCGCACGGCGCGCTTCCACACCGCCGAGAGCAGGATCAGCCCGACCAGGCTGGCCACCAAAAGGCCCAGCGCAAAATACATGATGTTCTCGATGAGCATCGGTCGAGCTACTCCGGCACGTCCGCTAATCCTAGCGGTTTTGCCCCGCCGCGTCACGGGCGGCGTTCCGTTTCGGGTTCACAAGGTAAAGAGGGGCCGATAGGTTCCCCACCCCCGACGTCATCCCGGCCTCGCGCCGGGATCCATCCCGAGAAGGACGGATCGGCACATTGTCAGGATGGGCCCCGGATCAGGTCCGGGGCGACAGGGGCATGGGAGGCTCAGAACGGGTTCCAGGTGGGCTCGCTGGTGAATTTGAGATACCCCACATTGATGCCCAGCCGCGCGCCGACGCCGGAGCGGATGGGCACCATCACCACCCGGTCGCGCTTGTTGACGGTCATGCCGAACCCGCCGATCACATAGGCCGAGCCTTCGACGCCCGAAAAACGCCCCAGCACGTCCTGGATCTGGTTGAGGTTATAGACCAGCATCATCACCTTCGAGCCGTCCCCGCCGATGTCGAAGCCGATGGAGGGGCCCTGCCAATAGACGTTGAACTGGCCGGCATTGCGGGTGTTGAGCACGCCTTCGCCATAGCGGACGCCGGCAAACAGCGCCCCTCCGGCGTCCTCGCCCAGGATATAGCCATTGGGCAGGCCGAACTGACTCACCGCCCGCTCCACCACCGAGGCGAGCCCCTGGCTGGCCGAGCCGAAGAACTGCTTGCCGCTCTCCACCAGGTCTTCGCCCGAATAGGTGTCGCTGAGCGAGCCCTGCGCCAGCGCGGCCGGAACGGGGGCCAGAAGAGCGGCCAGAATGGCGGCGAAAAGGGCGAGGCGCTTGAGCATCTTGGTCTCCCGGGGTGGCGGCCGATCTGGGGGTTACGGTGTCGTTAAGGCTTGAACCGTAGTTTTGAGGTCGGAATTAGGCTGCCGGCATGCCGATCATTGGGTCCGATGATGAAGCAAACCTCTAAACAAATCTTAACCATGCTCGCCTTTGTTCTGCCGCTATTGGGCATGGTTTTCGCCGCAATTCCGGCGGTGCGGGCCCAGTCGGTGGTCACCCTCGTCGTCACCGATCCGCTGACCGGCATCGCCATCTATGGCTGGGACCCGGTGAGCTATTTCACCGAGCCCGAACCCTTGCAGGGCCGGGGCGATTTCGAATTCATCTGGCAGAACGTGCCCTGGCATTTCGCCTCCGCCGCCAATCGCGACATCTTTGCCCGCGCGCCGGAAATCTATGCGCCCCAGTTCGGCGGCCACGGGGCCATGGGCGTGGCGCGCGGCTATGTTTCGGACAGCGATCCGCGGCTCTATACCGTCTTCAAGCAGCGCCTTTATCTCTTCTATTCGGCCGGCTCGCGCGAGGCGTTCCTGCTCGCTCCCGACGCCGCCGCCCTGGAGGCGGAGGCCAATTGGCCGGCGCTTTCGGCCACGCTGTCGGTCAAATAGCGGCTCCCGGCGGGCGCAAAAGCATCGCCATTATTAACCAAGGCGTTCTAGAATCGGGCCAAACTGATTCTTGCGGAGACATGCCGGCATGGCCGATATCATTGAGCTCAAGGCGACCGATCTGGCGGCCATGCTGTGCAGCCGGGTCTGCCACGACCTTATCAATCCCATCGGCGCCATCGGCAACGGGCTGGAAGTGCTGGGCGATCCCAATCAGACCGAAATGGCCGAGGGCGCGCGCGACCTCATCGCCAGCGCCGCCAAGCAGAGCCGCGCCAAGCTCGAATTCGCGCGCCTGGCCTATGGCGCTTCCTCCACCTCGGGCACCGATATCGACACGCGCGAATGCGAGCGCGTCGCCCGCATCCTCTTCGAAATCGAAAAGGCCGATCTCGACTGGCAGGTGCCGCTGATCCTTCTGCCCAAGCACAAGGCCAAGCTGTTCATGAACATGCTGCTGATCGCGGCCATGTCGGTTCCGCGCGGCGGTGAGGTCACTGCCCGGATCACCGGCGAGGCGGGGCAGGAGAAGTTCGAGTTCACCTCGAAAAGCGATCCCGAAAAGCGCCAGAAGACCCTGGTGCCCTCCGGCGCCGCCGGCCTGCTCTCCGGCACCCCCGAAGAGGGGTTCGTCGATGCGCGCGGCATCCAGCCCTTCTATACCGGGCTTTTGGCGCGCATGACCGATATGGAAATCGCCATCGGGCTGGAGAATGACCAGTTCTTTCTCACCGCAACGCCGGAAACGCTAACCGAAGCGGCCTGAAACGCTAGCAGTCCGCTAACCAATTCATAGGATGTGCGGCTCATAATCGGGGCCGGTTCCCAGCGTTATCCCCGGATGGCCGCGCATGAAATCCTGCCTGATCGTCGATGACTCCAGTGTGGTGCGCAAGGTCGCGCGCCGCATTCTCGAGGACATGGACTACATCGTCGAAGAAGCCGAGGACGGGCAGGACGCCTTCGAGAAATGCCGGCAGGAAATGCCCGACGCCATCCTGCTCGACTGGAACATGCCGATCATGAGCGGGCTGGAATTCCTCAAGCTCCTGCGCGCCTATATCGGGGGCGAGAAGCCCCATGTGGTCTATTGCACGGTCGAGAACGACATCGGCGCCATCGCCATGGCGCTCAAGGCCGGCGCCAGCGACTACATGATGAAGCCCTTCGATCGGGCGATCCTGGAAGCCAAGTTCGAACAGCGCCCCGAAGCGGCGTGACCCCCTGAAACACCCCGCCCCGGCGGGGTTTTCCTTGCGCCCAAAAGCAATGCAGCGCCCCGAAGGAGCGCTGCATAATGCATTGAAACTGCTTTTGAAAACGCCGCCGTCAGGCGACGTTCTCGTTGTAGGTCTCGTTCTCGTCGGGCTCGCGCAGCACATAGCCGCGACCCCAGACGGTCTCGATGTAGTTCTTGCCGCCGGTGGCGACGGACAGCTTCTTGCGCAGCTTGCAGATGAACACGTCGATGATCTTGAGCTCGGGTTCGTCCATGCCGCCATAGAGGTGGTTGAGGAACATTTCCTTGGTGAGCGTGGTGCCCTTGCGCAGCGAGAGCAGCTCGAGCATCTGGTATTCCTTGCCGGTGAGGTGCACCCGCTGGGTCTGCACTTCCACGGTCTTGGTGTCGAGATTGACGGTGAGGTCGCCCGTCTGGATGACCGACTGGGCATGGCCCTTGGACCGCCGGACGATGGCGTGGATGCGGGCCACGAGTTCGTCCTTGTGGAAGGGCTTGGTCATGTAGTCGTCGGCGCCGAAGCCGAGACCGCGCACCTTATCCTCGATGCCGGCCAGGCCTGATAGAATAAGGATCGGTGTCTGAACCTTTGCCACGCGCAGGGTGCGCAGCACTTCATAGCCGCTCATGTCGGGCAGGTTCAGGTCGAGCAGAATGATGTCGTAGTCGTAGAGTTTGCCGAGGTCGACGCCTTCTTCACCCAGGTCGGTGGTATAGACGTTGAAGCTCTCGGACTTGAGCATCAGTTCGATGCTCTGCGCGGTCGCGCTATCATCCTCAATAAGGAGTACCCGCATTATATTCCCCTTGTCATTCGTTCCTGCTGGAACCTGCGGGATCAGGCGACCGATATGCCCGCCCCCGCTCCAACCCTACTGGATATGACTGAACCCTAAGCCCAAATAGTTAACAAAGTTTAATTCGGTTCGGCAATACGCAAATGTCGTTAGGATCAATTTAGTCTAAGTCATTGAAATTTAAAGGTTAATCTTCTCAATTTTTCTTAATAAAATGGTTTAACTGGCACGCCTAAGCGATTCTTTAGACTCAACCAATTGGGGCTTTTCGGGGGTTTGGAGGGCGTGCGGCACGAGCCTGCGGACGGACCGCTCCAGCCCCTCGAATAGCGCCTTTTGCTTAATGATCGGTTACTGTGTGATTCGGAACTGCCGACGATTCGCGCGGTGGCGGAAACCATAATCATGGCCGCGCGCACCTTCGGGGAAGGCAATGAAAGCACTGATCTCGGCCATTGAGGCGATCGACGACATCGAGGTGTTCGGGCGGGTCAAATCCGTCCAGGGCCTGCTCATCGAGATCGTCGGCCCGGTGCGCGAATTGCGCGTCGGCGGACGGGTGCAGATCGAGACCGTCAATGGCGAGCGCCTCGCCGCCGAGATCATCGGGTTCAAGGACGGCCACGCCCTCTGCCTGCCCTTCGGCCAGCTTTCGGGCGTGCGGCTTGGCTGCAAGGCGGTTTTCCAGCGCCATGACGGGGCGGTCATGCCGTCCGATGGCTGGCTGGGCCGGGTCATCAATGCCGATGGCGACCCCATTGACGGCAAGGGGCCGCTGCCGCGCGGCGCGCTCTCCTATCCCTTGCGGCAGAACCCGCTGCTCGCCCATGACCGGGTGCGGGTGGGCGAGCCGCTCGATCTGGGCGTGCGGTGCCTCAACACCTTCACCACGCTCTGCGAGGGCCAGCGCATGGGCATTTTCGCCGGCTCGGGCGTGGGCAAGTCGGTGCTGATGTCGATGCTGGCGCGCAATACCAATGTCGATGTCTCGGTGATCGGCCTCATCGGCGAGCGCGGCCGCGAAGTGCATGAATTCATCCAGGAATATCTGGGCGAGGAAGGGCTGGCGCGCGCCGTGGTGGTGGTGGCCACCAGCGACGAGGCGGCGCTGATGCGCCGGCAAGCGGCCTATATGAGCCTGGCGCTGTCGGAATATTTCCGCGACCAGGGCAAGAGGGTGCTGTGCATGATGGACAGCCTCACCCGCTTTGCCATGGCGCAGCGCGAGATCGGGCTGGCCATCGGCGAACCGCCCACGGCCAAGGGCTACCCGCCCACCGTGTTCACCGAATTGCCGCGGCTTCTCGAACGGGCCGGGCCGGGGACGCCCACGACGGGTTCCGTTACCGGACTTTTTACCGTTTTGGTGGAAGGTGACGATCACAATGAGCCCATTGCGGACGCCGTTCGCGGCATTCTCGACGGGCACATCGTGATGGAGCGCGGCATTGCCGAGCGGGGCCGTTACCCCGCCGTCAATGTGCTCCGGTCCATCTCGCGCACCATGCCAGGGTGTGTGCCGGCCGATGTGCGGCCGGTCCTGGCCAGGGCGCGGGAGCTCATGTCCATCTATTCGGACATGGAGGAACTGATCCGGCTGGGGGCTTACCGGAAAGGGTCAGATCCGAAGGTGGACCGCGCTATCGCCATCTACCCGGCACTTGAGGCTTTTTTAAGCCAGAGCCGGGAGGAGACGACGGCAATTGCCGATGGCTATGACCAGCTCAGGGCCATCGTCGATGCGGCGGGCGCGGCAGGCTGATGGAATGGGGTGACGGCCCCGAAACTGACTTGGTGTGTAAGGAGTACTGGTCTTGAAATCGCGCAACGAAAGCCTCATCCGGCTCAAGAAGTTCCAGGTGGACGAGAAGCGCCGTCAGGTCGCGCAGATCGAGATGATGATCGCCGATTTCGAGCGCATGGCGGCCGAGCTCGACCAGCAGATCGAAATCGAGCACACCAAGACCGGCATTTCCGACGTCGCCCATTTTGCCTATTCGACCTTTGCCAAGGCGGCGCTGGGCCGGCGCGATAACCTGTTGGCCTCCGCCAACGACATGCGCGGCAAGCTCGAAAGCGCCCAGGATGCGCTGGCCGAAGCCATCGAGGATTTGAAGAAGGTCGAACTGCTCGACCAGCGCGAGCACCAGCGGGAAGCCGCCGAGCAGCTCAAGCTCGAACAGGCCGAATATGACGAGATCGGCCGGCTGCGCTTCCGGGGACAATAACGCCCGAAGGGCATATCAGGAATTATAGACGCATGGGCCGGGTGGTCTCGGTATCGCGCGATCCGGGGCACCACTTTTCCAAACCCGTGGTCGCTGAAATCCGCCTCCTCGCCGGCCTGGGCGTGGAGGGCGACGCCCATGCCGGCGTCACTGTCCAGCATCGTTCGCGCGTCCGGGCCGATCCTACCCAGCCCAATCTGCGCCAGGTGCATCTGCTGCACCGGGAACTGTTCGACGAATTGCAGGGCAAGGGCTTTGCCCTGGCGCCCGGCGATCTGGGCGAGAACATCGTGGTGGACGGCATAGACCTTCTCGCCCTTCCCACCGATACCCTGCTTCATCTGGGCGCCGACGCCGTGGTGCGGATCACCGGGCTGCGCAATCCCTGTATGCAGATCGAAAATTTCCGGCCGGGCCTGCTGGATGCCGTGCTCGACAGGGATGCCGAGGGCGGGCTCATCCGCAAGGCCGGCGTCATGTCGGTGGTTGTCGCGGGTGGCGTGGTGCGGGCCGACGATCCGGTCCGCGCCGAGATGCCGCCTGTGCCGCATCGGGTGCTGGAGCGGGTCTAGGGCGTCACCACCATGCGTTGCCGATCGCGCTCGCCGGCATAGGTACCGGGATCGTAGGGCGGCTGGGCTTCCAGATCCTCGCGCGTGGTGTTGAGGACGAGATAGCGGTTGCCGAAGACATCGGTGGAAAATACCGGATCGTCATAGCCCACGGCCACCGGCTTGGCGCCGAGGCCGAGAAAGCCCCCGACATCGATGATGACTGCGTCGACGCCGCCATCGGGGAAGGTGAGGACATCGCCTATGGTGCCGATCAACTGGTCATTGAGCCCATAAACCCCCATGCCACGCAGTTCCTCTGGGGGCACGGTGTCGAGGCTGGCGGGGGCGGAGAATTCGACGGACTGGTCCGAGCCGGCCTCGGCTGGGGGAGTTTCGACGGTATTGCCCGACCAGGCGAAGGCGGGAGCGGCGCGCAGCGTGTCGGGGGTGGCGGCGAGCACCCAGCGGCGGGAGCCGTCCGGCGCGGCGGTCCATTCGAGCTGGCCGAAATCCACCGCCACGCGCTTGTTCTCGACGCCGGGGAAGTCATGGATGTCGATCACCACGGCGGCGACGCCCAGACCCGGCGTCACCACCATGTCGGCGATGGTGCCGATGGCCGAGCCATTGGCATCGGGGGTGGAAAAGACGTTTGCGCCCAGGAGCCGGGTAACCAGCATGTCGGTGCTGCTGCCGGCATAGCCCTGGGAGAGGACGGTGGGCGGCTTGAGGCCGCTTTGCTCGAGCTCGGTCACGCCCGGCGCCTGCGCCCAGGCCGGCGCCGCCAGCATCAGGGGCAGAAGGAAAAGGACGAAACGGGCGGGCATGGCGACCTCCTCAAGGGCAGAAAGGCCGGCCCATGGGCCGGCCCCGGTTTCATGCGCCGGCGCTTAGCTCGCCGGGACAGCGGGCGCCATGGTGTCGGCGGGAGCCGCCGGAGCCATGGGGTCGACCGGCGCGGTCTGGTCGACGGGCTCATCCTCGGCCCAGACGAAATCGGGCGCGTTGGTCAGCGCGTCGGCAGTGGTGGGCAGCACCCAGCGCTCGGTATTGTCGGCGGCAAGGGTGAAGTCGAGGGACTGGAAGTCCACGGCCACGGCCTTCTCGCCAATGCCGAGGAACCCGCCGACGCCGATCACCACGGCGGTGATCTGCCCATCGGCGCTGAAGACGATATCGGTGATGTTGCCGATGTGCTCGGCGTCATCGGCGGCGCTGGAATAGACCGGCGAACCGATCAGGTGCGAGCCGAGATTGTCGGTGTCCACCGCCACATAGCCGCGGGAAATGTCCCAAGGCTCGCGCACTTCGGTGGTCTGGGCGGCGCCGGTGTCGACCGGGGCAGGGGTGGCCTCGGTGGTCACGGGCGCGGCCGGCTGCGAAGAGGCGTCGGGGGCAACGGGGGCGGCCTGATCGGCCGGAGCGGCCGGCGCCGGCGGCGTCGTGGTATCCTGGGCCATGGCCCCGGTGGTCAGCATGGCGGCAATGGCCGTGGTGGCCAGAAGGGTGCGGATCATAGTAAGCTCCGTTGGTTCATCATTGCGGTGAACGGGCCGTGCGGTGCAAAACTTGCCGGTAGCGCACCGTGCGGCCCATTATGCTGAAGCTAACGCAGCCGAAGCCGTGGCGTTCCGAACGCGGGTCGGGCAGATGGTCGCAGCGGGGCGGGCGCTAGTCGATCAGGACGGCGGTGTCGCGGTCATAATTGCGCATGGCGCGGTGGGGCATGCCGCCATCGAAAAATTCCGGCCCGAAGGCGGAAAAGCCCAGCTTCTCATAGAGGCCGAGCTTGTCCGATTGCGCGGTGAGATAGAATTTCTCGCGGCCCCCGGCGCGGGCATGGGCCATGGCGGCATCCATCATCAGCCGGGCGATGCCGCGGCCGCGAAAGGCCTGGCGCACGGCGACGCGGCCGATCTTGACGTGTTCGGGCAGCGCGATCAGCCGCAGCGTTCCCACCACCTCGCCCTCGGCCAGGGCGACGAAATGGGTGGCGGTGAGGTCATGGGCGTCATGCTCCTCCTCTTCGGGCACCTTCTGCTCCCAGACGAAAACCTCGCGGCGCAGCGCGAAGGCGGCGTTGCAGAGGGTGGAGAAGGGCGGAACGGGAAGAACGGTTATCATGGGCGCAAGACTAGCAGGAAAATCAATCCTTGCGGATGGTGTAATGGCGCGTCATGCCGGCGGTGACCCGCGCCCAGTCCGAGGCGCCGGCCCGCTGCTGATGGGCGGCGAAGGCGTCTTCGCCGGCAAAGATTTCCGAGACCAGGAAATGCGTCGGCTCGTCGGGGCTTTGGGTCACCTCGAAGGCCAGGCACCCCGGCTCCTGCCGGGTCAGCGCGATATGAAGGGGCAGGGCGGCGCGCACGGCCTCGATACGCTCGGCGGGCACGACGAGATAGCCGTCGAGATAAACCTTGCCCATGGTCAGACGCTGCCCACGGTCTTGAGGCGGACGCGGGGATGAACCTCGTTCTGGCTCATCACCACGGTCTGGGGCCGGAAGCGCTCGATGATGGAGCGGACATGGGGGCGGATGGAAGGCGAGGTGATGAGTACGGGCAGCTCGCCCTGCTGGGCGGCGCGCTCATAGGCCTGCTGCACGGCGGTGATGAATTGCTGGAGCCGGCTGGGCGCCATGGCCAGATGCCGGTTTTCCCCATCGCCCACCATGGCTTCGGCGAAGTCGCGCTCCCATTGCGGGGAGAGCGTGAGAAGCGGCAAGTTGCCGTCGGGCCCCAGATTGGCGGCGCAGATCTGGCGGGCGAGGCGGCTGCGCACATGCTCGGCGATCATCTGCACCGAGCGGCCGGGGCCGGCGATCTCGGCAATGCCCTCGAGGATGGTGGAGAGGTCGCGGATGGAGATGCGCTCGTTGAGCAGGGTCTGGAGCACGCGCTGCACGCCCGACACGGTGATGAGGCCGGGCACGATGTCCTCCACCAGCTTCTGCTGCTCCTTGGGCAGGCCCGAGAGCAGGGACTGCACATTGGCATAGCTCAGGAGGTCGGCGACATTGGCCTTGAGCACTTCGGTGAGATGGGTGGAAATGACCGTGGAGGGATCGATGATGGAGAGGCCGCGCAATTCGGCCTCGTCGCGCAGGGCTGGCTCGATCCAGGTGGCGGGCAGGCCGAAAGTGGGCTCGGTGGTATGGGTGCCCGGCAGGTCGATCTGGTTGCCATAGGGGTCCATGACCATGAGCTGGTTGGCGTAGATCTCGCCGGCGCCGGCCTCGACCTCCTTGATGCGGACCTTATAGACATTGGGCTCGAGCTGCATGTTGTCGAGGATGCGCACGGGCGGCATGACGAAGCCCAACTCGATGGCGAGCTGGCGGCGCAGCGCCTTGATCTGCTCTGTCAGCCGGTCGGAGCCGCTCTCGTCTTCCTTGACGAGGCTCAGAAGGCCATAGCCCAGCTCGAGCTTTAGTTCGTCTATGCGCAGGCTGTCGCTGATCGGGGCCTCGCTGGGGGCGGCATTGGCGGCGGGGCCGGCCATGGCGGCAGCCGCTTCCTGGACCTTTTCCTCCATCTTGCGCTCGGCCTTCTTGCCGGTGGCGCGGAAGGCGGCATAGCCGACGCCGCCGGCCAGCGCCATGAAGGGGATGATCGGCATGCCCGGCAAAAGCGCCAGGGCGGCCATGACGGCGGCCGACATGCCCAAAGCGCGCGGATAGCCGGTGAACTGGTCCGACAGGGCCTTGTCGGCGGCGCCGGTGACGCCCGACTTGGAGACCAGGATGCCGGCGGCGGTGGAGACGATCAGCGCCGGGATCTGGCTGGTGAGACCGTCGCCGATGGTGAGCAGCGTATAGACGCTCCCCGCCTCCTGGACGCTCAGCCCTTCCTGCATGATGCCGATCAGCATGCCGGCGGCGATGTTGACGAAGGTGATGATGAGGCCGGCAATGGCGTCGCCGCGCACGAATTTGCTGGCGCCGTCCATATTGCCGAAAAAGGCGCTCTCCCCTTCCAGTTCGGCGCGCCGCCGCTTGGCGGTGTCCTCGTCGATGAGGCCGGCGGAAAGATCGGCGTCGATGGCCATCTGCTTGCCGGGCATGGCGTCGAGGCTGAAGCGGGCGGCGACTTCGGCGATACGGCCCGAGCCTTTGGTGATGACGATGAAATTGACGATCACCAGGATGATGAAGATCACCGTCCCGATGATGAAATTGCCGCGAGTGACGAAATTGCCGAAAGCCTCGATGACGTGGCCGGCGGCGGCGGTGCCGGTGTGCCCGTCGGAGAGGATGAGGCGGGTGGTGGCCAGGCTCAGGCCCAGCCGCAGCATGGTGGCGATCAGCAGCACCGTAGGGAAGGACGAGAATTCCAGCGGCTTCTGGATGAACAGGGCGGTCATCAGGATCATGACCGAGAAGACGATGGAAATGGCCAGCAGCAGATCGACCAGCAGCGGCGGCATGGGCACGATCAGGATGACGATCAGCCCCATGACGCCCATCGCCAGCGCGATGTCGCCCGAGCGCAGGACGTCGAAGATCGAGCTTATCGAGGGCAGTTTGAAGCCGGGTCGCGTGCTGGACGGAATATCGGTCATGAACGGCCCCTAGGCCCGGTGCGCTGCGGCCGGAACATCATGCCGCGCCCCGCTTCTCGCCCGGTTCGGGTATGTGCACGCCCTCGTCGGCATATTGGTTGAGCTTGTTGCGCAGGGTGCGGATCGAAATGCCCAGGATATTGGCCGCATGGGTGCGGTTGCCCAGGGTGTGGTCGAGCGTATCCAGGATCAGGTCGCGCTCCACATCGGCCACGGTGCGGCCCACCAGGGCCCGCGACATGGTCTCGGCGGTCTGGGCCAGTTGCGTGGAAAGGGCGTGGCTGGCCGCCACTTCGCTCAGGCCCATGCCGTCGGGCAGCACGATGGCCTCGGGGCCGATGACGGCGCCCGAAGAGAGCAGCACGGCGCGGTGCAGGGTGTTCTCAAGCTCGCGCACATTGCCCGGCCATGGGGCGTTGAGCAGGGCGGTGCGCGCCTCGGGGGAGAGTTCGCGCGGCGGCAGGCCATTGGCCTTGGCATATTTGGCGACGAAATGCTCGGACAGGGCGGTGATGTCGCCCGGGCGGTCGCGCAGGGCCGGCAGGCGCAGATTGACCACGTTGAGGCGGAAGAGCAGGTCCTCGCGGAAGCTGCCCTCGCGCACGGCCTCGCCCAGATTGCGGTTGGAGGTGGCGAGGATCCGGATATCGACCGGCACCGGCTTGGTGCCGCCGACGCGGTCGATCACGCGCTCCTGGATGGCGCGCAGCAGCTTGGCCTGCAGGCGCACGTCCATCTCGCTGATTTCATCGAGCAGGAGCGTACCGCCCGAAGCTTCCTCGAACTTGCCGATGCGGCGGGCGATGGCGCCGGTGAAGGCGCCCTTTTCATGCCCGAACAGCTCCGATTCCAGCAGCGCCTCGGGAATGGCGGCGCAATTGACCGAAATGAAGGGCTTGTTGGCGCGCCGGGAGCGGGCATGGACATATTTGGCGATGACTTCCTTGCCAGTGCCGCTCTCGCCGGTGATGAGGATGGAAGCGTCCGAGCCGGCGATCTGGTCGGCCATCTTCACCACGCGCTCCATGGCTGGATCGCGGAAGAGGAAATCGGAGCTGTCGCGGGCCACGGCGGCGATGACGGCGGCGATCAGCTCGGCATCGGGGGGGAGCGGGATGTATTCCTTGGCGCCGGCGCGGATGGCGTTGACGGCGGCCGCCGCATTGGCCTCGACGCCGCAGGCGACGACGGGAATCGCGATGCGCTCGGCCTCGAGCCCGGCGATCAGCCCGGCAATGTCCATCACCACGTCGACCAGCAGCAGGTCGGCGCCGCGCCCGGCGCGCAGCGCGGCCAGGGCGATCTCGACCGAGGGGGCATGGGCCACCTTGGCCCCGCCATTCATGGCCATGGTGGTGGCTTCGCTGAGCTGGCCTTCCAGGGCTCCGATGATGAGCAGGCGCATCTTCTTCTCCCTTATTGCGGCTTGATGATTTCGGTCATGGTGACGCCGAGCTTGCTTTCCACCAGCACGATTTCGCCGCGAGCAACCAGGCGGTCGTTGACGAAAATCTCGACGGCCTCGCCCACCTGCCGGTCAAGTTCGATGACGGTGCCGGTATCGAGCCGCAGGAGCTCGCTCACCGGCATCTTGGTGCGGCCCAGCACCACGGAGATGCGCACCGGAACGTCGAACACCGCTTCCAGGTCGGCGGCGCTGCGCTCGGCATAGGCTTCCGGCATTTCGGGTTTGTCGGGAGCCAGCATTTCCTCGAAGGAGATGCTTTCCTGCATGGTGATGTCGTCATCGGGTTCGGAGCTGCTCATGAACCGCTCTCCTCTTGGCTGGCCATGCCGCTGCGCGCGGCGAGATAGGCCGAAATCACGTGGTCGATGTCCCTGGACGTGGCGGCGATGTCGCGCACCAGGCCCCCGTCGACCCATTCGAGCCGGCCGTCGCCCAGGCGGATATCGGGGTCGCCCATCACCACCAGCCGCCCGGCAAAGCCCGAGGTCTGCATATGGGCGGTGGCGAGATCGCGGATGGCGTCGGCAATGTCGGGATGGCAGCGAATGACCAGATGCGGCACGCCGTTGAGCGAGTGCATGCATTCCCCGATCAGCGCGTCGAGCTCGACGGTGGGATGGCGCGCCAGAAGATGCAGGGCCAGCTTGCGGCCGATGCTGGCGGCCAGCTCGACGGCGTCGCGCTGCATCTGGCCGGCCATGGCGTCCAGCGCCGCCGTCATCTCGCTGGTGCGGGCGGCCAGCGTGCCGGCCGCGGCGGCCAGGGTCTGGGCGGCGATGGTGGCGGCGCTGCGCTCGCCGGCGGCCACGCCTTCGGCATAGGCCTGCTCGCGCGCCTGGGCCACGAGCTGGGCGACGAGATCCTCGGGCACGCTGGGCACCGCAGGCTCGGGCGCCACGGGCCGGGGCGGCTCGTCATGGGCCAGGTCGAGATCGAAGGTGAAGCGGGCCGGACTTGCCATGGGTTACGCCACCATCTGCTCGTCGGCCTTGGACTTGACGATGAGGATCTCGCCCTTGGCGGCGAGGTCCTTGGCGGTGGCCACCATGCGGCCCTGCGCCTCGTCCACGTCCTTGAGGCGCACCGGCCCCATGACGTCCATATCGTCCTTGAGCAGCTTGGCGGTGCGGCCCGACATGTTCTTGTAGAAGGTTTCCTTGACCATGTCGGAGGCGCCTTTGAGCGCCATGGCCAGGTCCTTCTTGTCCATCTTGGTCAAAAGGGTCTGGATGGCCGAGGATTCGAGCTTGGCCAGGTCCTCGAAGGTGAACATCAGCGCCTTGATGCGCTCGGCATCGTCGCGGTTCTGCTCCTCGAGCGTGGTGAGGAAGCGCGCCTCGGTCTGGCGGTCGAAGCTGTTGAAGATCTCGGCCATCTGCTCGTGGCTGTCGCGGCGCTTGGAGTGGTTGAGCGTGGACATGAATTCGGTGCGCAGCGTGGTCTCGATCTTTTCGAGAATTTCCTTCTGCACCGGATCGAGCCCCAGCATGCGCTGCACCACGTCCATGGCCAGCTCCTCGGGCAGGACGGCGAGCACGCGGCTGGCATGGTCGGTGGCGATCTTGGAAAGCACCACGGCGATGGTCTGGGGGTATTCGTTCTTGAGATAGGCGGCCAGCACGTCGGCCTGCACGTTGGAGAGCTTCTCCCACATGTTGCGCCCGGCAGGCCCGCGGATTTCCTCCATGATGGAATCCACCTTCTCCTGGGGCAGGAAGGAGAGCAGCAGGCGCTCGGTGGAATCGGTATTGCCCGAAAGCGAGCCGTTGGAGGAAATGGTGGTGACGAATTCGATCATCAGATCATCCAGCATTTCCTGGGTGATCGGGCCGAGGCGGGCCATGGCGCGGCTGAGCTGCTTGACCTCGAGCTCGTCCAGCTCGTCGAAGATCGGCCGGCCATAATCGGGACCGAGGGCGAGCAGCAGCGCCGCCGCCTTCTCATCGCCGGTGAGGACGCGCTGATTGGTGTCGTCGCCCATCACCAGCTGCTTGTTGCCGACGGGGCCGACCGGTTCCTGCGGTTCGGGGGTGGTGGTTGCTACTGCCATCTGCGTCACGCCGCGCTACCGAGCCAGTCGCGCACGATCAGCGCGGCCTGGCGGGGGTTTTCCTCGACCAGCGTGCCGACGGTCTTGAGCGTCTGCAGCTGGGTTTCGCCCATGGATTTGGCATTGGCCACCCAGGCGGGGGTCTTGTCGCGCTGCTGCTCGGGCTCGGACATGTCGGCGACCACCGCGCCATCGGCGCCCAATACGCCGTGCTGGCCCAGTTCGGCCGCCGGGGGCAGGGCCAGGGGCTGGCTTTCGGGCGTCAGCACCTTGCGCAGCAGGGGGCGCATGACGAAGAAGACCAGCGCCAGCGCGATCAGCAGGGTCACGGCCATTTCGGCGCCGTTCATCAGGTCGTCGCGGGTGAAATCGAGCAGGCCGCCATTGCCATCGGTGCCGGGCACGGCCAGCTCGGGCCGCTCGGCGAACTGCATGTTGACCACTTCGACGCTGTCGCCGCGTGTGGCCGAATAGCCCACGGCCGAGCGCACCAGGGTCAGGATCTGGGCGATCTCGTCGGCCGAGCGCGGCGCATAGGTGGTGTTGCCGCTCGAATCGGTGGCGTAGATCCCGTCGACCACCACGGCCACCGACAGGCGCTTGATGGCGCCGGCTTCGGTCACGGCGGTCTGGGTGGTCTTGGAAATCTCGTAATTGGTGATTTCCTCGCTGGTCTTGCCCTGGTCGGTGACGCCGGCCAGCCCGCCGTTCTGGCTGGCGCCGGGCAGTTCGTTGGCCACGGTCACCTGGCGGCTGTCGCCCCCGCTCTGTGTCTCGGTCTCGCGCAACTGGCTCGAGCGCACCACCTGACTGTCGGGGTCGAAGGTTTCCTGGGTGGTGGTGGAGCGGTTGAAGTCGATCTCGGCGCTGACCTCGACGCGGGCCCGGCCGGCGCCGACGACATTGGCCAGCATATCCTCGACGCGGGTGCGCAGGCGGTTCTCGAAGCTCAGCGTGCGCTCGGCGGCCTGGCCGGCAATGACGCCCTCCTCGTCATCGGCGGTGCCCGAGGCGAGCAGGTTGCCCTGGTCGTCGACGATGGACACGCGCGAAGGGGTCAGGCCCTCGATGGCGGAGGCGACCATGTGTTGGATGGCGCGGATTTCGCTGGTGGAAAGCTGGCCGCGCACCGACAGGGCAATGGAGGCCGAGGGGTCGGTGCGCTCGCGCCGGAACAGCTCGCGCTCGGGCAGCACCAGATGCACCCGCGCCGACTTGATGCGGGCGAGCGAGGAGATGGTGCGGGCCAGCTCCCCTTCGAGGGCGCGGACATTGTTGATGTTCTGCACGAAGCTGGTGGCGCCGAGCGTGGATTGCGAGTCGAAAATCTCGTAGCCCACCTGGCCGCGCTGGGGCAGGCCGGCGCCGGCCAGCGACATGCGCACGGTGGTGATCTGATCGCGCGGGATGAGGATGGTGTCGCCTTCCCCGCGCAATTCGAACGGCACGTTCATCGTCTGCAACTCGGTGACGATGGCCGAGGAATCCTCGAGGCTGAGGCCGGTATAGAGGGGGGCGAGGCTGGGCGTTTGTGCCCGCATGATGAGGAAGGCGAAAAAACCGAGCATGAGCACGGCGACGACGGCCATGGCAGCCAGACGCGGAAGGCCTATGCGGTCGATCAGCTGGGTAAAGTTGTCCACGCCTGCACTCGATCTAGAATCGGCCCCCCTTGCAACGCAAAGGCGCCGCACGACCGCTGGGCAAAAATTACCTAGCCGATGGTAAACATTGTATTAACTCGATGTTGCAGTTTGCGAATTGCGGCAGAAAATGCCGATCATGCTTAGGAAAGCATGAAAGGCGTGCAGACGCGAAAAAGCCCACCGGGAGACCCGGTGAGCTTTGGATAGGGAGGCATGCCGCCCGGAGATCAGCCTTCGCGGTAGTGCTGAATCCAGGTGGTTCGCAAGCCGGCAAGGCCGTGCTTGTCGATGGCAGCCTGCCAATTGAGGAACTCGTCGACGCTCAAGGTATAGCGGTCGCAGGCCTCTTCGAGGCTCAGCAGCCCGCCGCGAACGGCAGCGACGACTTCGGCTTTGCGGCGGATGACCCACCTCCGCGTATTGGCGGGGGGAAGGTCTGCAATCGTGAGCGGACTTCCGTCCGGTCCGATAACGTACTTAACGCGTGGACGCATCTGTACGGTCATTTTACTCTCTACTGAACCTGACCATATGTTCAGCAGACTAGGCCAACGGCCTTAAAAATCGACTAAGGGGAAACTTACAACAGGTTAAGAATGGTCTTGCATTTCAAGGGATTGATTCAAGGCCCCCAATGCAGCACGCCCCGCCGGAGCGGGGCGTGAAGAGGTGGCGGAAAGCGCCGGCCAGCCTCAGGCTTCCCCGTTTTCCTCGGGGTCCGAGCCAGTGCCGGTATCGTCCGGCAGGGGCGTCGTCGTGCTGGGGGCGATGCGCACATCGGTAATGTCGGAAATAGCCACTTTGGTATTGCCGATGGTCAGCATGGGCACTTCGCCGGTGAAATCGACGGCGGTGACGATGCCCATGGTGGAGGTGCTGACATTGACCGCCTTGCCCTGCACATTGGTGCCCTGGATGTCGATGGTATAGACGCCATTGGGCTTGAGGGCGCCATCGCTGCCGATGCCGTCCCAGCGGAAAGTGCCGGCGCCGGCGGCGAGCGAGCCGGTTTCGGTATAAACCACCTGGCCGCTGGAATTCTTGATGGTCACGGTGGCGTTGGCCACGTTCTGCGGGGCGTTGTAGGCCCAGAACACCGCCTCGTCGTCGGTGAGCGAGCCGGTCTTGCCGCTCGCGGTCACCTGCTTGCCGATATAGGAGACGGCGTCGGTCTTGGCCGTGCTCTGGCTGGTCAGGAGCAGCGTCTCGAGGAACTGGTTGGTCTTGAGCTGCTGCTCGACGCCGGTGAACTGCACCAGCTGGGCCGTGAACTGGTTGGTGTCCATCGGGTCCAGCGGGTTCTGGTTCCTGAGCTGGGTGGTGAGGATATTGAGAAAGGTGTCGAAATTCTCCGCAATGGTGGTGCGGGATGTCGAGGACTGGCTGGTGCTGGAACTGCCTGAAACGCCGCTGACGGCCATGACACCTACTCCTTACGCGATGATGTTGACGCCGCTGGCACTGAGATTGCCGCGGTAGAGATTGACCAGGGGCGGGGCCTCGTCTTCGGCCGCGCCCGATGTTTCTTCGGCAAAGAGCGGCAGGCGCTCCTCGCCGTTCCGGCCCTGCTGGCCGCCCCCGAAGGGGTTCTGGCGCAGGGAGAATTCGAGATTGGTCTTGTTGCCGTCGAGCCCGGCCTGTTGCAGGGCCCGTTCCAGCGCGCGCTGGTCGCGCTGCATCAGGTCGAGCGTTTCGGCCTTCTCGACGGTGAGGCGCGCATTGATGCGGCCACCGGCATCGATGTCGAGCTTGACGTCGATGCGGCCCAGCTCGGGCGGATCGAGGCGAATCTGGAAGCGGGTATTGCCCTCGCTCACCTGGCGGACGATCTCGAAGGCGAGCTGGGGCAGGTTGAGCTGCTGCTGGCTGGTCTGGTAGCCGGCCTGCACCACGCGTGGCGCGATGGCGTCGGCCCGCGCCAATTGCGCCGGCTGCGTGCTGGCCTGCGGATCGGGCGCGTCGGCATCGGCGGCCGGGGTGGCGGCAGCGCGGGCCTCGGGGGCGGGGCGATCCTTTGGCTGTGGCTGGGGGCTGGCCTCCGCTGGCGCGCCGGGTTTCTGCGCGGGCTGGTCCGGGTCGGCCTCGGGCGGGGCATCGCCGGTGACGCGCGCCTCGGCATTGGCCTTGCCGGTCAGCACCGGCTCGGTGACGGTGAGTTCGGCGGCGCCCAGCCGGGGGGAGGCGGCATCCTCGGCAATGGGGGTCTGGGTCAGTCGGGCCAGGGCGGCCTGCAATTGCTCATCGACCGGCGCATCGCCATCGGGCTGGAGCTGCGCCAGCATTTCGGGCGCGATCTCTTCGCTGTTGAGGGCCTGCAGCAAGGCGGCGAGCTTGTCGCCGGTGGATTTGACCAGTTCGGCGAATTCGGGCCCGGCATCGACCGCGCCTTCCTCGAGCGAAAGGACCACCGGCTGGAGCGCCTGCGCCAGCGTGGCGGCGAAATCGGCATCTTCGGGCAGCGCTTCGGCGGTCATGAGGCGCAGCGCATCGAGCGTGGGCACCTCTTCGAGGTCGACGCCCAGCAGCTCGGCGAAATCGGAAAGGGCGGCGTTGATCCGCTGGAGCAGCTCGGGATCGACCGGAGTGCCGGCCTGGATGCTGGCCTGCAATGTCGCCAGGTCATCGATGATCCCGACCAGAACCGGCTTGGCCTCCTCGGGAATGCGGGTGGGCAGAACGGTTTCGACCACGGCGGCGACGGCTTCGGGCTCCTTGTCCTCGCGGCCCGAGCGGGCGGAGGTTTCGGCGGGCTCGCTCTGGCGGGAAGCTGGCGTGCGCGCGGGGGCAGGGGCGTCAGCCTTCTTGTCCGTCGATCCCAGAAAAGCGGCAAAGGCGCCGGGCAGGCTGGTCTCTTCGGCCGCGCCGGAAGACTTGCCGGCGCCGATCGTCGGAACGGAATTGCTGATAACGCTGAGATGTGATGCCACGAAGGCAGCCCCATGAAACGACACGAATCCGAAAAGCTCCATGCAAGCCCGGTGCCAGTTTGACGATTCCCGGTTTTCTGGATGAAATTCAATATCTTGGTCGTTCCCGACGATCTGGGGATACCCGCTTTCCCGTGCCCTTGCGGCAAAAGCTGCCGGGCAAAATGTTGCAGGCCCGGGCGGAAAGGCGTAGAAGGCGCGCCATTCGTCCGTTGGCCCTTGACCCCATCCGGTTCGGAGAGAAATGTGTTGAACTCGCTTGATATCGCCAAGCGTCCCCAGGACACGCGCGTCGTCGTGGCCATGTCTGGGGGCGTGGATTCATCGGTCGTCGCCGGCCTTCTGGCCCGGCAGGGCTATGATGTCGTCGGCGTCACCCTGCAGCTTTACGACCATGGCGAGGCGACCCACCGCAAGGGCGCGTGCTGCGCCGGGCAGGATATCCACGACGCGCGCCGCGTTGCGGCCAGGCTGGGCATTCCCCATTACGTGCTCGATTATGAAGAGCGCTTCAAGAAAAGCGTCATCGCGCCTTTCGCCAATGCCTATCAGCAGGGCGAGACGCCGGTGCCCTGCATCGCCTGCAACCAGTCGGTCAAGTTCGTCGACCTGATGAGCGTGGCGCAGGATCTGGGCGCCGATGCGCTGGCGACCGGCCATTACGTGCAGAGCCGGCTCGGCGAGAACGGGCGGCGGCAGCTTTTCCGCCCGGTGGATGGCGAGCGCGACCAGACCTATTTCCTTTTCGCCACCACGCAGGAGCAGCTCGACTATCTGCGCTTCCCGCTGGGCGGCATGGGCAAGGCCGAGGTGCGCCAGCTGGCGCGCGACATGGGGCTGGAAATCGCCGAAAAGCACGACAGCCAGGACATCTGCTTCGTGCCGCAGGGCAAATATGCCGACATCATCCGCAAGATGCATCCCGAGGCGCTGGCGCAGGGCGAGATCGTGCATCTGGACGGGCGCGTGCTCGGCACCCATGACGGCATCGTCAACTACACGGTCGGGCAGCGCAAGGGGCTGGGCGTCGCCGCCGGCGAGCCGCTTTACGTCGTCAAGCTCGAGCACAAGACCGGCCGGGTGATCGTCGGGCCGCGCGAGGCGCTCAAGACCCACACGGTGCGTCTGCGCGACGTCAACTGGCTGGGGGCGCTGCCGCTGAGCGAGATGAGCGCGGGCAATGGCGCGCCAGTGGAGGTCAAGGTGCGCTCGACCCGTGGACCGCAGCCCGCCGTGGTGCAGATGCGCGACGGCGAGGTGTTCGTGACGCTGGTCAGCGGCGAATACGGCATTTCTCCGGGGCAGGCCTGCGTCTTTTATGCCGACGACACGCCCACCTCGGAAGTTCTGGGCGGGGGCTTCATCGCCGAGGCGGTGCCGCAGGCGCTGGTGGCCTGAGCGGCCTGTCCGTTTCCCGACAGGCCGCCCCCTGGGCTTTATTTCAGCGGCAGGAACAGTTCGATGACGGGCTCGTGCGCCGACACCTCGGGAATGAAGGCGAGCTGGCGCCGGCAATAGAGGGGGAAGTCGCGGGCCTCCTCGCCGCTGGCGGGAAGCCAGTTGCGGTAAAGATAGAGCGCGGCGGGCTCGAGATTGTTGGTGTTTCCGGGATAGCGCAGCACCGCGCAGCGTCCGCCGGGGATCACGCCCGCTTTCATGGTGCCGTCGTCCGTCCCGATCGGGTGATCGGTGCCCACGCATATGTCCATGCTGTAGTCGGCGGGGACCGCCGGCTCCCGTTCCGAGCGGAAGATCATGAAGGTGGGACTCGTCTCCAGCGAGAGGCCGGCCGCCTTGCGCCAGGCCCGGAAGCGCTCGAAGGTCTCGCCGAGCCTGGTCCGGTCGCCGCGATGCTCCAATATGGCCACCGGCGTCGGCGGCACATCGCGGATGGTGACGTCGCTATCGTCGAAATTTATCTGCATGAGCTTGTTCCTTGCATTGTCCAGGGGCCCGAAGGCCGCAAGCCATGGCGCCCAGTCGGGCGCCTTGCGGAACGCGGAAGGCGACTGCCCCAGCCTTTGCCGAAAGGCGCGGGCGAAAGCGTCGGGGGCGTCATAACCGGCCTCCATCGCTATGTCCGTGACGCTTTGCGCGGGCTCGAAAACCAGCCGGTGCGAGGCCCGCTTCAGGCGGGCAAGCTGGACATAGCGATAGAGCGGCACCTCGAAGGTGGCCGTGAATTGCCGGTGGAAGTGGAATTTGGAGAAGGCGGCGATGCCGCTTACCGTTTCCAGGTCCAGATCGCCCTCGAGATGGCTCTCGATATAGTCCAGGGCCCGCTGCATGCGGGTTTGATAGTTCTGAAGCGCCGCCGTCATGGTCCGTTTCCCGTATGGCGGCCCATCTAGGGGCGCAGGGCTAGGGCGCGCTCGACCGATCTTGCGGTTCGGTGGCCTGCTGCGCTTCGACGCTGGCTTGCTTGAGCTGTTGATAGCCCGACAGCCCGCCCAAGGCGGTGGAAATGCCGATCAGCACCACGATGGCGCCCATGACCAGGATGAAAATCTGCGAGCCTGTGAGGCGGAAGGGGCGGGGCTGTGCCATGGAATCTGCCTTTAAAAAATCCGCGCCCGACCCAAGGAGCGGGTGGGCAGCGGCGTCTTAACACCATAATGATCGCACAAGTAAGGCTTTGCGAGTGCTGGTGCCAGCGATGGAACGACATGCCGCATCCCCCGGCGAGGCTGCCGCCCCACCCATGGAGGCGCTGGTGCGGCGCGCCGCCAATGGCGATGGCGCGGCCTTTTCGGCGGTGATCGCGGCCCATTACGACCTCATCTATCGCACGGCCTGGAAATGGTGCGGCAACAGGCCGGACGCCGAGGACGTTGCCCAGGATGTCTGCATCAAGCTGGGCGGGGCCATTGCCGGGTTCGACGGACGCAGCGCCTTTTCGAGCTGGCTTTACCGCATCACGCTCAATGCGGTGCGTGACATGCAGCGGGCTGGGCGGCGGCGGGGCCTTCATGCCGACGCCTATGCCGAGATCGCGCCCGAGAATGTCCCGGCCGAACAGGAGGCGGCGGCAACGCAGGGGCAGATCTGGGAAGCGGTGCGCGGCCTGCCCGAGCGGCAGCGCGACGCCGTGCTGCTGGTCTATGCCGAAGACATGAGCCATGCGGCGGCGGCCGAAATCATGGGCATAAGGGAGGCGACGGTGTCCTTCCACCTCTACGAAGCCCGCAAGACCCTCAGGGGGCTGCTATGACCAATGACGATCCCTTCGGAAAACTGCGCGACATGGAGGTGCCGGCCCCCGATGCCGAGGCGAAACAGCGCGCGCTCGAGGCCGGCATGGCGGCGTTCTCGACCGCCGGAGCAAAAAAACACACCGCACCCAAAGGAAAGTCCCTGGGGGAGCGTCTCATATCCATCATCACGGTCTTCAAGGGACACACGATCATGGATATGCGCATTCCCATCGGCACGGCTGCCATCGCCCTCCTGGTGCTGCCGCTCGGCTATCAGCTCTATACCAGCACCTCGATGACTCCCGCCGATCTGGTGCGGCACGAGGATGCCGCCGAAATCGCGGCGCCGGTGGCCGATGCGCCCGAACCTATGGTGGAGGTAGCCCCGAAAATGGCGGAGGCGCCGGATGCCGACGCCCTGGCGGCCCCGCCGCCCGTGCCGGCCGCCCCGCTGCCGGCGCCAACCGGGGTTTCCGCGGAACGGGCCCGGCAGCAGAGCCAGGTGCTGACCCGCAGCACCATTGCGCCCTATGCCCAGGGTCAGGCCAATATGGGCATGTCCTATGAAATGGCGGCGCAGGCACCGCAATGGCTCCCCTCGGACGCCATGCCCAGCGGCGATGTCTTTGCCGATTTCGACGAGCAGCGCCTGAAAGTGGTGGCGGAGGAGCCGGTTTCCACATTCTCCATCGACGTGGACACGGCCAGCTATTCCTATGTACGGCGCATGCTGGAGGATGGCTTCGTCCCCCAGCCCGATGCCGTGCGCATCGAAGAGCTGATTAATTATTTCCCCTACGACTATCCGGCGGCGCCCAGCGCCGAAATGCCCTTCCAGCCCACCATGGCGGTCTATCCCACGCCATGGAACCCGGCGACGCAATTGCTGCAAATCGGCATCAAGGGCTTCGTGCCTCCGGTTGCGGAGGATCGGCCGAGCAATCTGGTCTTCCTCATCGATACGTCGGGGTCGATGGATGCGCCGGACAAGCTGCCGCTGCTGAAACGGGCCTTCGGCCTTCTGGTCGACCAGCTTTCGGATAATGACACGGTGTCCATCGTGGCCTATGCCGGCTCGGCCGGAGTGGTGCTGGAGCCCACTTCGGCAGGCGAAAAGGCCAAGATCCTGTCGGCGCTGGACCAGCTTTCGGCCGGCGGCAGCACGGCGGGGGCCGAGGGCATCGCGCTGGCCTATCAACTGGCCGCGCAGGCAAAGGTGGAGGGCGGCACCAACCGGGTGATCCTGGCCACCGATGGCGACTTCAATGTCGGCATCGCCGAGCCTGCGGCGCTGATCGATTTCATCAAGGCCAAGCGCCAGGACGGTATCACGCTCTCGGTGCTGGGGTTCGGGCGCGGCAATCTGGACGATGCGGCGATGCAGGCGCTGGCCCAGAACGGCAATGGTAATGCCAGCTATATCTCCAACTTCCGCGAGGCGCAGAAAGTGCTGGTGGAGGAGATGGGCGGCACGCTGCACATGATCGCCAAGGATGTGAAGATCCAGGTCGAGTTCAACCCCGCCCAAATCGCCGAATATCGCCTGATCGGCTATGAAACGCGCGCGCTCAACCGCGAGGATTTCAACAATGACGCGGTGGATGCCGGCGATATCGGCGCGGGCACCACGGTGACGGCGCTTTACGAGATCACGCCGGTGGGTTCCGCCGGGGCGCTGGTTGATCCGCTGCGCTACGGCCAGCCCGGCACGGCGCCGGCCGAAACGGGCGAACTGGCCTTTCTCAAGATGCGCTACAAGCTGCCCGAGAGCGATGTCAGCCAGTTGATCGAGGCGCCAGTGACCGCCGACCTGGTTTATGGCGATCTCGACGCGGTTGGCCCCGATATGCGCTTTGCCGCAGCGGTCGCCGCCTTCGGGCAGAAGCTCAAGGGCAGCGATTATGGCGGCGCCATGCGCTGGGAGGCCATCAAGGCGCTGGCGCAGAGCGGCAAGGGCGCGGATGAAGGCGGCTATCGCGCCGAATTCATCCAGATGGTGCAGACGGCGCGCCTGTTGCGGCCCGATACGCCCTGAGCGCCTTGGAATAAAAAAGCCCCCGGATGATCTCCGGGGGCTTTTCCGTTCAGTCCAGCGGCTTGAGGCCGGCCTCGATGCTGGCGCGGCGCCCTTCGAGGAAGGGCGGCAGCGACAGGCTTTCGCCCAGGGTCTCCAGCGGCTCGTCGGCGGTGAAGCCGGGCACGTCAGTGGCGATCTCGAACAGGATGCCGTTGGGCTCGCGGAAATAGAGCGAGGTGAAATAATAGCGCTCCACCTCGCCGCTCGAACGCAGGCCGGCGCGGGTGACCCGGTCGATCCACTGGCGCAGGCTGTCCTGATCGGGGGTGCGGAAGGCCACGTGATGGACGCCGCCCGCGCCCGGCCTTGCCATGGGTTGGCTGGGATCGACCACCACATGCAGTTCGGCGCCCGGCCCGCCGGGGCCCATTTCGAACACATGGGTCTCGGCCACGCCATTGGCGGCGGGGTAATGGCGCACCTTGCGCATGTTCATCACCTGCGTCAGCACTGCCTCGGTGCGGTCGAGCCGGGGCACGGCCAACGAGATGGGTCCCAGCCCGATGATCTGCCGTTCCTCCGGAACGGGGCTTTTGCGCCAGGGAATGACCGTATTGGCCTCATCGATCACCATGCGGAAGCGCTGCCCTTCGAAATCCTCGAAATCGAGCGACAGGCGCCCATTGCGCTCCTTGATGGCGCTGGTGCCCACATTGCTGGTCTGCAAATGCTCCTTCCACCATCTGAGGCTGTCCTCATTGCCCACGCGCAGGCCGGTGCGGCTCACCGTGTGGTTGCCGCGCTGCTCCCGCGCCGCGGGAAAATCGAAGAAGGTCAGGTCCGCGCCGGGCGAGGCCACGCCATCCCCGTAAAACAGGTGATAGGCGGTGGTGTCGTCCTGGTTGACGGTTTTCTTGATGAGCCGCATGCCCAGGGTCTTTGTATAGAAGGCCAGGTTCTTGCTTGCTTGGGCCGTCACCGCCGTCAGGTGGTGGATGCCGTCAAGTTCCAGAGTCATTTCATGTCTCCTTGCGCAGCGCCGGGGCGCCGGGGTTCGACAGGGAATGTAGGGCCGGTCCCGATGGTTGCCTAGCCGAACGATCGCAACAAACTGGTATCGATTCTTGAACGATGAGTGGACGGTTATCGGCAACCCGGTCCGGGCCCGGCGCATTGACTGGCTGAACCTGCCGGGAAGAGAGTGATGACCGAGGAGCCGATCCGGAGCTTGACCGCGGCGCGCCACGCCGCCGCCGGTTGTCAGCGCTGCCCGCTTTATCGCAATGCCACGCAGACCGTGTTCGGCGAAGGGCCGGAAGAGGCCGTGGCCATGTTCGTGGGCGAGCAGCCGGGCGATCAGGAAGACAGGCAGGGGCGGCCCTTTGTCGGCCCGGCTGGTCGCTTGTTTGACGAGGTGCTCGAGCGGGTGGGGATCGCGCGCAACACGATCTATGTCACCAATGCGGTCAAGCATTTCAAGTTCGAGCCGCGCGGCAAGCGCCGCATTCACCAGCGCCCAGACGGGGAGGAAATCGCCGCTTGCCGGTTCTGGCTCAACCTCGAGCGCGACCTGATCCGCCCGAAGGTGATCGTGGCCTTGGGGGCCACCGCGGCCCGAAGCCTTCTGGGCCGCGCCAGCGTCACCATCTCCGGATTGCGCGGCGCCCCCATCGCGCTGGAGAAGGGCGGGCTGCTCTTCGTCACCAACCACCCTTCCTATCTGCTGCGCATTCCCGACCCCGAAAGCCGGCGGCACGAGCGGGAGCGCTTCGAAGCCGATCTCGGTCTGGTGCGCGAGGCCCTGGCCGATGGGGAAATTCCGCGGCCATTGCATGGCAGCGCTTGACAGAAGGAGCCCCTCAATCTTAGTAAAGCCCGCGTCGGCCCCGCGCCGGCTGTCCCTTTTGGGGCGGAGTAGCTCAGTTGGTTAGAGCAACGGAATCATAATCCGTGTGTCCCCAGTTCAAATCTGGGCTCCGCTACCAGATCAAACCCCCGGGAAACCGGGGGTTTTTTATTATCGGTTGATTTTCCGGGAGCCCGGTTTCAGGCTAGCACAACCTAGCACAGCGACCGGAAGCCCTCATTGAAATCATTGGCAAATCACCCGCGCAGGATTTGTGCGGTAGCACATTTTCAACACAGCCCAGCTACCTCCATAACCGGAGGTGCGCGCTATGCTTGATCGTCCAGACCAGCCCTATTCGATCTTTTCCAAAGACGGCACCAGCAAGTTATGGGTGCGATTTTCGATCAAAGGCGAGGGGCAGGTGCGCAAATCGCTGGGCACCAGCGATCCCCATCTTGCACAGCAAAAGGCCCATGAGGTTTGGTTCGAGGCCAATTACCGCTCGCGTAATGGCCTGAAAGCCCGCACCACTTCATTCACCAAAGCCGCCGAGGATTTTATCGCCATGGTGGAGCGCGAGGTCGAACGTGGAGATCGGCCTGCCTATCATTCCCGCGATATTCCCCCGGTGATCCGGCGCTATTTCATCGAGTTCTTTGGCAAGAAGGACATAGACGCCATCGCGGAAAGCGACGTTTCCCGTTATCTCGAATGGCGCAAGGACTATTGGGTCACCGGACCGGGCAGGGACATTACCGAAATCCGCTATGTGCGAAATGGTCGTTCAATCCGGCGACCCATCGGGGCGAAACGTGTTCCCTCGATCAGCCGTCAACGCGGAGAACTGGTGATCCTGCGGCAATTGTTTCGGCAGGCAGTTAAGTGGGGTTATCTGAACAACGCTCAGGTTCCAGCCGTTGAGGTTCCAAGGGCCAGAGTGCCGAACAATAGGCCCAGTTTTTCACCGGAGGAATTTCGGAGGCTGGAAGCCACGAGCCTTATGCGGCTATCCGATCCCGAGATACATGACCATCTGCGATGGGACCGCACAATTCTGCATGCGCAGATCATGATCGGCGCATTCTCTGGCATGCGACCAACCGAGATGAAGAACCTCAATTGGGGCGATGTGCTGGGCTATCGCGGTAAGCGCCAGAACCCTCGCGGTGAACGCGACATAACCATAAGGGTTCGCGGCAAAGGCAAGAGCCGGGAATTTGTGGCGCAGGACGCCGCTCTGTCGTGGTTCGATACCTTGTGGAATTTCTGGGTGGACCATCAGGGTAGTGATCCCAAGGATACCGACCCGGTTCTTGCTACCCGCGATGGAAAGAGATTTGGTTCGAGCAAGAAGGGGCTAGCGGAGCTTTTGACGGTGTGCGGCCTGCTGCATGACTATCGCGGCGTCAAGCGCACCCTATATTCGTTCCGGCACTTCTATATCAGCCAGCAGCTTGCCCATGGCGTTGATGTGTTCGTGTTGGCCCGCAATACGGGCACAAGCTCGGAGATGATCGACAAATTTTATGGGCAGGTCGCCAACAAGCGGATGAAGGAGCATCTGCGGCCAGAATGGACCGACGACTAATCATTGGTCGCTCTTTTGGATGGAGGCTGTAGGCCAAGTGGAAAGCAACCCACATGGAGAACAGCATGACCACTTCGATCCTCAAGTCCCTTACCCTGACCACGGCCCAGCCGGTTCGCGCCAGCAATGACCCCGTTGAGCGCGCCCGCAACAAGGTGATTGCTGCGCTGGCCGAGCAGAAGACCATGGCCGAAGCCAAGCTTGCCGGTCAGAGCTATGCACCCACCCATAACCGTAGCCGGTCCGGTTTCATCCTCTGCAATGTCATGCAGGGGCGTGACCATGCCGAAGCAAAGGCTTGGTTCGAGCGCATGTCGCCATATCAGCAGCACCTTGAGGGTATCGCCCTGGCTGGCGACACCAAGCAGGACATGTGGTTCTGGAACAAGCTGCTGATCCAGATGCGCGATGCCGGGCTTCTGGACGGGCTCAAGTGGATACACGTCCTTGGCACTGCCCAGCCGGGATTCGGCGTGATGCTGACGGGCTTACAGAGGGCGCTACGCCGACACCTTAACCCCGATATCCGTATCAGCTATGACAGCGCGCGGGCGTTTCGGAACACGCAGGCCAACCACATCATCACGCGGGGCCTGCGCGAGATCGGTGGGGATATTGCGTTCTGGCCCTATCAATTCTCCAAGAACCCGAGCGCCCTTGATCGGTCCCAGCGGTTTCCGTTCCCCAGCCCCTTGGGTGATCTCTGTACCTATGGGGATTTCAATCCCGGCAATCCCAACAGCGTTTCGGGCTGGGACACGACCGGCCTCATGATGCTCTCGAACCACGAGGTTTATAAGGAGGTGCAGGCCATTGCCGAGGCCAACAGGCTGGTCGAAGCGCTGGCAGTGCCCATTCCGGGCCACCTCTGGCATCTCCGGCAGTCATGGGAGGCATTCGATCTGATCTAGGGCACCACTCAGCCGGACGTGCATTTGAGGAAGTATAAGAAGTTCCTCCAGCACTATGCTGGGGTGTCGAACAGCGAGGACGACGAGCGCTGATCCTCTTCTAAGAAGAAATGAGGGCGGTGGTTAGAGCAGTTCGACCGCTGCCCTCATCATGTCGTCCTGCACATCGATATAGCGCTGGGTCGTGGTGAGGTTGCGATGACCCGCCAGTACCATGATGACCTTGGGCGAAACTCCCGATTGAGCTAGCTGGGTGATGAACCAGCGGCGGCCCGAATGGCTTGAAGCTCCATCAAGGCCCGCAGCCCGGTATAGCTGGCCCATCAACTGGCAGAGCGTATTCGGGGAAAATGGTGTGCGCTTCTGCGTCAGCAGCAGGGGCGCATCTGGCTCCCGGTCAGCGAAACCCGGAATGGCATCGCGGTAGCGGACAATCTCACGGCGCAGGCGTTCGCTCAGGAACACGACGCGCTCATGCCCACCCTTGGCGATGCTGGCACGAACCCGAAGCTGCTCACGCACATCGCCATTGGCCTCGAACACGTCCCGCAGGATCAGCCCGGCGATTTCCCCCACCCGCAATCCGGCCAGATGCGACAGGATCAGCGCGAACCGATCACGCGCAGCATGCTTACGCTGTGCCACCACGGCCAGCAGGCGTTTGAATTCGGGATCGGTGAGCACTCGGGCTTGGCGCATGGGAACCTCATGATTTGTGGCGATCTGCTAGAAATCATGATGTTGCCGTTGACCCGCGCATGCGACCGAAGACTTCAAATCGTCGGAAACGCCAAGGATCGCGGGGGTCTCCGGTGGGTTCGGGAACCTCATAGAATATGCAGAATGTGATGTTTTGGCTCCCGTCGCGCTGTGATGCCTTGCTATTTGGACGATCAGCATGGCACCAAGTGTCCAAGGCGCCATATTCGCCAAAGTATTGGGGGGCTCTGATCTCACGTGACTGACCTCGACGACTTGATCACCGAGGCGTCCGCGTCTGGTGGCTCCGAACGTGCCAACTATCAGCTCTTCATCACTCGCCTATGCGCGGTTCTCGGCGTGCCTGAACCTGGCATGAGCCAGGAAGCAAATGCCCGCAACGACTACGTATTTGAGCGTAGTCTAGATTATCGTCACCCGGATGGCTCGACCACCAAGCTCTATGTCGATTGCTATAAGCGCGGCGCTTTCGTGCTTGAGGCCAAACAATCCGCGCGGCGCGAACAGCAGGACCCGCGCCAGTCGGACATGTTCGGTTCGGAAGCGCAAAGCCGCAAGCTTGGGCACGCTCGCCGTGGATCGCGGGGTTGGGATCGGGTTATGCGCGCAGCCTATTTGCAGGCTGTCGACTATACACGCCACCTGCCAGTGGAGCATGGCTACCCACCATTCATCATCCTCGTCGATGTTGGCCATGTGATCGAGCTTTATGCTGACTTTTCCGGCCAGGGTAAGAACTATGCCCAGTTCCCAGACGCCCAGAGCTTCCGCATTTCAATGGAGGATTTGCGGGATGAGGCAATCCAGGCGCGGCTCAAGGCCGTCTGGATAGATCCGCTTAGCCTCGATCCGGCAAAGAAATCGGCTGAAGTCACCCGCGACATTGCCGGTCGTCTCTCGATTATCGCCAAGCGGCTCGAAGGCAAGCATGATGCACGCGACGTCGCCGAATTCCTTATGCGGTGCCTGTTCACTATGTTTGCCGAGGATGTAGGCCTGCTACCGGAAAAGCTGATGGTGACCCTGCTCGAAAAGCTGGTGGACAATCCCGCAGCGTTCCCGCCCGCCATGGAAAGCCTATGGAAGACCATGAACAGCGGCGGCTTCGAGCCTCATTCCATGGCTATTCTCAAGCATTTCAACGGTGGCCTTTTTGCCAATCCAAGGGCAATCCCTCTCGCGCCCGAGGACATCCATGAGCTTCTGGTCGCTGCGCGCATGGATTGGCGCGACGTCGAACCGGCCATTTTTGGCACCCTGCTCGAACGCGCGCTGGACCCGCGCGAGCGTTCAAAGCTAGGCGCGCACTACACGCCCCGCGCCTATGTCGAACGCCTCGTAGTCCCCACGATCATCGAGCCTCTGCGCGCCGATTGGGAACGCGCTCAGGCCGAAATTGAGGACGCATTACGCTCTGGCGATGCCAGAGCGGCCCTCACCATAGCCAAGACGTTTCACCACGAGCTCTGCACCATCCGCGTGCTCGACCCCGCCTGCGGCACCGGCAATTTTCTCTACGTGTCGCTCGAACTTCTGAAAAAGCTAGAAGCCGAAGTTCTCGAAGCCATCGAGGAGTTGGGCGAGGACGAGGCTCGCTTCCAGATGCGGGGAGAAACTGTCGATCCGCATCAGTTTTATGGCCTCGAACTCAATCCGCGCGCCGTGCCCATTGCCGACCTCGTACTATGGATCGGTTATCTCAAATGGCAATTGCGAAATGCTGGCGTCGGCTCCATCACTGAGCCAGTGCTGCATCGTTACGGCACCATCGTCCAGCAGGACGCTATTCTGGCTTATGATAGCAAGGACCTGCTGCGCGATGAGACCGGGGGCCCTGTCACCCGATGGGATGGCGTCACCCGCATTGTCCATCCCATTACCGGCGAATTGGTCCCCGACCCCGAGGCTCGTATCGAGCTCTACACATATCGTAATCCCCGCCCTGCTGAATGGCCCGAGGCCGAATACATCGTCGGCAATCCACCATTTATTGGCAATAAAAGGATGCGAGATCGTCTTGGTTCGGGATACGTAGATGCTTTGCATCAAGCGTATGGAATACTCGGTGGATCGGTCGATTTGGTCATGTATTGGTGGCATCTTTGTCATGTCGCCATGCGAAAAAAACTGCGATCTTTCGGTCTGGTCACAACGAATAGTATTCGCCAATCCAGCAACAACTGGTTGCTTGTGGGAACTGCTAAGTCCTACAGAATTGCGTTTGCTGTCCCCGACCATCCTTGGGTCGACGAAGAAGGCGGCGCAGCTGTTCGGGTGTCAATGACGGTCGTGGATCATCTGACCGGAGGCGGTCGGCTGGATGAATTTGTGGCTGAAAATAAATCTGTCCGTTCTAGATTTGGGCACATCAATGAAAAGCTGCGAATTGGCGCCAACACTGGCTCGTCAAATTCGCTTATCAGCAACGCCAGTTTGTCGTTCATGGGCATCATCCCGGTCGGTTTGGGATTTGTGCTTTCAGATGCTGACCTAATATCTTTTGGCTATTCCGCTTCGAGCTTGCCTAAAACCATTAGACGCTATCAAAACGGCCGAGAGCTGATAGAGGGAGCATCCAACCGATACATTATCGATTTCTTTGGCATTGGAGCCGAAGAGGCGTCAAAATCATATCCGCGACTTTGGCAGCACATTCTCGCAACCGTAAAGCCTTTTAGAGATCATGTTCGACGAGAAAATCACCGGGTTCACTGGTGGATCTTTGGCGAAGCGCGTCCCGCTATGCGGGATGCTTTGCGCGACCTATCTCGCTTTGTGGGCACTACGGAGACTGCGAAACATAGAATATTCAGCTTTGTCGATGGAGCGATACTGCCGGACCAAAAAATTCGCGTGGTGGCATCTTCCTGCGCCGACATAGTTGCTATTCTGAGCGCAAGACCTCACTGCGCTTGGGCGGAGGCCTCCGGCGGGCGGCAAGGCGTTGGGAATGATCTTGTTTATAATAACGTTGCTTGCTTCGACCCCTTCCCTTTCCCCGATCTCTCGAAAAAACTCAGCCTTAAGGCTCGCCTCGCAGACCTCGGAGAGCGTCTCGACGCCTTCCGCAAGGAGCGTCTTGCCGCCCACGATTTTCTGACCATGACTGGGCTCTACAACGTGCTCGAACGCGTCCGTGAGGTTGAGTGGAAAGCCGGACCCGGCCGCCACAACGACAACGCCGACGCCATCGCGCCGCTCAGCGACAAGGAACGCGACATTTATGAGGTTGGGCATGTCGCAATCCTCCAAGAAATCCACGATGAGATCGATACGCTTGCTCTAGCCGCCTTTGGCTGGTCGGACCTGGCCGCCGAACTTGTCGGGCGACCTGGCGCCACCACGCCCAGCCCCTACAAGACCGACGCGCAATTGAAGTCTGAGGAAGTGTTGCTGACCCGCCTCGTAGCCCTCAATCAAGAGCGGGCCGCCGAGGAAGCCCGCGGCCTCGTCCGCTGGCTGCGCCCCGATTATCAAATTCCAAAGCTTGGCCACAAGGTCACCCGCGCCGACGGGACCCAGATTGAGGCCGATCTCGTCATTCAGCCCGGCGCCGAGAAGCCGAAATGGCCCGCCGATAACGGCCAGCAGATCACCGCTCTTGTCGATCTCCTGCGCAAGGCCCCCGCGCCCATGCCGCCCGAAACCCTCGCGGCCAGCTTCAAAGGACGAACCACTCCGAAGCGTCGCGAACGCGTCGCCTCCCTTCTCGAAACTCTCACTACCATCGGGCTCGCTCGTTCCGGTCGTGTTGAGGGCGAGAACCGCTACTTCATTCCCCGATGAGATGACTGCATGGCAATCCCAAACTATCAAACCCTCATGCTGCCGGTTTTGGTCTTGGCCAGCGAGGGTGAACAGCGTGTTGGCGACATTATTGATCGGATTGCAGATCAGTTCGGCTTGACCGAGGCCGAACGCGAACAATTGCTGCCGAGTGGTCGCCAACGAGTTTTACACAACCGCATCCATTGGGCGAAATTCTACATGTCCAAGGCGGGCCTGATCGCATCGCCTGCCAGAGGTCGGTTCGTCGCAACCGAAGCAGGAAAGGCGCTGCTGGCCACCAACCCGGCCAAAATCGATGTGGACTTCCTAATGCAGGAACCCACATTCCGTGAGTTTTACAAGAGCGATACGAGCACCAGCACCGAGACAACCGGAACCACAATCAACGTTGTCGTTTCCGACCTAGCAGACGCCACTCCCGAAGAGCAGATCGAGACGGCCTATCAGTCTGTGCAAGCTGCCCTCCGTGCCGACCTGTTGGAACGCATCATCCAGAACTCCCCCGCCTTCTTCGAGCAGTTGATTGTCGATTTGCTCGTGGCCATGGGTTATGGCGGCTCTCACAAGAACGCCGCAGCCCAGCTTGGCCGGTCTGGTGATGGTGGTGTTGATGGTGTGATCAACGAAGACAGGCTTGGCCTTGATCGGGTCTATGTGCAGGCCAAGCGCTATGCCGAGGGCAATACTGTCGGGAGACCCGACATCCAAGCGTTCGTAGGCAGTCTGGTCGGCTTGGGTGCCAGCAAGGGTGTCTTCGTCACCACTTCGGCCTTTAGTCAGCAGGCGCGGGACTTCGTGCGGCATCTGTCGCAGCGGGTGGTCTTGCTCGATGGCAATGATCTGACAGGACTAATGATCGAGCACAATGTCGGCGTCCGTGTCAGTCGCTCCATCGAGTTCAAGCGGCTGGATGAAGACTTTTTCGTGGAGGGCGAATAGGCATCTTTCACTGGTAGCTGCTTCCCAGCACATCGTTCTGTGTGATATGACACATCAAACACTGTGTCGGAGGAAGCGGGTGCGGTGCCTTATGCATTATTCTTGGCCGAACTCGATCGCGCAGGGCTCAGCGTGCGTAGCTTTGCTGACCTTGTTGGCATGAATCCGAATTCGATCACGAACTACGCTGGGCGCGGCGAGCTACCGCAGCACATTGCTCTTGTTGCCGTCCTCATTGCCGAAATGGCGGTGGGAGGTCTGGACTATCGTGCCGCCATTGCGAAAGTCGCGCCGACCAAGAAGCCGCGCGGCGCTACCCGCCGAGGCCATTTTGGCGGTGACCGCCAAGCAAACCTGGATCTAGAGCCGTGAGCATGCCGGCACCAAGGGGGCGCGCACATGGTTGATTGGCTTTCACAGTTGGATGGCTTCGGTGCTGACCAAAAGGCATTACATTCTTTCGAGGCGGAAGGTCCCGAACTCCTTCCCTATGCCACCCTGGTCAATGCTAGGCGCGACAGCAGTTCGATCTTAGGCGTGGTAGGGGCTGTCTATGAATGGCAAGACGCTCCACTTATGTTCCTTGTTGATGTTAATCACATCAATGGCGATCAGGATATCCACCAGCTTCGTCGTTTGCTGGCGATGCGAGGTGATGCTCCCTACCTAGGTATCGTCGCTCCTGGTCGGCTTGAAGTCTACGCTATCGCTCTTGATCGTAAGACACCTGCCCAGGCGCGTGTCGCTATCGACAGGTCGCCACAGGCGGTCAAGGACTTGTTTCCTCACCTAGCCAATCAACGTCCCCAGGCTGCGCGAACTAAACAAACCTGGATTTCTAACGTTGTCTTGAAGCTTTTGACCGACGCAATCGACAATTTGATTGGCTTCAAGCTCGACCACGGCGATGCTATTTCTATGGTCGGGCGAGCGCTTTTCGCTCGTTTCCTGGGGGATCGCGATCTCCTGCCGGCAAGCTTGGCAGCGCCGGGCGGGGGCGCCGCGTTATTCGATAACGTTAGCAGCGCTCGTTCGACATGCGCTTGGCTGGACAAAACTTTCAACGGCGATCTTCTGCCCCTGTCGAAGGGCATTTTTGACCGGCTGCCAGAGGACGCTTACCACGTTCTTAGCAACATCATGGCGCGAGCTCCCGGTGGGCAGCTTTTTCTTGGTTGGGCAGAGCGTTGGGATCAGCTCGATTTCGCCCATATCCCGGTTGGGGTGCTCAGCCAAGCCTATGAGCTATATCTGCGAAGCCATGCGCCTTCCAAGCAAAGGCGTGAGGGGGGATACTATACACCTAGACCCATCGCGGATTTGTTGGTGCGTGCTTCGTTTCGAGCTCTGGAACGCAATGGAAAGAGTGCGGATGCGCGCATCTTAGACCCGGCGGCCGGTGCGGGTGTGTTTTTGATTACCGCTTTCAGGGAATTAGTAGCTGCCCGATGGCGTGCTGATGGCAAACGGCCAGATACACAAGCGCTTCGCAATATCCTCTATGATCAAATAGCCGGATTTGACATAAACGAAGAAGCACTTCGTTTCGCCTCGCTTGCGCTCTACTTGATCTCAATCGAGCTTGATCCAGAGCCCCAGCCTGTCGACAAGCTACGTTTTGATGATCTTCGCGGAAAAGTGCTGCACCTTATCGGAGCGGGCTTGAACGAACGCGGTGCAAGCCTCGGCAGCCTTGGCCCCATGGTCGGCGACGAGCATATCGGACGGTATGATGTAGTCATCGGCAACCCGCCGTGGTCGACAGGCACGAAATTGGCCGATTGGTCATTGGTGTTGTCCAGCGTGGAGCGGATTGCCAGCAAACGCATGGGCGTGAAGATCGCGCCACCCCTTCCTAACGAGGTGCTTGACCTTCCATTTGTGTGGCGCGCCATGGAGTGGGCGAAGCCGGGTGGTCAGATAGCCTTTGCACTTCATGCGCGTCTGCTGTTTCAGCAGGGCGACGGCATGGTTGACGCGCGTCGGATGCTCTTTCAGGCACTCGATGTGACCTCTGTTGTCAATGGCGTTGAGCTTCGCCAGACAAAGGTCTGGCCAGAAATCTCCGCGCCCTTCTGTCTGCTTGTTGCGAGAAACCAAGTGCCTGAGGCCGGTGCAGGATTTCGTCTGATCAGTCCCCGCTTAGAGAGTGCGCTAAATGCATCGGGGGCGATGCGAATTGACGCTCACTCGGCAGAAATCATCGCAACGCAGCAGATGGCCGAAACGCCTGATATCCTCAAAATTCTGTTCCGTGGAACACAGGCAGACCTCGGCCTGGTCGAGCGCATTAGGGCGAAGGGGTTCCCTACCCTCGATAGGTTTTGGCGGGATGCGATTGGCACTTCCGAGCGTGGTCGCATGGCCGGCGCGGGACGTGGATATCAGACCCTCAAGCCAAGTAGCCGGGTCAGGAAGAATGGCGACGGCAAACCCGGTGCCGATGCGCAATATCTGCACGGACTTCCCGATGTCACGCTAAACTGCCTAGACGATGTCTTGATCGACACGGATCGGTTGAGCCCATTCGTACATGATCGTGTTCATGATCCCCGCGATCCTCGATTGTTCGAGGCTCCTATCGTGATCGTTCATAAGTCGCCGCCGGCAGAATATAGCCGGATACGTGTGGCAGTTTCCGATAAGAGCGTGGCTTATAACGAGAATTTCTATGGGTACAGCCCAGGGAAAAGCGAATGCGGGCAGGTCTTGTCGCGCTACCTCGCGCTCGTGTTCGGGAGTAAGTTCACCTTGTGGATGGCGCTTCTAACTAGTGGTGAGTTCGGATTTGAGCGGGAGGTGATCGAAAAGGCCGCGCTTGACCGCATGCCATTGCCGGACTTCCGCAAGCTGACATCCGTGCAATTAAAGGAGATTACGGACCTTTTTGATGGCCTGCGTGCGTCCCAAAAGACGTGGGATGAGGTCGATCAATGGGTTGCAAAATTGTACGGTCTCGGTCCTGCCGATGTGCAGATCATTTCGGACACTCTTGCCTTCGGCTTGCCGTTCGCTGAGGTGAAAACTGCGGCGGAAGCTCGACCTGCTGCTGATGCTACCGCCGGCTTCTGTGCGTCGCTTCGAAATCAACTGGAACCTTGGGCAAAACGTTTCGGAACAAATCTTACGGTGCGGATGATTGCCGATCATCCAACGTCACCGTGGCTGGGCCTTGTTTTGGAGGCCGATAACGGTCCGTCGAACGCAGATATCCATAGAGATTGGCTAGGGTTGCTGGCGGTCGCAGACGCCGCCGCAGCGAGTGAGATGATCGTTTCCGATAGAGGCGGGGCGCTGCTCATCGGCCGACTAGGACAAAGCCGCTATTGGAGCACCACGCAGGCGAACCTACTCGCCCACCATATTATTTGGTCACACCTGGACCTTTTCAAAGGTTCTGGCCGCTCATGAACTCGTCGATACACGCACCACGTCCTGACCAGATTGCAGAGTTAACGCGCGGCCTCGATCTGCCTTTGGTGGCGTTAGAAGATGTGTACTTGCGCATTATCGCTGATGGCTTAGTTCAGGCGTTCACTGACATCCGCCATAACGCCCCTGACACTGTAGGGACCGGCAATGAAGCCCAAATTACCGCTCTGCTCGAAGCTCGCCTAAACGCCATGATTGAGGATGATCCGTTTTGGCGGCAGCTTGTGGCGGCGGTTGTACGGGGGAAAGAAAGCTTGAGCTTTGATGGCTCCCATTTAGAGAAACGCCCAGACCTGTCCATCCTCCTAACAGCCCGATCACGGCGGTTCCCACTTATTGCCGAAGCAAAGATCATTGATGCGAGTAAGGGCGAGGGTCTATACTGTAGCCATGGCATACAACGCTTTTTGAATGGCGAATATGGCTGGGGCGGGCGAGAGGCGTTCATGATCGCCTACGTGCGCGATGGATCCACAATCGCAACACGCCTCGTGCCATATCTGCAGTCCCCAAAACAATTAGCGACCTATTCCGTCGAACACCAACCAACGACCATCAGCGTCGGTGCTTATGATGCTGCAATGTCAAAACACGGTCGCGCGTTCCTTTATTCGCATTCAGCGCCGCCGGCAGATATTCCGGGTCCTATTGCTCTCTGGCATTTGTGGGTAGATGCGTCCGCGGTGGAACAGACACCTATAGATGAATGACTGGGGTTGGCCGATGTCTGCGGAATATTCGAACGCCAATTACCAAATGCAGATGCACCTAGCACAGAGCTAGCACAGGCTGTTTTTGGATTGTTTGGTTTCAATTGGTTACGGCATGGCGTTGCTATATCATAATCCGTGTGTCCCCAGTTCAAATCTGGGCTCCGCTACCAAAATTCCCAATAAAATCAGTGTTTTATAAACTGGTCGCAACCAGTGAATAGCGGCGCTATGGCTAGCACAGCGACTGAGCACCCTCATTGGAATCATTGGTAAATCACTTGAGCTGCTTCGGCTCGGTAGCACATTTTCAACACAGCCCAGCTACCTCCATAACCGGAGGTGCGCGCTATGAATGAGCGGGCTGATTTGCCCTATGCGGTGTTTTCCAAGGAAGGCACCAGCAAATTATGGGTGCGGTTTTCGATCAAAGGTGAGGGGCAGGTGTCTCAATAACGCTCAGGTTCCGGAGAGGTGCCGAGAGCCAGGGTGCCCAACAATCCGCCTAGCTTTTCCCCGGAGGAATTTCGGAGGCTGGAAGCCACCAGTTTTGAGCGGCTAATCAGTGACATATCTTCCGAGGGGGCTTTGAGCCCCTCAAGTGGTCAGCTTATATCCAACGATGCCCATGTAAGACCGATTGAAGAAATGGCAGATAGCTCTGCCTAAGACATCGTGTTCCTAGATGCCAATACAAAATTGATGCCCCAGTCTTAACCATCTGTCCGAAAGTATGGGGAGAGTCACAGAAGATTCTTGTCCTTTTCAAAGACCCACTTTACGAAATGATATGAATACAAGAGCATGCATTTGATGGATTAACAGCATACAGGCTCTTCTGTAGAAAACATCTAGTGGTGGAGTGAAGACGTAATGCTTCTGTCCAGATTTCTTAAGAAAATTGCAGGCTTGTTTTTTCTCCTAGTGGTAGGCTTTCAAATTTCTCCTGCAATGTCAGGAGAATACGATTGCCGGAAGCGACTGATGTATGACTATTGCCAAGGTGTTATGCTGAATTTGGCAGCAAGGTTGTCAAATCAAGAGGGCGGGCCTGCGCTATTTGAACAGGCCATGGAGCGTTTTCGTTCGGACTGGGACGCAGTCGGTTATTCGCGATTGCCGGAACAGCCCGCAACAGGAGAAATGACCGGCTTCGGCATAAAAGAAGGAACGCAGGAAATCGCACTAATATGCTAGGGTGCGAGCCCCTCGGCAGAAGAGGGTATTACTCAAATTGCAGTGCGTGCCGATGCACTTTGCGCGGTTAATTGATAGGAAAAAAATAGATGAAGCCAGTGGGGTATCTGGTTCTTGCCGTTGCTGTTGCAGCAGTGGCTTTCTTTTATGCGGCTCCCTATCTCAAACAAGAAGAGAGGCTGGAGCTAAGGGGCGTGCGGGTCACACAGAATGACATTTTCTCCCCTAGGGTCGTTCGGGCTACCGTGGTCAATGGTGGCTCGGCTGGGGATGTGTATATTTGGGTTTCGGAATTTAGCGTCAGATGCCCAAAGCGAACATATGTCACCGCAAATAGCCAGACGGACGTTTCCTTCTCTTGTAAAGATATGACAACTGGAGGGTTTTCTCCCTATAGCAATTGGACGGTGAAAGTTAGCAAAACCCCTCCGCCAGAAGTTAGGTCTAATGCAACTCCTTTATAGATATATTAGTATATTTTTTATGATGCTAAGTAAATTTTCGTTCTTTTCCACGATCATTTAAAGAAAGGGTGGGTAGACTAATTTTCCTGGAGGCGGAAATTGCAGAAGTCTGTTTGCTTGGCATTGGCATCCATCATGGTCCTGTTGACCTGCCAGGTTTTATCTTCTGCCTCACACGTGCAAGCCGTTGAATGGAAAACCTGCAACGGATCGGATCCTTCGGCGGTCTGTCTGGAAATGTTGTGCAGCGCCACCGGGGGCGAGGAGTTCTGGGTGAGCAATCTCGGGGTGCCCCGCAACGAGCTAAGCCTGATTGCCCGCTTTGACGAAGAAGAACATGTGCTTTCGCCACGCAATGATGGCGAGCGGGTTCTGGTCTGGACACCTTTCTATGTAAATTGGATTTATGCGCTTCAAAGGGAGCGCTCGGTGACGCTTGAGGTCAAAGACACCAGTGTGACCCTTGACCTGCAAGGCTCCAGCAAGGGCATACCGACTGTTCGAGACGCATGCGAAGCGCTTCGGCCCTCTAGGCTGACCAGCGCGGTTTTATGTGCTGGCGCTGAAACAGGCGCTTCCAAGTGCGAGATAACGTCATCGACGAATGAATAGTCCCCAGTTCAAATCTGGGCTCCGCTACCAAAATCTCCATTGAAATCATTGACAAATGACTCGCGCGATGGCGCGTTTTGGCGCACCAGCGGGCGGGCTGGGGTGCTTTCACCAGCGGAATGCGGGCAGCAGGAAGTCCGGGGTCGCGCCATGGTGCATGAAGAGATGCTCGCGCTCTGCGGCGGGCATGGTCTCCAATATGCCGGTGGCGACCAGCGCCGTGTCGAGGCCTGCCTGCCGCCCGCCCGCTATATCGTGCTCGATGCTGTCGCCAATGCACAGCACGCGCGTGGGCGCAGGATTGCCCAATCTTTCCAGGGCCGCCCGATAAATGTGCGGGAACGGTTTTCCGATCCAGGTGACGGTGCCGCCCAGGTCCTCGTAGAGCTCGGCGATCCGTCCGGCGCCGAATTTGGGACCGGTGGGGGTCAGCATGATCTTGTCGGGATTGGTGCAAATGCAGCGGACATTCCGCGCGGCGGCTGGCAACAGCAAATCCCGGTAGTGCTCGATATCGTAACGGTCGCCCTCGCTCCCGCTGAGCAAGATGATCTCGGCATCTTCGCCGCTGCCCGTGACGGTCAGCGGCAGGCCTTCTATCGCCGAGCCGTCATCATCGCGCGTTATCAGCAGGCAGCGAAGCATGACGCCTTCCCGCAGGTCCTCCTGCAACAGGCCCCAGGCAACTTCGCCGGAAGAGAGAAAATGGTCCCAGCTTTTGCGCTCGAAACCGAGCCGGACCAGCCTGTCCTCGTTCGACGCCGACCGTTTGCCGGAATTGGAGAGCAGCAGGACCTTTTTTCCGGCGGCTTTCAGGCGGGTCAGCGTTTCGACCGCGCCCGCGTAAGGCCGGGTGCCTTCGTGCAGAACGCCGAACTGGTCGATCAGGAACGCATCGTATCGATCGACGACTTGTCCGATGCCGTCCAACGGAGACGATGCTGGGGCGCTCATGCCGGCGTTCCGTGCGATTGGAGCCCTCGCAGGGCTAGGCGCGCGGCCCCGGCCGCGGCCTGCTCGGAAGCTACGGCCAGGAAAGGAACGCCGAGCCGATGCCGGCGCATGGCTGTCCAGGCGGGATTGCCCGCGCCGCCCCCGACAGTGCGGACCGATCGGAGCGCCGGGGCGCCCAGCGCCGCCAGCTGATCGTAGCCACTCTTTTCGATGGAGGCGATGCCTTCCAGCATCGCCTTGAGGAATTGCGCATCTGACGCCGGCCTCGGCGTGAGGCGAGGCAGCAGATCGGGACCCATGACCGGAAAGCGCTCGCCGGGCTTGCTCAGGGGATAGTAATCCAATCCGGTCTCCGTCAGGGGATCGATTTCCTTCGAGAGCCGCGTGATCTCCTCGCCGGTGAAATATTGGCTCAGTACCTTACCCCCGGTGTTGGACGCTCCGCCCGCGAGCCAGAGCCCGTTGATGCGGTGGCTGTAAACGCCGAACCTGGGCGCAAAGACGGGGCGCTCGCACAGGAGTTTGAGCGTCAATGTCGAGCCCAATATGGTCACCCCGTCTCCGGCTTCCGTTGCGCCCGTGGCCAGGAAGGATGCGCATCCGTCGGTGGTGCCCGCGATAACGGCGACGTCCTCGGCAAGCCCGAAGGCTTTTGCGACGGGGGGAGCCAGCAGGCCGATCGGGGTGCCGGGTGTCTCCACCCGGGGCAGCAGGTCAAGCCGCAATCCGGTCGCCGCGATCCATTCCGGCCAACGCCTTTCGATGGGGTCGTAGCCGGTCTTGAGGGCATTGTTCTCGTCGCTGGTATCGAAGCGGCCGGTGAAACGCCCCGCGATCCAGTCCGCTTGGTGCAGGACTTTTTTCACATCGGGAATATCCTGGAACGCCAATGCTTTGGCCAATCCCGAGGTTGGTCCGTGCGCAGCGCTCTCGCCCGCGATCACAGACGCGATGCGTTCATGCACCGCTTCGTCGCGCACGCTCTCATTATACATGAGCGGCTGGGCGAGCGGATTGCCTTCGGCATCGACCGGCAGCACGGTGCCCGATGTTGCATCGACGGCGATGGCCCGGATCAAGGCCCGGTCGATACCGGAAACGGCTTGTTTCAGCGCCGTCTCGACGGCCTGCCACCAGGCCTGGGGGGATTGGGCCCGGGTTCCGCGCTGGTCGAGGCCCGCGGCCCCCTGCGCCACGATTTCCAGTGATGGCGTCATAACCACCACCCGCGCGCCCGTCGTTCCCAGATCGATGCCTGCAACGAGTGAGTTCACCTGAACGGCTCCGCAACGGTCGGGGCGAGGAGGGATACGGCTTTCATGGCGAGCAACGTCATCGTCAGTTCATGACCTCGGCGGGGGCGGTTTTCCGGGCCAGCGCCTGGCGGTATTTTTCGGCATCCCAATTGGTCAGTTGCGAACGCTCGTCGTGCGTCAGCACACGAACGGACGCTTCGCCCGGTATTCGCGCGGCGACGTCGGAGAGACACCGCGCCATCCCATCGGCCTGCCTGGTCGCATCGTGCCGCATGAGCACGCCGAGCCCCGGAAAGATGATGGATACGGGCGCGTGCCCCATGCGCTGGATGACGGCCGATACGTCTTCGGAAGGGCGGGCGATGGCCGGCCCGTCGCCCAGAAAAATGACATGGTCGGGATAAAGGCTCCCGCGCGACGCGATATCGAGACTTTCCGGATCGAGCGCCACCGCATGGGCAGCTTCATCGCCGGGCAGCCTGAACGCAATGTCCCCCGCGCCCGCGACCAGCGCGCGCAAGGCATCGATATCTGCGGGACCGGTGGGACGGGCCGGTACCGCGAGCCGGTGCGTGACGTCGTGGAGCAAGGCCTCGGCGGCAGCGATGGTTTCGGCGGCCACGACCAGCCCGTGATTGGCCATAACCAGGACCTGCGGCCGCGATGGGACATGTTCCGCCACCGCGAGCGCCAGCGGCAGGCCCGGCCGCACATAGGGAATGAGCGCCCAGTCAAGGCCCTGCAACCGTCTGGCCAGTTCGGTCTCGCCATCGCTGCGCACGACGAGCGCGATGGTGTTGACGCAGTGGACATGCACCACCACCCGCTGGGGCATCACGGCGTGAAGCGTCGTTTCGATCGAGGGGCGCAGACTGTCCGGTCCGGAACCGCCCACGATGAAGCGTTCGGCGTGTTCGGCGGCATCGTCCAGACGGGAGACGGCATCGAGCAGCGGCGCCATGGCGATGGGGACCATGATCTGCCGATCGAGCGCCTCGGCAAGTTGCGTTCCCGAGGCCTTGATCCAGAGCTTTTCGCCGATCTTGAGCGAGGTATTGCCGCCCGCGCCCTGAATGAGGAGCGGATCCGATCCGATCCGGGCGGAAAAAATGCGCAGCTCGGCGAGCTCGGCGTCCTCGGCAGATGAGTCGTGCATGTTATCGATCCTTGATCGCGAGGGGATGCGAAGTCCGGCAGCGAAACCCGCGCCTGACGCCGCCACCCGCGTGATTCATCGGATCGCTTGGCTTCTATCCCAGCACGGATGGCGCAGTATCACGCGCATGAATTGCGCAGAATAAGCCTAATGGCAAGGAAAAATGACACTATGACGCCAGAATATGGAGATTATTGGAACACATGTTCTATAAATTGGTAGAGTTGGTTCATTAGGGCGATGGATCAGGGCTCGTATCGTTCTCGAGCCGAGCGCGGTGACAAATTTCTTCCATTGCGATATGGCGGATGCAGAGCGCGCCATTCCCCTCCCGGAGGGGACGGCGCCATCGCCTATCGGGGCAACCTCGATCGGGGTTATGGAGATAGTATCGTGGGGCACTGGACCCTGGCGCCCGATGTCATCGAGCAGGCGCTACATTCTTCAAGCCCGGCGCAGGACCGCGTCCATCCCGTCATTATTCTATAGGAAAAACGAATGCGAAGCGGAGACCGGCATCAACTGATATTGGATTTCCTGCTCACCCATCCGTTTGCTTCGGTTCGGGATTTACAGGACCATCTGGGGGTTTCGACCTCCACGATCCGTCGCGATATCGAAGAACTCGAAGAGCGGGGCGCGGCTCGAAAGGTCTATGGGGGCGTTGCCGCCCTGGAAGGCGCAAAGCGCACGCCCAATTACGCAAAACCCTACGATCAGAACCGGGACCTTGCCGCCGAGGCCAAGCGCATGATCGCCGATATGGCGGCCACGATGATCCAGGACGGGGACTCGGTCATCATACATGGCGGCTCGACCTGCTTTCACCTGGGAGTGCGGCTTGCCGAGCGCAATATCCGGCTGTTTACAAATTCCATGCCGCTCGCGGCCTATCTGGGCGAACATGGAAGCTGCAGCGTAACCCTGGCCGGGGGGGAATTGCATCGCGAGCCGAGGATCATCTATTCCCCTTCGCAGAAACCCGAATTCTACGGCTCAAAATTTTTCATTGGAGCGCAGGCTCTCGGGCCGCTCGGCGTTCTCGAATCGCATCCGCTATTGGTGCGGTCCGTGCAGGAATTGAGCGCCAATGCGGACCAGATCATCGTTCTGGCCGATAGCCGGAAATTCTCCATTCCCGCCCGCAACGTGACGCTGCCGCTCTCGCGCGTCGGAATTGTCATCACCGATGACGGTGTCAGCGAGGCGACGGTGCGGATGCTGGAAAATGCCGGTGTGGACGTGCGCATCGTGCCGGGCCATGGTGCCGACGGGACCCAGGCACAATAGGCGTGCCGCGGAGCCGGCTGGCTTGCGCAGGAAAACACTGGCTCAATGACGCTCCGGCCTTGCCCGGGGCCCGATCATGGTTGCCGCGCACGCCCATCGGCGTTGCCGTCGTCACAGGTCCATAGCCTTACTTCAGCCGGCTGCGTGCTCGATGCGTCGGGCGGTCCATTGCGCCCACAATTGAAGAAACTATGCCAATTTGTAGAGCAGGTATTCCAATGGCCTCCAATTTTTGGCGTTATGATATCATTTCCCCTTGTCAGCAGATCTGTTTTGCGCAATCCTGCGCAGGATAAGGCTTCTAGCCGGTCGGCACCATGAAGAGAAAAAGCTTCGGGCCGATCCATTGAGGGAGGAAGATTTGAGCAAGCTGATACTAGGACTGACCGCTGCCGCCACCATGCTGGCAGCCATGCCGGCGCAGGCGCAGGAGGCGACGGATTCCCTGGTCCTCTACTCCTCGCATCCCATTGAGATGGTGGATTACTATATTTCCGCCTTCGAGGCGGAAAATCCGGGCGTGCGGGTGGACCTCATCACCGGGGGCACCGGCGAATTGCTGAGCCGCATCAAGGCCGAAGGCGGCAGGCCGCTGGGCGACGTGCTGTGGGGCGGTGGCGCCTATACCGGCGGTTCGGCGCCGGACCTGTTCAACAAATACGATTCCCCGGTTCTGGCGGAGATCTTCCCCGAATTTCTCGATCCGGCCGGCTTCAATGCGCCTCCGGGCGCCTTCACCATGGTGATCGTCTATAACAAGAACCTGGTTTCGGACGAGGAGGCGCCCAAGACCTGGGCCGAGCTGGCCGATCCCAAGTGGCAGGGCAAGATCCAGTACGCCAATCCGGCCTCCTCCAGCTCCTCCTACGCTGCTCTCGTGGCCTGGAAGGAAATCGGCGGCTGGGAACTGGTCGAGGCCATGGCCAAGAACATGACCGTCGTCGATAGCTCCAGCGGGCCGTTCACCGCGGTCGGCAATGGCGAGGTCGAGCTGGGTGTCGCCTATGAGGAGGGTGCGCATCGCTGGCTCCCCAGCGGCAATGTCGGCATCGTCTATCCTGAGGACGGGGTGATAATCCAGGTCGAAGGGCTGTTCCGCATGAAGGGCGGGCCCAACGAAGCCAATGCCGACAAGTTCGCCGATTTCATCCTGGCGCAGCCGCAGCAGCAGGCGCTGGTGGACAAGTTCCCCGGCCGGCGTCCGACCAATGCCAATGTCGTCTTCCCCGACACCATGCCGTCGGCGGCTGACCTGCACCTGCTGACCTATCCGCCCGAGGCGGTGACCGAGCAGGCCGAGTGGCTGGCAAAATGGAAGGAAATCATGATCAACACCCGTTGATCGCCTGATTTCTCCGGGGTCCGGCCGGCATTGCCCGCCGGACCCTTCATCCCTGTTTGCCGCCGTCTGCCGGCCCTATCCGCAAAGCATCGCCATGTCGAACAACCGATCCAGCTCTTCCGTGCGCCTAGACGGTATTTCCGTGACCTTCGGGAATGTCGTTGCGGTCGACAACGCCAATATCTCGATCAAATCGGGCGAGTTCTTCACCCTTCTGGGCCCGAGCGGCTGCGGCAAGACCACGCTGCTGCGCTCCATTGCCGGGTTTTACCGCCAGAGTTCGGGCACGATCACGCTGGGCGACCAGGTGGTGGACGATGTGCCGGCCTATGACCGCGATACCGGCATGGTGTTCCAGAACTACGCGGTGTTTCCCCATCTCAGCGTCTGGGACAATGTGGCCTATGGGCTCAAGAGCCGGGGCATCACCGGGGCCGAGGCCGTCGGGCGCATCAAGGACGTGCTCGAAATGGTCGACCTGGCCGGCTATGAAAAGCGCATGCCCAAGCAGCTTTCGGGCGGGCAGCAGCAGCGCGTGGTCATTGCCCGCGCCGTGGTGATCCGTCCGCGCGTCCTGCTGATGGACGAGCCGCTGGCCAATCTGGACGCGAAGCTGCGCGTGCGCCTGCGCAATGATTTGAAAAAGCTGCAACGCAATCTGGGCATCACCACCATCTACGTCACCCATGACCAGGAAGAGGCGCTGAGCCTGTCCGACCGCATGGCGGTGATGAGCGGTGGCAAGGTGCTCCAGGTGGGCACGCCTGAAGAGGTTTACACCACCCCCGCCACGCTCAGCGTGGCCGAGTTCATCGGGGAAGGCAATTTCCTGCGGGGCACCGCCGAACCCGCGGGTGACGGCCTCGCCATCACCATGGCTTCCGGGGTCAAGCTGATATCGGGCCACCCCGGCAAGGCGGGCCCCGGGCCGGCATGGATCGGCTTCCGCCCGCAGGACGCCGTGCTGCGTCCGGCCGGATCCGATGTCAACGGCTTCACCGGCACGGTCGTGGCCAAGACCTATCTGGGGTCCTATGTGCGGCTGGAACTGGATTGCGGGCTCGAGCGCCCGGTATCGATCCAGCTCAATGCGCGCGAAGTCGAGCGGGGAATCGTGGAGGGCTCCAGCCTCACCTTCCATCTCGACCCCAGCGAAGTCATGGCCTTTCCCGGCGCCGAACAGGATGTCGAGCTATGAGCGGCGTTGCTGAAGCGCCGCTTGCCGGAGGGCCGACTCCCAGCCCCCGGCGCAGGCCGGCAATCAATTTCTGGAGCCTGGTCACCATCGGGGCGGTGCTGCTGTTCGTGGCGCTCCTGATCTACCCGCTGGCGCGGCTGTTCATCTCCAGCATGATGTCGTCATCGAGCAGCGGGGCCACGGCGCTCGATGCCTATGTCGATTTCTTCACCAAGCGCTATTACTACGAAACGCTGATTAACAGCGTGACGGTGGGGATTTTCGCCACCATCGGGGCGACGGCCCTGGGCGTGCCGGTCGCTTATATGGTGACGCGCTTCAATATTCCCGGAAAGCTGCTGATCCGCGCCTTCATCGTGCTGACCTTCGTGTCGCCACCCTTCATCGGCGCCTATGCCTGGATATTGCTGCTGGGCCGCAATGGGGTGATTACCAATTTCCTGGCCGATCTGGGCATCAAGTCGCCCACCATCTATGGCTGGGGCGGCATCATCCTGGTCTTTATCCTGCAAGGCTTCCCCTTCGTCTTCCTGATGGTGAGCGCAGGGCTGAAATCGGTCGACCAGAGCATTGAGGACGCCGCGCTCAATCTGGGACGCAAGCCGCTCAACGTCATCATGACGGCGATCCTGCCGCTGATTATCCCGTCCATTTCCACCGGGGCGCTTCTGGTCTTCGTCACCTCCTTCGCCGATTTCGGCACGCCGATGATTATCGGGGAGGGCTATCGGGTGATGGCCAGCGTCATCTACACCGAATTCGTCAACGAGCATGGCGGCAACCCCAGAGTGGCCAGCTCGCTGTCGCTGATCCTGCTGGTCGTGACGGTGGGTGCGCTGTTCCTTCAGCGCTGGTATGCCCGCCGGCGCTCCTTCGGGCAGGAGACGGTCAAGCCGCTGATGAACCGCAAACTCTCGGGCGGCAAGCTCGTCGGTGCCACCGCCTTCGTCTATGCCGTGGTGCTGGGGGCGGGCCTGCCGCTTATGGCCATCGTCTTCTCCTCCTTCCTCAAGTCGCGCGGGCCGCTGCTCACCGGGGAGTTCACCCTCGAGGGCTATACCAGCGCGATAAGGCTGCCCACGGCGCTGTTCAACACGCTGTTCTTCTCCACCATCGCCACGCTGCTCTGCGTGCTGGCCGGGTGCCTGGTGGGCTATGTGGTGACGCGGCGGCGAGATCGGCTGGCCGGCCTGCTGGACGCTTTCTCCATGGTGCCCTTCGCGGTGGCCGGGGTGGTGATCGGCATCGCCGTCAGCGTCAGCTATGGCGGCGCGCCCTTCTATCTGGGCGGCACGATCATCATTCTGCTGATGGTCTATTTCCTGCGCCGCCTGCCTTATTCGATCCGCTCGATTTCGGGCATGCTGAGCCAGATCGGCACCCATACCGAGGAGGCCTCGATCAATCTGGGCGTGCCGCCCGGCCGCACCTTCTGGCGCATCACCGTGCCGATGATCTCGCCGGCCATCCTGTCGGGGGCGCTGCTCACCTGGGCAACCGTGGCCAAGGAGTTCAACTCCACCGTCATCCTTTATGGCGGCTCGACGCGTACGCTGCCGGTGGAAGTGTTCGGTTATGTGCTGCAAGGCAATTTCGGCGCGGCCTCGGTCGTCGGGACGGTGCTGATCGTGGTGAGCCTCATTCCCATCGTGCTGCTGTTCAAATTCCTGGGCAAGGACGAGGAATTTCTGGCCTGAGGCAAGGGAGGGGCGTTCGCGGAACTGTCCAGCGGACAATCTGCGATCCGGCCCCTCCCGCCATTGTAACAGGCCTGTTCTCTTGCGTGCGGGAAGGCTAGATTGCAGTGAGCGGGAATGAGGGCGAGTGATCTAGTGATTCAGTTCGAAGGGCGTTTGACCCTCGATGACATGGCGACCCATAAACGCCATTCCGTCATCGTCCCGGAGGGTGCGGGAACGTTGCGTGTGCGCTTTACCCATGCGCCGCTGCATCCCGGCATCGGTGACATTCCCCACCAGCTTTCGATTTCGGTCTATGGGCCCGGGGGCGCGCGCGGCACCCGGCACAACAATGCCGATCAAAGCCCGGTCATTTCCACCGCCTATGCCTCGCCGGGCTATCTGCCCGGACCGATCGAAGCCGGCGAATGGCATGTCGAGATCGACGTTCACCGCATCCTGCCGCCCGGCAATGTCGACTATCGGCTCGAAGTGGAGTGGCTGACCGAAGAAACGGCGCTTCCTCCGCAGGAGATCAGCCCGCTTGCAGGCTTCCGGCGCAGAGGACCGGGATGGTATCGTGGCGATCTGCACGGACACACCATCCATTCCGACGCCAACCTCAGCGTCGAGGAGTATCTCGCCTATGCGCTGGAACGCGGCTACGATTTCGTCGCGCTGACCGATCACAATACGGTTTCGGGCATTGGGGAGCTGGACCGGAGGGCCGGCGAAGCCCTGACCATTATCGGCGGCACGGAGCTGACCACCTATAACGGTCATGCTCTGGTGCTGGGCACGCGTGAGCCGGTCGACTGGCGCGTTCGGGATGGGCAGACCCTGAGCGCACGCGCCCAGATGCTGGCCGAGGCGGGCAAGCTCTTTATCATTGCTCATCCCAAAACGGAGGGCCATCCCTTCTGCACCGGCTGCCGCTGGGCGTTTTCCGATCTCATGCCGGGCGTGGCCCGTCATGTGGAGATCTGGAACCGCGTCTGGGAGGAGCGGACCCACAACGAGCAGGGCCTTTACACCTTCTATCGCTGGCTCAATCAGGGCTACCGCATGGTGGCTACGACGGGCACGGACACGCATCGTCGCCTCGTGGGCAGCGCGGGGCGGCTGGGCTTTAACATGGTGCAGGCCGAGGACAATACCGAACCCGCGCTGCTCGCCGCTTTACGGGCCGGGCACTCCTATGTTTCGAGCGGCCCCGAACTCCTGCTGACCGCCATCGGCCCCGACGGCGAAATGGCGGGCATGGGCGATATGGTCAGGCCCGGACCCATCGAACTCTCTTGCCGCTGGGCCGACACCGAACAGGTTGCGGCCAACCTGACCGTCGTGCTGATCCGGCGCGACAAACGCCTCGAAAGCTGGCAATGCGATGGGCCGGGAAGCGCCAAGGTGAGGCTGGATGCGCAGGCGGGCGACTGGTTCGTCTGCGAGATACGCGATCAGACCGCCCAGCTCCACGCCGTCACCAATCCCATTTTTATCGGCTTCATGGGAGACCCCTGGCGCTAGACGGCTCATGGGTTTGCCGAATTGGGCTATCGAGGGAAGCGGATCATGAGGCCCGCGATATTATGGTGTTTGATGTTATCGAAGACGATCTGACCAATGAGCAGTCGCGGGATCTGATCGCTTTCCATCTTGCCGGAATGAATGAAAACGTGCCGCCGGGGGCGACCTTCCTCGGGTTGTCGGCCCTGCAGGCTCCGGATGTGACCGTCTGGAGCGCCTGGGAAAATCAGAAGATCGCCAGTATCGGTGCACTGAAAATGCTGTCCGGCGAAGCGGGCGAGATCAAGTCGATGCGAACGCATCCCGATTTCATCGGGCGCGGCGCTGGCGCCGCCATTCTGCGCACCATCATCGCGGCCGCCCGGTCGCGGGGCCTGCGGCGGCTCAGCCTTGAAACGGGCAGCGGAAAGGCATTCGAGGCCGCCTTGGCGCTCTATGGGAAATACGGTTTCCGCAAGGGCGAAGCCTATTCAACGCATGTTCAAACCGCGTTCAATCACTTCCTCCATCTCGACCTGGATTGAGACTGCGTGCTGCCGATGCGGTGTGGCCTCTCGCGGCTATTGCGAGGCGATCCACCATGTCGTGCCCCATGGGTCCTGGACGCCCGCGCGCAGATCGTCGTCGTCCCGTTTTCTCTCGGGCTGCTGCACGACATGCGCCCGCCGCGACGGCGCGCTCAAATGTGGCCGATGCATCCGGGACATAGAGATGGATGTGCGGCCCACCGGACTGGGCGGGCGTCGCGCCGCAGCAGCGCTCCGCCGAATGCCTCTTGGAGAAAGCGGATCAGCGCCTCGCCATCCGGGCAAATCAGGTAGGGGCTCATCGAGGGATGGGCCTCTCTCGAAAATATTCGAGGAAATGGACGGTGAAGACGCGGAGGTGACCTTCAATTATGGCCTCGAGGTCCTGGTCTCCGGTCTCGAAGCAACGCTGGATCACGATTGACCCCGTGCGCTTGATCGCGCCGCCGCTGGCCGCGCATTCTATGGGGGCGGACCTGCCCGAGTTTGCGATTCCTGCGGAAGGAGAGAAGATGGCTGTTCTCAGGATCCTTGCCAATCTGGCTGCCGACGACCCTCAGGCGGTCCGGCCATTCTATGAGCGGCTGCTCGGGCTGGATATCGTCATGGACCATGGCTGGATTGTGACCTTTGCCAGCGAGGCGAGCCAGCGGCCCCAGGTCAGCGTCGCCAGCGAGGGCGGATCGGGAACCCCGGTTCCGGCCCTGTCCATCGAGGTCGACAATGTGGATGAGGTCCATGAGCGCGCCCGGGCCGAGGGGTTCGAGATCGTTTATCCGCTCTGCGACGAGCCCTGGGGTGTTCGCCGCTTTTTCGTGCGCGATCCTTTGGGCAAGGTCATCAATATCCTCTCGCACACTTCCTGAGATCGGTGCCGGTTGACAGGGCGGATAACTCCAGCCAAGCCAATATGATCGGGCCATAGGCCCAGAAAAATTGGTGGTCGGCCATGGATATCGCGCTGGCGAAGACGTTTCTGGAAATTGCTGAGACCGGCAGTTTCGTGGCGGCGGCGGGGCGGCTCAACGTGACGCAGACGGCGGTCAGCGCGCGCGTGCATGCGCTTGAGGAGCAGTTGGGGCGGCGGCTCTTCATCCGCAACAAGTCGGGCGCGCGGCTGACGCCGGCGGGAGAGCGCTTCGTGCGCCACGCCTCCACGCTGGTGCAGGTGTGGGACCGGGCGCGCCAGCAGGTGGGCTTGCCGCAGGGGCGGGTGGATATTGCCAGCGTCGGCGCCGAGATCAGCCTGTGGAACCCGGTGCTGGTCGAATGGCTGGTGTGGATGAAGCGGGAAGCGCCCGACATCGCCCTGCGCGGGGAGGTCGACACGCCCGGCCGCCTGCTGGAAGCGGTGCAGAACGGTTCGCTCGACATGGCGCTGCTCTATGATCCGCCGCGCCAGGCCAGCGGCACGGTGGCCGAATTGCTGGCCGAGGAAAAGCTGGTGATGGTGACCACAACGCCGGGGGGCGATGCCGGGGCGCCGGAAGAGTATATCCATGTCGATTGGGGGCCGGCCTTTGCCGCCAGCCACCAGGCGGCCTATCCGCGCATGGCCAGCCCCGGCGTCTTCATCTCCCATGGGCCGCTGGCGTTGCGCTATCTGCTGCGCGTGGGTGGGGCAGGCTATTTCCGGCTCAGCGCCGTGCAGCCGCATCTTCTGGCGCAGGAGGTGTGGCGCGTGCCCGAGGCGCCGGAATTTTCCTATTCGGTGCACATGGTCTATTCGAGCCGCACCGAAACAGCGCTCATCGATCGGATGCGGACAGGGTTTCGAGCTTGCCTTTCCGCGCCGCCGCCGGCTTTGCCCGGCGAAGCTGCTCTACGGTGAGGAATTGCCGCAATTGGCCGAGCTGGGTGCGCAGGCCCGTTTCCGGCAGGCGGGCGACGATGGCGTCGATGCGCGCCTGCATGGACTTGAGAAGGGTGGGCATGTCGCAGCCCTGGGGAGCTTGGGCCCCCCGATCGGCCTCGAGCGCCAGCAGCCAGCCGGCATAGGCGGGGGCCTCGTCGCCGAAAGGCGGGGCGCCGAAGGCGTTCTCGTCCGAATGGGCGGCCAGCGCCAGATGCAGGGCCTGGCGCAGCTCACCGGCCAATGCGGCGCAGGTGGCTGCGATTTCCTCCGGCTCGGGGCTGCCCATATAGGCGTTGTTAAATTCCCCGGCATAGCAGACGGGCGAGCTGGCTTCGGCCGCACTGTCGGCGGGAGAGCCGAGTAGCGATCGGGCCTCGCCCAGGATGGACGCCATGCGCTCGCCGGCGGGCGGTATCGTCTCGATCCTGCCGACGCCGGTGCCGGCATAAAGGGCCATGACGGCGAAATCGCCAGTCATGGAACGCAGAGGTGAATCGGTGCTGAAAAGATAGATCGGCCGGCCCTCTTCATCGCCGATGACGCGGCGCTCGGGGCTGTCGCCCCGGCCGAAAAGACCGCCGGTGACGGGGCTCTTGATGACGCGCACCGGTGCGCCGATGGGCCAGTTGATGTGGAAGATGCCGGTGAGCACCGTGTCGTCGGCCTGCGCTTCGAGCAGGCGCTGCTTGTGATAGGGGTGGGCGAAGGCCTCCTCGGTGGCCATCAGCGCCGTCCCCATGACGATGCCGTCGGCACCCAGGGCTCTTGCCACCACCAGGTCGCCGCCGCTGGCGAGGCCGCCCGCCGCAAGGACCGGGCAATCCACCGCCGCCACCACTTCGGGCAGCAGCTCGGCCAGGCGCCGCGTGCCGCGCACATGCCCACCGGCCTCGCGGCCCTGGGCGATGACGATATCGACGCCGGCCCGCTCGGCGGCAATCGCCTCGTCCACCGAGCCGACCTGCCAGCAGACGATCATGCCGGCCGCTTTGCACCGCGCGACGATGGCCGGATCAATATCCCAGAAAAGGCAGATCACCGGCACGTCCAGGCGGATGCAGGCGGCCAACTGCGCCTCGAGCAGCTCGGGCGGCGTTGCCGCCGGAATGAGATTGACGCCGAAGCGCGTATGGCCGCGCGCGCGCAGGGCGGCCACCTCGCTTTCGATGAGCGCCACCGGTTCGCGCACCATGCCCAGAAAACCGAAGCCGCCGGCCTCGGTCACCGCCGCCACCAGCTCGTGGCGGGCGACGCCCCCCATGCCGGCCAGCACCAGGGGCACCCGGCAACCCAGGAGACGGCAGGCAGCACTATCGGCCAGGTCAATCATGCTGGGTCCTGTCCTCCAGATAGCTCAAAAGCACCAGGGCCTGATTATGCTCGGTGTCGCGCGCCGCATAAAGCAGGGTCACCGGCCCGGAGGCCGCCAGCTTTTCCAGCTGCGCCACCCCCTCTTTGTTTTCGGCCAGTTCCTTGCGGTAGCGTTGGGAAAATTCCATCCAGCGCTCGGGCTGGTGGTTGAACCAGTGGCGCAGATCGGTGCTGGGGGCGATGGATTTGAGCCAGAGATCGATGGCGGCGTCGTGTTTGGAAAGGCCGCGCGGCCACAGCCGGTCGACCAGCACCCGCGTGCCGTCGCCATCGGCCTTGGGGTCGTAGATCCGCTTGAGGCGCCACTGCGGCACTGGGCTCATTCTTCGGGCTCGGTTGTCACCAGCCGCCATACGGGATCGGCCGCGTTCATGTTGCGCTCGAAAGTCCATATCTCGGGCATGTCGACCACGCGCAGCGGATCGCCGAGCAGCACGGCGCCCATGTTGTCGCGCAGCACGGACACCATCTGTCCCACGATGCGCACGTCGAGCCAGGCCGTCTCGCCTTCGATAGCGCCATCGACAATATCGAGGCCGGTGAGGCCGATAAAGGTCACCGTCAGCTTTTCGCCGCGTTGCCGGCGCTCGGCGATGGCAGCGGAAAAATCGGCGGCCAGCTCGTCGCCCAGGAGGTAGCGCACCGGTTCAAGATCGCCCGAGGCAAAGGCGGTGACCACCAGCTCATAGGTTTCCCCGGCGCCCTTGAGGAAGGTCTCGGCATTGCGCTGGGGGCTGCGGGCGAGGATCTCGGCCAGGGGACCGGATGGGGTTTCGGCCGCATTTTCGGGAGGGGCCGGGCTGCCGCCATAAGGGGGCGGCTCGGGGTAGAAATCGCTCCAGCGCCGCATGTCGAGAGCGTCGGCGACTTCGCGTGCCTTCCAGCACAGCGTGATGACCAGAGCCAGTACGATTAAGGTTGCCATGCTCGCTTCCCGTCCGGGCCACGCCTTCCGGCGCCCGCGGTAAAGCCAGCTTAGAGCAATTATAATTCAATGAAAGCGAATATTATTCGTCACATAATGCAGAATTACTGCATTGAATGCGCGTTTCCACCTTGCCGCCGCGGGTTGGGCCGGGTGAGCACGAAAACCGCGCAACCGGCCATGACGGCCGCCACCAGGAGGCGCAGGGGCAGGGCCACGTCCGCCGTCAGCAGGAAGATGGTATAGCTTGCCGCCATGGCGGTGACGGCGAGGGCCTTGGCACGGCTGGAAATGGCACCCGAGCGGCGCCAGTCGCGCAAGGGCGGGCCCAGCCGGGGGTGGTCGAGCAGCCAGGCCTCGAGGCGCGGAAAGGAGCGCGAGAAGCAGGCGGCGGCGGCCAGCAGGAAGGGCGTCGTCGGCAAGAGCGGCAGGACGACGCCGACCAGGCCCAGCGCCAGCAGCACGAAGCCCGCCAGGGTCAGCAGGTGGCGCTTGGCCGCGCTCATGCGGGAAAATCCTTTTCCATCAGCCGCAGGTCCTCGGCGCCGCGCAGGGCGTGTCCGGCAATATCCTCGAACAGATGCGCCAATTCGGCGAAGACGGTTCGGTCCGCCTCCCGCCAGCTGATATCTTCGAGCTCGGCCAGCAGGTCGACCAGCGCGGCGATGGCGGCGCGGTGCTGGCGCGAGGAGAGCAGATGCCGGCGGGTCTCGCGCTGCTGCTCCATTTCGATGAAGCGCTGCAGGGCGTCGTTGACGCGCTGGCGGCAGTCGCAATCGAGCGCCACCGTGCCGATGATGCCGCGAATGCGGTTGACGAAGGCACCGGAATCGCCGGCCTGCGGCTGGTGTTGGTGCATGTTCATGCCGCCACCCACTCCATGCCGGCCCGGCCATGCAGGAACCCGTTGGCGTAAGGGGCGGCGTCATAGACGGTTTGCAGCCGCTCCACGGCTTCCCCCGGCTCCAGGGCGCCGTCGCGCACCCCTGCGTAAAGCGCGGCCACCGCCACCATGTCGCAATCCTGCGGGGAAAGGCGCAGATGAGTGATGCCCATGCCGGCCAGATCGGGCAGGTCGGCCAGCAGCACTTGGCAATGGCGCGACATGGTCTGCACGCCATTGACGGTGAGGAAGGGCTGGCCGTCAAGCGTGTCGACGTCGAGCCCGTCGGGCTCCTCGCCGCAGACGAACTGGCAATTGTCCTTGCTGTGGCCCTTGGCCCGGGCATGGGCGCAGCGGGCGGAAATGGCCAGCGGCAGGCGACCGAAGGCAAAGATCTCGTATTCGATTTCCGGCGCCCCGGCGGTGATGGAGGCGATCGAAGCGGCGGGCAGCTCGGGGCCCAGGCAGATGCGGGTGGCGCCGCGTTTCGCCAGCAGCCGGGCGGTGGCGCCGTTATAGACATTGACGAAGGGGCCGACGAGATGCGGCCGCCCAGAAAGCAGCCGCAGCGCCGAAAGGTCGTTAGCTTCGACCAGCGCCTGGGAAGCGGCAAGCTGGCGGGTGGCCTTGGCTTCGCGCTCCTGGGTCACCAGCGCCAGGCTGGCCAGCGCCACCGATTTGCCGGCATCGGTCAGCCGCTGCACCACCGCGTCGAGGAAGGGCCGGGTGAAATGGTCCCGCTTGGAGCAGACCACTTCACCCAGCGTTACCGCATCGACATGCCCCGACTCAGCGATGCGGTAATAGAAATCGCGCCATTTCTCACCCGGCCAGAGATAGGGCACCGGACCCATGGTGATCTTGAGCGCGTTTGGATCGGCCATGGTCAGCGCCACTTCTTCTCATAGGCGCCGGTCGTGGTGCGCTGGCCTTCGCTCAGCCGGCGCAATTGGGCGAGATGGGCCTGCCGCTCCTCGGGCGGAGCGGAAAGGGCGTGGCGCAAGCGCGAGACGACCTCGGCCACATAGGCCTTGCCGCGCTGGCGGCCTTCGATCTTGAGGGCGGTGACGCCGGCGGCGCGCAGCGCGTCGAGCTGGTCCATGACGTCGAGGCTCACCGGGTCTTCGAAGGCATAGGCGTCCGATTCGGCGATGTGGAAGCGCCCCTTGCACAGCGTGGGATAGCCGGCCGCCTCGCCCTGGCCGAAGCGGTTGATGGTGAAGCCGGCCAGCTCGGACACCATCTCGCCGCCATCCTCGCGGTAGCGCACATGGCTGGCGGGCGAGCAGACGCCCTGCATGTTGGGCGATTGGCCGGTGACGTAGGAGGAAAGCGAGCAGCGCCCCTCGGCCATCACGCACAGCCCGCCAAAGGCGAAGACTTCCAGCTCGCAATCGACCTGGCGGGCGAGCGCGGCGATTTCGGCCACGGTCAGGACGCGCGGCAGCACCAGCCGCTTGGCCCTAAAACTCTCGACCATGAAATTGACGGCGTCGGCATTGGCGGCCGAGGCCTGCACGGAAACATGCAGGCGCTGGTCGGGATAGATGGTGGCGACATAGTCCATCAGCGCCATGTCGGCCAGGATCAGCGCATGGGCGCCGGCGGCCACGGCGTCGTCGGCGGCCCGATACCAGGTGTCCTCGGCCCCGGCGCGCATGAAGGTGTTGAGCGCCACATAGGTGTGCACATTGCGGGCGCGGCCATAGGCCACGGCCTCGCGCATTTCATCGCGGGTGAAATTGAGGCCCGGGAAATTGCGGGCATTGGTCTCGTCGCGGAAGCCGCAATAGACGGCGTCGGCGCCGGCCTCGACGGCTTCACGATAGGCGGCTGGGGTTCCGGCGGGGCAGATGAGTTCCATGTCTAGACCAGTCCTGCCAGTGCGCGCTCGCGCAGTTTCTCGGCCAGTTGGCGGAAGGGACCTGCCAGGGGGCCGGCCATGCCGGAAAGGTCCGCGGGCAGATCGAACCCGCAATCGTCGAGCCCGTTGCGCAGGGCCAGCATGGCCTCCATGTCTCCAGACACGCCCAGGCTGCGCGAGAAGAACACCGCATCGCCATCGATCCGGCCTTCGAGCAGCGCCAGCAGCGTCAGCAGCGGCCCGGAAACGGAGGCGGCGGCCGGCGGCGCCTTGGCCTTGCGATAGACCTGGATGGTGCGGGCGGCGGGGTGGACGACGAAGCTGAGATCGAGGTCGGCCGGGGTGAAGCGGAAGAGCTTGTCGGCATGCTCGCCCAGCCGGTCGAAAAGGCCGGGATGCTGGGTCAGCGCACGCGCGAAAATGGCCTGCACCACCTGTTGCACCACCGGCAGGGGTACACGGTTGAGGCTCATGGATAAGGGGCGCGGCAGCAGCATCTGTCTCGTCCTGTGAACTGTGCTGAGACCCAGATTAAGGGGCCCGGAAGGGCGCTGCTTTGATCCGGCGCAAGGAAGAACGGCTTTGATCCGGGGTAAGGGTGGGCGGCCATGTCACAGCCCCTCCTGCCTCTTCAGAAGCATCCCATCGCCGGCGATTTGCGGGCCTTTCTCGATCTTCTGGAGCAAAGGGGCCTGTTGCGGCGCGTCACCGCGCCGGTCAGCATCCGCCATGAGCTGACCGAGATCCACCGCCGCACCCTGCATGCGGGTGGGCCGGCATTGCTGATCGAGCAGCCGGTCCTGGCCGATGGCAGGGAAAGCCCCATGCCGGTCCTGGTCAACCTCTTCGGCACGGTGGAGCGCATCGCGCTGGCCATGGGGCTGGACGAAGCCGATCTGCCGGCGCTGGGCGAGGCCATGGCGGAGTTGCGCTCTCCCCAGCCGCCGCGCGACCTGCGCGCGGCCTGGGCGCGGCGCGACATGCTCAAGGCCGCCCTCTCGCTGCGCAGCCGTTTCGTGCGCAATCCGGCCTGCCAGCAGCAGGTGCGGCAGGGCGGGGAGATCGATCTGGGGCAATTGCCCATCCAGTGGTGCTGGCCGGGCGAGCCGGCGCCGCTCATCACCTGGCCGCTGGTCATCACGCGGGCGCCGGACGATCCGCTGGACATCAATGTTGGCATCTACCGCATGCAGGTACTAGGGCGTGATCGGGCCATCATCCGCTGGCTGCCCAGCCGGGGCGGGGCGCGCCACCACCGGCTCTGGCAGCAGCAGGGCCGCGACATGCCGGTGGCCGTTGCCATCGGCGCCGATCCGGCCAGCATCCTCGCCGCCGTCATGCCGCTGCCTGAAGGCATGAACGAACTCTCCTTTGCCGGCGTCTTGCGGCGGCAGGCCAGCCGCCTGGCGTATGGGGTGAGCGTCGACCTGCCGGTGCCGGCCGATAGCGAAATCGTGCTGGAAGGCAGCGTTTCTGCAACGGAAACCGCGCCGGAAGGTCCTTACGGGGACCATACCGGCTACTACAATTCGGTGGAGAATTTTCCGGTGATGACGCTTTCGGCGCTCACCATGCGGCGCTCCCCGCTCTATCTTTCCACCTATACCGGCCGCCCGCCCGACGAGCCGTCGCGGCTGGGCGAGGCGATGACGCCGCTGTTCGCGCCCCTGGCCAAGCGGCAGTTTGCCGAGATCACCGATATCTGGCTGCCGCCCGAGGCCTGCTCCTATCGCGCCATGGTGGTGGCCATCGACAAGCGCTATCCGGGGCAGGCGCGGCGGGTGATGATGGGGCTGTGGTCGATGCTGCCGCAATTCAGCATGACCAAGCTCATCATCGCCGTCGATCCCGATATCGACGTGCGCAACTGGGCCGATGTGATGTGGGCCGTTTCCACGCGGTTCGACGCGCCGCGCGATCTGGTGGTCGTGCCCGATACACCCATCGACTATCTCGATTTCGCCTCGGCCCGGCCGGGGCTGGGCGGCAAGATGGGGCTCGACGCCACCACCAAGATCGGGGCCGAGACCGACCGCGAATGGGGACGGGTTCTGGCCATGAGCGCGGATGTGACGGCCAGGGTCGATGGGCTTTGGGACCAGTTGGGGATTTTGCCATGAGCCGGGTCATTCTCGCTGTCACCGGGGCGTCCGGGGCCGCTATCGGGCTGCGCATTGCCGAGCGGTTGGCGCAAATTGACAGCGTCGAGACCGAGTTGGTGGTCTCCCCGGCGGCGCAACGCACGCTGCGGCACGAACTGGGCGAGGGGAGCTTCGAGCGCCTGCAATCGCTTGCTACCCGCGTCTATGATCCCGCCGATATCGGCGCCAGTCTCGCCAGCGGCTCCTATCGCGTGGCGGGGATGATCGTCGCGCCCTGCTCGATGCGCACGCTGGCCGGCATTGCCAGCGGGCTGGCCGACAATCTCATCGGCCGGGCGGCCGACGTGCAGCTCAAGGAGCGGCGGAAGCTGGTGTTGCTGGCGCGGGAGACGCCGCTGCATCTGGGGCATTTGCGCAATATGCTGGCGGTGACCGAGATGGGCGCCATCGTCATGCCGCCAGTGCCGGCCTTCTACCGGCGGCCCGAGACCATCGCCGATATCGTCGACCACCTGGCGGCGCGCGCCATCGACCTGCTCGGCCTGCCCGGCGTGGGGCTGGCCGAAGAATGGCGGGGAGAGGCGGATTAAACCGCCAGCGAATGCCGCGCCGCGCCTTCGCCCAGATAGGTGTCGAATCGCGCGGCGATGCTGCGCACGAAGGGGCGGCCAAGCGCGGTGACGGAGAAGGTTTCGGCGTCGGCCGCGCAGAGGCCATCGGCGTCGGTTTCGGCCAATCCCTGTGCCATCTCGAAAAGAGCCTGGCCGGCCATGCCGAAGGGCAGCAATTCGGCGCGGGTGAGGGCGAAGCGGCAGAGCAGGGCTTCGATGGCAAAGCCGTGCAGCCTGTCGGCATCGGTAAGGGCAAAGCCGCGCGTCGTGGCGCCGTTTCCGGCCAGGACGGCCTTCTGATATTCGCCGGTGGGGGTGATGTTCTGCACATAGCCTTGCGGCAACTGGCCGATGGCCGAGGCGCCCAGTCCGATCAGCAAATCGGCGCGGTCGTCGGTATAGCCCTGGAAATTGCGGCGCAGCTTTCCATTTGTAGCGGCGATGGCGAGGCTGTCGGTGGGTTTGGCGAAGTGGTCGAAGCCGATGGAGCCCATGCCGCCCTGGTTGAGCAGGCGCGCCGCCAGTTGCGATTGGGCGTAGCGGGCATGGATATCGGGCAGCGCCGCCTCGGGGATCATCTGCTGGTGCTTTTTCATCCAGGGCACATGGGCATAGCCGAAAAGCGCGGTGCGGTCGGGGTTTAGCGTCAGCACCTGGGCGATGGTGGCGGTGATGCTCTCCAGCGTCTGGTAGGGCAGGCCGTAGAGCACGTCGACATTGACCGAATGGACGCCGCGCTGGCGCACGGAATCGATGACGTGGCGGGTCTGCTCGAAACTTTGCAGCCGGTTAATGGCCCGCTGCACCTTCTCGTCGAAATCCTGGACGCCGACGCTGGCGCGGGTCAGGCCGAATTCGGCCATGGCGTCGAAACGGTCCTCGCTCAGATCGTTGGGGTCGATTTCGATACTGATTTCAGCGGCTTGATCGATGCTGAAGCGGCTGGCCAGCCTGGTTTTGAGGCGGGCCATGTCGGGGGCGGAAAGCATTGTGGGCGAGCCGCCGCCCAAATGGATGGCGGTGACGCGGCCGCGCCCGCCGAGCTTTGCGGCCACCCAGTCGATTTCGGCGAACAGCGCCTCGAGATAGCTGGCGATGGGCTCGTAGCGCAGGGTGTGCTTGGTGTGGCAGCCGCAGAACCAGCAGAGCCGGTCGCAATAGGGGATGTGCAGATAGAGCGAAATGCTTGCCGTTTCAGGCACTTCGCCCAGCCAGCGCGCATAGGTCTGCGGGGTGATGCCGGCGTGGAAATGCGGCGCCGTGGGATAGCTGGTATAGCGCGGGACCGGGGCGGAATAGCGGGAGACGAGATCGGCGGACATGTGAAAAAAATCCAGGAGACGCAATCAGTTAGGCGCGTCGGTGATGAGCGCGATGATGTCCTGTTCGGTGTGGATGTGGCGGCGCAGGCTTTCGAAGAAGGCGCGCAGCAGATAGCCGGTGGCCTCCGGCGAGGTCATGGGGCGGGCGCCGGCAAGCGTGGCGAGAGCCTCGACCACCTCCTGCAGGGTGACGGCGTCGACCTCGTGCTCGCGGCGTAACCTGTTGGCAAGCTGGCGCAATTCGGCGCGGCCATCGGCGATGAGCAGGGGCATCAGCACCCGTTCCTCTTCGTGATGGGTCTCGTCCAGAAGCTGTTCGAGGCGGGCGGCGAGCACCTTGCAATCATGCGGGCGGACGGCGGAAGGCAGGCGATCGGCCACGGTCTCGAGGTCGTCGCACAGGCCGAGAAGGCTGGAATAGCAATGGTTTAGGTGGTCGAATGAGCGATCAGATGCTCGCATGGCTCCCTCCGGACCGCGCCACAATAGCGGGCCGGCGGGAGGTGTCCTTGTCCGAGATCAAGTCGAGGGCTTGTCGGGGCGGGGCTTGTCGTCGTCATAGAGGATGCGCTCGGCGGCGCCGTCGAGGTCTTCATACTGGCCATCGCGCATGGTCCAGAGGAAAACCACGAGGCCAATCAGGCCTAAAATGATAGATATTGGAATGAGATAGAAGAAATCGGTCATTCGGCCACCTGTTCGATCGGGCGGCGCGCGCGGGGCGCGCCGAAGGGGCGCCAGCCCAGGCGCAGCGCGTTGAGGACCACCACCACGGAGGAGGCCGACATGGCGATGGCGGCCATGAAGGGATTGACCAGGCCGGCAATGGCGACGGGCAGGGCGATGAGGTTGTAGATCAGCGCCAGAATGAGGTTCTCGCGCACCAGATCGCGCGCCTCGACGGCGACGGAAACGGCCTGGGGCACGGCGCTCAAGTCATTGCGCAGAAAGACGAAATCGGCGGCGTTGCGACCGATGTCGATGGCGCTGGCCGGGGCCATGGAGACATGGGCGCGGGCCATTGCCGGGGTGTCGTTGAGCCCGTCTCCGACCATGAGAACATGGCGGCCCTCGCGCTCCAATTGCACGATGCGGGCCAGCTTTTCGGCCGGCATGAGACCGCCTTCCCCGGCAATACCGAGGCGATTGGCCAGGGCCGAGACGATGCCGGGCCGGTCGCCGGAAAGCGTTCGCACATGCAGGCCTCGCGCTAACAGACTGTTAACCGCGAGCGTCGCGTTTGGTCGCATCTGGTCGTCAAAGGTGAACCCGGCCAGCGCATGGCCGTCGCGGGCAAAGAGCGTGCCCGAATCCGGACTGGCGGTGCCGTCGGCCCAGTTGGATCGCCCCAGCCGATAGGAGACGCCATCCAGCGTCGCCTCGATGCCGAAACCGGGATGTTCGACGATGTCCTGCCAGGCGGGACGGCGGGTGGTGGGGAAGGCGCGGGCGATGGCGATGGAATAGGGATGGGTGGAGTGGGCGGCGAGGCTGGAGGCCAGAGCGATCTCCTCGGCATCGCCGAAGCTGGAGCCGGCGGCGGCAAGGCCGGTGGTGAGGGTGCCGGTCTTGTCGAAGACGACGGTATCGATCTCGGCCAGCCGCTCCAGCCCCGAGCCGTCCTTGACCATGATGCCGGCCTCGAAGAGACGCCTTGCGGCGACGACCTGCACCATGGGCACGGCGAGGCCGAGGGCGCAGGGGCAGGTGATGATGAGCACGGCGATGGCCACGGTGGTGGCATTGTGCAGATCGCCGTTGAACAGCATCCAGCCGGCAAAGGCCAGGATGGCGGCAAGATGCACCACGGGGGAATAGAGGGTGGCGGCGCGGTCGGCGATGCGGCGATAGCGGTTGCGGCCGGATTCGGCGTCGTCGAGCAATTGCACCAGCCGGTGCAGGGTGGAGTTCTGCTCGTCGGCGGTGGCGCGGATGGTGAGCGGGCCGGAAAGGTTGAGGGCGCCGGCGGGCACGCTCTGGCCGGGGCCGACCGGCTCGGGCCGGCTTTCGCCGGTGAGCAGGCTCCTGTCCAGCGCGCTATGGCCGGCCAGCACCGTGCCATCGAGCGGGACGCGGTCGCCGATGGCGACGGAGAGGGTCATGCCGGGTTCGATTTCGGCCAGCGGCAGATAGGCGGGGCCGGTCTCGCCATCGAGCACCATGGCCCCGGCAGGGGCAAGGCGGGCGAGGCCCTTGACGGCGGTGCGGGCGCGCTCGCGCATGGCCTGGTCGAGCGTGCGCCCGATGAGCAGGAAGAAAAGCAGCGAGGCCACGGCGTCGTAATAGACGCGGTCGCCCGAGACGATGGTGTCGTAAAGGCTGAGCGCGAAGGCCAGCGCCACCCCGATGGTGATCGGCACGTCCATATTGGTGCGGCCCGAGCGGATGGCGTTCCAGGCGGACTGATAGAAGACGCGGCCGGAATAAAGCAGGGCCGGCAGGGTGAGAAGGGCGCAGATCCAATGCAGGATATCGCGCGTCGCCCCGTCGGCGCCGGACCAGACCGAGCCGGAGAGCATCATGATGTTCATGGAGGAAAAGGCGGCGACGGCCAGCGCCCGCACCAAAGCGGCGAAATCGCCGTCGCGCCCGGCGTCCTCAAGGGTGAAGAGGTTGGGCTCATAGCCCAGCTCGACCATGCGGCGCACCATGGGCGGCACGGCGCCGGTGTCGCGCCAGCGCACGCGCACGCGCTTGCTGGAGAGGTTGACGCGGCTCGATTCGATGCCGGGGATGGCGTCGAGCGCGGTCTCGATGGTGCGGATGCAGGCGCCGCAATGAATGGCGGGCACGGAGAAATCGGACTGGCGCAACCCCTCGCCCAGGTCGCGGCTGGCCAGGCGCAGCTCATTGTCGTCGGGACCCCGGTCGGGGCCGCCGGCCAGGGTTTCGGCAAAGGCGGGCGGGGGCACGCAGCAGCTCATGGGGCGGGCCTTCCGCATATTTTTCCACTCAGCATCACCGGGCTTGTGCTGGGGATCCATGAAGGGGCCAGCGCAAGCGGAGGCGTGGATTGCCGGGACGGGCCCGGCAATGACGGTGGGGTGGGGCGTGAGGCGGGGAGACCGCAATATCGGGGCTCCCGCACCCAATCCCAGCCTCGCCATTCGAGCACAGCTCTCATGGCCTTCTTGTCTTGAAAGGCTCCACTGGAGCCTTTCATCGGCTCCGCCGACCGCCGGCGAAACCCATCAAGGGGGAGGGAGGCGCAGGCTAGGGGCCTCTCAGCATGGTTTAGTCCCCCGCCCCACACATCACCTTCCCCGAGCCCGCTCCGGAAGGGAGCGGGGATGCGGGAGGGAAGGGGGGGAGCGGGGGGGGGCATCAGGCGGCCTTTTCGTCTCCGCGCACGGCGGCGTAGGCGTGCCAGGTGGCGTGGCCGAGAAGCGGGAAGATGACGATGAGCCCGACAAAGGCGGTGGCCAGGCTGACCAGCACCAGGCCCACCACGATGGCGGCCCAGAAGATGGTGGCCGGCTTGTTGGCCCAGACCAGGGCCAGCGACAGGCCCATGGCGGTGAAGGCGTCGGTGCGCCGGTCGAGCATCATGGGAATGGAGAAGGCGCCGATGGCGAAGGAGAAGGCGGCGAAGAGCCCGCCCACGGCGGTGCCGACCACCAGCATGCCGATGCCCGGCGCGGTGGTGAAGAGCATTTCGGTGACGTGGTCGAAGCCGGGGAAGGGGCGCCAGCCGAAGAACAGCGCATAGAGCAGCACGGCGGCGCGCATCCACACCAGCATCAGCGTCATGAGGATGGCGCCGACGAAGAACAGGTGCTTGGCCCCGCCGCGCCGGGGCAGCAGCATGGCGCCCAGCGAGACCTTTTCGCCGGCGGCCAGGCGCCGGCTCTTTTCATAAAGGCCGGTGGCCAGAAGCGGCCCGACGACGAGGAAGCCGGCCAGCGCCGGAAACAGCACCTGCGCCCAGTCGAAGGCGAACATGGCGTAGATCAGGACGTAGGACACCAGCGTGATGCCCAGGCCATAGGCCAGGCTCGGGCCCGGCTGGTTCCACAGGTCGCGCCAGCCGGCGGCCAGCCAGCCCAGGGGCGCGGTGACGGGCAGGTTGCGATTGCGGTTGATCTTGCGGGGCAGGGCCGGCTCGTAGGGGGGAAGGATGTCGACAGATTGGGTCATGGCTCTTCCTGGTCGGGTCAGCAGCTCGATTTGGCGGCGCTGAACTGCGTGCTGCCATCGGGCGATTTGAGATGGGAAATGCAGTCGGGCTGCGAGGTGAAGGCGACATAGACGAGATGGGCGTTGGCCAGGATGAGGATGGCGACGATGCCCAGGCCGATCATCCAGCCCACAAGGCGCCCCCGCCGGGGCGGCGGCGCCTCCTTTCCGGTCCGGTCGAGCGCCGCGCTCATTGCGCGTGGGCCCGCAGGTCGACGATGTAAAGCGCCATGAGGCGGATCTGGGCCGGGGTCAGGCGCCCCTCCCAGGAGGGCATGGTGCCTTCGCGCCCGCCATGGATCGAGCGGCGGATGGAGGCGCGGTCCCCGCCATAGATCCAGAAGGCGTCGGTGAGGTTGGGCGCGCCGGTCTCGACCATGCCATGGGCGTCCTCGCCGTGGCAGGAGGCGCAGTTTTCGGCAAAGAGCGTCTCGGCCTGGGCCAGATCGTCGCCGGCCAGGGTCTGGTTACCGCTCAGGCCCTCGACATATTCGGCCAGGAGCCGGATGTCGCCGCTGGGCAGCATCTGGTCGCGCCCAAAGGCCAGCATCTGGGCGAAGCGGGTCTCGTCATGGGTGGAATTGATGCCGACGCGGATGGTCTCGGCGACGGTGTCGATGTCGTCGCCCCACATCATCGGAGACTGGGCGAGGTTGGGATAGCCGGGATTGCCCAGGGCCCGGGGGCCGTGGCAGGCGGCGCAATTGTCGGCGAAGAGCACGCCGCCGGTCTGGCGCACCAGCTTCATGATGGCGTCGTCGGCCTCGAGGCTGGCGAAATCCTCATTGGCCAGCCGCTCGGTCCAGACGGCGCGCTCGGCCTCGGCCTCGGCCAGGCTCTGGCGCACCGCCACGTGCTGGTCCACGCCCAGAAGGCCGCGGAAATAGCCGTTGACGCCGGGCCAGCTGGGCATGAGCAGCGTCCAGGTGAGGGCGAACAGCGCCATGGTGATGAGGAAGAACCACAAGGGCAGCGGCACGGGCGTGTTGAGCTCCTTGATGCCGTTCCACTCATGGCCAGTGGTGATCTGGCCGGAGACTTCATCGCGTTCCTTCAGCGCCATGGCCGGTCTTCCTCTTCGAGCAGGGGCATTTTGGCGGCTTCGTCGAAGCCCTTCTTGTTGGACGGCCAATAGGTCCAAGCCAGGCAGATCACGGTCATGCCCAACAGGTAGAAGAGACCGAAGGACTTGGCGAATCCAACGACTGTTTCGTGATCGAAGGGCATCATTCCACCTCGGCGGTTTCGGTGGTGAACGCCGCGTCGGTCAGCGTTCCCAGCATCTGCAGATAGGCCACCAGCGCGTCCATCTCGGTCAGCCGGCCGGGCTGGCCGTCAAAGGCGCGGATATTGGTGGCGTCGCCATAGCGCTCGGCCACGCCCGAGGCCTCGGGGCTGTCGGGATTGGCCTGGCCGTAGGCGTCTCGGCTGGCATTGGCGATCTGCTCGTCGGTATAGGGCACGCCCACGGTGCGCAGCGCCCTGAGGTGATCGCTCAGATCGTCGATGCGCAAGGGATCGCGCAGCAGCCAGCGATAGGCGGGCATCTTGGATTCGGGCACCAGATCGCGCGGGTTGTAGAGATGGGCGGTGTGCCAGGCGTCCGAATATTTGTTGCCCATGCGCGCCAGGTCCGGCCCGGTGCGCTTGGAGCCCCAGAGCTGGGGATGGTCGTACTGGCTTTCCACGGCCAGCGAATAGGGGCCGTAGCGGTCCACCTCGTCGCGCAGCGTACGGATCATCTGGCTGTGGCAGCCATAGCAGCCCTCGCGGGTGTAGATGTTGCGGCCGGCGATTTCGAGCGGGGTATAGACGCGCATGTCCTCGGCCTTCTCCACCGTCTCGTCGATGGTGAAGAGCGGCGCGATCTCGATCAGGCCGCCAATGGAGGCGACCATGACGATGAAGGCGACGAGGCCCAGGGCATTGCGTTCGAGGCGGTAGTGGAAACCAAACATAGGATTACTCTCCAGCCTGCAAGGCGGGCTCGGCCGGCAGATCGCCATAGGTGGCCGGGGCCGCGCCGTAAGCCGGCATGCGGATGGTCATGATGACGTTGTAGAGCGCGACGCAGGCGCCCAGCAGGAACAGCAGGCCCCCCAGCGCACGCGCGATGTAATAGGGGTGCATGGCCACCAGGCTATCGATGAAGGAATAGCTCAGCGTTCCCGATTCATCATAGGTGCGCCACATCAGGCCCTGGATGACGCCCGAATTCCACATGGAAAAGACGTAGATCACCGTGCCGGACAGGGCGAGCCAGAAGTGCAGCTCGATGAGCTTTTGCGAATAGACGCGCTCGCGCTTGAACATGGTGGGCACCAGCGCATAGAGGGCGCCGAAGGAAATCATGGCCACCCATCCCAGCGCCCCGGCATGGACGTGTCCCACGGTCCAGTCGGTATAGTGGCTGAGCGAGTTGACCGCCCGGATGGCCATGAACGAGCCCTCGAAGGTGGACAGGCCATAGAAGATCGCGGCCAGGGCCATGAAGCGCAGCACCGCGTCGTCGCGCACCTTGTGCCAGGCGCCGTTGAGGGTGAGCAGGGCATTGCCGGCCGAGGCCCAGCTGGGCACCAGCAGCACCACCGAGAAGGCCATGCCCAGGGTCTGCACCCAATGGGGCAGGGCGGTGTAATGCAAATGGTGCGAGCCGGCCCACATATACATGAAGGTGATGCCCCAGAAGGAGATGATCGACATGCGGTAGGAGAAGATGGGGCGGCCGGCCTGCTTGGGCAGGTAGTAATACATCATGCCCAGGAACCCGGCGGTGAGGAAGAAGGCCACCGCGTTATGGCCATACCACCACTGGGTCATGGCATCCTGCACGCCCGAGAACAGCGAATAGGACTTGGCGCTGCCCAGCGAGATCGGCACGGCCAGGTTGTTGACGATATGCAGGATCGCCACCACCAGGATGAAGGCCATGTAGTACCAGTTGGCCACGTAGATATGGGGTTCCTTGCGGCGGGCCAGGGTGCGCATGTAGATGGCGAAATAGGTGACCCAGACGATGACCAGCCAGATGTCGGCATACCATTCGGGCTCGGCATATTCCTTGGACTGGGTGAGCCCCATCAGATAGCCGCTGGCGGCGATGATGCAGAAGAGGTTGTAGCCCAGCAGCACGAACCAGGGGCTGAGCGCGTCGGGCAGGCGGGCCCGCGAGGTGCGCTGGAGCACGTGCAGCGAGGTGGCGATCAGCGCATTGCCGCCGAAGCCGAAGATGACGCCGCTGGTGTGCACCGGGCGCAGGCGGCCCCAGCTCAGCCAGGGCACGTCGAAGGTGAGATCGGGCCAGGCCAGGAGCGCGGCGACCCAGAAGCCGACGCCCATGCCGATGATGCCCCAGATCAGGGTGAGGATGAGGCCGGCGCGGGTGGGCGCGTCATAATATTCGGAAAGCCGTTCGGCCGAGGGCTCGGGCAGGTCGAACTGGCGCATGACGACGACGAAGCCGAACAGCCCCGCCGCCAGGATGATGCCGCCGTGAATGCCCAGAAGATCGTTGCGGCCGGCAATGGCCATGGCCAGGCCGATCAGCACCAGACCTCCGAGCAGGATGAGGGCGCCGACCCTCTCGCTGCGTGTAAAATCAGCCATCATCTCTCGTGTCCCCAGCTCGTTTTTTCGGTGGGCCGCGGCCCGCATATCAGTCCCAGCCCTAGCCGAGCCGGAAATGTTCTCTTTGATCTAGCGCAAGGAAGAGAATTTTTTCACCCCCCATTTGTGTTTAGCCCCGTCATGTGTGTTTGCGCCGCGACAAAGTGCCTGGGGAGAGGGGGCGCTAGGCTGGTTTCATCGGGGCGCATGGCCGCCACCCCAAACGACCAAGGACAACAGAGCCATGCCCATGGCCAGCATATCGCGGTGGACCCTCGCCTATTTCCTTTTGGCGCTGAGCTGCCTGACGCTGGCGCTCGGACTGATGGCCATGGGGTTCGGCTATCCCGGCGAGGGCGTCCTCGCTCCCTCCACGCTGATCGTCGTGCATCTGGTGGCCATCGGCTGGCTGAGCCTGCTGATGCTCGGGGCGCTGCTGCAATTCCTGCCGGTGCTGACCGGGCGGCCGCTGCGCGGCGCGGGGCTGGCGCCGGTGGCGCTGGGCCTCTTGCTGTGCGGGCTCGGCGTGTTGCTGGCCGGTTTTGCCGGCCTCGAGGGCTGGTGGGGGCTGGGCGCCGAATTGCTGCCCTGGGGCGGGGCGCTGCTGCTGGCCGGCTTCGGGCTGGCGGCGGCGATCCTGGCGAGCCCGCTTACGGGCGGCAAGGCGCTGCCGCTGCCGGCGCGCTTCGTGGCGCTGGCGCTGGTTTGCGTGCTTGCCGCCGCGAGCCTGGGGGAATTGCTGGCCAGCATGCTGGCGGGGCTGCTGGGGGACGATCTGGCGGCGGCGCTGGCCGGGCAGGGGGTGGCGCTGCATGCCGGCTTCGGGCTGGGCGGCTGGCTGAGCCTGGCCGCCATGGGGGTGAGCTACCGGCTGCTCTCGATGTTCCTGTTGGCGCCGGAGCGCCGGGGCTGGCGCCCGCAACTCGTCCTGTGGAGCGGGGCGGTGGCGATCTCCGCCCTGGCGGTGGCGCTGGGCCTGGTGCTGGCGCAAGGCGCGGCGTCGCCCTGGGTGCTGGCGGCGGCGGGACTGGCGGCGGGCGTGGCGGTGGCGCTTTATATCGGCGACGTGGCCGGGCTCTATCGCAGCCGCAAGCGGGCGGTGCTGGAGCTGCATATGAGCGCGGCGCTGCCGGCCTTCGCGGCGCTGCCGCTGGGGCTGGGCCTGCTGCTCTGGGCCGGTTTGGCCGGCGAGGCCGAGGTGATGGCGCCGGTGGCGGTCTATATCCTGGCGCTGGGATGGCTGGGCGGGCTGGGGCTGGCCATGCTCTACAAGATCGTCGCCTTCCTCACCTGGCTCGAATGTTTCGCGCCGCTGATGGGCCGGCGGCCGACGCCGCGCGTGCAGGATCTGGTGCGCGAGGATCACGCCATGGTGTGGTTCTGGCTCTATTTCGCCGGCGTGGCGGTGGCCGGGGCGGCGCTGTGGGCGCAATTGCCGCTGGTCTTTCGCAGCGGCGCGGGCCTGCAAATGCTCGCCGTGCTGGCGCTGATGCAACAGTTCTACCGTGCCCGGAGGCTGGCCGACCTGCCGGCCGAATGGCGCGATCTTCCCCGACCCCGGCTTTTCCTGCCGGCCCCGATGCAGAGGAAAATGACATGACCGATCTCGAACTCGACGTGCGCCCGCTCCTGCGCAATGGCGGCGAACCCTTCGGCGCCATCATGGCGGCGGTGGGCAGCCTTGCCCCCGGGCAGCGCCTCAAGCTCTTCGCCACCTTCCGGCCCGAGCCGCTGCTGGCGGTGATGGCCAATAAGGGTTTCTCCCACGAGGCGACGCCGCTGGACAATGGCGAATGGCAGGTGGTCTTCACCCCCGAGGGCGAGGACATGACCAGCCCGGCGGTGGCCGCCGACCCGGAGAAATGGCCCGACCCGGCCTATTATCTGGATTGCACCGAAATGGACCCGCCCGAGCCGATGGTGCGCATCCTGGCCCAGCTTGAGGCCATGGAGGAGGGCGAGGTCGCCTTTGCGCTATTGGGGCGCGAGCCGGTGTTCCTGTTTCCCGAATTGCAGGCGCGCGGCGCCGGCTGGGTCGGCGATTTCGACGCCACGGGCGAGAATTACCGCCTGATGGTGCGGGCCGGCCGCAAGCCATGAGCGCGGCGGGGCCGGACACCGTGGCCGACGCGATCCGCGCGGCCCTTCGCGCGGTGATCGACCCGGAACTGGGCCACAACATCATCGATCTGGGCATGGTCTATGCCATTGCGGTGGGGCCGGACGGCGCGGCGGAGGTGGTGATGACCACCACCGCCCGTTTCTGCCCGGCCAGCGGCTTCCTGCAACAGGCGGTGGAGGAGCGCGTCGCCGCGGTGGAAGGGGTGCGCGCGGTGCGGGTGAGCCTCACCTACGATCCGCCCTGGACGCCGGAGCGCATGGCGCCCGAGATCGCCATGCGGTTCTGAGGGATTTTCGCGGTCTTAGCCTCTCTCCATCGTCACCACCGGGCTTGTCCCGGTGGTCCATGGCCAGCGCAAGCGGAAGGGTGGATTGCCGGGACAAGCCCGGCAATGACGATGGGGAGGGATTATTCCGCCCTTGGCTTGCGCCGGGTGAGGATGGGCGGGGCGTATTCGACCAGATAGAGGGCGAAGGCGGCAATCCAGCAGGCGCCGCTGGCCGAGAGCAGGGCCAGATAAAGGTCGGGCAGCAGCGTGGCCAGGGGCCGCAGCAGCGCGGCCATGAAGATCAGCGCATAGCTTGCCGCGGTCATCGGCGGAGCGGTGAGGGGCAGGCCGGTATGGCCGCGCGTCGCCCGGCTCATGATGGCCAGGGTCATCAGGCCGATGGCGCCGACGGTGAAGACATGCAGGGCCGAGGCCGGGTCGAGCAGGCCCAGCGGCAGCAGGGCGATGGCGAAAAAGCCCAGCGGCACGAAGAGATAGGCCAGGTGCAGCACCAGCACCAGCCGCTCGGCCCCGGTCTGCCAGCCGCGCCAGCGGATGAGGCGGCAGGCATGCAGCAGGCCGGCCAGGGCGCAGGCGAGGCCGGTGAGCGCGTGGTCGGGCGCGATCACCCAGAGGACGAGGGCGGCGAGCCCGCCCAGGAGGGCAATGGTGTCGAAACGGTCATAAGCGGCGGGCAGGCTCTGCACGTGGCGCTTGGCCAGCCAGTTGCGCGTGAAGCTGGGCACGACGCGGCCGCCGATGATGCCGATGAGCATGACATAGGCGGAAACGGCCAGCCGGCTGGCCAGGCCCGGATCAGCGCCGAAAACGACGATGGCGTGGAAACCGGCATTGGCCAGGGCCAGCGCCGCGACCACGGCGAGCACCTTGAGGTCGCGCCATTTGCGCCCGGCAATGACCTCGCGGGCACAGATGGCCAGCAGGAAGGGCAGGAAGGCGATGTCGAGGGCGATGGCCAGCGGCAGCCCGATCAGGTCGGGGGCGAGCAGGGCCAGCCGCCCGGCCAGCCAGACGAGGAACAGCACCCCCAGCGGCGCGCCGGACACGGGCAGGCGCCCGGTCCAGTTGGGAATGGCGGTGAGCAGGAACCCGGCCATGGCGGCGGTGCTGTAGCCGAAGAGCATTTCATGGGCATGCCAGGCCGGCCCGCCATAGGCGCCGCCGATGGGCCAGTCGCCCGCCAGCGCCCCGATCCACAGCGCCATGGCCAGCATGGCCCAGATTCCGGCGGCGAGGAAGAACGGGCGGAAGCCATAGGCCAGGATCACCGGCCCGTCATGGGCAAGGCCGCGCGGCACGGGCTGGCGCTTCGGGGCGGGTTTGTCGGTCACTTTGCTGTCGGTCACGGGGGCACCTTCGGGGTCGGGCTCCAATGATGGTGTCGAGGCGGAGCCCAATGTGAGGCTGTAGCGGGGGGAAGGGAAGACTGTCCTTGCGGTGGCGCAAAGAGGGGTGGAGGGGGGATGTCGGGGCTCCCGCTCCAGCCTCCCCCATCAAGGGGGAGGTGCCTGCCGGCGGCCGGGGCAGGATGGTGCCAAAAGCACGGACCCCCTTCTCCCCTCGCGGGAGAAGGTGCCCCGAACGGGCGGATGAGGGGGTCTTTGTTTGGGCTTGGAGGCGAGAAAGCCTAGGAATCGTGCCCCAGCCCGTCGGCCAGGGCCTGCAGGCGTTCGGCGTCGCGGACGAGGAGTTTCTGGCGGCCGCCCTTGACGATGCCCTGGCTCTCCCAGGCGCTGAACAGGCGCGAGACGGTGTGCAGCGTCGTGCCGGTCATCTCGGCGACGTCCTGGCGGGTGAGGGGGAAGTCGATGCGCACCCCGTCGGGCTCGCGCTTGCCGGCCTGTTCGATGAGACGCAGCACGGCGTGGGCGACGCGGCGCTCCACCTCCTGGGTCGACATTTCGCGGATGCGGGTATGCGCCTCCTGGAGGCGCTGGCCGATGGTGCGCATGGCGTTGACGGCCAGGTGCGGGTTCTGCTCGACAAAGCTGCCCCAGACCTCGTTGGGCCAGCAGATGACCAGGCTCTCGGCCGCGGCGATAGGCGTGCCGGGATAGTCGTTGCGCTGGAGGGCCTGGGCGAAGCCGAAGAGATCGCCGGGATGGACGACGCGGACGATGATCTGCTGGCCTTCGGGCGTCACCTGGGTGACCTTGAGCCGGCCATGCAGGAGGAGAAAGAACTGGGTTGCCTTCTGGCCCTGCTCATAGACCGCTTCGCCCATGGGGACGCGGCGCATGGTGGCGCGCGCCAGGAGCCGGTCAAGCTCGGCATCCTGCATGTTGGCAAAAAGCGGCAGGGCGCGCACCAGGCTGCGATCGATATCGGCCACCGGACGTACTCCGATCCAAGATGGACATGGAATACATCATAATGGCGGGCAGCGATACCTGCGCCGGGGTCGCACCCCGGCGCGGCCTCAGAAGCCGAACCGGGCCGCGAGGCGTTCGAACCAGCCCGGCTCGGGCTGGCGCACCAGGCGGAAGCCGAGATTGTCGGGCGGCACGCCGACCGAGCAGCCACCGCTGCGCGCATCGCGGATGAAGACGCTCATCGGGGTGCGGTGCTGGCCCTCGAGCACGCGGATGGTGCAGGCGGGCAGCTCGCTGAGCACGGCGCCGGCGGCGTCGACATGGATGCGGGTGTTGCAGGTCTGGGTCCATTCCCAGACATTGCCGGCCATGTCCATCACCCCGTTCTCATTGGCGCCGAAGGCGCCCAGCACGCGGGGAATGGGCTCGGCCGTGCTCTGGCGGGCGGCTTCCTTTTCGTAATTGGCCAGCCAGCGCAGCGCCGGATTGGCATTGTTCTCGGCGATGTTGAGCGCGTCGTCGACGAAGCGGCTGCCGGCGGCATAGGCCCATTGCGCGTCGGTGGGCAGAACCCAGGCCTGGCCGGTGGCGGCCGAGAGCCATTGCGCATAATCGGTGGCGTCGTCGAAATTGACGCCGGTGACCGGCACGTCGCCCACGCCCTGGTGGCGCGGGGTGGCGGCGGCGCAGGCGCCGTCATTGACGCAGCGGGCATAATCGGCGGCGCTGACCTGATAGGTCATGATCTCGAGGGGCGCCGCGAAGGTCACGGTCTGCATGGGCGCATCCACCGGGGCGCCGTCGCGCAGGAACTGGCCGGGGGCGCGATAGGTGAGCGTGCCCGGAGGCAGGGTGACCGTCTGCGGCGGATTGACCGAGGCCGTGACCGGCAGGGCCATCTGCGCCGGCACGAGCTGGCTGGCCAGAACGGCCAACCCCGCCGCCAGCAGCAGCGCCGGCAGGGCGATGCCGGCCATGTCCTTGAAATCATCCGCTCTTGCAGTCATTTCCGCCTCCGGGCTGGCCGGCGCCAGGGGGTTGGCGCCGGCCGGGTTCGTCGTCAGGGACCGGGTTGCGGTCAGATCGGGCTGGGGGCCAGCACCGAGGTCATCAGGTCGTCATTCCACTCGCCTTCGACCTTGAAGTGGCCGGCCGCGCCCAGTTCGAACGCCTCGATCAGGTTGTGGTTGACATAGGCGTAAACGCCGGGCTGGAGGAAGGTGTAGTAGGCCGCGCCCGCCGCACCGCCGGGGATGAACCAGGTTTCCTGGTCGACATCGGGCGGGGTGTGGAACTTGCCCGTGGGCCAGACGAAGTCGCCATGGCCGCCGATCAGGTGGGGCCGCGTGTCGCGGTTGGCCTGCGAGTGGATGACCAGCACCCGGTCGCCGACATTGGCCTTGAGGGCATTCTCGCCGGTCAGCGCGCCCTTGCGGCCGTTGAAGACGATGTGGGTGGGGATGAGGCCGCGCATGACGGCGATCATGTCGTCATAGTCGTCGCCGATGCTCTCATAGACCTTGTAGTTCCCGTCCTCGTCCTTGGGCAGGTAGAAATCCTGCTCGCCGACATAGTAGATGCGGTCATAGGGCAGGGCATTGCCCTTGGGATCCTTGAGGCCTTCGCGCGGCAGCACCATGATGGCGCCGTTCATGCCGGTGACCACGTGCCAGGGCACCATGCCCTCGGGGGCGCAGTGATAGACGAAGACGCCGGCCTTGGTGGCCTTGAAGCGCAGGATGGCCTTTTCGCCCGGGTTGACATTGGTGAGGCCCGCACCGCCCAGCGCGCCGGTGGCGGCGTGGAAGTCGATATTGTGGCCCATCATGTTGGTATCGGGGTTGATGAGGGTCAGCTCGACATAGTCGCCCTCATGCACCACCATCAGCGGGCCGGGGACCGAGCCGTTGAAGGTCATGGCCCAGACCGTGGCGTCGTCGTCGACCTGGTGGATCTTCTCCTCGATGGTCATGGTGAATTCGTAGATCTTGGGGGCGCCGGTGGCGACCTGTTCATGCGCATGCACGAAGGGAGGAGCCACCAGGTCCACCTTCACGCGCTCGAGCGTGTTGATGTCCACGGCGCCGGCAGCGGCGGCCACTTCCTGCGCGGCGGCAGGCAGCATGACGGCCAATTGGGTCGCCGCGCCGATCGCGGCCGCTCCGGTGAGCAGGGCCCGACGCGAAACTGTGTTCTGACCAGCCATTTTCTTTCTCCGTTGTTTGACGCGAGTTTGCCGCGTCTTCGGGAAGGATATTATGGAAGGTGGTGGGCGTACTCCTTGATTTCGATCAAATAGTTCAACAATTTCAGGGACATGTTTATTGTCGTAGTTTGATGAGGATCAAAGAAGAAGACGCTGCATAGGCATAGTTACCTCCCCGAAGGGCCCCCATCCCCGACGTGGCCCCGACCCAAGGAGTTCTAAGATGCGCCTCTTCCCCGATGCCCTGGTTGCAACCCAGGTGAATGTCACCCGCCGTGGCCTGATGCTGGGTCTGCTGGCGCTGGGCGCCGCCCTGCCGCTCTTGCAGCCGCTGCCGGCCGCCGCCGAGGGCGTCAACCACGAAATCCACATGCTCAACAAGGGCGAGGCGGGCGCCATGGTGTTCGAGCCGGCCTATGTGCAGGTCCAGCCCGGCGACACGGTGACCTTCATCCCCACCGACAAGAGCCACAATGTCGAAACCATCAAGGACATGATCCCGGAAGGGGCCGAGACCTTCAAGAGCAAGATCAACGAGACCTATACCGTCACCTTCGAGGTGCCCGGCGTCTATGGGCTCAAGTGCACCCCGCACTTCGCCATGGGCATGGTGGCCATGGTCATCGTCGGCGACGGCCACGAGAACATCGACGCGGTCAAGGCGGTCAAGGTTCCCAAGAAGGTCGGCGAGCGCTTCCAGGCGATCTACGACGCCGCCGGGCTCTAGGCTCGATAGCAGGACGCGAATGGAGGCCCCCGGGTTTTTCGGGGGCCGTTTCGTTTTTGGGGCATGGAGTCCCCCTCCCCAACCCTCCCCACAAGGGGGAGGGTGCTGTTGCGTGGGTGGGGCACCATCATGCGCGGAACGCCGGGCCTTCTTGATCCTTTAAAAGATGTGTATCATATCCATGTTTTGCGTGACGGAAGGACGGGCGGGATGAGCGTGAGCGACCAGGGCGCGGCGGCTTCGGTGCGGTTCGGAACCACCCCGCCGGGGCTGGACGAGGCGCAGGTGCGCCAGGTGGTGGACGGGTTTTATGCCAGGGTGCGGCGCGATCCGGCGCTGGGGCCGGTGTTCGACGCCCATATCGCCCCCGAGCAATGGCCGCCGCATCTGCGGCAGATGTATGATTTCTGGAGCGCGATGCTGCTGGGCACCGGGCGCTTTTCGGGCCGGCCCATGCCCAAGCACCTGGCCATTCCCGAGATCAACGACGATCTGTTCGTGCGCTGGCTGGTGCTGTTCAAGCAGACGGTGGACGATATCTGCCACCCCGAGACGGCGGCGCTGTTCATCGACCGCGCCGAGCGGATCGCCCAAAGCTTTCGGCTGGCCATCGCCTATCAGCGGGGCGAGGATTCCACCGCCGTCGAGCCCCTGCGCGCCGCCGAGCTGACGCTTTAGCGTTCCGCTCGCGCGGGCGGGCAGGCTGGACGCCGGCCCGGCAATCATCGACAGTCCGGCCCGACGAGTCGGGCATGCCGCCGGCTCGGGAATCGCTTGGAGCAGCCGGATGCCGGACACCGCCGCATCGATCATCATTGTGGGCGGAGGGGCCAGCGGCGTGCTGCTGGCGGCGCAACTGCTCCGCGATCCCGACCCGGAGCTGCGCGTGGTGCTCATCGAGCAGCACGGCGCGGTGGGCCAGGGGCTGGCCTATTCGGCGCGCAACCGCGACCATCGCGTCAACGTGCCGGCGCGGGGCATGAGCGCCTTCGCCGACGATCCCGAGCATTTCTGGCGCTGGCTGCAAAGGCGCGAGCCGGGGCGGTACGAGTCGTCCTGGGTGTTCGTGCCGCGCCGGGTCTATGGGCTTTATCTCGAAGACGTGCTGCGCGAAGCGGCCTCGGACCAGCCCGAGCGGCTGGAGATCGTTTCGGCGGCGGCAGTGAACGTGGCCGAAACGGCCGCGGGCGTTGCGGTGACCCTTGCCGATGGGCGGGTGCTGGCGGGCCGCATGGCGGGGCTGGCGCTGGGCCACGAGACCCAGCAGGCGCGCGGGCGCGGCATCGCCGTGCGGGTGGGCGGGCCGCAGGACACGCCGCTGGCGCCCGAGGCGCCGGTGATGATCCTGGGCTCGGGGCTGAGCATGGTGGATGCCTGGGTGTCGCTGGCCGAGGCCGAGCACCGGGGAGCGATCGAGGTGGTGTCGCGCAACGGGCTTCTGCCCACCGGGCACAAGGACGTGCCGGTGCTGACCATTGCCGAGGCCGACGTGCCGTTCGGCAGGAGCCTCGTGCATTTGCTGGGCTGGTTCCGGGGGCTGATCGGCCGGGTGGAGGCCGGGGGCGGGGACTGGCGCAGCGTGCTGGACGGGCTGCGCCCCTACAATCAGCGCCTGTGGCAGAGCTGGACCGACGCGCAGAAGCGGCAGTTCCTGCGCCATTTGCGGCCCTGGTGGAACATCCATCGCCATCGCCTGCCGCCGGACCTGCATGCGCGGCTGGTGGCGGCGATCGCGCGCGGGCAGGTGCGGCTGGTCGCGGCCGAGTTCCTCGCCATCGCGGCGGCGGGGGAGGACGTGGTGGCCACCATCCGCCCGCGCGGCACCGACCGGCGTGAGGACGTCGCGGTGGCGCGCGTCTATGATTGCGGCGGGGTGAGCGTGGATGTGCGCGCCAGCGCCAATCCGGTGGTGCGCCATCTGGTGGAGGCGGGGGCGGCGCGACCCGACCGGATGCGCATCGGGCTCGATGTCGATGGCGATTGCGCGCTGGTGGATGCCTCCGGCCGGGCCTCGCGCCGCATCCATGTGGTGGGGCCGCTGACGCGGGGACGCTATTTCGAGATCGAGGCCATCCCCGACATCCGGGTGCAATGCGCCACTGTCGCGCGCAGTCTTCTGGCCCGGTTGCGCGCCGAAAAACCCTCGTAAAAAGCCGATAAGGACAATGTTTAGCCGCCGTTAACTGTAAAGGCGCAGAATTTCCCCCGGCAAACACTGTTTTATGAGCCGCGCACCCTCGAGCGCGGCAGGGGATACGCGATGAAGCTGCGCACGAAACTTCTGGCCATTGTCGCCGCCATGGGGCTGGCGGTTCTGACGACGGCCAGCCTGGCCGTCTATATGGCCACCACCTATACCCACCAGCTGGGCGAGCTCGAAGCGGCCTCGACGCGGGCGTTCAACGGCGAGCATCTCAACCGGCTCATCACCGCCGTGGTGATGGATGCGCGCGGCATCTACGCCTCCGACACCATCGAGCAGGCGGCGCCCTTCGCCAAGGGCGTGCTGGCCTCGCTGGACCAGATCGACGCGCTGATCGAGGCCTGGCGGCCGCTGGTCAAGCCCGAGCACCAGGTCAGCTTCGACAATCTGGTGGCGCGGGCGGCCGAATTCCGCACCTTCCGCACCGAAACCACGCGGCTGGCCGGGGTCGACCCGGAACTGGCCAACGAGCAGGGCAATAACGAGGCCAACCGCGCCAACCGCAAGGCCTATCAGGCCGAGGTGGACCTGGTGGTGCAGGCCGACAAGGACGATTACGCCGTGCTCAATGCCGAGCTCGCCGCCTTCCAGTCCAACGTGCTGCCGGCGGTGGGGCTGGTGACGCTTCTGGGCCTGCTGGCCGGGGCCGGGCTGGCGCTGTTCATCGGCAACCGCCACATCGTGCGCCCGCTCAACCACATCACCGGCATCATGCAGGATTATGCCAATGGCGATTTCGCCGCCGAGGTGCCCTATAAGGGCAACCGCGACGAGATCGGCTCCATGGCCGGGGCGGTGCAGGTGTTCCGCGAGAACGGCATCCGCGTGGCCGAAATGACGGCGCTGGAGCGCCAGACCCATGAACAGGCGGCCGCCCGCGCCCGCGCCATGGAGCGCTTCCAGGCCGAATTCGGCGAGGCCGTGGCGGCCACAGTCGAAGGCGATCTCAGCCGCCGCCTGCCCGAAACCTATGGCGAGGCCGATCTGGAGCGGCTGGCGGCGACCTTCAACCGCATGATGGACACGGTGGCCGGTGGGCTGGCCGATGCCGGCTCGGTGCTGTCGGCGCTGGCGGCGGCGGACCTGTCGCGCCAGATGCGCGGCGAGTATGCCGGCGCCTTCGACAAGCTCAAGACCGATATCAACGCCGTGGTGGCCAAGCTGACCGGCATTGTCGGGCAGATCAAGCAGACCTCGGCCGACATCAAGACGGCGACGGGGGAAATCCTGTCGGGCGCCAACGACCTGTCGGAGCGCACCACGCGCCAGGCGGCGATGATCGAGGAAACCTCGGCGGCCATGGAACAGCTCGCCGATACGGTGATGCAGAATGCCGAGCGGGCGGTGTCGGCGGCCAAGAATGCAGGCCTGGTCTCGGACGCCGCCACCCAGGGCGGGGTGGTGATGCACCGCGCCAACGAAGCCATGGAGCGGATCACCCAATCCTCGGCCAAGATCTCCAACATTATCGGGCTGATCGACGACATCGCCTTCCAGACCAACCTTCTGGCTTTGAACGCCTCGGTGGAAGCGGCGCGCGCCGGGGAAGCCGGCAAGGGCTTTGCCGTGGTGGCCGTGGAAGTGCGGCGGCTGGCCCAGAGCGCCGCCGAAGCCTCCTCGGAGGTCAAGGGGCTGATCGAGCAATCGGCCGACGAGGTGAGCTCGGGCTCGCGGCTGGTGAGCGAGGCGGCCGACCAGTTGACCGGCATGCTGGACGCGGCGCGCGACAATAGCAGCCTGCTCGAATCCATCGCCGCCGAAAGCCAGGCGCAGGCCACCGCCATCCGCGAGGTCAATGTCGCCATCCAGCAGATGGACGAGATGACCCAGCACAATGCGGCGCTGGTGGAAGAGACCAATGCCGCCATCGAGCAGACCGAGGCCCAGGCCAACGAGCTCGACGGGGTGGTGGATATCTTCACCCTGCAGGCAAGCGCGGCGCCGGGGCGCATCGCCGCCTGAGCCAAGGGCGCATCGAATCGGTGGAAAGGCGCCTTCGGGCGCCTTTTTTCGTTTGCCCGGCGGGCTTTGCCGATAGAGCTTGCGGCCACGCTTTGTGGCTTGCCAAAGACCCGCCCTTGCCGGCTAGATGGGTGGTGCAGAAGGTTTTTTGGAAAACGGGGTAGGAAAAATGACTGGGAAGAACGCAATGACCCGCCGCGGCGTGGTGGCGGGCCTGGCGATGGGGGCGCTGCTGCTGGGCGGCATGCCGGCTTGGGCGCAGGATGCGCTCAAGGTGGCCGCGGTCTGGACCGTGCCTGTGGAACAGCAATGGGTGAGCCGCCTGCATAACGCGCTGATCGCCGCCAAGGATCGCGGCGAGATCGACTATGTCTATTCGGAAAACGTCTCCAACACCGATTATGAGCGCGTGATGCGCGAATATGCCGAACAGGGCGTGCAGCTGATGTTCGGCGAGGCCTTCGGGGTGGAGCAGCCCTCGCGCGCGGTGGCGGCGGAATATCCCGAGATCGCCTTCCTCATGGGCTCGTCCCTGCCGCCGGTGGCGCCCAATTACGCCACCTTCGACAATTTCATCCATGAGCCGAGCTATCTCACCGGCATGATCGCGGGGCTCAAGACCAAGACCAACAAGATCGGCATGGTGGGCGGCTATGCCATTCCCGAGGTCAACCGGCTGATGAACGCCTTCATGGACGGGGCGCGGGAGGTCAATCCCGACGTCACTTTCTCGATCAGCTTCATCAACTCCTGGTACGATCCGCCCAAGGCCAAGGAAGCGGCCTTCGCCATGATCGATTCGGGCGCCGACATCCTCTATGCCGAGCGCTTCGGGGTCTCCGACGCGGCCAAGGAACGGGGCGTGCTGGCCATCGGCAATGTGATCGACACCGCCGCCGACTATCCCGGCACCATCCTGGCCAGCGCCCTCTGGGACGGCACGCCCATGGTCAATGCCGCCATCGAGGACGTGAAATCGGGCAAGTTCGTCGCCGACGATTACGGCATCTATGCCTTCATGGAGCAGGGCGGCTCGTCCATGGTTCTGGATGAGGCGCTGGCCGGGCCCGAGGCCGTGGCTGCCGCCAAGGCCAAGGAAGCCGAGATCGTCTCCGGCGCCTTCGTGGTCGAGATCGACGATTCCGAGCCGAAGTAAGAGCGAGGAGCCTTCAGCCTCTTGTGGGCCTGTTGCATAACATCTGATGCAGCAACAAACACGGTGTCATCCCGGCCTGGGCGCCGGGATCCATCCGCAAATCTCAGGATAGGCCCCGGCTCAAGGCCGGGGCGACATCGAGGTTGGAAAGCCACTGCGGAGCGTTTCTCGCTTCACGACAACTGCGCAACAGGCCCCTTACGGGAGAGGGGGGCGATGGCGCCGGGTGTTCCGTGGGTGGCCTCGCAATATCTAGTTTCCGGGGGCGGATATGACCGAATCTGAGGCCGATATCGTGCTCTCGCTGGAGGGCATCACCAAGCGGTTCGGGGCGCTGCTGGCCAATGACGGGCTCGACCTGGCGTTGCGCCGGGGAGAAATCCTGGCGCTGCTGGGCGAGAACGGCGCCGGCAAGACCACGCTGATGAATATCCTTTTCGGCCATTACGTGCAGGACGAGGGCGTGGTGCGCGTCGGCGGCGAGATCCTGCCGCCCGGCTCGCCCGGCGCGGCGCTGGCCGCCGGGGTGGGCATGGTGCACCAGCATTTCGCGCTGGCCGAGAACCTGTCCGGGCTCGACAATATAAGGCTGGGCACCGAGCCCCTGTTGCGCCCGGCCAATGGGCGGACGGCGCGGCGGCGGGTGGAAGAGATCATGGCCGAAAGCGGGCTGGAGGTCGATCTCGACCGGCGCGTGGCGGGCCTGAGCGTCGGTGAAAAGCAGCGCGTGGAAATCCTCAAGGCGCTCTACCGCGACGTGAAGGTGCTCATTCTCGACGAGCCCACGGCGGTGCTGACGCCGCAGGAGGCCGAGGGGCTGTTCGCGGTGTTGCGGCGGCTGGCGGCCAAGGGGCTGGGCGTCATCTTCATTTCGCATAAGCTGGGCGAGGTATTGGCGGTGTCGCACCGCATCGCGGTGTTGCGCGCGGGGCGCAAGGCGGGCGAGCTTTCGACCGCCAATGCCGACCGGCGCGCCATTGCCGACCTCATGGTGGGTAAGGCGGTGGCCGAGGTGAAGCGCAGCGCGCCGCAGCCGGGCGCGCCGCTGGTGGAATTTATCGACGTCACCCTGGGCCGGGCGGCGCGGGCCGAGCTTTCCGGGGCCAGCTTCGTGTTGCGCGAAGGGGAAATCGTCGGCGTGGCCGGGGTGTCGGGCAATGGGCAGGCGGCCATCGCGGCGCTGCTCTCGGGGCTGGCCGTGCCCGATAGCGGCGAAATCCGGCTTTACGGCAAGGCGCTGGGCAAGGCCGAGCCGCGCGATCTGGTGGCGGCGGGGGTGGCGCGCATGCCCGAGGACCGCCAGCAGGACGGCGTGGTGGGCACGATGAGCGTCGCCGACAATATCGCCATGGAAGAGGTGCGCGGGCGCGATTTCTCGCGCTTGGGCATGATCGACCGCAAGGCCATGCGCCGTCGCGCCGAAGCGGCCATCGCCGCCTATGACATACGCTGCCCCGGCCCCGAGGCCGAGGCGCGGCTCTTATCGGGCGGCAATGTGCAAAAGCTGATCCTGGCGCGGGTGCTGGAGCGCGCGCCGCGCGTCATTCTCGCCAACCAGCCGACGCGCGGGCTGGATGTGGGCGCGCAGGCCGAGGTGCATCGGCGGATCGTGGCGGCGCGCGACGGGGGCGCGGCGGTGATGGTGATTTCCGAGGATCTGGACGAATTGTTCGCGCTGGCCGACCGTTTCCTCGTGGTGCATGGCGGCGAGGTGATGGATGCCGGGCTTTCCGAGCATCTCGACCGCAGCCTGGTGGGCCTGATGATGGCCGGGCAAACGCAAGAGGAGGCGCGGGCATGAGCTGGCGTCTGGAACCGCGCGCCAATGCGCCGATGCGCCTCAAGATCACCGTGTCGCTGCTGGCGGGGCTGGCCGGGCTGTTGCTGGTGGCCATTCCGGTGCTGGCGGCGGGGCGCTCGCCGCTCGAGGCCTATGTGCTGATCGTGCAGGGGGCCTTTGGCTCCATGTTCGCCTTTTCCGAAACGCTCAACCGGGCGACGCCGCTGATCCTGACCGGGCTGGCGGCCGCCGTCGCCTTCCGGGCGCGGCTGTGGAATATCGGGGCCGAGGGGCAGCTTTATATCGGGGCGCTGGCCGCCGTGGTGGTGGGCAGCGGGCTGGTGCACCTGCCGCCCCCGCTGATGATCCCCACTATCATGCTGGCCGGGTTCCTGGCCGGCGGGCTGATGATGGTGGTGCCGGCCTTTTTGAAGCAACGCTTTGGCGCCGACGAGGTGGTGACGACGCTTTTGTTCAACTTCATCGTCATCCTCCTCATCCAGATGCTGGTGGAGGGGGTGCTGAAGGACCCGATGGCGCTGGGCTGGCCGCAATCGGTGCCGCTGATCGCCGAGGCGCATTACCCCAAGCTGATGCCGCGCCTGCGCATGCATTTCGGCCTCATCGTCGGGGTGGCGGCGGCGCTGGTGCTGTGGGTGGTGGTGCGGCGCAGCGTGCTCGGCTTCGAAATCCGCGCCGTGGGCGAAAACCGCGCGGCGGCCCGCTTTGCCGGCATTCGGGTCGACGCCACCATGCTCAAGGTGGCGTTGATCTCGGGCGGGCTGGCGGGGCTGGCCGGAGTGGGGGAAGTGGCCGGGGTCAAGCTCTATCTCTCGGCCGATCTCTCGCCCGGCTTCGGCTATTCGGGGATCGTGGTGGCCATGCTGGCCGGGCTCTCGCCCATCGGCTCGGTGTTCGCGGCGCTGTTCGTCGCCGCCGTGTTCGTGGGGGCCGATTCGATGAGCCGGGCCACCGGCATTTCCAGCTATCTGGCCGATCTGGTGGTGGCGCTGTCGCTGCTGAGCGTCTTGGTGGGCGGGTTCTTCCTGCGCTTCCGGCTGCGCTATGAGCCGGGCGGCAAGCCGGCGGCGGAGGCATAGAAATGGAAGCGATCGACATTCTTCTCTCGGCCAATTTCTGGGCCGCCGCCATCCGCATCGCCACCCCGCTGATTTTCGGGGTGCTGGGGGCGCTGATCTGCGAGCGCTCGGGCGTGCTCAATCTGGGCATCGAGGGCATATTCGTCGCCGGGGCCATGGCCGGCTGGCTCGCCGTCTATCTGGGGGCGGGCCTGTGGCTGGGGGTGCTGGTGGCGGCGCTGGCCGGGGGCATGTTCGGGCTGCTGCACGCGATATTGACGGTGGTGCTGGGCCTTTCCCAGCATGTTTCGGGCATCGGCATCACGCTCCTGGCGACAAGCGCCAGCTATTTCACCTATCGCACGGCGCTGCCCAACGTCACCTCGCCGCCGCGCATCGTGCCCTTCCAGCCGCTCAATATTCCGGGCCTGTCCGATCTGCCCTTCATCGGGCCGGCGCTGTTCCAGCAGACGGCGATGACCATGCTGGCGCTGGTGCTGGTGGGGGTGGTGGCCTTCGTGCTCTACCGCACGCCGCTGGGGCTGGCCATTCGCGCCGTGGGCGACAATCCCGCAGCGGTGGAGGCGCAGGGGCTTTCGGTGCGGGCGCTGCGCATCGGGGCGGTGGTGGCCGGCTCGGCGCTGATGGCGCTGGGCGGGGCGTTCCTCACCATGTCGGCGTTCGATGCGTTCTTTTTCGGCATGGTCAATGGGCGCGGCTGGATCTGCATCGCGCTGGTGGTCTTCGCCTCCTGGCAGCCGGGCAAGGCGCTGCTGGGGGCGCTGCTGTTCGGGGCGTTCGACGCTTTCCAGATTCGGCTACAGGCCGAAATCGGCCAAGTGGTGCCGGGGCAGGTGTTCCTGATGCTGCCTTACCTGTTGTCCATCCTGGCGCTGGTGCTGGTGGCGCGCCGCGCCGACTATCCCCGCGCGCTGCTCCATCCCTGGTTCAAGGGCCAGCGGCATTAGGTTTTTTCGCGTTCCGAGAGGCTTTCCATGTTCGATCTCAAAATCATCAATGCCAGCCTGCCCAACGGGCGCAGCGGGCTCGATATCGGCGTGCGCGGCGGGCGCATCGCGGCGGTGGAGGCCAATCTGGGGGGCGAGGCGGGCGAGGTGATCGATGCCGGCGGGCAATTGGTCTCCCCGCCCTTCGTCGATTGCCACTTCCACATGGACGCCACCCTGTCGCTGGGCCTGCCGCGCTTCAATGAAAGCGGGCTCCTGCTCGAAGGCATCCGCATCTGGGGGGAACTCAAGCCCCTTCTCACCCATGAGGCGGTGGTCGAGCGGGCGCTGGCCTATTGCGACCTCGCCGCCGCGCAGGGGCTGCTCGCCATCCGCACCCATGTGGATGTGTGCGACCCGCGCCTCCTCGGCGTCGAGGCGCTGCTGGAGGTGAAAAAGCGCGTCGCCCCCTATATCGATCTGCAATTGGTGGCCTTCCCGCAGGATGGCTATTACCGCTATCCCGGCGCGGTGGAGCTGCTGAACCGGGCGCTGGACATGGGCGTCGACGTGGTGGGCGGCATCCCGCATTTCGAGCGCACCATGGGCGATGGGGCCAAAAGCGTGACGGCTTTGTGCGAAATCGCCGCCGAGCGCGGGCTGATGGTCGATATCCATTGCGACGAGACCGACGATCCCCTCAGCCGCCATATCGAGACGCTGACCTATGAGACGCAGCGCCTCGGGCTGGGCGGGCGCGTCGCCGGCTCGCACCTCACCTCCATGCATTCCATGGACAATTATTATGTCTCCAAGCTGTTGCCGATGATGGAGGAGGCTGGGGTGGCGGCCATTGCCAATCCCAATATCAATATCGGCATCCAGGGGCGGCACGACACCTATCCCAAGCGGCGCGGCATGACGCGCATTCCCGAAATGCTGAGCTATGGCATCACCTGCGCCTTCGGGCAGGACTGCATGATGGACCCCTGGTATTCGCTGGGCCAGGCCGACATGCTGGAGGTGGCCTCCATGGGCCTGCATGTGGCGCAGATGACCAGCCGCGCCGCCATGCGGCAATGCTTTGCGGCGGTGACCACCGGGCCGGCGAAAATCCTCAATCTGGATGGGTATGGGCTCGATGTGGGCTGCAAGGCCGACATGGTGCTCTTGCAGGCCGACGACGCCATCGAGGCCATCCGCCTCAAGGCCACGCGCCTCGCCGTCATCAAGGGCGGGCGGGTGATCGCGCGCACGGCACCGCGCCTGAGCGCGCTCAGCCTGCCCGAACGGCCGAGCCGGCTCGACCCCTCGCGGGTGCGGCGGTAGCGGGCCGTTCTCGGTGTCATTGCGGCTTCCGTGCCGGAATCCAGTTTAAGAGTGTGCCGGTGGCGATGACCCGGGATGGGCCCCGGATCAGGTCCGGGGCGACACGGTGGGGGGGCGCATAATGCTTCCTCCACCGTCACCACCGGGTTTGTCCCAGTGGCCGTGGAGGGTTCAGCGCAAGCGGAGGCGTGGATTGCCGGGACGAGCCCGGCAATGACGGTGGGTTGAGGCAGGATGGTGCCACACCCACCGAACCCCCTTCTCCCCTTGTGGGAGAAGGTGTCCCGAAGGGGCGGAGGAGGGGGCTTTTTACAAGCATTGAAGCATGGGCGAGGGAGGGGCCGGTGAGCGGTAAACCCGCTGTTAAGGTAAACCGACTGATAATGCCGGCCGGGCGGGATGACGTCCGCGGAATGAGTTTTCGATCAAATGCGTCTTATTGTCGGCGTCATAGTGGTGTTCGGGTCCGTCTTCGGTGGCTATGCCGCCATGGGCGGGCATATCGAGGTTCTCTGGCAGCCTTTTGAATTCGTCATCATCCTGGGCGCGGCCATCGGCGCCTATATCATCGGCAATTCGGCCGCTGTGCTCAAGCAGACCCCGGCCATGTTCGGCACGCTGTTCAAGGGGTCGAAGTACAATAAGGCCGCCTATCTCGAGCTTTTGGGCATGCAGTTCAGCCTGTTCAAGCTGGTGCAGGCCAAGGGCATATTGGCGCTGGAGCAGCATATCGAGAACCCGGCCGAATCGACCCTGTTCGCGCGCTTTCCCACCTTCGCCGCCAACCACCACGCGGTAGAGTTCGTCTGCGACTATCTGCGTATGGTCACGCTCGGCTCCAACAATGTCCATGAGATGGAAGCGCTGATGGACGAGGAGTTGGAAACCCACCACCAGGAGCGCGAGCGCGTGGTGTCGGCCGTGCAGTCTCTGGCCGACGGCACGCCGGCCCTGGGCATCGTCGCGGCGGTGCTGGGCGTCATCAAGACCATGGGCGCCATCACCGAGCCGCCCGAAGTGCTGGGGCACCTGATCGGCGGGGCGCTGGTGGGCACGTTTTTCGGCGTTTTCGTCGCCTATGGCTTTTTCGGCCCCTTCGCGCAGTCGCTGCGCAACACCTATGAGGCCGAGTCCAAATATTTCCTCTCGCTCAAGGTGGGGCTTCTGGCCCATATCTCGGGGCAGGTGCCGGTGATGGCCATCGAATTCGCCCGCAAGGCGCTGATGTCGGAAGACCGGCCCAGCTTTGCCGAGGTGGACGAAGCCACGGCCAACCTGCCGCTGGCGAACTGATCGGCGGGCGCGGCCAGAATGGCGGATTTCGACCGGCCGATCATCATCAAGAAGGTCAAGAAGCACAAGCACGCCCATCACGGCGGCGCCTGGAAGATCGCCTATGCCGACTTCGTGACGGCGATGATGGCCTTCTTCCTGCTGCTCTGGCTCATCAGCATGACCACGCCCGAGCAGAAGGAGGGGCTCGCCTCCTATTTCGCCCCGGCCAGCATCGCCCCCACCACCAGCGGGGCGGGCGGGTTGATGGGCGGCACGGCGCTGGACGATTCGGATGCGCAGCTGTCCGGCTCGCAGCCCGAAATCTCCAAGGAAGTGGCCATGGTGCCCAGGGGCGAGGATTTCGGCTCGCAGGAGGGGGCGCTGAGCGGGCGCAACCAGCAGCAGGGCGCCGATTCGGCCGACAGCCGCACCTCCCAGACCGATCTGCGCGCCGATGACGACCAGGGCTTCCACAGCGCCGCCGCCAGCATCCGCCAAGCCTGGCAGTCCATGCCCGACATCACCGAGATCGCCGACAGCCTGATCGTGGAAGAGACCACCGAGGGGCTCAATATCCGCCTCATCGACCAGGAGGGGCGCCCGATGTTCCCCGAGGGCTCGAAATATCCCAACGAGCCGACGCGCCAGGCCATCGCCGCCATCGCGCCGATCCTGCAGCGCATGTCCAATCCCGTGCGCATCACCGGGCATACGGCGGCAGGCGGCAGCTATGCCAATCCGCGCTATGGCTCGTGGGAGCTTTCGGCCGACCGGGCCAATAGCGTGCGCCAGATCCTGGGCGAGTTCGGGCTGCGGGACGACCGGGTGGATTCGGTGGTCGGCCGGGCCGCGAGCGACCCCTTCTTTCCCAACGACCCCTATATGGCGGCCAATGAGCGGATCGAGATCACCCTGCTCTACGAAACCCCGCCCGTGCCGCCCGATCTCAAACCCTGATCCGCGAGGAGCCGCCGTGCCGTTTCCCGATCTCGTCCCGCCCGCGCTGGCGGCCTATCAGAGCGGGGTGGAAACGCCCGCCGATTTCACCGCCTTCTGGGAGCGGACCCTGGCCGAGGCGCGCGCCATCGGCGGGGCCGTGCAGATGGCCCGCGCCCATACGACGCTGCGGGCGGTCAAGGTCTTCGATGTCAGCTTTCCCGGCTTTGGCGGCCATCCCGTCAAGGGCTGGCTGGTGCTGCCGGCCGGGCACGAGGGCAGGCTGCCGCTGGTGGTGCAGTATGTGGGCTATGGCGGCGGGCGCGGCTTTCCCCATGAGCTGCTGCATTGGGCGGCCTCGGGCTATGCCTATTTCCGCATGGATACGCGCGGGCAGGGCAGCGGCTGGAGCGTCGGGGACACATCCGATCCGGTGGGCTCCACCCCGTCCCTGCCGGGGGTGATGACCAAGGGCGTGCTCGACAGGCACGATTTCTATTATCGCCGCGTCTTCACCGATGCGGTGCGCGCCATCGACATGCTGGCCGGGCAGGATTTCGTCGATGGCGGGCGCATCGCCGTCTGCGGCGGCAGCCAGGGCGGGGGAATTGCGCTGGCGGCGGCGGGGCTCGACAGCCGCGTCGCGGCGGTGATGCCCGACGTGCCGTTCCTGTGCGATTTTCCCCGCGCCGTGCGCGTGGCCCTGCGCGACCCCTATCTGGAGATCGCGCGCTTCCTCGCCCAGCACCGCGACAAGACCGGAGCGGTGTTTGAGACGCTGCGCTATTTCGACGGGGTGTGCTTTGCCCGGCAGGCGCGGGCGGCGGCGCTGTTCTCGGTGGCGCTGATGGATGAGGTCTGCCCGCCTTCGAGCGTCTATGGCGCCTTCAACGCCTATGCCGGCGCCGAAAAGACCATCCATGCCTATGAGTTCAACAACCACGAAGGGGGCGGCCCCTTCCAGGAGCGGGCGCAGATGGCCTGGCTGGGGGACTTGTTCGGGATGTAGGCAAACCGCGACCGGGGCCGGCGCGGCATGGGACCGGGGAGGGCCAGGCGGCCCGTCCCCGGCGGACCCTGGTCAGTCCTTGGCGCGTTCGACGTAGGAATTGTCTTCGGTGAGGATGACGATGCGGGTGCCGGCGCCGATATGGGGCGGCACCATGACGCGCAAGCCGTTGTTGAGCACGGCGGGTTTGAAGGAGGACGAGGCCGTCTGGCCCTTGACCACCGGCTCGGTCTCGACGATCTCGAAGGTGAGGCGCTGGGGCAGTTCCATGGAGAGCGCGGTGCCCTCGAAGGTCTTGAGGTGCACCTTCATGCCGTCGGTGAGATAGGCCTTCTGGTCGCCGATCACGTCGTCGGAAACGGTGATCTGCTCATAGCTCTGGGGCTCCATGAAGTGGTGGCCCTCGCCGTCCGAATAGAGATAGTCATATTCGCGGTCATCGACATCGGCCTTCTCGACCATTTCCACGGTGCGCCAGCGGCCGATCACCTTCACCCCGTCGGAAATGCGGCGCATGGTGACGTTGGTCACCGAATTGCCCTTGCCGGGATGGACGTTTTCCGCCGTGAGGATGACATGCAGGGCGCCGTCCTGCTCGACGACATTGCCCTTGCGCAGCGAAGAGGCGATGACCTTGACCATATTTCTTCCTTGTTCGTTTCCGAAGCGCGTCGTAGAGGCTGGGCCGGGGCGCGCATAAAGTGGTTTTCGTGCGCCAACTACCCTATCTTGGCGACATTCGCCAGCCCGGCCCGCATATAAGACACCATGAACGCTTCCGATCCCCAGCCCGCCTCGCCCTGGTGGACGCCCGCAATCCATGCCGACCGGCGCCCGATCCTGCTGGCGCGCGGGCGCATCGAGGCCGGGGCGCGGGCTTATCTGGCAGGCCACGATTTCCTCATCGTCGATCCGCCCGGATTGCAGCGCTCGCCGGGCAACGAGACGCATCTGCACGCCTTTGCCACCGAAATGATCGGCAATGACGGGGTGGGCCGGCCGATGTACCTCCACACCTCGCCCGAATTCACCATGAAGAAGCTGCTGGCGGCGGGGGAGCGGCGCATTGCCAGCCTCCAGCATGTGTGGCGCAACCGCGAGCGCAGCGCGTTGCATCATCCCGAATTCACCATGCTCGAATGGTATCGCGCCGGCGAAGCCTATGACGCGGTGATCGCGGATTGCATCGCGCTGGCGCGGCTGGCGGCGGAGACGACCGGCATCGGGCGGTTCACCTTCCGGGGGCGCGACTGCGATCCCTTCGCCGAGCCCGAGCGGCTGGGCGTGGTCGAGGCCTTTGCGCGCCATGCCGGCATCGATCTGCTGGCCAGCATGGATGCGGACGGGGTTCCCGATGGCGGGAAACTGGCGGCGCAGATGCGCGGCATCGGCATGGCCGTGCCCGCGGACGAGAGCTGGAGCTATCTCTTCAGCACCATCCTGGTCGAGCGCGTGGAGCCGCAATTGGGCAATGGGCGCATCACCGTGCTCGACCGCTATCCGGCGGCCGAGGCGGCGCTGGCGCGGCGCCTGCCGGGTGACCGGCGGCTGAGCGAGCGCTTCGAGCTTTACGCCTGCGGCGTCGAGCTGGCCAATGGCTTCGGCGAATTGACCGATCCCGACGAGCAGCGCCTGCGTTTTGCCGCCGAAATGGACGAAAAGCAGCGCCTTTATGGCGAGCGCTATCCGCTGGACGAGGATTTCCTTTCCGCCCTGGCGCTGATGCCTGAGGCCAGTGGGGTGGCGCTGGGCTTCGACCGGCTGGTGATGCTGGCGACCGGGGCGCAGCGCATCGAGGCGGTGCTGTGGGCGCCGGTGGCCGAATGAAGGGTCTGGGGCGCAAAGGCATGGCTCCATCGCCTCCCCTCAAGGGGGAGGGGAAGGGCTCGGTGCGCAGCGTCAAATCGGTGGGGCAGCTCCAAGCGCTGGGGCTGGTGGAAGCCGGTCCGGCGCTGGACGAGGTCGCGGAAAAATACGCCATCGCCATCACCCCGGCGGTGCTCGATCTCATCGATGCAAACGATCCGGCGGACCCGATTGCCCGCCAATTCGTGCCCGATGCGGCCGAGCTGGTGACGACGCAAGAGGAGCGGGCCGACCCTATTGGCGATCTCTCCCATTCGCCGGTGACGGGGATCGTGCATCGCTATCCCGATCGGGTGCTGCTCAAGCCGGTGCATGTCTGCCCGGTCTATTGCCGCTTCTGCTTCCGCCGCGAAATGGTGGGGCCGGAGGGGTTGGGCACGCTCACCGCGCCGGAGCTGGATGCGGCTTTGGCCTATATCGCGGCGCATGAAGAGATATGGGAAGTGATCCTCACCGGGGGCGATCCCATGGTGCTCTCGCCGCGCCGCATGGAGGCGATCATGCGGCGGCTCGGGGCGATCGAGCATGTGCGGGTGGTGCGCGTCCATAGCCGTGTGCCGGTGGTGGAGCCGCAGCGGGTCGACAAGGACATGGTGGCGGCGCTCAAGGCCAGCGGCAAGACCACTTACGTCGCCGTTCACGCCAACCACCCCAAGGAATTTTCGCCGGCGGCGCGGGCGGCGCTTGCGACGTTGGCCGATGGCGGCGTGGTGCTGGTGAGCCAGAGCGTGCTCTTGGCCGGGGTCAATGACGATGTGGAGACGCTGGCGGCGCTGATGCGCCTCTTTGTCGAAAACCGCGTCACTCCCTATTATCTGCATCATCCCGACCTGGCGCCGGGCACCGGGCATTTCCGCGTCGACATTGCGCGCGGGCAGGCGCTGGTGGCGGGCTTGCGCGGGCGCATTTCGGGGCTGTGCCAGCCCATCTATGTGCTCGATATTCCCGGCGGCCACGGCAAGGCCGATATCGGGCGGGCCAGCATTGCCGGGGCCGACGGGTGTTATACGGTGCGCGACTGGCAGGGGCGGGACCACGCCTATCCGCCGGTGGAGGGAGAATGAGGATGGAGCACAGGAGCCTGCGGTTTCCGGCGGCGCTGCTGGAGGAGCGGGCCGCTGGAGCGCTGCGCCGGGCCGGGGCCAGCGAAGCCTCGTTGGCTGCCGCCGTGCGCGCCATGCTGCATGCCTCGCGCCTGGGCATAGACAGCCACGGCATCCGCCTCACCGGCCATTATTGCGCCATGCTGGAAGGCGGGCGGCTCAACAAGAATCCGCAACTGAACGTGGAGCGCCGCGCCGCCGGCAGCGCCATGGTGCATGGCGACGACGGGCTGGGCCATTACGCCGCCTACAGGGCGGTCGAGACCGGCATGGCGCTGGCGCGCGAGGCGGGCGTGGGCGCGGTGGGGGTCAGCCATTCCTCCCATTTCGGGGCGGCGGGGGCCTATGCGCTGGCCGGGGCCGAAAAGGGCTTCATTGCCTTCGCCACCACCAATACCGATTCCATGGTGAGCCTCTTCGACGGGGCCTCGAAATTCCACGGCACCAATCCGCTGGCCTTCGCAGCGCCGGCGCCGGATCAGGAGCCGTGGCTGCTCGATATGGCCACCTCCTCCATTCCGCTCAACCGCGTGCTGCTGCACCGCTCGGTGGGCGCGCCGCTGCCCGAAGGGGTTGCCGCCGATGCCGAGGGCCGGCCCACGACCAATCCGCATCTGGCCGACATGCTGCTGCCGCTGGGCGGGGTGGATTACGGCTATAAGGGCGCGGGGCTCGCCGGGGTGGCGACTTTGTTCTCGGCGCTGCTCACCGGCACCACGCTCGACCCCGATTTCATCCCCATGTATGGCGGCGGGGACGTGTCGACGCCGCGTAATATGGGTCATTTCGTGCTGGTCATCGACCCGGACAAATTCGTCGGGCGCGAGATGTTCCTCTCTTTGATGGGGCGCTATCTCGAGAGCCTGCGCGCCGCCCCGCTGCGCCCCGGGGCCGAGCGCGTCATGGCCCCCGGCGACCGCGAATGGACCGAAAAGGCGCGGCGCGACGCCGAGGGCATCCCGCTCGACCCCGACAGCGTGGCCTTCCTGGGGCTCTAGGCTGTTTCGCTGGTTCTAGGGCTCGTCCTCGGGCGGCAGATAGCGCAGGGCCGTGACCGTCAGCCGGTCCTCGATGATTTCGAAATCGATCAGCGCTTCGCCCCCGGTGGCGCAGCAATTGGCGTCGTCCTCGCGCCAGAGCGGGGTGCGGGCGGTGAGGGTGTCGTAGAACCAGTCGTCGAAATCGTAGTCGACGCCCTTCCAGATGCCGAGCCCGGCGGGCAGCAGGGCGTCGATGTCCTCGCGCCAGCTCTCGATGTCGATCCTGCGCCAGGACGGGGCCTCGTCCTCGCCGCGGAAATAGAGCCGGTCGACATTGTAGGCGCCGGTTCCGCCCGAATAGCCGGCGATATGCAGGAGCCCGGATTCGCTGAGCAGGGGCGGGGTGAAGCCATAGCCGTCGAAGCCGGAATCGAGCAGGGTCCAGTCCTCCCCGGTCCAGCGGTAGAGCACGAAGCCGCCGATGATGCCGGTCTGCTCGGTAAACCCGGTCTGGGTCTGCCAGGAAAGGAGCGGCGCGCCGTCCTCGTCGTTGATTATGCCGGCGCCGAGCACGCGGCAGTCGCTCAGGGGAGAATCGGTGCAGGCGGTTTCGGCGGCCCGCAGGTCGGCCGGCAGCAGCAGGACCAGCCCGAGGCCGGCCACTATCAGGGCAAGCAGCAGGGTGCGCGGTTTCATCCTATGCCAGCCCCCGCTTCATGGCCTCGCGGGTGGCTTCGGCGCGGCTGGTGATGCACAGCTTCTGGTAGATCACCTTGACATAGGAGGCGACGGTCTGGGGTTGCAGGCCCAGCCGGGCGGCGGCCTCGGCCACGGTGAGGCCGCGGGCGAGCAGGGTGAGCACCTCGGTTTCGCGCGGGCTGAGGCCGGCCTCGTCGCGCTGCTGGGCCGGCGCGCGGAAATGGGCCAGCATGCGGTGGGCGATGGAGGGGGAGAGGGGCGGCTCGCCCCGCTCGATGCGGCGCAGGTAATTGACCAAAAGGCCCGCTTCCTCGTCCTTGAGCACATAGCCGCGCGCGCCGGCGGCGATGGCGTCGAACAGATGCGCGTCGTCGTCATAGATGGTGGCCACCACCGGCAGCGCCTCGGGATGGTCCCGGCTCAGCCGGCGCACGATGTCGACGCCCGAGCCGTCGGGCAGGCCGATATCGATGATGGCGAGCCAGAGATCGCCGGCATTCCTGTCGAGCCAGGCATTGGCCCCCTTGAGGGTGGCCGCCGTTTCCACCTTCAGGTCGGGAAAGGCCGCATGCAGCACGCTCAGCATCCAGTCACGTGTGCTGGGCTGGTCCTCGATCAGCAGGCAGAGGCGGGGCGGAGCCGATGGCTGGGTCATGGAAGGGAGTTAAGCACAGCCAGCGTTTCTGGCACCCCCGGTTCCGGGGGGCGCTCGGAAAGGCGCAGCGGCACGTCGAGCACGATGCGCGTGCCCGGCGCATTGGAGGCCAGCTCCAGCCTGCCCCCGATGTCCTCGATGCGGTGGCGCAGATTGCGCAGGCCGAAGCCCGGCGTTTCCCCGGCCAGGGCGGCGGCGGGAATGCCCTTGCCATCGTCGGCGAAGTCCAGCGTCAGCCGGTCGGGCGTGAGGCGGGGGGTGACGGTGAGGCGGCTGGCGCCGGAGTGGCGGATGACGTTGGAGACGATCTCGCGCACGCTGGAGGTCAGGGTCTTGTGCAGGCGGTAATCGAGCTGGATGGCCTCGTCCATTCCCTCCTGCAAGGGCCAGTCGAGGGCGATTTCGGCCGCTTCCAGCCGGCGGGCGGTCTCGTGGCGGGTCTCGGCCAGCACGCGCTCGAGGCTGGCCTCCTCGCCGGTGAGGCCGCTGACGATGGCGCGGATGTCGCCCAGCGCCGCCTGCAGGGTGGGGCGGGTGGCCTCGTCGGCGGTGTGCAGGCCGGTGAGCAGGCGCGCGCCCACATCGTCATGCAGGTCGCGCGCCATGCGGCGGCGCTCCTCGCCGACGCCGCGCATATAGGCGGCGCGGCCCTCGTCGGCGCGCAGGGTGAGCGAGACGAGATTGGTGGCGAGCTTGAGATGGGTGGGCGAGAACAGCCCCCTGCCGGCAAAGGGATAGGTGAGGCGCAGCGGCGGGGCGCCGGCCACGGCCGGCAGCACCATGGAAAGCCCGTCCTCGCCCATTTCGGGCGTCGTGCCGGCGGTTTCGGTTTCGGCGATTTCCAGCGGATCGAAGAGGCGCCGCAGAAGGGCCTGCCAGCGCGCGGCGCTTTCGGCGGGCGAAGGAGCGAAAGCCACGTCGAGCGCGGCGGAAAACAGCTCGTCCTGCCCGATGATGCGGCGGGCGGTAGCGCGCCGCCAGATCCAGTCGCGGATGGGCAGATAGACGAAGGCCACCAGCAGCAGCGAAATGCCCAGCGCCGGGGCGGCGTCGACATTGAGCAGGAAGATGATGGTGGCGTCGAGCGCCAGCAGCACCAGCGCGCCCATCGTGTAGAACAGCACGCGATAGGACCATTCGCCCAGATCGAACAGGCGATAGCGGCTCAGGCCCAGCGCCAGGCCGATATAGATGACCACCAGCACGCTGGTGACGTGGCTCTGCGGCAGCGAGAAGGGCGTATCGAGCAGGATGGGCGCGGCGCCCAGCAGCGTATAGGCGCCCGCCCCGGCGATGATGGACAGGCCCAGCCAGCCCAGCGCCGCCCGGTCTGGCGGATGGCCGCGCGTCGCCCACCATTGCAGGGCGATGGCGACCAGGATGGCCAGCATGCACAGCGCGATGGTGACATAGGTCTGGGAGGGCCCCAGCCCGTAGTCGAGATGAAAGACCCCGAGCAGCCAGGCGCCGAGCCCGAGGGCGGCGGGCAGGGCGAACCAGCGCGGCGTCACCAGCCGGCGCGGATAGCTGAGCAGCAGGCAGATCATCGCCACCCCGAAGGTGATGGCGCCGGCATAGTTGAGCGGCACCAGCACGGCATAAATATCGGCCGGGAGGGCCAGCTCGCGGTTGGCATAGATGGCCGAGGCGGAGGTGGACATGGCCAGCCCGACCGCGCTCACCATGAACATGACGGCGCCGGTATGGCGCGGCCGGAGCGCCCAGACCCAGCCGGCAATCAGCAGGCCGGCGACCCCGGTCAGCAATTGCAGCCAGAAGCCGTCGGTCAGCGCGGTGACTTCGCGGTAATCGGTATAGAGAACCGAGGTGTATTCTTCCCGGGTGAAGATGTCCTGGAGATAGAGCTCCACCGCATCGGCGGCCATGACCTCGGCCAGGGCGGACTGGCGGGCGAGGAAGGCGTCGTAGTCGGCATAGCTGTCGAGGCTGTCGGGCTCGGGCAGCAGGTCGGCGCTGGTCACCGGGATTGGGGCCGGCCAGTCGGCCGGGCGCTCCGAACCCGTCGGCGCGACGCCGATGGCCTTCAGCACCGTGCCCCAGCGCGGGCCGGGCTTGGAAAACACCGCCCCGTCATAGACCTGGGTGACCAGCACCGCGTCCCTTTCGGTGGGCGAAAGGCGCAGCGACAGGGAATTGACCGAGGTGGCGGCGACGAGCACGCCGAAGGCCAGCGCCACGCAGAACAGCGTGACGGCAAGCAGCAGCAGGCTGGGCGTGGCGGGGTGCGACCTCATGGGCGCAATAGAACGGGGGAAATCCCCGCCGCGCAATATCATAGTTAGCCCAGACTTAATGCTCGCGGTGAATGTCGAACGGGCCGAAGGCCTGGGTCGTGGCCATCAGTTGCAGGCGGTTGACGTTGACATGGGCGGGCAGGGTGGTGGTCCAGAAGATGGATTCGGCGATGTCGTCGGCATTCATGGCCTTGGTGCCGGCATAGGGCTTGGCCGCCTTGGCCTCGTCGCCCTTGAAGCGCACCAGGGAGAATTCGGTCTCGGTGAGGCCCGGCTCGATATTGGTGACGCGGATATTCTTGCCCTGCACGTCCGAGCGCAGGTTGAGCGCGAACTGCTTCACGAAGGCCTTGGAGGCGCCATAGACCGAGCCGCCCGGATAGGGATAATCGCCGGCGACCGAACCCAGCGTCACCACATGGCCGCCGCCGCGCTCGATCATGCCGGGCAGCAGGGCGCGCACCGTATAGACGAAGCCGGTGATGTTGGTTTCGATCATGGTTTCCCAGTCGGCGATGTCGGTCTCGGCGGCCGGTTGCAGGCCCAGCGCCAGCCCGGCATTGGCGAGCACGATGTTGACGCCGGCAAATTCGGGCGGCAGGCCGGCAATGGCGGCCTCGATGGCGGCGCGGTCGCGCACGTCGAGCGCGACGATATGGCAGTTCCGCGCGCCCAGCTCCTTCTGCAACGCCTCCAGCCGGTCCTGCCGGCGCCCGGTGGCGATCACCTTGCCGCCGGCTTCGACATAGCGCCGGGCCGCCGCGGCGCCGAAACCCGAGGTCGCCCCGGTGATGAAAACGACAAAATTTCTGGGGTCGAGCAGCTGGTACATGGCAATTCCCATAGGCATATGAAGGCGATGGGGGAAGGGTGGACCTTGGCGGCCGGCCGGGTCAAGCCAGACGGATGGCTACCTTTCCAAAAGGTAATGTGATTACCAAGAGCTAACGTGTGCCCGCCCCCCGCCGCCTGTATCATCCGGCCAGCCTTGAGGTTCGGGGAAGTGGAATTTTGAAGACGTTGCTGAGATGGCTCTTGGTGCTGGCGCTGCTCGGGGGCGCGGCGGGCGCCGGCTGGTGGTATTTCTACCGGGCGCCGCAGGCGCGCACCGTGCCGGCAACGGTGGCGGTGAGCCGCGCCGACGTGGAAACCACGGTGCTGGCCTCGGGCGTGCTGCAGGCCAATTCGCTGGTCAGCGTCGGCGCGGAAGTGTCGGGCACCATCAAGGCGGTGCATGTGGCGCTGGGCGATGCGGTGAAAAAGGGCGACCTCATCGCCGAGATCGACAGCCTCAACCAGGAAAACGCGGTCAAGTCGGCCGAGGCGGCGCTGGCCGGCATCATGGCCCAGCAGCGCAACCAGCAGGCGGTGCTGGCCAAGGCCGAGGCGACCCTGGCGCGCCAGCAGCAATTGAGCGCGAACAGCCTCATCTCGCGCACGGACCTGGAAACCGCGCAGACGGCGGTGGACCAGGCCCAGGCCCAGCTCGACCAGCTGGCGGCGCAGATCACCCAGTCCGAGCTCATGGTGGATTCGGCCAAGCTCGACCTGTCGCGCACCCGGATCACCGCGCCCGGCGACGGCACGGTGGTGGCGCTGCTGGTGGACGAGGGGCAGACGGTCAACGCCAATTCCTCCACCCCCACCATCGCCAAGATCGCCGACCTGGACACCATGGTCATCAAGGCCGAGATTTCCGAGGCCGACGTGGTCAAGGTGCGGCCGGGCCAGCGGGTCTATTTCACCATTCTGGGCGAGCCCGACAGCCAGATCGGCGCCACGCTGCGCGAGGTCGAGCCGGCGCCCACCTCGATCAGCAGCGACAGCGCCAGCTCCGGGGACGCGGTCTATTACAACGGCCTGTTCGACGTGCCCAATCCCGACCACAAGCTGCGCATCGCCATGACCGCGCAGGTGACCATCGTGCTGGCCGAAGCCAGGGACGTGCTCACCCTGCCGGCGAGCCTGGTCACGCGGCGCGGGCCGGAGGGCACCACCGTCATGGTCTATGATCCGGCCAGCGAACAGGCGCGGCCGCGCCGCATCACCGTGGGGCTCAACAACAATGTCACCGCCGAGATCGTCTCGGGGCTGGAAGAGGGCGAGCAGGTGGTCAGCGGCGGCGTCGCCGTCACGGCCGGTTCGGGCCAGCCCGGCGGGGGCGGCGGACCGGGCGGGGCGCGGTTCGGCGGGCCCGGCATGGGCTTTGGCGGCGGTCCGCGTCCGGGCGGCGGCTGAGGCGGGCGGCAGGGATGAGCGATCCGATCATTTCCATTCGCGGCCTCTGGCGGCGTTTCCAGACCGGCGCGGAGAGCGTCGCGGTGCTGCGCGGCGTCGATATCGACATCCATCGCGGCGAAATGGTCGCCATCATCGGCCAGTCGGGCTCGGGCAAGTCGACGCTGATGAACATCCTGGGGTGCCTGGACCGGGCCAGCGAGGGCACCTACCACTTTGCCGGCAGGGATGTGGGCAGGCTCGACGCCGATGCGTTGGCGGCGCTGCGGCGCGAGCATTTCGGCTTCATCTTCCAGCGCTATCAATTGCTGCCGGATCTGGACGCGGTGGAGAATGTCGAGGTGCCGGCGGTCTATGCCGGGGCGGCGCCGCAGGCGCGGCGCGAGCGGGCCATCGGCCTTCTGACGCGGCTGGGGCTGGGCGACCGGCTGAGCCATCGGCCCAATGCGCTTTCGGGCGGCCAGCAGCAGCGCGTCAGCGTGGCGCGGGCGCTGATGAATGGCGGCGAGGTGATCCTGGCGGACGAGCCCACCGGGGCGCTGGATTCGCGCTCGGGCAAGGAGTTGATGGCCCTGCTCAAGGAATTGCACGCGGACGGGCACACCATCATCCTGGTCACCCACGATGCCGGGATCGCGGCGCAGGCGCAGCGCGTCATCGAGATTTCCGATGGCGAGATCATCGCCGACCGGCTCAACGGAGGCCAGACCCGCACCGAAAAGCCGCGCGAGACCATGCGCCCGGCGGCGAGCTGGCGGCGGGGGCTCGACCGCACCGGCGAAGCCCTGCGCATGGCGCTGCGGGCCATGGGCGCGCATAAATTGCGCACGTTCCTGACCATGCTGGGCATCATCATCGGCATCGCCTCGGTGGTGAGCGTGGTGGCGCTGGGGCAGGGCAGCCAGCAGACGGTGCTGGAGAACATCGCCTCCATCGGCACCAACACCATCAATGTCTATCCCGGCAGCGGCTTCGGGGACATGCGCTCGGGCCGGGTGCGCACGCTCAAGCCCAGCGACGCCGAGGCGCTGGCCGGCCAGGGCTTTGCCGACAGCGTCACCCCGCAGGTTTCGGCCAATGCCACGGTGCGCTATCGCAACACCGCCTCCAATGCCTCGGTCACCGGGGTGGGGGTGGGCTATTTCCAGGTCAATGGCCGCAGTTTCACCGCCGGGGCCGGCTTTACCGAGCAGAGCATGGACAGCCGCGCGCAGGAGGCGGTGATCGACCAGAACGCGGTCAGCGCCATCTTCACCGACGGGGAGGACCCCATCGGCAAGGTCATCATGCTGGGCAAGGTGCCGGTGCGCGTCATCGGGGTGGTGGCCACCATGACCGGCTTCGGGCCGGGGGGCAACAATGCCAATGTCTATCTGCCCTATACGGCGGCCATGGACCGCATCCTGGGTCAGTCCTACCTCAATTCCATCGCCATCCGCGTCGCCGACGATTTCGACATGAGCGCGGCCGAGGCGGAGGTGACGGCGCTGCTGACGCGCCTGCATGGCGGCACGCAGGACTTCTTCCTGCAAAACACCGCCACCATCCGCGAGACCATCCAGTCCACCTCGGCGACGCTGGCCCTGCTCATCTCCACCATCGCCGTCATCTCGCTGGTGGTGGGCGGCATCGGGGTGATGAACATCATGCTGGTCTCGGTGTCCGAGCGCACCAAGGAGATCGGCATCCGCATGGCGGTGGGGGCGCGGCGCGGCGACATCCTGCGCCAGTTCCTCATCGAGGCGGTGCTGGTGTGCTTTGCCGGCGGCGCCATCGGGGTGGGGCTGAGCTTCGGGCTGGGCTATATGCTCACCGCCATCGTCTCGGGGGCGCGGCTGGCCTATTCGGGCGAATCCATCGCGCTGGCGATCCTCTCGGCCAGCCTCATCGGCGTGGTCTTCGGCTTCATGCCCGCCCGCTCCGCCGCGCGGCTCGACCCGGTGGAGGCATTGGCGCGGGAATAGGGGGGCCGGCAAAACCACCGCACCCCCCTTCTCCCCTCGTGGGAGAAGCTGCCCCGAAGGGGGGGATGAGGGGCTCTTACCGCAAGCATTGAAGCATGGGCGGGTGCAGGCGCCCTCACCCTGCTTTTCCTCTGGACGCGGAAAAGCTGTCCCTTTCCCAGGAGGGGAGAGGGGGCCTGGCGGGTGGGGTGAGCCACCCGTTGCCCAATGGCCACGATCCTGCTGCCAATGGGGAATAATTTTGCCCTTGAGGGTGGCCCTTGCCGGGGGCGGGCCCTAAACTGGCCATGAAATTTTCGTTCTTGGGGCGAAATGGGCGCCGGGCGGGGAAGGCTTAACGCAATCTTTCCGCCCATCGAACAAAGATCGGCTTTGGCCCTTTCTGGTTGAAGCGTAATTGGGCGAGATCGGAACACTGAAAAGCGCGCGTCTGGTAACGAGTTTTGGCGCCCTGTGCGTGTCCCTGACCCTGCTGGTCGGGGCGAGCGCGCCCGTGTCCGCATTCGAGATTTTCGGCATACGCCTGTGGGGCGATGCGGCGGATGCCGACGCCGAGGCGGTGATCGCCGACCCCCAGCCCTATCACGCCAGCCTCACCGTCAACGCCACCGGCGCGGTGGAGGCGGCGGTGCGCAATGCCTCGGCCCTCATGGCCGACCAAAGCGAGCCGGCCTCGGGCGCGGCGGGGCTTCTGGCCAAGGCGCGCGGCGATTATCGCCGCATCATTGCCGCGCTCTATAATGAAGGCCATTACGGGCCCACCGTCTCCATCCGCGTCGGCGGGGCCGAGGCGGCCAATCTGGCGCCCGATATCGACCTGCCCGACCCGGTGGATGTGGTGATCGCCGTCGATCCCGGGCCGCTCTTTCATTTCAACGCCGTCGCCATCGTCAACCAGGCGCCCCCGACCCGCGATCCGGACGACCAGGTCGACCTGCCGGTGACGCGCGGCTTCGGCAGCGGCCAGGTGGCGCGCTCCGCGGTCATCCTCCAGGCCGAGCAACTGGCGCTGGAAGCCTGGCGGCAGCAGGGCTATGCCAAGGCCGCCATTGCCGGGCGCGACGTGGTGGCCGACCATGCCACGCGCCTCGTCGATGTCACCATCACCGTGCAGCCGGGCCGCAAGGCGGCGTTCGGGCCGGTGGCCGTGACCGGCACGGAAACGCTCGACCCCGAATTCGTGCGCCGCCAGACCGGGCTGAAAGAGGGCGAGGAATACGACCCTGATGCGCTGGCGCTGGCCAGGAAGCGCCTCGACCGGCTGGAGGTCTTCCGCTCGGCCCGGCTGGAAGCGGCCGAATCGATCGGCGCCGACGGGCTCTTGCCCTATAACCTCATCGTGCAGGAGCTGCCGGGACGCCGCTTCGGGGTGGGGGCCACCTATTCCACCGTCGACGGGCTGGGGCTGGAAGCCTTCCATCTCTGGCGCAATTTGTTCGGACAGGCCGAAAGGCTGCGGCTGGATGCGCGCGTCGCCAGCATCGCCTGGCCGCTCGACACCGACAAGTTCGACTATTTCTTCGGCGGCACCTTCACCAAGCCGGGCATCTTCACCCCCGACACCGATCTCATCGCCGCCATTTCGGCCGAGCGCACGCTTTATCCCACCTATAGCGAAACCTCGGCCAATGGCCGGCTGGGGCTGAGCCATATCCTTTCGGACAATATCACCCTCGAAGGCGGGGGCCAGTTCGAGCTCAGCCGGTTCGACGACAGTTTCGGCTTCCGCGAGTTCCGCATCGCCGGGGCTTATGGCGGGGCGGTGCTCGACTATCGCAACGACAAGGTCAATCCTACCCAGGGCTGGTATGCCTCGGCCAATTTCGAGCCCTTCTACGAGTTCAACCATGGCAATGTCGCCGGGCGCGCCACGGTGGAGGCGCGCGGCTATATCGGCTTGGGCGAGGACGATCCGTTCGTGCTGGCCGGGCGCTTCAAGGCCGGCGTGCTGGTGGGGCCGAGCCTGGCCGAAATCCCGCCCAGCCGGCTCTATTTCGCCGGCGGCGGCGGCTCGGTGCGCGGCTACGGGTTCAAGTCCATCGGGGTGGATGACGGCACCGGCAAGGTGACCGGCGGGCGCTATCTGCTGGAAGGTTCGCTGGAAGCGCGCGCCAAGGTCACCGAGGATATCGGCGTGGTCGGCTTCCTCGATGGCGGCTATGTCGCCGCCGATGTCTTCCCCTCCCTCAACGATCTGCGCCTGGGGGCCGGCGTGGGCCTGCGCTATTATACCGGGCTGGGCCCGCTGCGGCTCGACGTCGCCGTGCCGCTCAACAAGCGCGCGGGCGACCCCGACTATGCGCTCTATGTTGGCATAGGGCAGGCGTTCTGATGGCCCGGTCCGTTCTCACCCGCAAGCGGCTTCTGGCCGCGGCCCTCTTTGCCGGGCTGGCCGTTCCGGCGGTCATCACCGCCCAGGACGTGCTCAGCCTCGACAATGACGAGCAGAAGGACTGGCTCACCAGCTTCGTGCAGGATCGCCTCTCCACGCCCGAGCGGCAGATCCGCCTTTCCAATATCGAGGGCGCGCTGGGCTCGGACGTTTCCATCCGCGAAATCACCATCGCCGATGAAGAGGGCGTGTGGCTGCGCATCGAGAATGCCAGCCTCAACTGGAATCAGGCGGCGCTGTTCACCGGCCGGCTGGAGGTGCGCTCGCTCAAGGCCGATTCCATCGACTATATCCGCAATGCCGTGCCGGTCGAGGCGCCTGCCGCCGATTTGCCGGCGCCCGAGGCGGGCGGCTTCGAGGTGCCGCAATTCCCCGTCGCCGTTATCCTGGAAGAATTGAGCGTGCCTTCGGTGCGCTTCGGCGAATCCGTCTTCGGGCTGGGGGCGGAGATGTCGCTGGCCGGGGCGATGACGCTGGATGGCGGCAATCTCGACGCCAATCTCGATATCGTGCGCCTCGACGGGCCGGGCGGCCAGCTCGACCTCGATGTCGCCTATGCCAATGCCGACCAGACCATCGATCTCGACCTGTCGCTGGTCGAGCCGGAAAACGGCGTCATCGCCAATCTGCTCAATATCGAGAACCGTCCGGCCATGACGCTCAAGCTCGCCGGGGCCGGGCCGATCTCCGATCTTTCCGCGCAATTGCAGCTTCTGGCCGATGGGCGCGAGGCGCTGGCCGGCACGGCCAGCCTGTCGCAGCAGGCCGAGGGGCTGGCCATCGCCGCCGATCTGGGCGGGCCGCTCTCCACCCTCATGGCCGCGCCCTATCGCCCCTTCTTCGGCGCCGATACGCGCCTCACCGCGCGGGCGCTGCTGCGCCAGGGCGGCGGGCTCAGCCTCTCCGATTTCCATTTGACCGGCGGCCAGCTCGCGCTCAATGCGGCGGCCGAAACTGGGCCGGATAATTTCCTCACCGCGCTGACGCTGGACGCGCAGGTGGCCGATCCCTCCGGCCAGCCCGTGGTGCTGCCGGTGCCGGGCGGGGCGACCCGGCTGGGCTCGGCCGGGCTGAAGGTCGATTTTGGCGGCGCGGCGGGGGAAAACTGGTCGGCGGACCTCGACGTCAAGGGCTTTGCCACGCCCGAGCTGGCGGCGCGGCAATTGACCCTGGCTCTGGGGGGCGTTGCCGCCAATCTGGAAGATCCGGCCAACCGGCGCGTCACCTTCAATGGCGACGGACAGCTCACCGGCATTTCCGGCTCGCCCGAAATCGAGGCGGCGCTGGGCGGCGGGGTCGGCATCGGCCTTGCGGGATTGTGGAATGCGGGCGAACCGGTGCAACTGGCCGAGTTCCGCCTGGTCGGGACGGCGCTGACCGCGGTGTTGCAGGGCCAGCTTTCCGGGCTCAATTTCACCGGCGACATCGCGCTCGACACCGCCAGCATCGCGCCCTTTTCCGGCTTTGCCGGGCGCGACCTCAAGGGCGCGCTGGCGCTCAAGGCCAGCGGCTCCATCCTGCCGCTCAGCGGCGGGTTCGATCTGGTGCTGGATGGCAGCGGGCGCAATCTCTCCATCGGCGACGATGTGGCCGACCGGCTGCTGGCCGGCACGGTGTCCCTGAGCGGCCGGGTGGCGCGCAGCGAAGCCGGGCTGGAGGCGGAAAACCTGCGCATCGGCAATGGGCAGGTGCAGATGGCGGCCAATGGCCATTATGCCAGCAGCGGCGCCGATTTCGGCTTCCGGCTCGATCTCGGCGATCTGGCGCTGCTTTCGGACCAGGCGAGCGGCGCGCTCAGCCTCACCGGCACGGCCAAGGGGCAGGACGTCATCGCTCTCGACCTCGATGCCCTGGTGGCCGATGGCAGCCTGGCCGGGCGGCGGTTGCGCGACGCCAGGCTCAGCTTTGACGGGCGCTATGACACCGACCGGCTCGACGGCACCATTTCGGGCCTGGCCTCGCTGGACGGACACCGCACCACGCTGGCCGCCAATGTCAGCGTGACGCCGGAAGCGCAGGCGCTGGCCGATCTCGATTTCCAGGCGGCGGGCACGCGCGTCACCGGCGGGGTGTCGCGCGCGGTGGAGACCGGCCTGCTCACCGGCGGGCTGAGCGTGGTCTCGCCCGATATTTCGGTGCCGGCGGCGCTGGCGCTGCTCGAAGCGCAGGGCGCGCTCAACGCCGAATTGCGCCTGGCCCCCGAAGCGGGCAAGCAGGGCGCCAGCCTGCGCGGCGATATCAGCAATCTTTCCGCCAATTCCATCCGCATCGGCGCCGCCGATATCGAGGCGCGCATCGGCGATCTCTTCGGCGTGCCGGCTGTCGACGGCCGGGCCAATGCCAGCCGCGTGGTGGCTGGCGGCGTCGATATCAGCCGGCTCACCGCCACGGCCAACCAGTCGGGCGACACCACCAGCTTCGCCGCCCAGGCCAACCTGGCCATCGGCACCAATATCGATCTGGCCGGCGCGCTCTCGCCGCTCGAAGACGGCTACCGGCTGGCGCTGGAGCGGGCGCAACTGGTTCAGGGCCAGCTTTCGGCCCGGCTGGCGCGGCCCAGCGTGTTGCAGGTGGCCAATGGCGGCGTCAGCCTTGACGGGCTGCGCTTCGATGTCGGCTCGGGCTCCATCACCGCCAGCGGCACGGCGGGCGAGGCGCTCGACCTCACCGTCGATATTTCCGCCTTGCCGCTCTCCATCGCCAATGCGATCATGCCCGAGCTGGGCCTGGCCGGCACGGTGACGGGCAAGGCAAGCGTCAGCGGCGCGGCCAGCGATCCGCAGGTCGGGTTCGAGGCGCGCGCCAGTTCTATCAATGCCGCCGCCATCCGCGAATTCGGCATCGCTCCGCTGACCCTTTCCACCAGCGGCAGCTTCCGCGACGGGCGCGTGCAGATCGCCGCGCTCAGCGCCGACGGCGCCGGCGGGCTCACCCTGCGCGGCAGCGGCACCATTCCCCTGTCCGGGGCCGGGCTCGATGTCGGGATCACCGGCTCGGCGCCGCTGGTGCTGGGCAACCGCTTCCTCATCGATCGCGGCGGGCAGTTGAGCGGCGTGCTCCAGCTCGATGCGCGGGTCAGCGGGCGGCTGGACGATCCGCGCTTTTCCGGCCGCGTCACCACTTCGGGGGCCGGCTATGTCGATCCCGAGCTCAATCTGCGCCTCACCAATATCACCGGCGCGGCGCGGCTGGCCGGCACCGACCTCACCATCGAATCGCTCTCGGCCGATCTGGCCACCGGCGGGGGGCTGTCGGCTTCGGGAACGGTGGGGCTTTCGGGGCAGTTCCCCGCCGATATCCGCCTGGGCGTGCGCTCGGCCCGCTATGCCGACGGCAATCTCTTCGTCGCCACCGTTTCGGGCGATCTGGCCCTCAATGGCAATCTCACCGGCTCGCCGGTGCTCAGCGGCCAGGTGCGGGTGGAGGAGGCCAATATCACCGTGCCGGAAAATTTCGGCGGCGGGGCCGAGCTCATCCAGGTCGAGCATCGCCGCGCCCCGGCGGCGGTGGAGCAGAGCCTGGCCCGAGCCCGCATCGACGAGCGCAGCGGCGCCCCCATTCCCCAGTCAAAGCCCACCGGGCTCTGGCTCGACGTCACCGTCAACGCCCCCAACCGCATCTTCATCCGCGGCCGGGGGCTGGATGCGGAAGTGGGCGGCACGGTGCGGCTTCTGGGTCCGGTCAGCAATATCCAGCCGGTGGGAGCCTTCTCGCTCAATCGCGGCCGGCTCTCCATTCTCGGCCAGCGGCTCGATTTCGACAGCGGCGAGGTGACGCTGGTGGGCGATCTCGATCCGCAGCTCAATTTCGTCGCCCGCACCCAGGGCGAGGGCATCACCGTCTTCGTCACCGTTTCGGGCCGCGCCTCCGACATCGATGTCAGCTTCACCTCCAGCCCCATGCTGCCGCAGGACGAGGTGCTGAGCCGGCTGATCTTCAAGCGCTCCATGGGCGAACTCTCGCCGCTGCAACTGGCCAAGCTGGCCGCCGCGGCGGGCGAATTGATGGGCGGCGGCGGGGGCGGGCTGGTCGACAGCCTGCGCGGCGCGGCGGGGCTGGCCGATCTCGACGTCGTCACCGACGACAAGGGCAATGTGGCGGTGCAGGCGGGCACCTATATCCAGGACAATATCTATCTGGGGGTGCAGGCCGGGGCCAATGGCCAGTCCAAGGTGACCATCAATCTCGACCTCACCGACGACCTCAAGGTCACCGGCGCCGCCGGGCAGGACGGCAATTCCAGCCTCGGCATCTTCTACGAGAAGGATTATTGAGGCGGCCATGAGCTTCTGGGACGAGCGCTACGACCAGCCCGACTATGTGTTCGGAGAGGCCCCAAACGCCTTTCTGGCGGCGCAGCAACCCCGGCTTGCCGGCTATCGCACGGCGCTGGCCGTGGCCGATGGCGAGGGGCGGAACGGGGTGTGGCTGGCCGAGCAGGGGCTGGACGTGCTGGCCATCGACGCCTCCGCCATCGGGCTGGAAAAGGCCCGCAAGCTGGCCGGCAAGCGCGGCGTGAGCCTGACCACCCGCCATCTCGACATCGCCGCCTATGACTGGCCGGCGGGGCAGTTCGACGTCATTGCCGCCATCTTCATCCAGTTCGCGCCGCCCGAGATGCGCGCGGCCCTGTTCGCGGGCATGGTGCGGGCGCTGGCGCCGGGCGGCCTGCTGATCCTGCAGGGCTATCGCCCCGAGCAACTGGCCTATGGCACGGGTGGGCCGTCCCAGCTCGAAAACCTCTATACCGAGGATTTGCTGCGCAGCCAGTTCGCCAGCCTGGACATCGTTCACCTGCGCGCCCATGACAGCGTCCTGGCCGAGGGATCGGCCCATGCCGGCCCCTCGGCGCTGATCGACATGGTGGCGCGCAAGCCCGGGCAAGCGGGCCAGCCATGAGCTATCGCATCATTGCCCATATCGAGGATGCGGCGCAGGCGCGGGCGCTGATCGTGGCGCTGCGCGCCTATGGCTTCCACCCATTGGAGCCAGGCGATGGCGGCTTTCCCGGCGTGCCGAATTTCTTCACCGATACCGGCATTCCCGTGCAGGTGCCCGAGGAGGAAGCCGGGGACGCGGCCGAACTGGCTGCGGCGCTGCTGCGGGAAATGGCCGGGCCGGGAGGCTAGGGGGCGCCGCCTCCCCCCAAATTAGCCATATTATGGGACTTTCCTCGCCGATTGTATGCGGCGGGCGCTTTGGTTATAAGCCGATTGGGCGGTTAACCTTTTTTGAGACTTGGGCAGGAGCGGAACCCATGAAGCTTTGGATGCGCGGATCGCTTTCAACAATGGGCGTCGTGACGCTCGCAATGGTGCTGGCGGCGTGTCAGTCGACGGGGTCCAATACCAGCAATATCAATCGCATCGGCGCCCCGGCGCAGTTGCAGCCGGTGCAGAATTCCACCGTGCAGCAGGGCAATCTGCCCGCTCTGGGGGCGTCGGGCACGCCGGCGCCGGGCCTGTCGGGCCAGCCGGTTCTGGGCGGAGTGCCCGCCAACCAGCAGGCCTCGGTCACCACGCCGGGCGGCTCGCCCTCCTCCATCGTTTCGCTCGATCCGCTGGCCCAGCCGGTGGCCGGCGGCATGAGCACCGGCCCTGAAGGGGCCTGGAACGTGGTGGCCGGCTCGGCCACCTGCCGCATCAACCTGCCGCTCACCGCCAAGACCGGCACCAGCTATTACCGCGCCTCGGCGCCGGGCTGCATCGTGCCCCAGATCGCCGCCGTCACCGGCTGGCAGCAGGTGGGCAGCCAGCTCCAGCTCTATGATGAGAACGGCAATATCGCCGCCTTCCTCGCCCCCTCGGGCGGCCGCTATATCGGCACCATGGGCGGCGGCCAGGCCATCTCCATGTCGCGCTGAGGTTTCAGTGGCCCCTTCACCTCTCCCTTTGGGGGAGAGGTCGGCGCTTTGCGCCGGGTGAGGGGGCCTTTTCTTAATTCCGTGCGTGGGGAAGGCCCCCTCACCCGCCCCCAAAAGGGGTCGACCTCTCCCCCAAGGGAGAGGTGAAGGGGGCGCTGCTATCATCATGTCATCCATTTCTTCCCGACCATCCGCCGGCCCCGTCCGCGCCGCCTATGACGATCTGGTCGCGCGCGGCGCGCTGATGGCCGATCCGGCGCAGGGCGCGGCGGCGGCGGCGCTCGACCGGGTCCTGGCCGACCTGATGGCGGCGCGGCCCAGAAAGGGCTTCGGGCTGTTCGGCAAGCCGGCGCAGGTGCGCGGGCTTTATCTTCATGGCGAGGTCGGCCGGGGCAAGACCATGCTCATGGACCTGTTCTTCGCCGCCGTGCCGTTTGCCGAAAAGCGGCGGGTGCATTTCCATGAATTCATGGACGAGGTGCATGCCGGCATCGCCGCCTTCCGCAAATCGAAGAAGGGCCGCGATGACGATGCCGACCCCATCGCGGCGGTGGTGCGGCCGCTGCTCAAATCGGGGCTGCGCCTTTTGTGCCTCGATGAATTCCACGTCCACGACATCACCAATGCCATGCTGCTCGACCGGCTGTTCGGCCAGCTTTTCGCCGGCGGGGTGACGCTGGTGGCCACCTCCAATGTGGTGCCGGACGATCTCTACAAGGACGGGCTCAACCGCCAGCTCTTCCTGCCCTTCATCGCGCTCCTCAAGGAGCGCACCGAGGTGGTGGCGCTGCCCTCGGCGCAGGATTACCGGCGGCTCAAATTCGCCGGCCAGCACGTCTATGCCTTCGGCAGCGGGCCGGCGGTGCGGGCCGAGATGGACCGGCTGTGGCTGCGCATCACCGGCGGGGAAACGGGCGCGCCGGGCGTGGTGGAAAGCATCGGCCGGCAGATTCCCGTGCCGCTCACCGCCATGGGGGCGGCGCGCTTCGGCTTTTCCGACCTGTGCGAAAAGCCCCTGGGCTCGCGCGATTTCGTGCGCATCGCCCACCAGTTCGATTCCATCCTCATCGACGACATCCCGCAGATGGACCGCACCAGATCCGACGCGGCCAAGCGCTTCATCCTGCTCATCGACAATCTCTACGATCGCGGGGTGAAGCTGGGCGCCAGCTTTGCCGTGCCGCTGGAGCAATTGGGGCGCGACGACAGGACGGCCTTCGAATTCCAGCGCACCATCTCCCGCCTCACCGAAATGCAGTCGGAAGACTATCTCGCCCAGGGCCTGCGCGACGCGGCGGAGTGAGGGAGTAACTAACTCGATGTCGTCCCGGCGACAGGGGGTGGGTAAGATAGTCGCCAAAATCACCGGCGCTGCCCGCGGACCTGATCCGCGGGCCATTCCCCGCAAACACCGAAGCCGCAATGGCTCTCCAGCCGGCCCACGGGTCAAGCCCGTGGGCAGCGCCAGCGGTTTTAGGAAGATGGAGCCAAGGCCGGTGGCCCGAGCCTGCTTTGCCCATCGGGCATACCCCCTTCGCCCAATGGCAAGGGCGAAACTTTGTTTTAGACGAAGGGTTCACTTGCCCGTGCGGGGCGAGAGGGTTAAACGTGCGCCAATTCAACGCAGTCTGGGATGATGACTTATGGCGCGCAAGAAGATTGCCCTAATCGGTGCTGGTCAGATCGGGGGCACGCTGGCCCTGCTCTCGGCACAGAAGGAACTGGGCGATATCGTCCTGTTCGACGTTGTGGACGGTGTCGGCCCCGGCAAGGCGCTCGATATTGCCCAGTCCGCCCCCACCCAGGGGTTCGACGCGGTCATGAAAGGCACCTCCGAATATAAGGACATCGAAGGCGCCGACGTGGTCATCGTCACCGCCGGCGTGCCGCGCAAGCCGGGCATGAGCCGCGACGACCTCTTGGAAATCAACCTCAAGGTGATGGAGCAGGTGGGCGCCGGCATTGCCAAATATGCCCCCAATGCCTTCGTCATCTGCATCACCAACCCGCTCGACGCCATGGTCTGGGCGCTGCAGAAATTCTCCGGCCTGCCCGCCAACAAGGTCATCGGCATGGCCGGCGTGCTGGATTCTTCACGGTTCGTCCATTTCATCGCCGACGAGCTCAAGGTCTCGGTGGAAGACGTCAACGCCTTCGTTCTGGGCGGGCATGGCGACACCATGGTGCCGCTGGCGCGCTATTCCACCGTTGCCGGCATTCCGCTCACCGACATCGTCAAGATGGGCTGGATGAGCAAGGAAAAGCTCGACCAGATCATCCAGCGCACCCGCGATGGCGGCGCCGAGATCGTGGGCCTGCTCAAGACTGGCTCGGCCTTCTACGCCCCGGCCGCCTCGGCTATCGCCATGGCCGAGAGCTATCTCAAGGACAAGAAGCGCGTGCTTCCGGCCGCCGCCTATCTGGATGGCCAGTATGGCGTCAAGGGCAGCTATGTCGGCGTGCCGGTCGTCATCGGGGCCGATGGCGCCGAGAAGGTGGTCGAGATCGCGCTCAATTCGGCCGAGCAGAAGGCCTTCGACAAGTCGGTCGCGGCGGTCGAAGGGCTGATCGAGGCCTGCAAGAAGATCGCGCCCAAGCTGGCCTGATCCATTCCGAGCCGCTGGCCCAGGCCGGCGGCTCGACCCTTTCCGGTCTCTAGAATCGTCCGGTTACCGTCTGCCCACCCAAGGGGAAAAGCATGAATATCCACGAACACCAGGCCAAGGCGCTGCTCAAGGATTACGGCGCGCCGGTCGCGCAGGGCGTCGCCATCTTCTCGGCCGACGAGGCCGAAGCCGCCGCGAAATCGCTCCCCGGCCCGCTCTATGTAGTCAAGAGCCAGATCCATGCCGGCGGGCGCGGCAAGGGCAAGTTCAAGGAATTGGGGCCCGACGCCAAGGGCGGCGTGCGCCTGGCCAAGTCGATCGACGAGGTCGTGGCCTTCGCCCGCGAGATGCTGGGCAACACGCTGGTGACCAAGCAGACCGGCCCGGCCGGCAAGCAGGTCAACCGCCTCTATATCGAGGATGGCGCCGATATCGCGCGCGAGCTTTACTGCTCGCTGCTGGTCGATCGCGCCACCGGCCGCGTCTCCTTCGTGGTGTCCACCGAGGGCGGCATGGACATCGAGGCGGTGGCCGAGGCCACGCCTGAAAAGATCATCACCGTCGCCATCGATCCCCTGGCCGGGGTCGGCGCGGCCGATGTGGATAAGATCAATGCCGCCCTCAAGCTCGACGGCGCGGCCGCCGAGGATGGCAAGAGCCTCTTTCCCATCCTCTACAAGGCCTTCACCGAGAAGGACATGAGCCTGCTCGAGGTCAACCCGCTGATCGTGATGACCGACGGGCATCTGCGCGTGCTCGACGCCAAGGTCAGCTTCGACAACAATGCCGGCTTCCGCCATGAGGAGCTCAAGCCCCTGCGCGACCTCTCCGAAGAGGACGCCAAGGAGATCGAGGCCTCCAAATACGACCTCGCCTATGTGGCGCTGGACGGCAATATCGGCTGCATGGTCAATGGCGCCGGGCTGGCCATGTCCACCATGGACATCATCAAGCTCTATGGCGCCGAGCCGGCCAATTTCCTCGATGTGGGCGGTGGCGCCAGCAAGGAAAAGGTCACGGCGGCCTTCAAGATCATCACGGCCGATCCGGCGGTGAAGGGGATTCTGGTCAATATCTTCGGCGGCATCATGCGCTGCGACGTCATTGCCGAGGGCGTCATCGCCGCGGTCAAGGAGGTCGGCCTGGAAGTGCCGCTGGTGGTGCGCCTGGAAGGCACCCGCGTCAAGGAAGGCAAGGAGATCCTGGACAAGTCCGGTCTCAACGTCATTTCCGCCGATGACCTCGACGATGCGGCGCAGAAGATCGTCGCCGCCGTCGGCAAAGCCGCCTAAGCGCCCGCAGGAGAAGAAAAACCGATGTCTATTCTCGTCAACAAGGACACCAAGGTTCTCGTGCAGGGCCTCACCGGCAAGACCGGCACCTTCCATACCGAGCAGGCCCTGGCCTATTACGGCACCAAGATGGTGGGCGGCGTGAACCCCAAGAAGGCCGGTGAGACCTGGTCCTCCGGGGTCGACGGCACCGAATTGCCGGTTTTCGCCAGCGTCGCCGAGGGCAAGGAAAAGACCGGCGCCAATGCCAGCGTCATCTATGTGCCCCCTCCGGGCGCCGCCGCCGCCATCGAGGAAGCGATCGAGGCGGAAATCCCGCTGATCGTGTGTATCACCGAAGGCGTGCCCGTGCTCGACATGGTGCGGGTCAAGGCCAAGCTGGAAAAATCCAGGTCGCGCCTGCTCGGGCCGAACTGCCCCGGCGTGCTCACCCCGGAAGAGTGCAAGATCGGCATCATGCCCGGCTCGATCTTTTCCAAGGGTTCGGTCGGCATCGTTTCGCGCTCCGGCACGTTGACCTATGAAGCGGTGTTCCAGACCACCAATGAGGGCCTGGGCCAGACCACGGCGGTGGGTATCGGCGGCGATCCGGTCAAGGGCACCGAGTTCATCGACGTGCTCGAGATGTTCCTGGCCGACGAGGCCACCAAGTCGATCATCATGATCGGCGAAATCGGCGGCTCGGCCGAGGAGGAAGCTGCACAGTTCCTCATCGACGAAGCCAAAAAGGGCCGCAAGAAGCCGATGGCCGGCTTCATCGCCGGGCGCACCGCGCCGGCGGGCCGCACCATGGGCCATGCCGGCGCCGTGATCTCGGGCGGCAAGGGCGGCGCGGAAGAAAAGATCGCGGCGATGGAAGCGGCGGGCATCCGCGTTTCCTCCTCCCCGGCCCGTATCGGCAAGACTCTCTCCGAGGTGCTCAAGGGCTGAGCGGGCTCGGCCCCCATGCCGCGTAATGGCGTCACCACCGGGCTTGTCCCGGTGGTCCATGCCTTTTCAGGGTGGATTGCCGGGACAAGCCCGGCCATGACGAAAAAACGCCGCATGAGAGAGCTATGCGACCAATGTCGGTCGCGCTTCGGTCACGGTTGGATGCTAGTTCTTATGATGAGCAAGCTGCGGCGCCTCTGGGCGCCGTAAGTCTTAACAGGATGCAAAGGAAAAGCGGTCAATAGTAAACCGGACTGAATTGACCGCGGCTGAGACCGGCAACCCGCCGGTTCGTTGAGAAGGATGGCGGGGCAGGGCCTCGCGGCAAAAGCGATGACACGACAGGAAAAGAACGACACGTTCTTGCTGACTTCGTTCCTCTACGGGGGAAACGCCGACTACATCGAACAACTCTATTCCCGCTTCAAGGCCGATCCGGCCAGCGTCGACGAGACCTGGCGGGGCTTTTTCTCCCGTCTGGACGATGCCGATGGCGTGGCCCAGCAGAATGCCGACGGCCCGAGCTGGAGCCGCAAGGATTGGCCGCAGGGCGAATCGGGCGAGCTGGTGAGCGCGCTGGACGGGAATTGGGGCGAGATCGCCGTCAAGACCGAGAAGGCCATCGCCAAGAAGGCCGAGGCCCTGGGCGTGGCCAAGGCCAGCGTCGCCGACGTGTTGCAGGCCACCCGCGATTCGATCCGCGCCATCATGATGATCCGCGCCTATCGCATGCGCGGGCACCTGCATGCCGATCTCGACCCGCTCAAGCTCAAGGCCGATGAGCCCGCGCCCGAGCTCGATCCCAAGAGCTATGGCTTCACCGAGGCCGATTACGGCCGCAAGATCTTCATCGACAACTATCTGGGCCTGGAATACGCCACGGTCCCGGAAATGCTCGCCATCCTGCAGCGCACCTATTGCGGCACGCTGGGCATCGAATTCATGCATATCTCCGACCCGGAAGAGAAGCAGTGGATCCAGGAGCGCGTCGAGGGCCCCGACAAGGAGATCACCTTCACCCCCGAGGGCAAGAAGGCGATCCTCAACAAGCTGGTCGAGGCCGAGGGATTCGAGAAATTCCTCGACGTCAAATATACCGGCACCAAGCGCTTCGGCCTGGATGGCGGGGAAGCCACCATTCCGGCGCTCGAGCAGATCATCAAGCGCGGCGGCGCGCTGGGCATCAAGGACATCGTGCTGGGCATGGCCCATCGCGGGCGTCTCAACGTGCTCACCCAGGTGCTGGCCAAGCCGCACCGCGCGCTGTTCCACGAATTCAAGGGCGGCGCCTTCTATCCCGACGATGTCGAGGGTTCGGGCGACGTCAAATACCATCTGGGCGCTTCGTCCGACCGCGAGTTCGACGGCAACGCCGTCCATCTCTCGCTGACCGCCAACCCGTCGCACCTGGAAATCGTCGACCCGGTGGTGCTGGGCAAGGCCCGCGCCAAGCAGGACAAGTTCATTTCGCCCGACGGCAAGCTGGTCAATATCGAGGCCGAGGGCAAGCCCGACCGTTCGGTGGTGCTGCCGCTGCTCATCCATGGCGACGCCGCCTTTGCCGGGCAGGGCGTGGTGGCTGAATGCCTGGGGCTTTCCGGCCTCAAGGGGCACCGCACCGGCGGGTCCATCCATTTCGTCATCAACAACCAGATCGGCTTCACCACGGCGCCGATGTATTCGCGCTCCTCGCCCTATCCCACCGATGTGGCCAAGATGATCGAGGCGCCGGTGTTCCATGTGAATGGCGACGATCCCGAGGCGGTGGTGTTCGCGGCCAAGGTGGCGGTCGAATACCGGCAGAAATTCTGCAAGCCGGTCGTCATCGACATGTTCTGCTATCGCCGCTACGGCCATAACGAAGGCGACGAGCCCAGCTTCACCCAGCCGCTGATGTATTCGCGCATCCGCGCCCACAAGACCACGCTGGAGCTTTATTCGGAAAAGCTGGTGGGCGAGGGCCTGCTGAGCACCGAGGAAGTCGACAAGCTCAAGGCCGACTGGCGCGCCAAGCTCGAAGGCGAGTTCGAGGCCGGCCAGGATTATCGCCCCAACAAGGCCGACTGGCTCGATGGCGCCTGGAAGGATTTCAAGCCCGCCGAGCTGGAAGGCCCGCGCCGCGGCCAGACCGGGGTGCCGCTCGAGCAGTTGACCGCGCTGGGCACGGCCATGACCGAGGTTCCGGCCGATTTCAACGTGCATCGCACGGTGAAGCGCTTCCTCGACAATCGCCGCGCCGCCATCGAGGGTGGCGAGGGCATCGACTGGGCCACGGGCGAAGCCCTGGCCTTCGCCACGCTGGTGACCGAAGGCCATCCGGTGCGCCTCTCGGGCCAGGACGTGGAGCGCGGCACCTTCAGCCAGCGCCATTCGGTGCTCAACGACCAGCAGGTCGACAACAGGACCTATACCCCGCTCAACAATCTCGCGTCCGACCAGAGCCGCTACGAGGTCATCAATTCGATGCTCTCGGAAGAAGCCGTGCTCGGCTTCGAATATGGCTATTCGCTGGCCGAGCCGCGCGCGCTGACCCTGTGGGAGGCCCAGTTCGGCGACTTCGTCAACGGCGCCCAGGTGGTCATCGACCAGTTCATCTCCTCGGGCGAGCGCAAATGGTTCCGCATGTCGGGCCTGGTGATGCTGTTGCCCCATGGCTATGAGGGGCAGGGCCCGGAACACTCCTCGGCCCGTCCTGAGCGGTTCCTCCAGCTCTGCGCCGAAGACAATATGCAGGTCGCCAACTGCACCACTCCGGCCAATTACTTCCACATCCTGCGCCGGCAGGTGAAGCGCGACTTCCGCAAGCCGCTGATCCTGTTCACCCCCAAGAGCCTTTTGCGGCACAAGCGCGCCGTCTCGGGCCTGGTGGAGCTGGGGCCGGACAGCTGCTTCCATCGCCTGCTTTGGGACGATGCGGAAGCCCCCGGCGAGCCCAAGACCACCATTCGCCTGGTGCCGGACGAGAAGATCCGCCGCGTGGTGCTGTGCACCGGCAAGGTCTATTACGACCTGCTCGAAGACCGCGAGAAGAAGGGCATCGACGATGTGTACCTCTTGCGCATCGAACAGCTCTATCCGTTCCCGGCCAAGGCGCTGCTGGACGAGCTGAGCCGCTTCCGCAATGCCGAGATCATCTGGTGCCAGGAAGAGCCCAAGAATATGGGTGCCTGGGCCTTCATTCAGCCCTATGTTGAATGGGTGTTCGACCAGATGGGCCGTACCGGCCAGCGCGTGCGCTATACCGGCCGCCCCGCTTCGGCCTCCACCGCCACGGGCCTGATGCGCACGCATCTGGCCCAATTGCAGGCCTTCCTCGACGAAGCCCTGGGCAGCTAAGAAGGACAAAACAATGTCGACTGAAATCCGCGTCCCGACCCTTGGCGAAAGCGTCACCGAGGCCACGATCGGCCAGTGGTTCAAGAAGGTGGGCGACGCCGTCGCCGCCGATGAGCCCATTGTCGAGCTGGAAACCGACAAGGTGACCATCGAGGTGCCCGCGCCCGCCGCCGGCGTGCTCGAGGCCATCGCCGCCCAGCAGGGCGATACGGTGGATGTGGGCGCCCTTCTGGGCGCCATCGCTTCGGGCACCGGTGCCGCCGCAGCGGCGCCCGAAGCCGCGCCCGCGCCTACCCCGGCCAAGCCCGAGGTGCCGGCCGCCAATGCCGCCGGCCCCGAGCCGGTCAAGCCCGCCGCCGCCACGACCGCCACCGACCGGGCGCCGGCCCCCGCCGCGCGCAAGCTTATGGCCGAGAACAATCTCGAAGCCGGGTCCGTCGCCGGTTCGGGCAAGTCCGGCCAGGTGCTCAAGGAAGATGTGCTGGCCGCGCTCGCCCGCTCGGCCAATGCGCCGGCCGAGGCTGCTCCCGCTCCGGCTGCTCCCGCCCCCGCCGCGCCGCGCGCGCCGGTTGCCGCCGACGATGCGTCCCGCGAGGAGCGGGTCAAGATGACCCGGCTGCGCCAGACCATCGCCCGCCGCCTCAAGGATGCGCAGAACACCGCCGCCATGCTCACCACCTTCAACGAGGTGGACATGAAGCCGGTGATGGACCTGCGCAACCAGTACAAGGAGCTCTTCGAGAAGAAGCACGGCGTCAAGCTCGGCTTCATGGGCTTTTTCGCCAAGGCGGTCGTGCATGCCCTCAAGGAGATTCCGGCGGTCAATGCCGAGATCGATGGCGACGAGCTCATCTACAAGCAATACGCCCATATCGGGGTCGCCGTGGGCACCGACAAGGGCCTGGTCGTGCCGGTGGTGCGCAATGCCGACCAGATGAGCATTGCCCAGATCGAGAAGGAAATCGGCAATCTGGGCAAGAAGGCCCGCGATGGCCAGCTCTCCATGGCCGACATGCAGGGGGGCACCTTCACCATCTCCAATGGCGGCGTCTATGGCTCGCTGATGTCCACGCCTATCCTCAATGCGCCCCAATCTGGTATCCTGGGCATGCACAAGATCCAGGAGCGGCCCGTGGCGATCGGCGGCCAGGTCGTCATCCGCCCGATGATGTATCTGGCGCTTTCCTACGATCACCGGATCGTGGACGGCAAGGAAGCGGTGACCTTCCTCGTGCGCGTCAAGGAAAGCCTGGAATCGCCCGAACGGCTGGTTCTCGACCTCTGATCCGCCACAATCTGTGCCCATCCGGGGGTCCGCCAAGGCGGGCCCCTTTGCGTTACGGAATCGTGAAGATCGGTGAGGCCCGATGCTAACAGTCCGTTAACGCATTCGCCTCAGATGAGACGGGGCGTGACTGCGTATTTCTGTTCCCCGGGGTGTCTCTTGCGTTTCCTCCTGCCTGCCGCTTTTGCCTCCCTCCTCTGCGTTATCCCCGCCAGCGCCAGCGAGGCCGATGCCGCGCTGATCGGGGAGCTGATGGCCTTTCACGGCTCGCGCGCCATCGTCTCGGTGATGACCACCCATTGCTACGAAACCACCGGGCTCGATCCCGCTTACAAGCAGGCCGACGACAACTGGTATCTGCGCAATATCGGCTTTCTGGAGCTGGCCGACCGCGTCGTTGCCCGGCTGGGCGGGGACGAGGCCGACCAGCAGAAGGCCGCCGAAACCTATGGCGGCACCCAGATCATGAGCGCCTATAACCAGGCCGGCGACAAGAGCGTCTTCTGCCGGGCCTTTCTCGACCAGGTCGAGAGCGGCACGCTCGACATCGACCGGCAATTGCCCGCCGTCCTCGCCCGCGCCCAGGCCATCGCCTCGCAATAAAGACGCGATCCCCCCTTTATGCGGGTTGGTGGCCGCGCGCCGCGCTCTAGTCTGGGCCGGCAAGGGAGAAAAGCCTATGTTGAGGATGACGCTGCTGGCCGTTCTGGCGCTGACCGGCGCCGCCCAGGCGGGGGAATGCACCATTGCCAATGCCCGTTACCGGCATGACCAGGCGGCCTGGTGGCTGGGCTTCAAGCCGGTGCCGCAAATGGCCGCCAGCAACCAGACGGCAGCCTTCATCATCGAGCTGGCCAATTCCGGCGTGACGCTGGAAGGGGCGGTGTACCGGCCCAATGGCTTCGGCGCCCCGATCTGGTCGATCAGCGGCCCCTGCGCCCCCGACAGTCCCGAAACCTGCGGCTTTGTCGAGGACGAGCCAACCGGCATCTATGGCAATTACGCGGGCGCCGTGGGCTGGCTGGACGATGCGCGCGGCGCCGAAGCGCCCGGCCAGGTGATCCTGCCAAGGCTGGCGGCGAGCCTCTGGTATTCGACGTACCGGGAGGACGAGTTCGAGCCCGACATGGACGCCGGCGACGTCTTCACCCTCGCCGGCTGCGACTAGAGGTTTCAACCTCGATCTGAACCCGCCCTATCCCTCCTGTCATTCCGGCGCCGGCCGGAATCCATATCCGCATCCCTCCCCGGCATCGGAATCGTGGTTGGCTTTCAGCATGGATTCCGGCCGGCGCCGGAATGACCCGGTGGGTTGGGCGGGCCCCATGTTCCGCCCGCGCCTCATGCTTTTTGCCGGCTTCGCAGCGGCCTTGGCATGGGTTAGCTATCGGCAGGCGCGACGGGGCTTTTCCCGCCGTGGGCGGTAGTCTATTGCTGCCGCAGGCATTACACTTCATTTGTGCGCGCCGGCTGGCGCGGCATCACTAACCAGTTTCGGGGCTTTCAATGGCAGACCAATTCGACCTTACCGTGATCGGCTCGGGGCCGGGCGGCTATGTATGCGCGATCCGCGCCGCGCAATTGGGCATGAAGGTCGCCGTGGTCGAGAAATGGCCCACCCTGGGCGGCACCTGCCTCAATATCGGCTGCATCCCCTCCAAGGCCATGCTGCATGCCTCCGAGCTCTACGAGGAGGCCGGACACGGCTTTGCCGCCCTGGGCATCGATATCCCCGCGCCCCAGCTCAACCTGCCCAACATGCTCAAGCACAAGAGCGAGACGGTGGCTGCCAATGTCGGGGGCATCGACTATCTCTTCAAGAAGAACAAGATCACTGTCTTCCGCGGCATCGGCTCCATCCCCGCCGCCGGCCGCGTGCTGGTGACCCCGCAAAGCGGGGCGGCCAGCGAGATCGAGACGCGCAACATCGTCATCGCCACCGGCTCGGTTTCCGCCGGCCTGCCGGGCATCGAGGTCGATGAAAAGAGCATCGTCACCTCCACCGGCGCGCTGTCGCTGGAAAAGGTGCCGGAACGGCTTCTGGTCATCGGCGCCGGCGTCATCGGGCTGGAGCTGGGCTCGGTCTGGGCGCGGCTGGGGGCCAAGGTCACCGTGGTCGAATATCTCGACCGCATCCTGCCCGGCATGGACAGCGAGGTGGCCCGGCAGTTCCAGCGCATGCTGCAGAAGCAGGGCATGGAGTTCCGCCTTTCCAGAAAGGTCGCCGGCATCGACAAGCAGGATGACGGCGCGCTCAAGGTGCGGATCGAGCCGGCACAGGGCGGCAATATGGAAATCCTCGACGCCGACGTGGCGCTGGTCGCCATCGGCCGCAAGCCCTTCACCGAGGGGCTGGGGCTCGACATTGTCGGGGTGGCGCTGGACGAGCGCGGCCGCGTGCGCGTCGATGGCCACTACAAGAGCTCCATCGACGGCATCTATGCCATCGGCGACGTGATCGCCGGGCCGATGCTGGCCCACAAGGCCGAGGACGAGGGCATCGCCGTCGCCGAAATCCTGGCGGGCCAGGCCGGCCACGTCAATTACGCCGTCATGCCGGCGGTGGTCTATACCAATCCCGAAATCGCCTCGGTGGGCAAGACCGAGGACGAGCTCAAGGCCGAGGGCATCGACTACAAGGTCGGCAAGTTCCCCTTCACCGCCAATGGCCGCGCCAAGGCCATGCTGGCGACGCAGGGCTTCGTCAAGATCCTGAGCGACGTCACCACCGACCGGGTGCTGGGGGCCCATATCGTGGGCAAGAATGCCGGCGAGATGATCCACGAGCTGGTGGTGCTGATGGAATTCTCCGGCTCCTCGGAAGACCTCGCCCGCTCCACCCACGCCCACCCGACCCTTTCGGAGGCCGTGCGCGAAGCCGCCCTGTCGCTGGGCGACGGCGCCATCCATATCTGAGCCTTTTCAAGGGTTGCGATACCAGCCGCCGGCTCCCCAGCCGGCGGTTTTTTGTTTGCCCTTGCACCACGTCATTCCGGCGCAGGCCGGAATCCATATCCGCATGTCTTCACGCATCCCGGTGCCGGGGGCGGGCCTTCAGCCTGGATCCCGGCCTGCGCCGGAATGACCCGGTGGCTGGGGTAACTCGCGGCAGCAACCGGGCTGGCCGGCGGCGCTTTTCCTTATCCCCGCCCGCGCTGTCGGCCCTATGCTCATGGGAGCCGACGCCTGGTTTCCAAGCCGCTGCGTCGCCGGTTTTTCAATGCCGAACCGGGGATAAGGGGGATAAATCCGGCCTCAATCGGGGTCTGTATAACCCCTTCATTTGCCCCGAAAGTCATCATACAAATTGCGAATTATTGTATGTTGACTTGTCTTTTTCGCTTCCATACTAGTTTTTGCACCAAGCCCGCCAAGAGTCCATAAGGGCCGGCAGGGCGGGGTTGAGCGATGGGGCGAGGCCCCACGCGGAGCAACGGCAACGGTTGCCAGCGGCGCGGAGGACGGGCCGGACCGGAGCCACATTTGGGAGGACATCCATGTTTCATCTGCCCAAGCTGGCGGCGAGCGCACTCGTCGTCGCATCCTTAATGGTTTCGGCCGCCAGCGCCCAGACGGTGCTGCGCTCGTCCGACACCCATCCCGATGGCTACCCCACGGTCGAGGCGGTCAAGTATTTCGGCGAGCTGCTGAGCCAGAAGACCGACGGCCGCTATTCGGTCGAAGTGTTCCACTCCTCCCAGCTCGGCGAGGAAAAGGACACCATCGAGCAGACCCAGTTCGGCGTCATCGACCTCAACCGCATTTCCATCGGCGCCTTCGGCACCCAGGTGCCCGAAGCCACCGTCGTTCAGCTACCCTATATCTTCCGTTCGGCCGATCACATGCACCATGTGCTCGACGGTCCGATCGGTGAGGAAATCCTCGATGCCTTCGAGTCGGTGGATGTGGTGGCGCTGGCCTATTACGATGGCGGCGCGCGCTCCTTCTACAACAGCTCCCACCCCATCAGCACGCCGGCCGACATGGCGGGCATGAAGCTGCGCGTCATGCAGTCCGACATCTTCGTGGACATGGTCGCGGCCTTTGGCGGCAACGCCACCCCCATGCCCTATGGCGAGGTCTATTCGGGCATCCAGACCGGCGTCATCGACGGCGCCGAGAACAACTATCCCAGCTACGACACTGCCGGGCATGCCGAAGTGGCCAAGTTCTACTCGCTCGACGAGCACCTGATGGTGCCCGAGGTGCTGGTCATCTCCAAGGTCGTCTGGGACGGGCTGACCCCGGAAGACCAGGCGCTGTTCCGCGAGGCCGCCAAGGAATCGGTGGCCAGGCAGCGTGAGCTCTGGGCCGCCAAGGAGGTCGAATCCAAGGCCGCCGTGGAAGCTCTGGGCGCGGTCATCAACGAAGTGGACAAGGCGCCCTTCATCGAGGCCATGGGCCCGGTCTATGACAAGTATGTCACCGACCCGGCGCTCAAGGACCTGGTTGCCCGCATCCAGGCGACCGAGTAATTCCCCCGGCCGGGCCCGCGCCCAGCGCCGGCCCGGTCCTGCTTGCCGGAGGATCATCATGCGAGACAGGCTTGTGCCCATCAGCCGCGCGCTGGGGCGGATTTCCAACGCCATGTTGTGGCTGGCCGGAGTGGGCCTGGTCGCCATGACCGCCATCGTCGCCTACCAGGTGTTCATGCGCTTCGTCATGAATTCCTCGCCCTCATGGACCGAGGGCGGCGCCATCATGATTATGACCTGGTTCATCTTCCTGGGGGCCGCGGTTGGCGTGCGCGAGAATTTCCACATGGGGTTCGACGTGCTGATCTATGTGCTGCCCCCCTCGGGCAAGCCCTGGCTGCGCATGGTTAGCGACATCTGCATTTTCGGCTTCGCCTTCGGCATGGTCTGGTATGGGGGCGAACTGGCCATACGCTACTGGTCGACGCGCATTCCCGTGCTGGGGCTGCCGACCTCCTTCACCTATTTCCCCATCGTGGTCTCGGGCGTCCTGATGTGTCTGTTCTCGCTGGAGCGCCTGCTGCTGCGGGCGGCGGGCGAGCCGATCGACGACATGGAATCCGACCCGACGATCACCGAGGCCTGAGCACATGGAATACTGGATCCTCTTCGGCGTCTTCACCGTCCTGATGGTCATCGGCACGCCGATCGCCTATTGCCTGGGCATCGCCAGCTTCGTCACCATCATCTATCTGGGGCGCCCGGCCATCGTGGTGTTCCAGCAGCTCAATTCCGGCGTCTCCGCCTTCAGCCTCCTGGCGATCCCCTTCTTCATCTTTGCGGGCGACCTGATGATGCGCGGGGGCATCGCGGCCCGCATCATCTCCTTTGCCAGCGCCATCATCGGGCATGTGCGCGGCGGGCTGGGGCAGGTCAATATCGCCGCTTCGACCCTGTTCGGGGGCATTTCCGGCTCGGCCGTGGCCGAGGCCGCCGCCGTGGGCGGCATCATGATCCCGCAGATGAAGGCGCGCGGCTATGGCGCCGACTATGCGGTCAACGTCACCTCCATGGCGGCGCTGATCGCATTGCTGCTGCCGCCCAGCCACAACATGATTATCTATTCGCTCTCGGGCGGCGGCAACATCTCCATTGCGGACCTGTTCACCGCCGGCATCATTCCGGGCCTGTTGCTGGCAGCGGCGCTGAGCGTCACCGCCTATCTGGTGGCCATCAAGCGCGGCTATCCCACCGAGGCCTTCCCGGGTTTCCGCAAGGCGGGCTATTTCCTGCTCGTCTCCATTCCGGGCCTGCTGCTCATCGCCATCATCTTCGGCGGCGTGCGCTCGGGCATTTTCACGGCGACGGAAAGCTCCTGCATCGCCGTGATCTATGCGCTGCTGGTGACCGTGTTCGTCTATCGCTCGCTGGACTGGAAGGAATTCACCCATTGCGTGCTGGGCGCGGTGCGCACCACGGCCATGGTGCTGTTCATCATCGGGGCGGCGGCGTCCTTCGGCTGGCTCATGGCCTATCTCAAGGTCGCCACCATCCTCACCGACGGCATGGCCGCCATTTCCAGCGATCCGCTGGTGGTGCTGCTGATGATTAACGTGCTGCTGCTGCTGCTGGGCACCTTCATGGACATGGGGCCGCTCATCATCATCACCACCCCGATCTTCCTGCCCATGGTCAAGGCGTTCGGGGTCGATCCGGTGCATTTCGGCGTCATCATGATCCTCAACCTGGGCATCGGGCTCAACACCCCGCCGCTGGGGCCGGTGCAGTTCGTGGCCGCCGCCGTGGGCAAGATCACGGTGATGCAGGCGATGAAGAGCATCTGGCCCTTCTACCTGGCCGGCTGCATCGTGCTGGGCCTGGTCACCTATATTCCGGCGCTCTCGCTCTGGCTGCCGAGCTTGTTCCGGTGACCATGATGCGACCCGGCGACGCGCTCTCCCTTCCGGCCCGAAAGCCGAAACTGGCCGACCTGGTCATCGGCACGCTGCGCGAGCGCATCCAGAAGGGCGAATACCGGGCCGGCGGCAAGCTGCCGACCGAAAGCGAGATGACCGGGATTTTCGGGGTCAGCCGCACCGTGGTGCGCGAGGCGCTGGCGGCGCTGGCCGCCGATGGGCTGGTGCAGTCGCGCCAGGGGGCGGGCGTGTTCGTCGTCGCCAATGCCGCCTCCGCCTTCGGCAGCATCGGGGCCAGCCGGTCGAGCAAGATCTCGGTGGCCATCAACGTGCTCGAGGTGCGCATGGGCATCGAGATCGAGGCGGCGGCGCTGGCGGCCATGCGCCGCAGCGCCAGCCAGGATGCGGCGATCCTGGAGGCCTGGAGCGAATATGACCGGCTGATGCGCGAGGGTGGGGCCACCGGCAAGGCGGACTTCGCCTTTCACCGCGCCATCGCCGCGGCCACCAACAATCCCTTCTACATCGAAGTGCTGGACGGGCTGGGCAGCCGCACCATCCCCTGCGACGTCGCCTCGCCCTGGGGCACGGAAAGCACGCTCACCTTCGATTACCAGGCGGGGCTGCAACGCGAGCACCGCCAGATCATGCAGGCAATTTCGGCCCAGGACGCCGAGGGCGCGCGCGAAGCCATGCGGCAGCACCTGTCGCTGAGCCAGGAGCGCTATCGTAACCGGCTGCGCCGACAGGCAGCCAAACAGGATTGACCATGACGACCGATTTCGACATCCGCTTTGCCATCGACCCGGTGACCGCCGCCACCATGAACACCGGCGAATTGCGTGAGCATTTCCTTCTCGAGGATCTGTTTATCCCCGGCTCGGTGCGCTGGACCTATACTCACTATGACCGCATGGCCGTGGGCAGCGCCGTTCCCGATGGCTTGCCCCTGGTGCTCGAAACCATCAAGCCGACCGGCACGGCGCATTTCCTCGACCGGCGCGAGCTGATCGCGGTCAATATCGGGGCGGCGGGCACCATTGCGGTGGATGGCGCCGACTATGCCGTGGGCCCGCGCGACATGCTCTATGTGGGCATGGGCGCCGTGGACGTGCGCTTTTCCGGCGACGGGGCCAAATTCTATCTGCTGAGCGCCCCCGCCCATGCCAGCCATCCCACCACGCTGATCCGCCAAGGCGACGCCAGGCGGCTGGAAATGGGCAGCCGCGAAACGGCCAATGAGCGCACCATCTTCCAGTTCGTCAATCCCGACAGCGTCAAGACCTGCCAGCTCGTGGTGGGGCTCACCAGCTTCGCCCCCGGTTCGGTGTGGAACACCATGCCCGCCCATGTGCATGACCGGCGCATGGAGGCCTATCTCTATTTCGACCTCGCCCCCGACGCCTTCGTGGTCCATCTGATGGGCGAGCCCGACGAGACGCGCCACATCATCATGCGCAACGAGGAAGCGGTGATCTCGCCGCCCTGGTCGATCCATGCCGGGGCCGGCACCGGCTCCTACACCTTCATCTGGGCCATGGCCGGCGACAATGTCGATTACACCGACGTCGAAAAGGTCGGCATGGACGACTTGCTGTGAGCGATCTTTCCGCCTTCAGCCTGGCCGGCAAGACCGTCATGGTCACTGGCGCCAATACCGGCATCGGGCAGGGCATCGCGCTCGGCCTGGGCCGGGCGGGCGCGCGGGTCATTGGCGTCGGGCGCTCCTTGATGGACGAGACGGCGGCGCTCATGGCCGAAATCGGGGCGCCTTTCGAGGCCGTCAGCGCCGATCTGGGGTCGAGCGCGGCGGCGCAGGCCATGTTCGAGGCGGCCTGGGCCGCCCATGGGCCCATAGACGGGCTGGTCAACAATGCCGGCATCATCACCCGGGTCGACGCGGTGGATTTCACCGAGGACGACTGGGACCGGGTGATGGACATCAACCTCAAGACCATGTTCTTCCTCTGCCAGGCGCTGGGCCGCAAGGCGCTGGCGGCGGGCCGGCCGGCCCGCATCGTCAACATCGCCTCCATGCTGAGCTTTCAGGGCGGCATCCGCGTGGCCAGCTACACCGCCTCCAAGAGCGGCGTGCTGGGCATTACCCGGCTTCTGGCCAATGAGTGGGCGGGGCGTGGCATCAATGTCAACGCCATCGCCCCGGGCTATATCGAGACCAACAATACCGAGGCGCTGCGCAACGATCCTGATCGGTCCGCGGCCATTCTGGGGCGCATCCCGGCCGGGCGCTGGGGCCTGCCGGCCGATATCGGGGACGCGGCGGTGTTCCTTTTGGCGCCCGCATCCAACTATGTGCATGGCGCCGTCATCCCCGTGGATGGCGGCTGGCTTGCGAGGTGAGAGCATGACCGAACAGAAGTTTTTCGCGCAGCCCGACGAGGCCGAATGGGTAGAGCTGGCGCCGGGCAATACCCGCCGGGTGCTGATCCATACGCCCGAATTGATGCAGGTCGAATTCGGCTTCGACAAGGGCGCGGTGGGGGCGCTGCATTCGCATCCGCATGTGCAGGTGAGCTATGTCGCCGAAGGCCGGTTCGAGGTGACCATAGACGGGCGCACCCAGGTGGTGGAGCAGGGCGGCAGCTTCATCGTGCCGGGCGGGCTGGTCCATGGCGTGGTCGCCCTGGAAAAGGGCCGGCTGGTCGACGTCTTCACCCCGCACCGGGCTGATTTTCTTTAGCCGGCACCATTGCGGGCCGCGCCGGTTGGGGCCATGGAATAATCTGGTCCATCCGCTGCCCAGAGGCGCGCCATGCTCGAAATCGCTTTCTATATCGCCGTCACCGCCGAGGCTATGACGGCGGCTCTGGCGGCGGGGCGGCGCAAGATGGACTGGTTCGGCGTCTGCCTGCTCGCCTGCGTCACCGCGCTGGGCGGCGGCACCATCCGCGACATCTTTCTCGCCCATTATCCGCTCTTCTGGGTGAAGAACCCTTATGTGCTGCTGCTGGTCTGCGGGGCGGCACTGCTGACCATCGCCATCGCCCGCGTCGTCCACCGGCTGCATTGGCCCTTCCTGCTGCTCGATGCGCTGGGGCTGGTGGTCTTCACCATTGTCGGGTGCAATATCGGGCTGGAGATGGGGGTCCATCCGCTCATCGTGCTGGTGGCGGGCATGGTCACCGGCATTTTCGGGGGCGTGCTGCGCGACGTTCTGTGCAACGACGTGCCGCTGGTGTTCCGCGCCGAGCTCTATGCCAGCGTCTCCATCGTCACCGGGGCGGTCTATTATTTCGGATTGATGGCGGGCCTGCATGCGGACCTGGTCGTGCCCGGGGCCATCGCCATCGGCTTCCTGCTGCGTGTCCTGGCCATCGTCAACAAGTGGGAAATGCCGAAATTCGTCTATGACAGGGACTTGCGCTAACCTTCGCGCGAGGCGGAGCGACGAATAGGGCTTCCCCGCCGCCCCCTTGTATGGCATGGCACTACCATACAAGACCGGGAGAATTGGATTTGCGTCAGACGTGGCGGTGGTTCGGTCCCAAGGACCTGTGCAGCATCGATGACATCACCCAGGCGGGTGCGGCGGGCGTGGTGAGCGCCTTGCATCACGTGCCCAATGGCGTGGTGTGGACGCCCGAGGAGATCGCCCGGCGCCATGCCGAGATCGCCACCCGCAAGGACGGCACGCCCTCGGGCCTCACCTGGGACGTGGTGGAGAGCCTGCCGGTCAGCGAAGACATCAAGAAGCAGAAAAACGCCTGGCGCGAGCACATCGCCAATTACAAGATTTCGTTGCAGAACCTGGCCGATAGCGGCATCGAGGTCATCTGCTACAATTTCATGCCGGTGCTGGACTGGACCCGCACCAATCTGCGCTGGGAAGTGGCCAATGGCGGCTCCTGCATGCGCTTCGACATCAATGATTTCGCCGCCTTCGACATCCATGTGCTCGAACGGCCCGGGGCCGGGGCGAGCTATACCAACGCCATCGCCGACGAAGCCGGAAGGCGCTTTGCCGATATGGACGCGGACGCGAGCAAGCAGTTGACGCGCAATGTCACCATGGGCCTGCCCGGCTCCACCGAATCCATGACGCTGGACGATGTGCGGGCCCATCTCGCCGAATATGGCGCCATCAGCCGCGAGCGGCTGCGGGCCAATTTCGTCGATTTCCTCGAAGAGGTGGTGCCGGTGGCCGAAAAGCTCGGCCTGCGCCTCTGCTGCCACCCGGACGATCCGCCATTCGCGCTGCTGGGCCTGCCTCGCGTCATGTCCACCGAGGAGGACTACCGCTATATTCTGGAGGCGGTGGAGAGCCCGGCCAATGGCATGACGCTGTGCTCGGGCTCGCTGGGCGCGCGACCGGACAACGATCTGCCGGGCATGATGGAGCGGCTGGGCGACAAGGTGCATTTCCTGCATCTGCGCAACGTCAAGCGCGATAGCGCCGATGTGGTGGGCTCCTTCTATGAGGCCGAGCATCTGGCCGGCGACACCGACATGGTGGCCCTGATCGCCGCCATCATCCGCGAGGAACGCAAGCGCAAGGCCGCCGGGCGCAAGGACCACACCATCCCCATGCGCCCCGATCACGGGCAGGATATTCTCGATGATCTGGGCCGCCGCTCGCAGCCGGGTTATCCCACCATCGGGCGCATGAAGGGGCTGGCCGAGCTGCGCGGCGTCATCACCGCGCTCGAGCACGCGACGCTGGGGCTTTCATAGCCCCGGCCGCCTTCAACCCAGGCTGCGCAGCTTGTCGTCCATGGTCTGCGCCTTGTCGGTGCGGGTGGAAAAGCTCATGGTGCAGAAGACCCGCTCCACGCCCATTTCGGTGAGGCGCTGGCAGCACGCCTCGATGGCCGCGCTCACCTGGGCCATCTCCCCCTCGATATTGGTGCCGTTGGCGTGCATGTGATGGGTGAGGCCCGAGGCGGCGAGAACATCGCGGACTTCGCGGATATAGGCCGAGACCGATGGCCCGACGCCCATGGGGACGATGCAAAGATCGGCGATGATCTTCATGGGATAAGCCTCAGCGGAGCCATTTGGGGGCGAAGCGCATGCCCGGCGCGGCCGGCATGTGGCGCATCAGCCGGCGATAGACGAGGCCGAACACGAAGAAGATCACCAGCGAAATGGCCAGGAACCAGAGCGCGGCCACCGAGAAATGCAGATAGGCGTTGAAGTCGCGCTCGAAGCGGTCCTTGGCGGTCATCATCAAATCCCTTTGCTGGCCGATGACCGGCAGCGCCAGATAGACGATGGCGGTGGCGTGGAAGAGGAACACCACCTCATTGGTATAGGCCGGCCAGGCCAGGCGCAGCAGATTGGGCCAGACGACGCGGCGGAACTGCTGGGCGCGGCTCATGCCATAGGCGCGGGCGGCCTCGACCTCGCCCCGGGGCACGGCGCGCAGCGCGCCATAGAAAATCTCGGCCGTATAGGCGGCGGTGTTCAGCATCAGCACCAGCGGACCGATGAAGAGCGGGTGCAGCACCAGCCAGGATATCCCCATCGGCTTCCACAGCGCTATATTGAACGAGAGCGCCAGCGAATAGATCATGAAGAACTGGATGAAGAGGGGCGAGCCGCGAAAGGCATAGATATAGCCCCGGCTCAGCCGCGAAATCAGCGGGTTGGACGATGCCTTGCCCAGCGCCAGGAACACGGCGAGCACGAAGCCGATGGGAATGGAGGCCAGGGCGAAATAGATGTTGAACACTGCCGCCGGGGCGAAGACGAGGATTTCCTGCCAGAGCCGTTCCATCAGTGCGCCTCGCTCAATATGCCGCGCCCGGCGCGGCGCATGATGGCTTCGAAGCCCTTTTCGGAGATGAGCGTCACCAGGATATAGAAGATGAACAGCACGAAATAGTAGCGCCAGCGCCAGTCCTCATGGACGAGCCCCACGGCGGGCAGGAAATTGGGCGCGCCCAGCCGATCGGCCCAGAGCACGATATCGGCGATCTGCAGGAGCGACAGCAGCGAGGTCGCCTTGATGATGAGCATCCAGACATTGGACAGGCCCGGCAGGGCATAGACCCACATCTGCCGGATCTGGAAGCGCCAGAGCACCTGGCTGGCGCTGAAGCCATAGGCGCGGGCGGCTTCGAGCTGGCCGGGCGGCACCGAACGCATGGCGCCATGGATGACATTGGTGGCGAAGGCGCCATAGACCAGCCCCAGCGATACCGAGGCGAGCATGAGATATTCGGAGGTGCCCAGGAACCAGTTGGCCTCCTTGCAGGGCGGCCAGGCCGCCGTCTGGGCCGCGATGGCTTCGGGCGAGCAGACCTGAGTGGAGACGACCCATTCCACCGTCTGCTCGAAGGCCAGCGGGAAGAACAGGAAGAACAGCACGTCCGGCACGCCGCGCACGATGGACGAATAGATGGTGCCGATGAGGCGCAGGGGAAAGAAGCGCGAATTCTTCAGCGTCGCGCCCAGGAGCCCGAACAGGATGGCGAAAAGCCCGCCCGCCAGCGCGGCGAAGACGGTGAACTGGAAGCTCGCATACCAGCTCAGATGCTTGCCATTGGTGATGTAGCCCAGCCAGAAGGCGATGTCGTCGATCATGCGGAAGGGCCCATGCGGGGAGCGGTATTCACATTGCGCTTTCGGGTTTTGTTGGCGCTATCGGGGCTGGCGCCTCCCTCCCCCTTGAGGGGAGGGAACGAGGGTGGGGGTTCGGACGGTTCAGTGCCTTCCATATGGCCATTGGCCCACGGAGAGCGCAAAACCCCCACCCCCAACCCCTCCCCTCAAGGGGGAGGGGAGCGATGGAGTGCCCGTCTTACTCGCTGTAATAGGGCCCGCGGCCGTCGAACCACTGGGCGATGAGCTTGTCGACGGTGCCGTCGGCCTTGAGGGCGGTCATGGCATCGTTGAGCTTGGCTTCGAGCTCGGTGTCTTCCTTGCGCAGGCCCGCCGCCATGCCTTCCCCGATGAGAATGTCGGGGCCGATATAGTCGATGGCGCCTTCGGAGGCGGCGACGATCGGATCGACATAGGCGCCATCGGCGAGGATCACGTCGAGATTGCCGGCGGCCAGGTCAGCCACGGCCTGGTCGGCGGTGGTGAAGGAAATGATGGTGTTCTTGTCCGAGAGATTGGCCTGGGCATAGCCGGCCTGGATGGTGCCGCCCTGGGCGCCGATGCGCACGCCTTCGAGATTGTCGAAGTCGATCTCGGTGCCGGCCAGCGCCACGTAGCGCGACGGATCGGGCGGGAAATATTCCTGGGTGAAATTGATGGTTTCCAGGCGCTCCTCGGTGATCGACATGCCGGCCATGATGACGTCGTAGTTGCCGGACAGCAGGTTCGGGATGATCGAATCCCAGTCAGTGACCACCCATTCGCAGGTGAGGCCGGCCTTTTCGCAGATGGCATTGCCCAGGTCGATCTCATAGCCGGCCGGGCCGCCGCCGGCGTCGGGGAGGAAGTTCCACGGCGCATAGGCGCCTTCGGTGGCGATGCGCACGGTCTCGGCCTGCGCGGTCGACCCCAGCGCCAGGATGGCGGCGGCTGTGAGGATGAGCTTCTTCATCTGTTTCTCCTTTGTCCTTGTTCTTGTCGTCCTGCCCCTTTTCGGGGCCTTGCCTCATTGTCGCGTTCAGCCGTGGCTGGAGGCGTTGAGGAATTGCTTGAGGCGCGCCGATTGCGTCGCCCCGAAAACCGCATCGGGCGGGCCTTCCTCCTCGATGCGGCCCTGGTGGAGGAAGATCACGTGGTCGCTGACCGAGCGGGCGAATTCCATGTCATGGGTCACCAGCACCATGGTGCGCCCCTCGTCGGCCAGCACCTTGATGACGCGCAGCACTTCCACTTCCAGCTCGGGATCGAGCGCCGAGGTGGGCTCGTCGAACAGCATGACGCGCGGATTTATGCAGAGGGCGCGGGCGATGGCGGCGCGCTGCTGCTGGCCGCCCGAGAGCTGGTTGGGATAATTGTCGGCCTTGTCGCCAATGCCCACCTTGGCCAGCATGGCGCGGGCTTCCGCCTCTACCTCGGTCCGGGTCCGGCGCTGCACGATCAGCGGCGCTTCCATGACATTTTCCAGGATGGTCATGTGGGCCCAGAGGTTGAAGCTCTGGAACACCATGCCCAGTTCGGAGCGGATGCGGCGGATCTGGCCCTCGTCGCCGATCTGGCGGGTGGCGCCGTCGCCACGCAGCACGATTTCCTCGCCGGCGATGACGACCGCGCCGCTATCGGGGATTTCCAGCATGTTGATGCAGCGCAGAAGCGTCGATTTGCCCGAGCCTGAAGAGCCGATCAGGGACACAACCTCGCCTTCGCGGGCGGAAAAGGAGATGCCCTTGAGAACTTCTAGATCGCCATATGATTTGTGCAGGTCGCGGATTTCCACGACAGGCCATTTTTCCGCAGCCACGGCGGCAGTCTGCGCCATATTTACCCTTGTCCCGCCTGGCGGGCGCCATCCTGACCGGCGATTGCTTTCTTCTTCATGCTGGCAATCTTGACCGCTTCCAACAAAAACAGATGCGCCGGATATAGCAAGCACAAATGATGATGGCCTCATGCATTCCCCTGCGGTATCGAGGCCCGGCGCTGCAAAGGAGAGGCCATGTTTTTCCTCGTTTCCAAGATCTTCTGGCTTCTCGCCCAGCCCATCAGCATTGTCGCGTTGCTGCTTCTGCTCGCCATTATTGCGACGGTTCTCGGCCGCCGGCGGCTGGGGATTGCCGCCAGCCTTTCGGCGCTGGCGGTGCTGGTCCTTTCCAGCTTCACCTCCCTGGGTTTCCTGCTCATCCGCCCGCTGGAGGATCGCTTCGCCCGCCCCGTGGAGATGCCGGCGGCGGTGGATGCCATCGTGGTGTTGGGGGGCTCGAGCCTTTCCAGGGTCAGCGCCGCGCGCGGCGTGTCCGAGCTCAATGACGCGGCCGACCGGTTGACCGATGCGGTGGTTCTGGCGCGGCGTTACCCTGAGGCGCGCGTGGTGTTTTCAGGCGGCTCGGGCCTTCTGGAAACGGCGGGGGAGACCGAGGCGGAAACGGCGGGGCGGTTTCTTCTGGCCATGGGCATCGCGCCGGAACGGCTGGTGCTTGAGGATCAGGCGCGCAACACGGACGAAAATGCCGACCTCACCGCCGCGCTGCTGGGCGAGAATGTTGGCAACATCATTCTGGTCACCTCGGCGTTTCACATGCCGCGCTCGGTGGGGCTCTTCCGCCAGGTCGGTATCGAGGTCATTGCCTGGCCCACCGACTATCGCAGCGCCGGCACGGAGAGCTTCGGGCTGGACCTGGCCAATCCGATCCACAATCTCAATACGACGAGCATTGCCCTAAAGGAGTGGATCGGGCTGGCCGTCTATCACTGGACGGGGCGGACCGGGGCGATTTTCCCCGGTCCTTGAGGTCAGGCCGCGGCGCGCGAGCTTTCGTCGAAGAACAGCGCCTGGCTGATGAGCGCCTTCACCATTTCGGGGTTGAAGGGCTTGGTGACCAGGAAGGTCGGCTCGGGCCGCTCGCCGGTCAGCAGGCGCTCGGGGAAGGCGGTGATGAAGATCACCGGCACCGAATGGGTATTGAGGATGTCGTTGACCGCGTCGATTCCCGAGCTGCCATCGGCAAGCTGGATATCGGCCAGGATCATGCGCGGCTGGGTGTTGGCGAAGAGATTGACCGCTTCCTTGTGGGTGCGGGCGACGCTCACCACCTTGTGGCCCAGGCTTTCCACGAGCTGCTCGATATCCATGGCGATGAGCGGCTCGTCCTCGATAATCATGATCTCGGTGGCCACCTGGCGG